>Ga0129306_1000269_pt1 | contig 89662 bp, 99 predicted proteins | sample P827metagenome_FD_94438 | JGI IMG/M metagenome (GOLD analysis project Ga0129306, IMG submission 94438) | Capybara group fecal microbial communities from Wisconsin, USA - P827 metagenome | ecosystem: Host-associated > Mammals > Digestive system > Large intestine > Fecal | place: USA: Wisconsin...
TATCGCATTTGATTAGCATTACGTATTCTTGTAAGCATATCTGCGATTGGATCTGTTACCATATATATCCTCCCTTCATCCTACCAGCTTGATTTTTTGAATCCTGGTATTTGTCCTTTATATGCTAGTTCTCTAAAGCAAATACGGCAAATTCCATATTTACTAAGTACTGCATGAGGTCTACCACATCTTTGACAACGTGTATACTCACGTACTTTAAATTTAGGTTTACGACTAGCTTTAATTATCATACTTTTCTTAGCCATAATATCCTCCTAATTTCGTTATTTCTTAAATGGCATACCGAAACCCTTTAAAAGATCATACGCTTCTTCATTAGTTTTTGCAGTTGTTACAAATACTATATCCATACCACGTACTTTTACGACATCATCATATACAATTTCTGAGAAAATTAATTGTTCATTTAAACCAATAGTATAGTTTCCTCTACCATCGAATGCTTTATTTGAAACACCTCTAAAGTCCCTAACACGAGGTAATGTAATACTAATTAACTTATCAAGGAAGTTATACATATTTTCCCCTCTTAAAGTTACCTTACATCCAATAGCTTGACCTTCTCTAATTTTGAATCCAGCTATAGCCTTTTTAGCTTTTGTTACAACTGGTTGTTGACCTGAGATTAATTTCAAATCGTGCATAGCAGCTTCTAAGAATTTAGCGTTTGATGCACCATCACCAACACCCATGTTGATAACTATTTTTTCTAGTTTTGGAACTTCCATTTTACTTTTGTAATTATATTTACTCATTAATTCGTTAACGATTTCGTTATTATATTTTTCTTTTAGGCGGTTCATATATACCCTCCTTCCAATTAATCAAGATTCTCGTTAGATTTTCTTGCAATTCTAATCTTTTTTCCTTTTTTATCAGTAGTGTGTCCTACTCTGGTACCTTTGTTAGTTTTTGGGTCTACAATCATAACATTTGATGCATTAATAGGTGCTTCCATCTCAACGATGCTTCCAGCATTTTGACCATTTGGTTTAACATGTTTTTTTATCATGTTTATGCCTTCTACTATTACCTTATTTTCTGCTTTCAAAGTTTTGATTATTTTACCTTGTTTACCTTTGTCTTTACCAGTTATTACAACTACTTTATCTCCAGTTTTTAAGTTCATAATCTACCCTCCAACTATAGTACTTCTTTTGCTAGTGATACAATTTTCATAAAATCTTTATCACGTAACTCACGTGCTACTGGTCCAAATACACGAGTTCCAATTGGGCTCTTATCATCTTTGATTAATACGCAAGCGTTGTCATCAAATTTGATATATGATCCATCTTCTCTTCTTAGACCAAACTTACTTCTAACCACTACAGCCTTAACAACTTTTCCTTTGCCAACTGTACCAGTAGGAGTAGCTTTTTTGATAGTTCCAACAACTATATCACCAATATTTCCTGTCTTAACTTTGCTTCCACCTAAAACACGGATTACTGATAATTCACGTGCTCCAGAGTTGTCAGCAACTTTTAAACGACTTTCTTGTTGAATCATATTAATCCTCCTTATCCGTTAGCAACTATAGAATAATTGCTTTTTCTACTACTTTAACCAAACGATAATGTTTAGTTTTTGATAGTGGTCTAGTTTCAGCGATCAACACTGTATCACCTACACCAGCTATATTATTCTCATCGTGTGCTGCATATTTTTTAGAATACTTAACACGTTTATGATATTTACTATCATTTACATATGTTTCTACTAAAACTGTTATAGTTTTATCATTTTTTGCACTTACAACTTTTCCAGTTAATTCTTGTCTTCTTTTTTCCATACTCACACCTACTTAGTCTCTAATTCACGTTCACGAAGAATAGTCTTCATACGTGCAACTAGCTTTCTTAATTCATTAATTCTTGATGGTTTTTCTAAACTTCCAGAAGCTTGACTAAGACGTAAATTGAATAATTCAGCTTTAGATTCTTCAATCTTTTTAGCTAATTCTTCATTAGATAATTTTCTGATTTCTTCATTAGTCATTAGTCTCACTCTCCTTCTTTACAAATTTACATTTGATAGGAAGCTTATGCATAGCAAGTCTAAGTGCTTCACGTGCTACTTCTTCACTTACGCCATCAACTTCAAACATAATTTTACCTTTTTTAACAACAGCAACCCAAACTTCTGGTTGACCTTTACCTTTACCCATACGAGTTTCTAGAGGTACTTTAGTTAATGATAAGTGAGGGAAAATGTTTTTCCAAACTTTTCCACCACGTTTCATATAACGTGTCATTGCAGTTCTAGCTGCTTCTATTTGTTGTTGTGTAATCCAAGCGCCCTCTAAAGCTTGTAATCCATAACTACCAAAGTGTAATTCTGTATTACCTTTAGCATTTCCATCATAAGGTAGTCTATGAGGACGACGATATTTAGTTCTTTTTGGAATTACTGCCATCTTGATTACCTCCCTTATTTTTCCCTGGAAGGATTTCACCTTTATAAATCCATACTTTAACACCAATCTTACCATATGTAGTATCAGCTTCTTTATGAGCATAATCAATATCAGCTCTTAAAGTATGTAGAGGAATCATACCCTCAGTATATCCTTCTGTTCTTGCCATATCAGCGCCGCCTAAACGACCAGATACTGCAGTTTTAATACCTTTAGCTCCAGCTTTCATTGTGTTTCTGATTGCTTTCTTTTGAGCAACTCTGAATGAAACACGGTTTTCAATTTGATGAGCTATATTTTCAGCAACTAGTGCTGCTACCATATCAGGATTTTTAACTTCCATGATAGATATTTCAACGTTTTCATCAACTAATTTTGATAATTCTTTTTTGATTTTTTCGATTTCTTCACCGCTATGACCAATTACTACACCAGGTTTAGCTGTATTAATAATAACATTAGTCTTCTTAGCAGTTCTTTCAATTAGTATATTTGAAACAGATGCGTCTTTTAATTTCTTTTCTAAAAATCTACGAATCTTAACATCATTGTTTAAGTATTTAGCAAAGTCTTTATTACCTGCATACCATTTTGATTCCCAAGTTTTATTTATTCCAATTCTCATTCCTATTGGACTAACTTTTTGACCCATCAGTTTACCTCCTTTACAATTATTATTTTTCGCTTACTTTTACAGTAATATGACTTGTTCTCTTTTTAATTGGATCTACATGTCCACGAGAACCAAATTTCATTCTTTTTAATGTAACGCCTTCATTAGCAAACGCTTCTGAAACAACTAAATTTTCTTCTTTTAAATTTAAATTATTAACAGCGTTTGCTACTGCTGAATCTAATACTTTAACAGTATATCTAGCAGCGTCATTATTTAAGTTTTTTAATATATTGCGTGCTTCGATAACATTCTTACCACGTATTAAATCAATAACTAAACGAGCTTTTCTAGGTGAAATTCTTACACCCTTTGCGATTGCATATGCTTCCATTTTAGTCCTCCTTCCTGATTTTCATCTTACTTTTTATCTTCGCCATGACCACCAAATTTACGTGTCAAAGCAAATTCTCCTAATTTATGTCCTACCATATCTTCTGTAACATAAACAGGAATAAATTCTTTACCATTATGAACAGCAAATGTATGTCCGATAAAATCAGGATAAATTGTAGAACGGCGAGACCATGTTTTAATTACTTCATTTTTACCAGATTCTTTTAAATTTTTAACCTTTTTCATTAAATGTTCATCAATGAAAGGTAACTTTTTACTACTTCTAGCCATTTGTAATCATCCTTTCCTATTTCTTACGTCTACGAACAATTAACTTGTTACTAGCTTTTTTGCTGTCACGAGTTTTATGTCCTAAAGCAGGTTTACCCCATGGAGTAACTGGTCCTTTACGTCCAACTGGAGCTCTACCTTCACCACCACCATGTGGGTGATCATTAGGGTTCATAACAGAACCACGAACTGTAGGTTTAATACCCATATGTCTTTTAGTTCCTGCCTTACCAACTTTAACTAATTCATGGTCAGCATTTCCAACTTCACCAATAGTTGCACGGCATGCACTTAATACTTTTCTTACTTCACCACTTTGTAATCTTAAAAGTGTATATCTTCCTTCATGTCCTAATACTTGAACACTAGAACCTGCAGAACGAGCTAATTGTGCTCCCTTTCCTGGCATTAATTCAATATTATGAACCATTGTACCTTCAGGAATGTTAGCAAGCATTAATGAATTTCCTACAAGAATATCTGTAGCATCTCCACTAACGATTTTAGCTCCAACTTGTAATCCCTTAGGAGCGATGATGTATCTTTTTTCACCATCTGCATAAGTAATTAAAGCAATGTTAGCAGTTCTATTAGGATCATATTCGATAGCAGTTACAGTTCCTACGATACCATCTTTATTTCTTTTGAAATCAATGATACGGTATTTTCTTTTTTCACCACCACCAATGTGACGTACAGTAATTTTACCTTGATTATTACGTCCGCCTTTTTTCTTTAGTGTAACAACTAATGATTTTTCAGGAGTAGTCTTAGTAATTTCGTCATTAACGATTACTGACATATTCCTACGGCCATTAGTTATTGGTTTATATGTTTTTATAGCCATAATATCCTCCTTAAGATTATAGTTCTATTGAACTACCTTCTTTTAATTTAACAATTGCTTTTTTAACTTTATTAGTTTTTCCAACATAACGACCAACTCTTTTTTTCTTTGGTCTAACATTTACAGTATTTACAGATTCAACTTTAACATTGAATACTTTTTCTATTGCTTGTTTAATTTCTGTTTTATTAGCTTTTGGATCAACACTAAATGTAATAGTGTTACCATCAGAAGCTAATTTTGCACTTTTTTCAGTTACGATTGGTGCTTTTATGATATCTCTATAATTATTCATAATTTAGCGCCTCCTCTAAAGCTTCAACTGCGTCTTTAGTGATAACCATCTTATCAGCATTAATTACATCAAGTACATTAACTTCATCGTAAGTTAATACTAATACGTTTCTAAAGTTACGACTAGCTAAAACTAAATTTTCATCTAATTCTTTAACAACGATTAAAACATTTTTATCTAATTTTAAATCAGTTAATAATGTTTTAAAATCTTTTGCTTTGTTGCTTGCTAATTTAATTTCATCAACAACTACTAATTCAGATTCAATAACTTTGTAAGATAAAATTGATCTTAAAGCTAATCCTCTTTCTTTTCTATTTTGTTTTGTTGTGTAGTTTCTATTAGGATGTGGTCCAAAAACTACTCCACCATGATACCAATGTGGTGCTCTTGTGCTTCCTTGACGTGCACGTCCAGTACCTTTTTGTCTCCATGGTTTTGCTCCACCACCAGATACTTCACTTCTTGTTTTTGTATCTGCAGTAGCTTGTCTTTCAGCGTTACGAGCAAGTCTTACAGCATCATAAATAACTGAATCATTTGGTTCAATTCCCCAAACTTTTTCATTTAATGCTAAATCACTTACTTTTTCACCTTTAACATTTACTATATTTACTTTTTTCATATCAGCACCTCCTATTCAGCGCTTTCTACTACTTCTGCAGCTTCAGCTTCAGCATTTACTTCAGCCTCTACTTCTTCAGTAACATCTTTTGTATTTTCAATTACTTCATTTGAAACATAAGTAATTAATTCTTCTCTAGGATTTACTTTATTTGGATTTTTAACTGCTGATTTAATAACTACTAATGAATTTTTAGCTCCAGGTACGTTACCTTTAACTAAAATTACATTGTTTTCTAAATCAACATCAACAATTTCTAAGTTTTGAATTGTTACTGTTAATACACCCATATGTCCTGGTAATTTTTTACCTTTGAATACACGCATTGGTCTCATTGTTCCCATTGAACCTGGTTTTCTATGATAATGAGATCCGTGTCCCATAGGTCCTCTTGAATTTCCATGACGTTTAACAACACCTTGGAATCCATGACCTTTTGTAGTTCCAGTTACGTCTACAACTTCTCCTGGAGTAAAGATATCTGCTTTAACAACTTGTCCTAAAGCATAATCATTAACATCTACACCTCTAATTTCTTTAAAGAAGCGCTTAGGTGTAGTCTTTGCTTTATTAGTTATACCTAATGAAGCTTTTGTCGCTAACTTTTCACGTTTTGTATCGAAACCTAATTGAATAGCTTCATAACCATCATTTTCAATTGTTTTAACTTGTGTTACTACATTTGGTTCAACTGAAATAACAGTTACTGGAGTTAATTTACCAGATTTACTGAATACTTGCGTCATTCCAATTTTACGACCTAAGATTCCTTTCATAATATACCTCCTATAATTTAATTTGAATATCAACACCACTTGGAATATCTAAATGAGTTAATGCCTCAATTGTTTCCTTGCTTGGATTGTTGATATCAATTAATCTTTTGTGTGTTCTCTTTTCAAATTGTTCACGTGAATCTTTATATTTGTGAACAGCTCTTAAAATAGTTACTTTTTCAATTTCAGTAGGAAGTGGTACTGGTCCACTTACTTCTCCACCATTTCTCTTAACTGTTTCAACAATTTTAGCACACGCATTGTCTAAGCTTTTGTGATCAAAAGCTTTTAATTTGATACGAACTTTTGTCTTTGCCATTATTGTATCCTCCTTCGCCTATATCTTGTATAGACTTGCTCCGTGTAAAAAACCCGATTAAGACAGTTTAAATTTTATTTTTAATAACAACTTAACCTGGCGTATCGGCAACCTCACACATCTAAGCATGCCACACATACAAAATTATATTATAAAAAGTGTTAAAAATCAACACTTTTTTAACACTTTTTTGAATTTTACACTATTTAGTTTTAACAGGTGTTTTTGTAACACATATACGGTTAACAATAATAGCACCATCTTCTTCTCTACTCATATAAAAACCATCTTCACTATTAGCAATATATTGAACAACATTTTCTATATAATAAGGATCTGCTATAGAAGAATTATGCATATATGGTAAGAATGATAAATCAAGTGGATTTTCAAGAATGTCATCAACACTTACTCCGTTATCTCTAGCAGCCATTCTTAAAAAACCTTTAACTGTTCCTGGACCTTGGTTGTAACAAGCTAACGCAACAAATGGATTATTTTTACTATATGTCTGATAATATGAAGCCAGTATCGCTACCCCACACCTAATATTTGTTCCAGGATCTTTTAAAGATTCTTCAGTATATACAGTACATTTATAGGTTCCATCTTCGTTTCTATATTTTTCAGGATGATATGTTAAAACAAAATATTCGATTTTTCCAGTAGCAAAATTATACGCATGTTTAATTTCATCGCTGTCACCATCAGGCTTAGCGTGCGAACTGAATACAATTTGCATAAGATTATCTTTATTTTCTTCTAATCCATGAGATTCTTGTGTAAGATATCCAGTTACAAAATTGTGGGATATACCATATATATTTGCATTTGCTTCTATCAAATCGCCATAGTTTTCTTCTACATACATAACATCATTAGAATCCCCGCGTTCTTTGCATTCTAATTCTACATATCCTACAAAGTTTTCATTTTTATCTTGAATGATTGGTTTTTCAACTTCTTCAAAATTTTCAGTTCCTAATTCAATATTTTTATTATAACTAGAAATTATTGCATCCGCTTCTTTTTCAAGTTCATTTAAATTAACTACAGTAGGAGCGTTAGAAAATACATTTTTCTCTTCAAAAATAGGCATCTCAATAGGAATAACTTCTGCATTAGAAAAATCCTCTTCACCCAACAATACATGTTCACTATTAAACGCAAGTAACGTTAATACACCTGCTGCGCATAAAACAGAAGATGTAGTTTTCTCTAATTTTTTTACTAACATATTTTTTGTACGTTTTTTCATTGCGTTTTTAATACATTCGATTAATTTATATCCACCATAACTTGCATATTTCAATAAAATATTATTAAAGTCTTCAACTATAATTTCAACATTCCCATCAGAAAATGTTGCTTTATAATTATCAGCCACAACACTTTTGAAATATCTTTTTGATATATTTAACAGTTGTATTTTTGCATCTTTATAATTTAAAAAATAAGTGACGTTATCCTCTGAAATCTCACAAGCTAGTTCACTATTTCTTTTATAAAACTTATACTTTCTCAAAGGCCCATCACTTCCTTTACTTGTGATAGTTCTTCATCTGATACTTCTTTTATAGTAACTTTTCCTTCTCGAATAGTATATTCACTGATGTATATATATTTATTATCAGTATACGCGATATATTTTTTACCTTTATAAGTAACATCATCAATATATTCATATTTTTCGTTATCTATATAGATTTCTCTATTCATATGATCACTACCCTAATATAATTATATCAAATAAACTTCTTTTAAAAAAGAATATTTTTAAACAAATAAAAAAAGCGTGTAAACGCTTATCTTGTAAATGGTATTAAAGCCATAAAACGTGCTTTTTTAACTTCAGCAGCAATATGTCTTTGATGTTTAGCACAAGCACCAGTAATTCTTCTTGGTAATATTTTAAATTTATCACCACTAACATATTTCTTGATAACTTCTACATTTTTATAATCAACATCTTTACCAGCACACATTTGACATACTTTTTTCTTTTTTCTATAAAAATCAGCCATGTTATATCCTCCTATTAATCTAGGAAATTATCATCGATTGAAACAGAATCGCCATACTCAGCATATGGATCGTTTTCTAAATCAATATCATTAGCTGGAACATCAAACATATCATCATTTGAAACGCTACCTTGTTGATTTTGAGATCTAGAATTTAAAAACTCTACTCTACTAGCATATACTTCAAATGAAGTTCTCTTGTTTCCATCTTTATCAGTATAATTTCCAGTTTGTATACTTCCTTCAATGCCTACTAAACTACCTTTATCTAAATAGTTAGCAACATTTTCAGCTTGTTTTCTCCAAACAACAACGTTTATAAAGTCCGTACCTCTTTCACCTTGGGCATTAGCAACTACTCTACTTATAGCAACAGAAAATCTTGTATACGCTATATTAGAAGAAGTATATCTAAGTTCAGGTTTTGAAGTTAAACGACCTACTAATTCAACTCTATTCATAAACGTACCTTCCTAATCTTCTTTTTTAGTAATTAAATGTCTTATTACATCTTTACTATTTCTAGCTAAACGATCAAATTCACTGATAGCTTTATCATCATTAGCTTCAATAGTTAAAACATAATAATATCCGCTTTTGTAATCATTGATTTCATAAGCAAGTTCTCTTTGTCCCCACTCATTTACATCAGTTATTTTAGCGCCATTATCAGTTAAAACTTTTTCAAAAGATTTAGCAACTTTCTTTACTTCGTCTTCTGCGATAGTTGTTCTAATAATGTACATGATTTCATAATTTTTCATAATACACCTCCTTATGGTCTTTTGGCAATCTCTTGCAAGGAGTAAATTAATACTCGCTTAAGATTATAACAAATAATCATCTATTTGTAAATACTTTATTTTTTCAATAAAAAAAGGTAATCATTAATTACCTTCTATACATTAAATCTAAAATAGCATATATCTCCATCTTGCATGATATATTCTTTTCCTTCAAGTCTAAGTCTTCCAGCTTCTTTAACTGCTTTTTCACTACCTAAGCATTCTAAGTCGACAAAGCTCATTACTTCAGCTTTAATAAATCCCTTTTCGAAATCCGTATGAATTATACCAGCACATTCAGGCGCTTTCATTCCTTTTCTAAATGTCCAAGCTCTACATTCATCACTACCTGCAGTAAAGAAAGTAGAAAGTCCAAGTAATTTATATGTGGCATTTACTAGTTTATCAAGTCCACTTTCTTCAATTCCTAAATCAGCTAGAAATTCTTTCTTATCAGATTCTTCCAACTCACTTAATTCAGACTCTATTTTAGCACATACAATAACTACATCAGCATTCTCTGCTTCAACGTATCCTTTTACCATGTCTGTATATTTATTTCCAGTCAATATATCTTCTTCTGCTACGTTGGCCATATATATAATAGGTTTAGATGTTATAAGTGAAAAAGATTTTAACATATTTTTTTCATCTTCATCTAATTCCAACTTTCTTATCGGAATATTTTTAAGTAAAGCATCTTTAATTTTACTTAATAATTCATATTCTTTGATCGCATCTTTTTCTTTAGCTTTTGCCTTTTTCTCAACACGTCCAATTCTTCCTTCGATAACTTCTAAATCAGCAAGCATAAGTTCTACATTAATTATTTCTATGTCTCTTATAGGATCAACACTATTTTCAACATGAATAATATCACTACTATCAAAGCATCTTACAACTTCTACTATAGCATCAACTTCTCTTATATGTGATAAAAATTTATTACCTAATCCTTCACCTTTTGATGCACCTTTAACTAAACCGGCTATATCAGTAAATTCATATGTAGTTGGAACTACTCTCTCAGGCATATATAAGTTTTCTAAAAACTCTAATCTTTTATCAGGTACAGTTACAACTCCTACATTTGGATCAATTGTTGCAAAAGGATAATTTGCAGCTAAAATATTTTTCTTTGTTATCGCATTAAAAAGTGTTGATTTACCAACGTTTGGTAATCCTACGATTCCTGCTTTTAAACTCATAAAATCACTTCTTCCTTAAACATTATATCATATTTTATAAATTTGAAAAGAAAAAGCGACTATATTGTCGCATAAGTATTAATACCCAAAGGTATTCCAATTATATTCCAAGATATTATTACTACCAACCATACAAGCGCTAACAAAAGTATAGAGGGTAATACTAACTTAATTGTACCAAATATAGTAATCTCCTTTTTATCACCATCATTATACTTTTGTAATAAGCCTAACATAATTACAAAGTATATAAAGAATGGCGAAATAGATTTACCAATTCCATCTGCAATACTATAGATAAATTGAGTAAATTCAGGAGATATATTAGCCCTCATGAAAAGAGGTACAATAAGTGGTGCAGTCATATTCCATTTTGTAAATGTATTTGGCATCAAAATGCTCATAAATATTACAAATATAAATAATACTGCAATAAGTAAATTACCTGAAAATTTAAGTGAAGATGTTATTCCTATTAATTTTGCTGCAATAACAGTTCCAATATTTGTATATGAAAGTACTCCATACATTACTGATGCAAAAAACATCAAAACAAATATATATCCGCAGTTTTCAAAACTTTTATATAAACCAACATTATAATCTAAACGATTTTTAATATTTCCTGATATAAAACCATATATTCCACCGCAGATCATTACTCCAATCAATACTATAAATATAAGTGCATCTTTAAATGGTGCAGTATCTGAAAGTAACTTAGCTATATAAGTAGTTTTGCTATTATCTAATAATATACCTCCAGGAAGTATCATAAGTACTATACTTACCAATATAAATAATGATGCGATATTTGTAATCCATAATGCTTTGTTTGAAATAACAAGTCCATCATCTTCAATTTGAATTTTTTTAAATCTTGGTACTAAATATTTATTTATTATAGCAGTTCCCAATACCACAACAATAAGTGTACTTACTATCATAATATACATACAAGAAAGTACATCATAAGTGAAATTAGGGTCAACCTCGATTGATGCTGAAAGCTGTGTAATAGTTCCTAAGAAATATGTATTATAATTATATATTATACCCGTTCCGTAACTACATATTATTCCTATAAAAGCAGTTACTATACCAAGCATAGGATTCCTACCAATATATTTATAGACAATTCCTATTAACGGTAGCATAAATATAAAAGCATAATCACCAAAGAAAGTCATAACCGAACATATCGCCAATGTAAACAAAGTAATTACAGGAGTCTTTATATTTTTAAGTGGTTGACTCAAGTGTTTTATTAGTCCGGATTTTTCAGCAATACTTGCCGCAATCAAAGAAATAATTATCAAGGCTAATGGTTCTATTAGTCTAAAATTAGTTAGAGTACTACTAAGAATATATTTAATTCCATCTAAACTAATAATATTATTTACAGAAACTAAACTCATTTCCAAATTTGAATAGTTAATTACAGCTTCTTCACCTTCAAACCCTATCCAAGATAATATTAAACTAGCAAGAGCCAAGCAAACAACAATAATTCCCATTACAAAAATAGGACCTATAACTTTAGCTGTTCTTTTAGTTTTTTTGGTCATATGTATCCCCTTCCAACTTTACCACTTTTTTGAGTTTTTTATTAAATTCTATACGTGGAAGCATTATACTTCTTCCACATTTTAAACATTTAATTTTTATATCAGCACCAACTCTTGTGATTTCCCATTCATTAAAACCACAAGGATGTTGTTTTTTCATAACCACAATGCTTCCTATTTTATAAACATTTTCCATAAATCACTACTCTTTTACATCCAATATTTCTAATATCCTATTTAAATCGGCTACATTTGCAAATGATATTACAATTTTTTTATCATTTATTTTTACACGTGTATCCAACTTATCACGAAGCATATTTTCAACATATTTAAATTCTGCGCTTGTAGATTTAACTTTTCTTTCAATTTTATTTTTTTTCTCGACATTAGCAGTCATATCTTCTAATTCATGTACTGGTAAATTCCCCTCAACTATCTTATGTGCCATATCAATTATTTCTTCTTCACTATTTAATTTAGATAGTATTTTTGCATGACTCATAGTTAATTTTTCTGAAGCTATCATTTTTTGCACTTCAGCTGGAAGCCTTAATATTCCAATTATATTGGTAATATGACTACGGCTTTTACCAACGCGCTTACTAAGTTCATCTTGAGTAAGACATAACTTGTCAATTAAATTTTTATATGCTAAAGCCTCTTCTAATGGATTTAAATTTTCTCTTTGTAGGTTTTCTAATAATGAGATTTCCATCATTTGTTCATCCGTAAAATCTCTAATAATAGCAGGGATAGTTTCTCTTCCAGCAAGTTTACTCGCTCTAACTCTTCTTTCACCTGCAATTATTTCATAACCTTTTATACTTTTCTTAACAATAATCGGTTGGAAAACTCCGTGTTCTTTTATAGATTCTGATAATTCAGATAATGCATCATCATTAAATAATTTTCTTGGTTGATAAGGATTCGGACGCAACTCATCCAAAGATATATCTACTATTTCTTCTTTGGGTGTATTTTCATATACATTTTTTTCAAAAGTTTCTAAATCAAAATTTTCGTTATTAAATAATTGCTCAAGTCCTTTTCCTAACGCTCTTTTTTTAGTTTCCATTTCTCTCAATCACCTCTTTTGCTAAATTTAGATATGCTTCTGTACCTCTACTTTTAGGGTCATAAGCCAAAATAGGCATTCCATGGCTTGGAGCTTCAGATAAACGTACAAGTCTTGGAATTATAGTATCATATACTCTTTCTTTAAAGTATGTTTTAATCTCTTCAACAACTTCAAGTCCTAAATTTGTTCTATTATCTAACATAGTTAATAATACACCTTCTATATCCAATGTTGGGTTTAAATTTTTTTGAGCCCACATAATTGAATTCAAAAGTTGCATAATTCCCTCTAAGGCAAAAAATTCACATTGAACTGGGATAATTACCGAATCAGAAGCATATAAAGCATTAGTTGTTAAAGTTCCTAATGAAGGAGGACAATCGATAATCATATAATCAAATTTATCCTTAACCTCTTCTAAACAAAGTTTTAATTGCGCACTTCTGTTAAATTCTTTATCTGCTCTACTTTTTTCCATAAGTTCAATATCAATTCCTGCTAAGTTAATAGAAGCAGGAATAATAGATAAATTCTTAAATTTTGTTTTAATTATTGCCTCATTAATAGTTCCTTCCCCAATAAGTAATTCGTAAACACTTTTATTAGTTTGTCTTTTATCAATTCCAATACCTGTTGTACTATTACCCTGAGGATCTAAATCAATTAATAATACTTTTTTGTTTAACGCCCCTAATGAAGCCGCTAAATTTATACTTGTGGTAGTTTTACCTACTCCACCTTTTTGATTAACTAAAGCAATTACTTTGCCCATACTATCACCATTTTCTACACAATATTATTGTATCAAATTAACCAAAATAAGTCTATAATTTGCAAAAAGAAAAGACTAAATATTAGTCTTTAATTTCTATTACTTTTTTATTCTCAATTTTAGATGCTTTTGGAACAGTAACGGTTAAAATACCATTTTTATAATTAGCACCGATTTCATTTTCATCTACACCTTCGCCAACATAAAATGTTCTACTACATTTACCGCAGTATCTTTCACGTCTAAGATATTTTTCATCTTTAGATTCGTTTTCTGAATTTTGAGTAGCTGTTATAGTTAAATAACCTTTTTCAAGCTCAAGTTTAATATTTTGTTTATCATATCCAGGAAGCGCAATATCCAAAAGATAATTTTCACCTACTTCTTTCACATCTGTTTTCATTATCTCGTTACTGCTTTTTTCAAACACATCACCAAAAACATCATCAAATATACTTGGTAACATAAATTCATCCCTTTCCTGTAAGCTTTATCACTTACAAATACATATTACCACAATTTTTTAGCACTGTCAATAGGGGAGTGCTAATTCATCAAAATAAGTTTGTTTTGCAGTTGTAAACTCTTAAGATACTTTAATAACTTATTTTTTTCACTTTCTGTAAGATTACTATAAGTTTCTGTTCTATTAATCAAACCTTTAATTTCATCTATAGCGAAATCATTAGCTATCAAAAAATAAATCGGTTTAATCCCTTTATTTTTTAATTCAATATTGATTTTTTCTATTAATGTCACATAACTCATAATATCCCACCTTCTTAATTTTATAATATATTTTAAAAAATGTAATTGCGTATTTTATACTACTTTACTTCTTTTTACTATTTTTTCTAATTCTTTTACAAAAATCGATTTTTTAATAGTTGGAACCATTATATATACATAACTTTTAGTCCTTGTTAAGGCTACATAAAAGAGTCTTCGTTCCTCACTATAAGGATATCTATCAGATATAGGAAGAACCAATTTCAGCATTTTATCTTCGATTAGTTTCGAAGGGAATCCTAAAACGGAATCATACATATTTATAAGTATCGTCACATCGGATTCTAAACCTTTCGATTTATGTACAGTGAGATATTTTGCATTTTCCGGCAGTTTATCCGCATATTTTAAAATATCATTATTATTTCTCCCTAATATCAAAATCTCTTTATCAGAATTTAACTTTAAAATATTACTAAATGCTTGTTTAGAATTTTTATAATAAACGAATTTAACTGGATTTAATAATTCTTTATCGGATTTTAATTCTTTTTTTATTTGAGACTTATTTTTCATAATAAATTTTCCTGCTATATCTAGCAATTGTTTGCTATTTCTATATGTCTTTGTTATAAAAAAGATTTCACCGCCAGGAAAATATGTTTTAAAATCAAGCATTATATTTAGATCACAGCCTGCGAATCTATATATAGATTGAAAATCATCTCCCACAGCAAAAAAAGAAGCGCCCGTCTTATCTACAATTTTTTTCACCAACTTAAATTTTACTGGTGAAGTATCTTGATATTCATCTATAATTAAAGCTTTATAATTTAAATTTACAAAATCTAATTTTTCAATTGAATCTATAATCAATTTTTCAAAATCATATAAATTATTAGATTTTAACTCATATTCATATATTTGATAAATTAACAAAGCAAGTTTAAGATAATAAAAGCTTCTAGTTTTAAATTTTCTTTTATAAAAAGTTTTGAATTTTAAAATATCATAACCATTTGTTTTAAGTGTTTTTATGAATCTAACCAAACTTTTTTTAAGAAAACTAATGTCACAGTTTTTCAAAAGATTTTTATATTTTTTCAAAACATTAAATTTTAATGTGGTTATATCATAATATTTTAATACACAATACATAGCTTCAATGTCATTATAAATAAGTGACGCAAAATACTCATCCAGTACAAACTCCAAATAATTATCCACAATATTAAACTCTTCTCCGCCATCTTTTAGTATCTTGATCGAAAGCTTATGAAAAGTAAGTACATCAATATTTTTAATGCCATTTTTTATTAACTTATTTTTCAAATCGTCTACACTAGCGTTCGTAAAAGAAATAACTAATATTTCTTCTTGCGATATGTTTTTATTTTCCAATAAATATTTTATCCTACCTACAATTGTCGTTGTTTTTCCACATCCAGCTCCTGCAATTACAAGAGTTGCCTTAGAATCAGAAGTTAACGCGCGCATTTGTTCTTTATCAAGCGTAATATCAGAAACTTTAATATCAATCACCTCATGAAAAGAATAAAATACTGTAGATAAAAAAGCAAATAACCAATTATTAAATTTACTGTGCTTTTTTGATTCATTTTCAAGAATTGTGCTATAATTAAATTGGAGGGAGTATATGGTTAAAAAAATCGATGCAAAAAAAATAGGTGATAAGGCCTTAAAAAGTGGTAAAGGTTTTTTCGCCGAATTTAAAACTTTTATTAAGCGTGGCAACGTTATGGATTTAGCAGTTGCAGTTGTAATTGGTGGTGCATTTGGTAAAATTGTGACATCTTTAGTAAACGATATTATAATGCCTTTAGTAGGAATTATAATTGGTGGACATAATTTCACATCACTTTCATTAACTATTGGTACTGCAAGTATCAACTACGGAACATTTATTCAAAACGTAATTGATTTCTTAATCGTTGCATTCTGTATCTTCGTTGTTATGAAAATTGTAAATAAATTTTTAATCAAAGAAAAAAAAGAAGACGCTAAAGCAGAAAAAGCAGAACCTAGTGAAGAAGTTAAATTATTAACTGAAATTAGAGATTTACTAAAAAAGAAAAAATAATCGGATAACCGATTATTTTTTTAATACATCTTACTTTGAGAATCTTTATCTTTATAATATTCTTCTCTTAATTCATCAATTCTTTCTTCATAACCAATTTCAGGATTATAAATATAAACTCCAGCCAAATCATCTATAGCTACAGGAACATTTTCGCTAAACTTATCTTTTGATACTACTAAAACCGGCCTTTTATCATAATAAAATAACTTATCACTACCAGAAGACCAATATACAATTTTTTTACCTTCTTTTGGCCTTACATAGCCACACTCTGATATATCTTTAAGTTGGGCAAAGCTAGTTACTCTATAGTTATATAATTCGTTTGTTTTTAAAGAAATAGGATTATTTTTACCTACGCCGGTCGCATCAGAAGAAACACTGTTTTTAAATAATTCCATAAATTCACCTCAATTAATATCCATATTATAGCATTTTCAATAAAAAATAAAAACTCACATAAGTGAGTTAATTTCAATCTGGGGCGCGGTAAGGGGATCGAACCCTTGCATAACGGAACCACAATCCGCCGTGTTAACCACTTCACCAACCACGCCATGTCATTGCTGACAAGTTATATTTTAGCAATATTTATATTTTTTTGCAACAGTTTTTTATATACTTTTTAAAAAATAGACAAAAACCCATACCTAAAAGACGGAAAACAATAAAATAGTTCAGGAGGTATGAAATGCAAATTTTTGATAGAGGAAATTATAATTATCTAAATAATAATTATAATATACCTACTTATGAACAAACAGAAGATGAAAAATATTTTAATCCTTACGAAGGATATATAAGAGGTAACTTATTTCCAAAACTATATAATACATACAAAATAGAAGTTCCATACGAAATAAAACCTTTAAATGAACAAGCAGAAATGCTCACTTATATAAATTCGCTATATTTTGCCTTAACCGATTTGAATTTATATTTAGATATCCATCCCACTGATAAAAAAGCTATAAATGAATATATTAATTGTTTGAATAATCTAAAAGAATATATGAGAATTTATCAAAACACATACGAGCCATTAACAAATACTTCAGAAGCATTAGAAGCTTATCCATGGAGATGGATTGATTCATGGCCATGGGAGTGTGGTAATTAATATGTGGTCATATCAAAAAAGGTTAGAATATCCTGTAAACATAGTTACAAAAGATCTGAAAATGGCAAAATACTTATCAGATCAATATGGTGGACCTTACGGAGAATTAAACGCTGCCTTACAATATCTAAATCAAAGATATACCATGCCAGACGATATGGGCAAAGCTTTGCTTACAGATATTGGAACCGAAGAATTCGCACATATGGAAATAATTGCTACGATGATTCACCAATTAACTAAAGATGCGACAGAAGAAGAACTTGTAAAAGCAGGACTTGGTTCTCATTATGTATCATTTGATCATGCAACTTTCCCAGCTAATGCTAATGGGATTCCCTATACAGCAGCTTATCTGCAAACTACTGGAGACTTCATAGCAGATTTAGAATCTGATATGGCAGCTGAACAACGTGCTAGAGCTACATATGAACATCTTATGGATTTAACTGATGCAAAAGATATATTAGGACCCCTTTCATTTTTAAGGCAACGAGAAATAATACATTATCAAAGATTCAAAGAACTAAGGAATTATTATTTAAAAAATAAAGTTAAATAGTATTTTTTACTATTTCCTTCTAATAATATTAATGGTGAGAATATGAAAAAAATTACAATCATTATGATTTTATTTTCTGCATTAATAATTGGATGCGTCAAAAAAATAAAGCTAGAAATTAATACTCCTTTAAACATAGTATATGAAGATTTTAATTTTACTAATGATGAAATTGAGGATATTAAAAATATTTTGAATGAAAAAATTTTTTATCCTTTATATAATTTCAAATCAGAAGGTATCAAATTAATGCTTTATACGAATGAAGACACATATAATTTTGAAATACTCGATAATTATATTATATATATTGAAAATAATAAAAAATATTATGCCAAATCAGAAAATATTAAAGGATATCTAAATGATATAAAAAAAGACGCCTAAGCTTTTCTTTTCGCGTCTTCTTTTTTTCTTAACTCAGTATTTAATATTTTCTTTCTTAATCTATAACTTACAGGTGTTACTTCTACAAGTTCATCACTATTGATATAGTCTAAGCACATTTCCAGAGTCATAATTCTTGGTCTATCAAGTACAACTGTATGATCTGATCCAGCAGCACGTGTATTTGTTAATTTTTTACCCTTAACAACATTTACAGCCAAATCATTATCATGATTGTGTTCTCCTACTATCATACCTTCGTACACTTCAGCACCAGGTTCAATAAACATTACACCACGGTCTTCCAAAGCGCCTAAAGCATATGCAGTAGCTTTACCATTTTCCATTGATACCATAACGCCTAATTTTCTTTCACCAACTGTTGATGATGCCATCTTACGGTATTCTTTATATGTGTGATTCATTATACCATAACCTTTAGTCATAGTCATAAATTCTGTTGCAAATCCGATAAGACCTCTTGACGGAATTACATAAGTTAATCTTGTTTGGTTTCCAGATGGAGCCATATTAACCATTTCGGCTTCCCTATTTCCTAATGCAGTAATAACAGAACCAACATATTCTTCTGGAACATCTATTTGTAAATCCTCATAAGGTTCACATTTTATACCATCAATTTCTTTTATAATAACAGCAGGTTTAGAAACTTGAAGTTCAAATCCTTCTCTTCTCATATTTTCAATTAAAATAGATAAGTGAAGTTCTCCACGGCCTGAAACTATGAAAGATTCATTATCAGCAGGTTCTACTTTTAAAGATACATCACGTTCAGTTTCTTTTCTTAATCTTTCTGCTATTTTTGTTGCTGTCAAAAGTTTACCTTCTCTACCAGAGAATGGTGATGAATTAACACCGAATGTCATTTGAAGTGTTGGTTCATCAATTCTTAATAAAGGCAAAGCCTCTTCTTTTCCGACTGTACAAATAGTTTCTCCAACACTTATATCAGGTAAACCTGCAATCGCAATTATATCTCCAGCGCTTGCTTGTTCTATTTCTATTCTTTTATATCCTAAAAATCCAAACATTTTTTGAATTCTAAATTGTTTTATAGTACCATCTAGACGCATGCAACTAACCATCTCGTTAACTTTAACATTACCACGTTTAACTACACCAATACCAATTCTTCCAACAAAATCTGTATAATCAAGTAGGGCAGGTTGAAATTGTAATCCTTCACCTTCAGCTATTTTTGGATCTGGAATATGTTTAATAATTGTATCTAGGATAGGAACCATTGTTTCTTCTTGAGTAGATTTATCTGGTGAATAACTTGAAGTTCCGGCTAATGCAGATGCATATATAACAGGAAAATCAAGTTGTTCAATAGAAGCTCCTAAATCAATGAATAATTCCATAACTTCATCTACTACTTCTTTTGGACGAGCAGAATCTTTATCAATTTTATTTACAACTACGATAGGAGTAACACCAGCATCTAAAGCTTTTTTCAATACGAATTTAGTTTGTGGCATTGGCCCTTCATAAGCATCAACTACTAAAATAACACCATCAACCATATTCATAATACGTTCAACTTCACCACCAAAATCAGCGTGGCCTGGAGTATCAACTATATTAATTCTATAATCTTTATAGTCAATTGCAGTAGTTTTAGCTAATATTGTAATACCTCTTTCTCTTTCAATTGTATTAGAATCCATTGATAAATCATCAATGTTTTCATTACTTCTAAACATACCTGAAGATTTTAATAAACGATCAACCAATTTTGTTTTTCCATGATCGACATGCGCTATAATAGCAATATTTTTAATTTTTTTCATACAAATCACCCGTTAACTGCATAATCATATCATAATTAAAAAAAAAAGTAAATATTTACTTGTATAATTAAATAATAAATGAGATAATTATGTCGAGATGAGAACATGGACAAAATATGCGATAGATTAGTAACAATATTTATAAAAGACTTAAATTATGAAAAATTTGTTTCAAGCGTTGTATGCAAAGAACACATAAACGAAATAGCAAATATAGATATAAGATTAAACAATCTAAAATTAGGACCATATAAAAAATTTTTAATTAGCTACAACCATTCTGAGCCAACGCATGAACACGTGATGCATGGTGATATTGTAGTTATTAATTATTTAGATCAAGAAAGTGGGAAAAGTTTAATGGGACTAGTTCACTTCCCTGCTACATATGATGACAAGCAATTTGAAATAATTAAAAGTTGCATAGATTCCTTTGAAGGCGTGGAAGTACACGCACTAGGTCTTAATCAAGCAGGATTCTTTGACAATTTTGAATTAGACAATTTTGTACAAGATACATCTAAATTTAAACCCAAAACTTTACAAATGGTAGATAATAGACAAGAAAAGTAGCTAAAAATTAATTTTAACTACTTTTATTTTTTTAATATATGTGGTAATTTTTTTGCTAAATATACCTATTTTATAATGTTTTGTAAAATATAGTCCATAGTTATCTTAATATCCGGAAAAACATCAATGTTATCTAACTCTTCTCGACTAAACCAGCCTATATTTGTACTTTCATTTGGATCATAATTATACTTAATATCATTGACTGGAACAGCTGGATAAATGATATCTATATGCTGTACATTAATACCATTATTTTTTTGTATTCCTAAAGGTCTTATAAAATCACTTTCTCTTGGAAATCTATCTCCAATAAGCCTAACCTTAATATTAGTTTCTTCATACGCTTCTCTAACTGCTGCTTCTTCTGGAGATTCATTTTCCATTATATGTCCACCAGGCTGAACCCACTTATTATACTTGCGGTGCTTAACCAAAAGTATTTTTTTAGTTACTGGATCAACTATAAAAGCTGATGCGCAAAAATCTCTATTCATATTATCCACCCTACTTAAATATACCATAGTTTATATAATTTATCAAAAAAATTCATATTATTTTTTAATATGAATTCCCTTAAAATCAAATAATACATTCGTAGTTAATACAAATACTATAACTACTACCATCAAAAAGCCATATATTATATATCCTAATTTTGGACTATATAATAAATATATTATTGCAGCTAATGAAAACAATATTTGTACTAAATATATAATTAACACTGTTCTTTTTTGAGAAGATGTTCTTTTCAATATTTGATGGTGTATATGACACTTATCAGGAGTAGCCATACTCTCACCTTTTAATTTTCTTCTTAATATCGCAAATACTACATCTAAAAGTGGTATTGCAAGAATTAAAAATGGAATAATTATAGATGTTAATACAATACTTTTATATCCTAATAACGCAACTATACCAACCATATATCCTAAAAACATCGATCCTGAATCTCCCAAGAATATATCGGCAGGATGAAAATTATGTACTAAAAATCCTAATGTGCAGCCAACTATGACTAAAGATATAATATAGTATATTCCAAATCTTCCCATTACAAAACTTATTATGCCTATAGTTAAAAAATATATTGCACTGATACCAGAAGCAAGTCCATCAAGTCCATCAATAAAATTCATGCAGTTTATACAAGTTAATAAGAAAAGTATTGTAAATGGTATAGTTAGCCATTTAAAATCTATTAAATATCCAAATACACTTAATTTAGATATATTTATATCACCATATAATACAACTACTAAAACAGCTATTAATTGGAAAAGAAATTTAACTTTTGCAGAAATTGGATTTATATCATCTACAACTCCAGTTAATACGATTATAAAGCTTCCTATTAATATTGAATTCATAAGTACACTTGGTTCACCAAATAACATATATCCAAGTAAAAATCCTCCAACTATAGCAAGCCCACCTAATCTCGGAATAGGCTTAGTATGAACTTTTCTTGCATTGGGAATATCCATAGCGTTAATATGTCTTGCAATTTTTTTTACAACCGGAACAAATAACACCACAAATATTAATGGAATCATAATATAAAATAAAGATTCTCTAAGCATCAAATAATTCATAAAACCACCCAAATAAATTATAACACATTAATTACTAGAAATAAATAAATACTTATTTTTTTAAATATCTTAATCGAGTAGATTCTCCTCCCCTTATATGTCTGACAGCAATATGATTTTTTAATATTTTAGAAATATCAATAGCTAATAATTTATTTATTTTTTTTAATTTTACTTTTAAATCATCGTGTACAGTACTTTTAGATACTTTAAAGTGCTTAGCAACCGATCTTATAGTTTCTTTTGTTTCTAACATATAAATTGCTTCCTTTAATACTCTATTTTGTATATTTATATTCATTAATACACCTCAATAAAGTATATAGTTTTAAATTTATTTTATACAAAAAAGAGCTTGGCTCTTAAATTTCAGATAATGACATACCCAAATACTTTTCAAAATCAACAAGTTGACCTCTTAAAATCAATTCTATAAACACCTTGCTTTTATTTGCATCTACTATATTAGGATTTCCACTTTTACCAATTATGTCTCCTTGTGCTACTTTAGAATTTAAAGATACACTTACATCAGACAAAAATTGATATCGACTAATAAGTTCATTTGTATGTTGAATTTCTATTATCTTGCCATAAACATCTTCAGATATTTTAGTTACTTCGCCATCCGCTACGGCAAGTACATCAAACTCGTTATCTGCTCCATATATAACACCTGTATTTTGCATATATGTATCATTAAAATATATAATTGAGTTTAATTGTTTATCAAAATCATCTACATAACTATAGTAATTACTTATAATTGATATATTATCACCATTATATGGCTTGGTAATAACAGAACTTTCTTTTAAAACAGGCAATACTTCTTCCAAAATTGGTTTATCAACCTGTTTTAATGCCTTTTCTTTTTTTAGAACGATATTTGATACCATTACTCCTAAACTAATAATTAATAGTGTAGCTAATATAATCATTTTTTTCATTTTATTCACCTCTATTAAAAGTGTGAACAAATATTATTTTTTTATACTATATTTTTGCTAAATCTACTCCACTATAATAATGTTTTAATATATCTTTATAATTATATCCTTCCAACGCCATTCCTAAAGCGCCATATTGGCTCATACCAACACCATGACCATATCCTTTTGTAGTTATATATATATCGTTATCTTTCTGAGTTATATTAAAAAAAGAAGATTTTAATGATAGCATATTTACTATATCACTACCTTTAAATTCCTTACCATTTATTATTAGTTTTTTAATACGTCCTGTACTAGTTGAATCAATGATTTCTAACGAAATATTATCCTTATATTCTAATCCTAAAAGATCTAAAAAATCTGATAATTTAAGATGTTTTTGGTGCTGATATATTGGTGATACGTCTTCATCCCAATGCGATTCAACGCTTACTAAATATGGTAAGTCTCCACCAAATACTTCTACACAATTTTCTGTTTTACCAGTACTGGTAGAAAAAAAGAAAGCATTTACAACTTCCCCTTTGTATAACATATATTCTCCTGATGTAGATGTTACCGCATCAATTATCTTATTAATATTTTCATTATAATTATCTTTCCAGCTATTTAATAGTGTATCATTATCTAAATAAACTTGGTTAGAAATTGTATCAACTACATCATAATCATTATTAATATTCTGTTTCATTTTTACAAGTGCATAACTACGTGATGCGACAGCCTGAGCTTTTAAAGCTTCAATATCAAAACTAATAGGCATCTCACCTGCAACTACTCCTATTATATAATTTTCAAACGGAATAACATCAACTTTACCTGTTTTATCACGTTTGACTCTTATATACATATTTTGATTATAATTAATATCACGTACTTCTTCCTTATAACATAAATCAACTACATAAACTATTAGTATCAAAATTATTGATAAGAAAAAAAGTTTTTCCATATTCATCTCCTATAATCTTAAAAAATCATACAAAAAATTTACGACTAAATAAGAAATAGATAACGTTATTAATAAATACATAATTCTTGATTGAATATATCTATTTTTTTTAAATATTTCATTTAACCTGACACCATCTAAGGCATACATTATAATAACTGCAACTAACAAATATAGAATTGTCTTAACCATTATATTCATCTATCATGTTAACTCTTCTAACATGCCTTTCTTCTTGTGAAGGTTCTTTATTTAAATAAGTTAATATCATTTCTTTTATCAAATCCATTGGTAAATGAGCAGAAAAAGCAATGACATTTGCATGATTATGTTCAGCTGATAACGCGGCGTCTTCTACAGATGCAATTCTAGCGCAACGAATTCCTTTCACTTTATTTGCAGCTATTGACATACCTATTCCAGTGCCACACATTAAAATACCTCTATCAACTTTTCCTTCTACTACAGCCTTACTTACTGTAAATGCATATTTTGGGTAATCAGTAGAATCAGATGCATTTGGACAATAATTTTCTACTTCATATCCATTTTTTTCTAAAAATTTTGTAATTTCTTCAATTTTATCTAATCCGTGATGATCAGATGCTATACCTATTTTCATTTTTATCACCCACTATAATTATATTATAAAATAATATCATTATCAATAATTGTCGAAAAAAATAAAGAAGCTATTAAGCTTCTTTATCATTGTTTAATCCATATTTACGATTGAATTTTTCAACACGTCCAGTTTTCTTAGTAGCACCTTGTACACCTGTATAAAAAGGATGACATTTATCGCATACTTCAACGTGTAATTCAGGTACTGTTGATTTAACAGTGAAAGAATTACCACAAATACATGTTACTTTTGTATCAACATAATTTGGATGAATATTTTTTTTCATAACAATTCTCCTTCCGCCATGACTAAAATAAGTCATAGAAATTTAATGCAAATGTATTATAACATAACTTGTCAATAAATAGCAAGTACTTTTTAGTTATATATTTACATCTATATATTGTTTTATTTCATTAAATATTTTATGTTGCCCTTCTATACTTAAATAATTGAGATTATATATATCAATAAATTCAATTTTATATTGATCACATAATTTTTTAATATTATAATTTATATCTTTAATAATATCATTATATATGGATTTTTTAAGATTATAATAACCTAGCATTACTATCCTTTCTTTATCATATTTTCTAATTAAATTAAATAATTTATTCAAATCATCAAAATAACCTTTTATATAATCACGGAGTTCCAAATCAGTATAATAACTTATATTTTTTATTAAATCATTATATCCTATTGATAAAATTAATAGGTCAGCTTTTATTAAGATATTCTGCATCTTATTGCCGTTAAATTCTTTATTATCATTTATGTATCTTATAATATCTATTATTCTTTCATCTTCCAAATCTATTCTGACGTCTTTTTCAAGAATACCTTTTTCTTCTAAATAATCTTTTACATAATCAGCATATTTATATTCTAATATATGATTATCTAACCAGTCAGTCATGGAAACATAATAAACTTTATCATCTTTAAATATTGTATAAATTATAAATACAAGCATTATAGTAACCAAAAAAAACAGTATTTTTTTCATATAACCTCCATAAAAAAAGTAGATATAATCTACTTAATTCTATGTATATTAATCTGAAATATCATTAATTTTTATTGAAGCACCTACATTAGTTAATTTTTCCACAATATTTTCATAACCACGCATAATATAATCAGCATTATCAATTGTAGTTTTCCCTTTAGCCCCAATTGCCGCTAAAACCATGCATGCACCAGCACGAAGATCTGTAGCACTTACATGAGTTCCTCTCAACTCTTTTCCGCCTTTAATTTTAAATATGCGATTACTAACAGTTTCTATATCAGCGCCCATCTCTTGAAGATATGGAATATGTTTATATCTACTTTCATATAATGTCTCTTCTATCTTACTTTCACCTTTACACATACATAAAAGTGGTGTTATAGGTTGTTGTAAGTCAGTAGCAAAACCAGGATATCCTAAAGTTTTTATACTAACTGGTTTCATATTCTTAGTTTTAGAAACTACTACATAGTCGATACCTACTTCTAAATTTACACCCATTTCAATTAGTTTAGATAAAAATGACTCAATATGTTCTGGTATCAAATTTTGAATACGTAACTTGTTTCCAGCTAATGCACCAGCTATTATATATGTACCTGCTTCAATACGATCAGGAATTACTTCTGTATAACATCCACCAAGTTCTTTTACACCAGTAATAATGATATCACTAGTACCGGCTCCTTTAATTTTTGCACCCATATTATTTAAAAATGTTGATACGTTAACTATTTCCGGCTCCTTAGCAGCATTGTGAATTATAGTTACACCAGAAGCTAAACATGAAGATAACATTATATTAATTGTAGCTCCTACACTTGCCATATCCAAATATATTTCTGAACCAACTAATTTTTTTGCTTTAACAACTATTTTATCCTTTTCCTCGTATACCTTAGCACCTAATGCTTTATATCCCTTTAATGTTTGATCAATAGGTCTAGCACCGATAGAACATCCTCCTGGAAAAGTAGATGTCGATTTTTTAAATCTTCCTAACATAGAAGACATAAAATAATATGACGCTCTTAATTTCCCACTTAAGTTTTTGGGAATCTCACGATATGTAATTTTCGATGAATCTATAATCATTAAACCATTATCACGTGTTACTTTCGCACCTAAATATAACAATATTTTTTCTAAAACTTTAACATCTGACACATCAGGCACATTATCTATACTAACTATACCTTTTGATAATATTGCAGCAGGTATCAAAGCAACAGCGCTATTTTTAGCGCCGCTAATATTTATTGTTCCTTTTAATTCTTTCCCACCATCTATAATAATCTGTTTCATACTACCTCCACTACTATAGGTTATGTTATTTTATCTTTACAGTTACCTAAATGATACACTTATATTATACAGGAAAACAGCTATATTTGTAAATAAAAATCACCTTAAGAGTTCTATAATGCCAATAATAATTAGCAAAAATCCTCCGAATAATGTAGATAAATTACCATATTTTAAATTTATTTTTTTACCTAAATTAAATCCTAAATAAGTCATAATCATGCTGACCATAAAAAATATGAAATATGAAACTAATAAAGATGAAGTTAAATACTTTAAACTTACCCCTGTAATCAAGCTATCAATACTAACCGCAAGTGAAAACAATATTGTCTCTATTATATTATCAATAATTTTAATATCTGTTTTTTTAAACGTTTCTACAATCATATCTATACCTATTAAAGAAAAAATTAAAAAAGTGAAAATTTCTATTTTAAAAGGTATCAGATTTAATACTGCATAACCTAGATAATTACCAATAAAAGGCATTATGAAGTGGAAAATTCCCACAATTAAAGATACTTTTAATATTTTTTCCGTTTCAAAACTAAATGTACCATAAAGTAAAGAAACAGAAAATGCATCCATACTAAGTCCAAACGCGATTAAAAATACAATCACTAAAATCACCTAACAAATAATACGCTTTAATCTTTAAAATATTTGTTTATTATGTCTTTTACATACCATCTATATTCGATGGTTTCTTTTCCCTGGCCAGACGCTTCAATAAGACAAAAAGGAGGAAACATTACACACCACCAATTATCCCCATTTCCATTACCTAAAGTGACTAAAAGGCTTTCATACATTCCTTCATCATATGTAACTCCTTTGTATTCTTTTCTAGGAAAATAATGATATCCATAATCAATACTATAATTTTGATTATATTTATTTTCTTTTAAGAAAGTATCAATTTTATAATCCAATTCATCAATGTGATTTATAATCTTTTCTCTTGCCTCATTTATTCTTTTACTATTTATTAAGAGACTAGATAAATCATTTTCTAAGATGTCTTTAACTTCTTCTTTTATATGTTGATCATATTCTGAATTAGAATTTGCTAATATCCTTATTCTAATTGAGTCTTTAGGTATTATTATCCTATCTTTATAAAAAAATAAAATAATTCCAATAATTCCTATACTTATTAAAAATTTTTTCAAAAAAATCACTCCTTAATACATAATGAGTGATTTTCTTAAATTTTATTCATTTTATTTATGATATGTTTCATTATTTATTATTTTAAAACTTCTATATATCTGTTCTAATAAAATAATTCTGAATAATTGATGTGGAAAAGTTAATTTAGAAAACGATAATCTATAATTGCATATTTTTTTAACTTCATCTGAAAGTCCATACGAACCTCCAATTATAAAAGTTATATCTGAATTAGTAATTAGGGTATTTTCGATTTTTTTACTTAAATCAACTGAACTTAATTGTTCCCCATTAATATCCATGCATATCTTGTATGATTTATTATCTAATTTACTAATTATTATTTCACTTTCTTTTTTTATAGTTGATACTTCATCTAAATTAAAATCTGGAATCTCCGTTATCTTTAATTTAGTATATTTACTTAATCTCTTTTGGTATTCTAAAATAGCTTGGTCAAAAAATTTTTCTTTTATTTTTCCTACACAAATAATTTCTATCATCTATATAATGAGAACGGATTTATACGGCAATAGTTACAATCTTTCCATACTTCAAAATGTAAATGTGGTCCTGTTGCCCATCCTGTACTTCCTATATATCCTAATACTTGACCTCTAGCTACTGTATCACCTACAGCAATATTTCCAAAACGAGACATATGAGCATATAAAGTCCAATACCCATTATTGTGATTAACAACTACATAATAACCATAATCATCTTGATATTGTTTAGTAATAACAGTACCGTTATTTGCTGCATATATAGGACTTCCGTAGCCAAGCCCTGAAACATCTATACCTGAGTGATGCTCACGCATTTTGGTAATTGGATTAGTTCTCCATTCAAAATCATCGGTTATAGTATATCCTGACATAGTAGGCCATGCCCAGTTATTTAAATCACCAACATATGGAATCTGTTGACTTCCTAATAATACAATCTTATTTATTGGTTGCTTAATTTCCTCTCTTGCTATAGGTTCAATATATGTAATGTTTCCATTAATTGATTGATAATTTTGAGAAACCCTAACTATTCCATTAACGCCTTCTTGTAATACCTTTTTTGTTCCTATATATAAATCTGAGTCATAACGTTCCTCCGTCATGAAAGTACTCTCTTTATCAAGAACTTGATATTCTTCAACTACTACAGATATTTGTGGTGAAGGTATTGCAATAACTACCTTTTGACCAACGTGTAATAAATTATTTTTATCAGAAAAATCTGCATTAGCAATTAAAAGTTCCTCTGTACTCATTTGATTTTGTAAAGCCACTGAACTTATTGTATCCCCGGCTTTTACTGTATATTCTTTTTCCTCTTGATCATCACCATACAATAAATATTGTGATAAGTCTGATGCTGATATATAAATTTTTTCACTAACAGGAATATGTATTTTTTTGATTGTTAAATTATCTTGAACATAAATATTTTTTATAACACTTCCAGTTGTAAGAATTTCTTTTTGATTTCCACTTTCATATTCTTCATATCTATCGGAACCAACAAATGTTTTTATTAATCCTATTGTTGCTTCTTTAAAAATTTTCTCATCTGTTACATATACCGTTTTAGTTTTATCTTCATTCTTTATCGAAATTTGATAACCATTTATTGTCAAATCTGAAGAAGCTATTATTTTTCTATAAACATCAACTACCGGCGTTAGCTCTTGATCAAATGAAGTTAATTCTTCTATTATTACTCCTTCAGGTGCATATACTTTATCTACTTTATATTTATTTTTAATATTTTCACTTTCGGCATCTATAAACTTTTCTAATTTTTCTTTTGAATCTATAACTCCTATAACATCGCCATCTAAATATACCCTATAATATGTATTTGGGTTTTTAGAATCTCGATAATTATATGAAATTAAAAGTATTAATACTGAAATTACTATAACCGAAAAGATTATTAAAAATTTCTTCATGTTCCACCTCTATCATTCTTTTACATTATTATAATTTGTAAATGTTGATGTGTCTCTTTTAAATATAAGCTCAATTGTTGGTGTTGGTCCATTTCTGTGCTTAGCAAATATAAATTCACTGACACTAGTATTTTCGTCTATTGCAGTGGCTTTATTATAATAATCATCACGATATAAGAAAGCTACTATATCTGCATCTTGTTCGATTGAACCTGATTCTCTTAAGTCACTCATCAAAGGCCTTTTATCTTCTCTTGCATCCACACTACGTGAAAGTTGTGATAAAGCAACTATTGGAACATTTAATTCCATAGCTAATGTCTTTAATGATCTTGATATTTCAGAAACTTCTTGTTGTCTATTTCCAGCATATTTTTCACTACCAGAAATAAGTTGTAAATAATCGATTATTACAATATCTAATCCATCTTTAGAAGAGGCTAATCTTCTACACTTAGCTCTTATTTCACTAATAGTCATACCTGGTGTATCATCTATATACATCTTAGCATCACTAAGTCTTGAAATTCCTTCATTAACGCCTTTCCAATCATTATGTTCTAATCTACCATTACGTAGTTTTCCTTGATTTATTTGCCCTAAATTAGCAAGCATCCTTATAGCTAATTGTTCAGCACCCATTTCTAAGTTAAATAACGCTACTGATTTATTTGCATTAATTGCTATATTAGTAGCTAAGTTAAGTGCAAATGCTGTTTTTCCCATAGCTGGTCTTGCAGCTATAATTATTAACTCATTTTCATGAAGACCAGATGTAACTTTATCAATTTCTCTATATCCAGTAGGAATTCCTGTTATATCACTTTTGGATTGAGAAAGTCTTTCTAAATCACTTTGTGTCTTTACTAAAACATCTTGGATAGTTCTAAATTCACTACCTTTTCTTGAACGAACTACAGTAAGCATTTTTCTTTCTGCATCATCAAGCACATCAGAAAGAGAAGCTTTTGAGCTATATCCCTCACCTGCTATATCAGTAGCAACATCAATAAGTTTTCTTAAAACAGCCTTTTCCTCTACTATTTTTATATATTCGTCTACATTTGCAGCTGTAGGAACATAATTTATTATTTCAGTTAAATAATTAACATCACCAACAGCTTTTAATATTTTTTGTTTATCTAATTCCGCAGTTACTGTCGTCATATCTAATGGAATATTTTGATTCGCTAATGTACATAGTACTTCAAATATTTTTCCGTTAGCATCCATGAAAAAAGATTCTGGAGTTAATGATTCCATAGCTTTTTGTAACGCATATTTAGTTAAAAACATCGAACCTAATACAGATTTCTCAGCATCTATATTATGTGGCATGACTTTTTCTGCCATAATATCTACTCCTTACTTAATTCTACTTTTAAAACCGCAACCACCTTTTTATGTAATTCTATTTTAACATTATGTACACCAAGAGTTGATATGCTCTCATCTAACATAATACTTTTTTTATCAATATCATAACCTTTTTCTTTTAAAGCTGATGAGATAGCTTTAGTACTAATTGTCCCAAAAACTTTATCCCCAGCTCCTACTTTAGTTTTAAATTTTAAAGTTATTTTAGAAAGACTATCCTTTATTTTTTCACATTCGGCTATTCTTTCAAGTTCTAATTTTTCTTCCTTAGCTAAATTTCTATTATGATTTTTAATGTTTTCATCACTAGCGTTAATTGCATATCCATTTTTTATTAAAAATGATGCATATCCGTCTTTAACTTCTTTTATTTCATTTTTACGTCCTTGACCCTTTAAATCCTTAATAAATATTACCTTCATAAATATTCACCTTTTCTTGCAATATCTATTTATTATTATACTAGAATATGCCTAATAAGACAAGAAAAGATAATCTCATAATTGAAATTATCTATCATTACTATTTTTAATTTTAAAAGCTAAATCATGAATTTTTTTTATTCTATGGTGAACTCCTGATTTTGTTATTTTAACACCTGTTTCAATACTTATTATTTCGCTTAATTCTTGTAACGAAACATCAGGATATTTTTTTCTATATATGGCTACTTCTTTTACTTTATCTTCAAGTAAATCAAGTCCACCTATTTCTTCTATTAGATTAATATCTTCTATTTCTTTTGTTGCTGATAATATAATCTTATCCACATTTGCTTGTTCACAATTATTTAAACGATTAGTCATGTTTTTATGATCACGGTATATACGCATGTCCTCAAAATAGAATAAGGCATTCGTCGCATTCATTATTCTTAAAAAGTCACCAATCTTTTCAGCTTCTTTAATATATACCATATATTTATTTTCATGTTTTAAATATTTTGCTTTAAGAAAAAATTGATTCAACAAATTTGTTACAAATTCTGCATATGTACTAGTTGGTACAACAAATTCTAAATGATATTGTGATGTCTTTGGATCATTTATACTACCACACATTAAGAAAAGTCCTTTTAAGTAATTTTTAGAAAGTTCTACATCATCGATAATAAAAGATTTTGGCAAATCGCCTTCTAAACCCAAATCTCTATAGATATCAGTAAGTTTTTTAGTAACTTCCATTATATATAGCAGTTTCTTATTATAATTATATCCTTTTCTTACAGTAATTGCGGGATTTATATTATAAAGTTCTTTGAATATATTATATATGCATCTAGCAACAGAAGCATTTTCTGTTGTTATCTTTATTAAATCATTATCATGATAACTATTGCTAACAATTGCAGATAAAAAAGAAATATTGGCTGTATTAGTAAATTCTTGCTTGCTTACCTCGTTTTTTACTGTCATTGTAAAAGACATAATATCACCTATTAACTTTCTCTATCGTTATATCTATCTGTCAAACTAAATCTACGCGCTTTCATGACTATAATTATAATTCCTAATATAATCATAATTACTGACATAATTTGCGCTGCCTTAAGTGGACCTATCATTAGACTATCGGTTCTAAGGATTTCTATAAAGAATCTTCCTACACCATACCAAATAAGATAAAATCCTGTAATTTGACCAATTTGTGTATATTTCATTCTACGAATAATTAGTAATACTATAAAGCCTACTAAACACCACAAAGATTCATATAAAAATGTTGGATGATAATAAACTCCACCTATATTCATTCCATCTACTATAAATCTAACTGGAATAAATTTGTTTAAAAATTCTAATGTAGTAGCAGCCCCATATGCTTCTTGGTTAAAGAAATTTCCCCATCTACCAATTGCTTGTCCTATAATTAAACTAACTACTAAAATATCTGACATTCTGGCAATACTAATCTTGTGTGCATAACTATAAAGTATTACAAATATTGATCCCGCGATTATTCCTCCATGTATCGCTAATCCGCCTTGCCATACTTCAAATATCTCGAGCATATTTTTACTATAATATGACCAATTAAATAATACATAGTAAAGTCTAGCACCTATTAATGAAATTGGAATAAGAAAAAAGAACATATTAATCATTTTTTCTTCACTAATATTCCATTTTCTTGCTTCTTTTATAGCTAAGGTACCACCTATTAGTAACGCTACAAAAATGAAGAAAGAATACCAATATATCTGTATAAATCCTAAATCTAAAAGTACTCGATTCATCTTATCATCTCCCTTTTTATTATACTATTTTTCACTTTTAAGTTCAAATATTGCATCACGAAGTTCCATAGCTTTCTCAAAATCAAGATTTTTAGCAGCCAAATGCATTGATGCTTCTAATTCACTAATTAATTTTTCTTTATCTTTCTTATTCATTACTTTATCTTCTTTTGGTAAAGTAATATTATTTGAAATTATTTCAGGTATATCTTTTACTATTGTTTTAGGAATAATATTATGAACTTTATTATATTCTTCTTGAATTTTTCTACGACGCATAGTTTCTTTTATTGCGTTCTCCATTGATTCACTCATCGTATTTGCATACATAATTACACGTCCATTAGCATTTCTTGCAGCACGCCCAATTATCTGAATAAGACTTCTATCACTTCTTAAAAATCCTTGTTTATCAGCGTCCATTATTGCAATTAAACTAACTTCTGGAATATCTATACCTTCTCTAAGTAAATTAATTCCTACTAAGACATCATATTTACCAGTTCTTAAATCTCTTATTATTTGCAACCTTTCCAAAGTTTTTATCTCATTATGCAAATATGCAACTTTTATATTTAACTTTTTCAAGTAAGTCGTCAATTCTTCTGCCATTCTTATTGTAAGTGTAGTTATAATTGTTCTTTCATTTCTACTTATTTGATTATTTATTTGTTCCACTAAATCGTCTATTTGACCTTCTTCTGGTTTTACTTCAATCATAGGATCTAATAATCCTGTTGGTCTAATTATTTGTTCTACTACACCATCAACTAAAGATAATTCATAATCTCCTGGGGTAGCTGAAACATAAATTACTTGATTTAATTTTTTTTCAAATTCTTCGAATTTTAATGGCCTATTATCTAAAGCACTAGGTAATCTAAAACCATATTCAACTAATGATTCTTTTCTAGCTCTATCGCCATTATACATACCTCTAACTTGTGGTAATGTAACATGGGATTCATCAATAACAAGTAAAAAATCATCAGGAAAAAAATCTATTAAAGTTGTAGGGGTTTCCCCTGGTCCACGTAATGAAAGTGGGGCCGAATAATTTTCTACACCACGGCATGTACCAGTTTCTCTAAGCATTTCTATATCATAATTAGTACGTTCTTGTAATCTTTGGTACTCTAAAAGTTTATTATTAGACTTAAAATATTCCAATCTATTAGCTAATTCATCTTCTATTTTTTTAATTGCAATTTTAAGTTTTTCTTCATCTGTAACAAAATGTGTAGCTGGAAAAATTGATATAGTATTTTTTTTATTTAGAATTTTTCCTGTTACAACATCAAATTCAGTTATAGAATCAACTTCATCACCAAAGAAATCTATTCTATATCCTTTTTCATGTGTGTTTGAAGGAATTACTTCCAAACAATCACCATGTGCTCTAAATGATCCTCTCTTTAAGTCAAAAGGACTTCTTTCATATAACATATCAATGAGTCTTGTCATTACATCATTTCTGTCTACCCTATCGCCTTTGTTTATAATAAGCATATGTTTTTCATAGTCTTCTTTTTCTCCTATACCATAGATACAAGATACTGAAGCAACTACAATTGTATCTCTATTATTTAAAAGTGATGATGTTGCAGAATGTCTAAGCTCATCAATTTCATCATTTATTGATGCATCTTTTTCAATATATGTATCAGAAGAAGCTACATATGCTTCTGGTTGATAATAATCATAGTATGAAACAAAATATTCAACATGGTTGTTTGGAAAAAGTTCTTTTAATTCTGCATATAATTGACCTGCTAAAGTTTTATTATGCGCTAAAATAAGAGTTGGCTTATTAACTTCTTTAATAACGTTAGCTATAGTAAAAGTTTTACCAGTTCCAGTTGCACCTAATAATACTTGATTTTTTTTCCCATTTTTTATACCATCAACTAATTTTTTTATTGCTTCCGGCTGATCTCCACTAGGAAGATATTTGGATACTATATCAAACATGAAAATCATCCTTTCATATGTCTTAATTTTATCATCAATTATAAATAAAAACAAGGATTAAACCTTGCCTCTACTTATCTATTTTTATTATTAATTGATAAATGCTTTCTAAATCTAATTCATCAACTTCAACATTATATCCTAAAGATTTTAACTTATCGATTGCTTCTTTAATTACATCAACTGCTTTTGAAACATTTTTTTCTTCAGAAGGTACAACTAACGTATCATTACTAATAGCTTCTGCAGCTGTATCACTGAAATTATCATATTGTGTTGGAATTGGAGTTTCTTCTTTTGCTTCTAATGTAGTTGTTGTTTGATTTTTAAAGAAATCATCAAAACTTGGTGCGGATGTAGCATCATTTTGTATATTATTTTCAGTTTCAACAAAGTTGTTAAATTGGAAACTTTCTCCTGTATTAACTTTTTGTTCTTCCTCTTCTTGAACTACTGGTTCAAAATTGAAGAATTTTCCTGAGAATACTGGAGGTGTTTCAATTTCAACTTCCTCCTTAGCTGGGACTACCTCTGGTTTTAATAATTCAGGTTTTTCATATACTGGAGCATCCTGATATAAAGGAGCTGCTTGTTCTTCTATTTTATCTATATCAGCATTTGCTACATCGATATTAGTTACTTCCTCCATTGGTGTAGAAGATATTACTGTAGATTGATTTACAGATTGAACATTTGGCGTATTTATAGTATTATTATTAAATCCAAAATCAACTGTAGGTTCTATGCTTTCAACTGCAACTGGAGTTACTGAAGCGGGAACCACTTCTTCTATTGATTTAGGTTCTGGAATTATAGTTTCCGGTTCTAATGAAGTAGCAGTACCTTCTGGTGTTGTTATTGACTCAACAGATGGAGTTGTATCATTTTCTAATGTATTTACTGGAGTAGCTACATTTTCATTTATGTTTTTAATACTATCGTCTGTAAATCCAAATACTGATTGTGTATCTTCTATTTTGTTAGCTTCTTCTATTGGTGTTACTACATCCAAATTAGAAACTGTAGTATTATCAATACTAGATGGAACTTCATTTGGTGTAGGTATCATATCATCATTAAACATTTTTTCATCTTCTTTCTTAGCGCTTGCATATGTAGGATCATCAAATTTATCCTCTATTACAATTGGTGTAACAGGCCTATTTTCATTTTCTTTTATTATCTTATCTATTTCTTCGTCTGCTTTTCTTACTGTTAATCTTTCATTAATTATTCTTTTTAGCATTATTTTTTGCATACGAACATTTTTAAGTCTTAATAAAGATCGCGCATGTCTTTCAGAAATTTTATTTGCTTGTAATGCTTCTTGTACTTCTTCATCTAAATTTAAAAGTCTTAATTTATTTGCAATTGTAGATTGTGTTTTTCCAAGTTTTCTAGCTAAATCTTCTTGCTTAATATATCCCATATCAAGTATTCTTTTATAGCTTACCGCTTCTTCTATTGGTGTTAAACTAGATCTTTGAACATTTTCTATTAAAGCAATTTCAATTGCATCTTTATCATTTAAATTCATAATTATTGCAGGTATTGTTGTTCTACCAGCTAAAACACTTGCTTTATATCTTCTTTCCCCGGCTATTATTTCATATTTGTCACTTATTGGTCTTACCAAGATTGGCTGAAAAACTCCATGAACTTTTATGGACTCAGCAAGTTCAAAGATAGAATCATCTTCGAATTTAATTCTTGGTTGATATCTATTAGGTAATATATCGTCTATAGAAATATCTACAACTTTTCTAGAATTATCTAAATCCATATCATTCACCCCTTTTTTATTATTCTATATATAGTTTACTATTTTTTTACAAATAAGGCAATAACTTTGGGAAATATTTTGGGAAATAATAAAAAGTCAGTAATACTGACTTATTTTAATGATTTTTTTATTTCTGAATACCTTCTTGGAAATTTTATATTTGTCTTATCCAATTTTTTAATTATTATTATATTTCTAACACTATTTTCTATCGGCAAATTAAAATTTTTTATTGTACTGATTGAAGAAGCAAGCTTTTTCAATATATCTTTACTTTCTTCTAATTCTTCATCAACATTTGCTTTCATTGGAATAAAATGTCCACCTACTTTTAGCATTGGAATACATAATTCTGATAAAACTTTTAAATTAGCTACAGCTCTTGAAGTTACGACATCATATTCTTCCCTATGGTTTTTAGCATACTCTTCCGCTCTTGCATGTACCGTACTAATATTAGTTAATCCTAATTCTTTTATTACCACATCCAAAAAATTTATCCTTTTTTGAAGTGAATCAAGAAGTGTTATTTGAAGATTAGGAAATACTATTTTTAATACTAGACCAGGAAATCCAGCACCTGTACCTACATCTATTATTTTAATATTATCATTCAAATCTAAAAAATATTTATCTACACTTGCCAAAGTTAAACTATCATAAAAATGTTTTAAATATACATCTTCCTTTTTAGTAATTCCAGTAAGATTAATTTTTTCATTCCATTCTATTAATAATTCATAATATCTTTCAAGTTGATTTAATTTTTTATCATCTAATTTTATCCCTAGTTTTTCTAGTTCTGATATAAAATTATCTATGGTCATAATGGTACTCCTTTTTTAAATATATCATAATTAGTGAAATATCAGTAGGATTTACACCACTAATTCTAAGTGCTTGGCCTAAAGAAGTTGGTCTAACTTCACTAAGTTTTTGTTTTGCTTCAGAAGCTAGATTATGAATTTTTGTATAATCTATATCTTCTGGAATAGTTTGATTATCCAAATCTCTCATTTTTGCTGCTTCTTTATATGCTTTTGCTATATATCCTTCATATTTAATACTGATTTCTACTTGTTCTTTTACTTCATCATCAAATGGTAACTCAACAATATTTTTTAAAACATCAATAGTAATTTCAGGTCTTCTTAAAATGTCATATAATGTTATGCCATCTTTTAAAACAGTAGAATTAACACTTGCTAAAAATTCATTTGTTTTAGCAGTTGGTGTTAATTTATGAGATTTTAAATACTTTTTAAATTCTTCTATATCATTAATCTTTTTATCCAATCTTGAAATTTGTTCTTTACTTATTAATCCTACATCATATCCATGACGTCTTAATCTTAAATCTGCATTATCATGTCTTAATAATAATCTATATTCAGCTCTTGAAGTTAATAATCTATATGGATCTCTAATACCTTTTGTTACTAAATCATCTATTAGAACTCCAATATAGGCTTCATCTCTACCTAAAATTAATGGTTGTTTACCTTCTATTTTTAATGAGGCATTAATTCCTGCCATTAATCCTTGACATGCAGCCTCTTCATAACCAGAAGTTCCATTAATTTGTCCCGCAGTAAATAATCCACTTATTAATTTTGTTTCTAATGATTGCTTAAGTTGTGTAGGATATATAGAATCATATTCAATAGCATATGCATATTTTAATATTTTTGCATTTTCTAGTCCTTCTAAACTATGAACCATTGCTTCTTGAACATCATGTGGCATTGATGTTGAAAAACCTTGTATATATATTGTATTTCCATATGTAGGATCTGTTAATACATTACTTTCTGGTTCTAAAAATAATTGATGTCTTTCTTTATCTGCAAATCTTACTATTTTATCTTCTATTGAAGGACAATATCTTGGTCCAACACCCTTAATATCATCTAATCCTCCATACATTGCAGCCTTTGATAAATTATCTTTAATTATTTTATGTGTTAAAGCATTTGTATAAACTAAATGACATGGAACTTGTTCTTCTATTTTATATTTTGGAGCATCATCAAAACTAAATGTATGATAAGTATCATCTCCTAATTCAATTTTAGTCTTACTAAAATCGATTGTATCTTTATCTATTCTTGCAGGTGTTCCAGTTTTAAGTCTTACAATTTTAAAACCTAATTTAGCTAAGTTATCAGATAAATGCATTGAAGGTCTTTCACCATGTGGACCTTTTCTTGTTCTTGTAGAACCTACTAATATATCAGCCTTTAAATAAGTTCCAGTAGTTAAAATAACTGCTTTAGAAGATATTTTGGTACCATCTTCTAAAATTACACCTTTAATAGTATTATCTTCAACAATTAAATCTTCTACTAATGATTCTTTTATATCTAAAGTTTTTCTAGATTTTAATACTTCAAGCATTTTTTTGGGATAAGTCACTTTATCCCCTTGCGCACGTAAAGCTTGTACGGCAGGACCTTTAGCTGAATTTAACATTTTAATTTGTATTAATGTCTCATCAGCTACTTTTCCCATCATACCGCCTAAAGCATCGATTTCTCTTACTACTATACCTTTTGCAGATCCACCAATAGATGGATTACACGGCATATCAGCTATATTGTTAATATTGCCTGTTACTAATAATGTTTTATGACCTATTTTAGAAGCTGCAAGTGCTGCTTCACAACCTGCGTGGCCTCCACCTACTACTATAATTTCATAATCCATCTTGGTTCCTCCTTTTTAAACAAAAGTATTATACTACATTTATTTTTATTTAACAATTATTTAAATTAAAAATATATTATCATCCTAATGCTACATCAAGTACCATCATTACTATAAATCCTATTATACTAAATATTGCCATCATACTCTTTTTTTCGTTGTTTTGGCTTTCTGGGATTATCTCTTTTATAATCACATATAACATAGCCCCAGCTGCAAAACTTAAGAAAAACGGTAATATATATCTTACTTTAATTACCAATAATAATCCTAAAATCGCGGATATTGGTTCCACTATTCCACTTAATGAAGCTATCAAAAAAGATTTTAATCTACTATAACCTTCTCTTCTCATTGGTAAACTAATAGCACTACCCTCAGGAAAATTTTGAATACCAATTCCTATTGCAAGAGATATAGCAGCTAATAAAGTTGAACCAGGAATATTATATTTTAATGATCCAAACGCTACACCTATTGCAAGACCTTCAGGAATATTATGCATAGTTATTGAAAATATAAGCATAAATATTCTTTTATTATGTTTTTCATTTTTTTCATAAATCGAATCACTTAAATATAATAATACTGTCCCTGCTAAAATGCCTAATGAAACTAATATACAGCAATTTAAATTAAGCGATGTAGAAAGTTCTATTGAAGGATTTAATAAAGACCAAAATGTTGCAGCTAACATTATACCTGCAGAAAATGATAACATACTATCCATAAATGTTTTATTATTTTTTTTAAAGAAAAAGACTATACCTGCCCCCATTACTGTTGATAAAAAAGTAAATAGGCTTGCAAGTAAAGTCTTTATAATTAAACTTTGGTTTATAAACCAATTATACATATAATCACACCTTATTTACCTAAACAAAATTGACTAAATAATTGATTTATTAACTCATCTTCATAAGATTCCCCTATTATTTTTCCAAGAGAATTCCAAATTTCTTTTATATCGATTTCTACCATATCTATTGGTAAATTATTTTCAATTCCTTTTTTAACATCTAAAACTCTTTCTAATGCCTCTTTAATTATCGCAATACATCTAGCATTTGATATATATGTTAAATCTTTTGTTTCTAATTCTTCTAGTTTAAAAAGTTGTTTTATTCGGTCTTTTATTTTTTCTATATCTGAATCATTATATGTTGAAATAAAAATAGGATTAATACTATTATCTATATCTATCTTTTTGTCTAAATCACTTTTATTAACGATTACTATATGCTTTTTATCTTTTATTTTTGAAAGCAATTCTTGTTCTTCTTTGCTTAATTTTTCATTATTATTAAGAACAAATAATATCAAATCGGATTCTTCTATAAGTTTTAAACTTTTAGTTACTCCTATTTTTTCTACAACATCTTCCGTCTTTCTAATTCCTGCTGTATCTATAAAATTTAAAGGTATACCATTTAAATATATGCTTCCTTCAACATAATCTCTTGTAGTACCTTGAATATCAGTTACTATAGCCTTCTCTTCATTTAATAATGCATTTAATAGACTTGATTTTCCTACATTCGGTTTTCCTAAAATAGCTACTTTAATACCTTCTTTTATCATTTTCCCATTTTGGCTATTAGATAAAAGTTCTTGAAGTTTTTCTTCTACTATATCAATTTTTGGTTTTAAATCTTCTATTGTTAAATCAAGAATATCTTCATACTCTGGATAATCAATATTTACTTCTATGTTAGCCAAAACTTCCAAAATACTTTGTCTTAAAGATTTTATTAAATCTGATAATTTACCATCTACTTGATTCATAGCTAAAACTCTTGCTTTTTCGCTTTTAGCATTTATCATATCCATGATTCCTTCAGCCTCTAATAAATCTATTCTTCCATTTATATATGCACGTTTAGTAAATTCTCCAGGCTCAGCCATTCTACATCCATTTAAAAGTAAAAGTTCTAATATCTTATTTAATGAAGCTATACTTCCGTGTGAATTTATTTCTACGACATCTTCTTTTGTAAAAGTTTTTGGTGCTTTAAATACTGATACCAAAACTTCATCAATTATACTAGTCTTTTCTATTATATGTCCATAATGAATAGTATGTGTAGGTACTTTTTCTAAATCTACACCATCAAATATTTTATTTACTATTTTTATAGAGTCATCACCACTAACTCTTATAATTCCAATAGCCCCAACTCCTAATGGTGTTGAAATAGCTGCTATAGTATCATTCATAATGTACCTCCTATCTATATTTTTTATTAAAAAATGAAAATAATATTTTATAATTTCTTATTACATCACAAGAAACAAATTTATCTGAGATTGTAACTAACCATCCTTCTATATGAGCAGGTGGTATTATATTTAAAGGAAACATATGTCTTTCTATTGCGTTAGTTATTCGTTTATTCATATATTTTGGAAAATGTTTTATACTATTTTCTTTTGCTTCTTTAGCATGTACAAATCCATGTTTTTTAAAAAAAGGTTTCTTTTCTTTATTTTTTGTCCAATCATTATAATAAAAATCATGTAACATACCTGCTATTGCGGTATTTTTAATTTTTCTTTTATTTAAATGAAGTTTTTTAGACATCATATATGCATAATAAGCAACTGCAAATGAATGCTCATATACACTTGTATTTCCATGGTGTTTATATTCTTTTCTTTTTAAAAATTCTTTATTATTAAGAATATCACCTACTATAGTAAGAAATTCTTCTTCATCTGAAATACCATTTTTATCATAATCTCTTTTTGGTTTATATTTTGCCTTATATGTTTCGCTTTTTCTTGCTATATTACAAAAACTTGGTTTCCACCCATTAAATTTATAAAAAAATCTTTTTGCCTTTGGCGGATGTATCTTTTCGCCATCTAAAACTTTAATTTCTTTTAAAAGTTTTCCATCATAATCAATAAATTTTATAACATGATATTTCATATAAATCACCTTTTTTGCGACAATATTATATCATACTAACTATTATAAGTAAAATGCAAAAAAAGAAGATAAAATTATTTATCTTCTACATATTTTATAACAATATGGCGGTTTAAACCTTCGCCTATACTTTCAGTTGTAACATTTGGAATTTGATCAACCATATTATGAATTTCTCTTCTTTCATAAGAATTCATCGGTTCTAATTCAACATCAACTTTAGTTTTTTGTACTTCATAAGCTATTTTTTTAATTTCACTTGTTTTTCTTCTTAAATTTTTTTCTTTATAATTTGCAACATCAACATTTACTTTAATATTTTGATGAGCTTCTTTTTCTAAAGATTTTCTAAGTAAAGTTTGGATAGAAGCTATTGTTTTTCCATCTTTTCCAATTAAAATAGCGTTATTATCAGATACTAATTTAACATTATAACTATTTTCTACTTCTCTAATTTCTATATTGATATTTAAATTCATCAAATTACTTAAATTAGTAATATAATCTTTTATAAAATATTTAATATCAGCTTTATCTATTACTTCTATTTTTATATTATCATTATCACTAACCACATCGTTAATTAATAAATATTCTTCATCTAAATTATAATAATCTAAAGCTTTTTCTACTGCTTCTTCTTTTGTTTTACCTTCAAATACATTAACATTTAACATTTTTTGTACCTCTCTTTACTAATAAGTTTTGTAATATAGTAAATCCACTATTACATATCCAATATATTCCAATTGATGTTGAAATTGAAAGTGACGCAATGGAAATCATTATTATAGAAAAATTAGTCATTGTTTTCATACTCATTCCACCCATATCTTGAGTATTTGCTGTTTTATTAAGTTTAAATGATAAATAAGTTGTAACAATTACTAATACAATAATTATAATATATAATAAATTACCTTTTTGAATTCCATTTAATGGACTCATACCTAAGTCTAAAGATAAAAATTTTCCTTCAAATATTAAAGGTAATCTATTCATTGCTTCATAAAATGCAAAGAATAAAGGTATTTGAATTAATGCAAAAATGCAACCACTCATAGGATTAATTCCATACTTTTTATAAATCATCATCATTTCTTGTGAATAAGCCATTCTATCTTCTTGTGATGTTTTACCAGAATATTTTTTTTCTAATTTATCTAATTCTGGTTTGGCTTTTGCCATAATTTCAGATTGCATCGCTGTTTTCTTTGTTACTGGATATAAAATAGCTCTTATTAAAATTGTTATAATAATAATTGCAAGACCTGAATTTTTAACAAGTTCAGTTAATTTAATTATAATAAATGCAAGTGGTTTTACAAAAATTGTAGTCCATACTCCTTCGTATCCATTTGATGTAACTTTAAAATCAGTACATTCAGGATATTTAGATATATCTATACTATTTTCTTCATATAACTTTAATATATTTTCTTTTTTTGGCTTACATAGTATATTTTCTACTAATCTTTCCCCTGTTTCTTTATCGACTATCATTTGTTTATTTTCAAGTTTAACATATTTTGTACATCCTGTTATTGGTAAAATTAGTAATAACAATAGTAAAACTAATAATCTTTTTTTATTTTTCATTTTTTTCCTCCTCAATAATATTTAACTTTTCTATTATAAAATTTAAGTCTTTACTCATTTCATTATATGATTTAAATATTATCTCTTTCCTTACTATTATAATACAATTAAAACCATTTTTATAGTTATTTTTATCAATTATGCTTTTTAATTGTCTTTTAACTTTATTTCTTGTTACTGCGTTTCCTACTTTTTTTCCAACAGATAATCCGAAATGATAATCATTACTATTAGTATATTCTATATATATAATATAATCTTTGTATTTTTGTGATTTATTATTTTTAATAATACGATCAAATTCAAAACTTTCTTTTATTATATTTTTCTTTTTCATAATATCACCCTATAAAATAAAAACCACTGTTAAAACAATGGTTAACGAGATAATACTTTACGTCCTTTTCTTCTACGACGAGCTACAACACCTGATTTAATTCTAGCTAAAAATCCCATTTTTTTACTTCTTCTATGATTATTAGGTTGATAAGTTCTTTTCATAATGCACCTCCTAAATTTAATACATTCTTCTCCGACTAGATAATTATATATATTTTTAACATTTTTGTCAACATTAATAGATTAATAAGTTTACATTTTTTAACTGTGGAAAAAATTTTTTTAATTTTTTTGAAATTAACTTGTTTTGAACAACACAAATTATTATAATATAAGACTATAAATTATTTTTAACATATGTGGATAAATTTAAATTTACATGTTAATTTATTTTGATAAGTTTTCCACATTTATTGTGGAAAATTTTAGTTAACCTTATTTATTATTAATTTTTTTTGAAAAAAGTCTGTGGAAAACAATAAATAATATTTTTCCACAAATTTCTATTTTTTTCTTTTATTTTTGACATTTTTATTTTATAATTATGTTGATGGAAAGTAGGTGTTATATTGAATAGTGATAATTTAAATAATATATGGAATGAATTTCTAAATAAAATAGAAAAACAATTAATACCTATTTCTTTTGATGTATGGTTTAAAGATACCAAATTAATTGATTTAAAAGACGATACCGCGAAAGTATTAGTACAATCAGAAATATTTAAAAAAGAACTACAAAGAAATTTCAACACATTAATACAAGATACATTTACTGAAATAACTGGTAGTAATTTTAAATTTGAATATATCACTGAAGATGAATTTAATACTAACATATCTTTAAATAATAAAGAAATTGGAGTGCCTGATGATGCATTATTTGAAACAAATCTAATAGATAAATATACATTTGATAATTTTGTAACTGGATCTAATAATGATAAAAACAAATTTGCAAAAGCAATTGCTATGTCAGTAGCTGAAAAACCAGGTCAAATGTATAATCCATTATATATATATGGTAGTAGTGGACTTGGTAAAACACATTTAATGCACGCGATTGGAAATTATATAACTGCTAATAGTAGTAAAAAAGTTTTATATGTTACTAGTGAAAAATTTGTAGAAGATTTTATGCAATTATATAAAAAGAAAAGTAATGAAGCATCTTTTAATGATGAAGTAAGTAATTTTAAACGAAAATATAGAAATGTTGATGTTTTAATTATAGATGATATTCAATATTTAGAAGTAGTAGGTGGAATTCAACAAGAATTTTTTAATACTTTTCAAGAATTACATGATAATAATAAACAAATAATATTAGCAAGCGATAGATCACCTGATGATTTAAAAAAATTAGAAGAAAGAATTAGAACACGTTTTACATGGGGAATACTTGTTAATATTTATCCACCAGATTTTGATGTAAGAATGGATATTATAGATAAAAAATTAGAAAATAATGATTTAGATATTAGTTTTCCAAAAGAAGTCAAAGAATATATCGCTACAAATTGTACTTCTGACGTAAGAAGATTAGAAGGAGCAATTAGAAGGGTACTTGCATATGCTACTATGATGAATGGTTCTGATATTACTTTAGAACTTGCTCAAGATGCTTTAAAAGATATTTTACCTTCTAATATTATCTCTAAAAATAAAATAGAATTATTACAACAAATAGTATGTGATATATATAATATAACAATTGAAGATTTAAAAGGTAAAAAAAGAAACAGTGAAATAGCTGTTCCAAGACAAATAGCTATGTATATAGCACGAAAATATATAAACGAATCATTTCCTAAAATAGGAAGTGACTTTGGTGGAAAAGATCATACAACAGTTATGCATTCAGTAAATAAAATTTCTAATGAAATTAAAAATAATAAGGATTTAGAAATTCAAATTAAAAAGATAATAGAAAAGCTAGATGTTAAAAAATAATATTTTTAAGTTAGTTTTCCACAGCAGAAAAATGTTATAATATATAAAATTTATATATAAACAACAGTTTTCCACATTTTCCACACATATAATAACAATAATATTATAAAAATAATATTAAATAGGAGGTTTTTTATGAAATTTAAAATTAAACAAAATATATTAATGAATCATTTAAATTGTGTTATAAGAGGAGTATCAAATAAAAATTTAATTCCTATATTAAATTGTATTAAATTTGAATTAAAAGAAGAAGGATTATATTTAATAAGTACTGATAATGAAATATCTATTAAAACATTTATTTCTTCTAATAAAATAGAAAAAGTAGATAGTTTAGGTGATATAGTAGTTTCTGGTAGATTTATATATGATATTATAAAGAAATTACCAGGTGAAGTTATAGATTTAGAAGAAGTTATGGATTCTAAATTATATATTACAACAAATAAATCATCTTTTACTTTAAATTGTAATGAAATAAATGATTTTCCAGAATTACAATTTAATGAATCTAAAGATGTAATAAATTTAAGTAATAAAGTATTAAAAAATATTATAAATGAAACAATATTTGCAACTTCTACACAGGAATCTAGACCTGCTTTAACAGGTTTAAATATAAAAATAAATAAAAATGTTTTAGAATGTACTGCAACTGATTCATTTAGATTAGCAAAAAAAGTGGTTATGATAGCTAACAATATAGAAAATGATATAAATATAATTATTCCTACAAGAAGTTTAAATGAACTTATAAAAATAATTGAAGATAATGATGAAAATATTGAACTACATATATTTGAAAATAAAATATTATTTAAATGTGAAAATATTATATTTATGAGTAGTTTAATAAATGGAACATATCCAGATACTTCTAAATTAATACCTACAGAATTTGAAACTATATTAGAAATTAATTTAAATGATTTTTATAACGCAATTGATCGTGCTTCATTATTAACTAATGAATCAGATAAAAATACAATAATGTTTGAAAGTAATAAAAATGAAGTATTAGTATCATCTAATATACCTGAAATTGGAAATGTTAAGGAAAATATAACTGTGGAAAATATAACTGGTAAAAATATTCAAATAGCATTTAGTTCCAAATATATGATGGAAGCTTTAAAAACATTTGATGCTTCTGAAATAGAATTATGTTTTAATGGAGATATTAAACCAATCATATTAAAAAATAAAGAAGATGATAGTTTAATTCAATTAATTGTACCTATAAGAACTTATTAGAAAGGAAAAAATATGAAAGAGGATTACATCATTAGTAGTGAAACAGTAGTAATGATGTCAGTTAGTAATTCATGTTGTAAAGTTTTTGAGTTAGAAAAAGAATTTTTAGTAAATTTATCACTTGAAAAAATTCTAGATAATAGTTGTAAATATTTTGGAAGTTCTTTAGAAGGAAGAAAAGAAAGTAGTAAATACCATTTAAAATATGATTATAAATTACCAATAATAGTTGATGAAAGTAGAAATATATTAGTATTTCCTACAAAATCTTATAAATCTATAAATAATTATTTAATTTTTATAAATAATATAATAGATTATGAAAAAAAAGATGATGGAATTATTGTTTTAGCATCAAATGGTAAAAAAATTTATATAAAGGAATCTTATGGTATTTTTGAAAATCAATATTTAAAATCTCAAAAATTGTTGAATAAGTATATAAATATAAAAAATACATCATTAAATTGATGTATTTTTTTGTAAAAATATTAAAAAAAGGCCTAATTTGTGATATAATGTTAATGAGGTATAGGATACCACACAATATATATTTTTTTATAAAATGGGCAAATAAATGAAAATAGAGGCAATGGTATGTATGTAAAAAGTATAAAAATTATAAATTTTAGAAATTATGAAAATCAAAATTTTGAATTTTCACCAAATATAAATATAATTTATGGAAAAAATGCCCAAGGTAAAACAAATTTATTGGAAAGTATATATTTTTTGAGCTTAGGTAAATCTCATCGAAGCATAAGTGATAAAGATTTAATAAAATATGGATATAATAATTTAAAATTAAAAGCTGATGTTATTGTTAATGATTTTCCTAAAAAATTTGTTATAGAAATTAATAATAATAAAAAAAGTTATAGTATTGATAATTATAATTATAAATCATTAAATGATTATGTTTCAAATCTTAAAGTTATTATTTTTTTTCCTGAAGATTTAAATTTAGTAAAAGGATCTCCAGATGATAGAAGAAGATATATAAACATACAAATAAGTCAATTAAATAAAACATATTTTAAAATAATGAATGATTATAATCACTTATTGAAAATAAGAAATGATTTATTGAAAGAAAAGTTAAAAACAGGCATATTTAACAAAAATTATTTTGATATTATTACTAAATATTTAGTAAATAAAGCAGGTTATATATATCTAATTAGAAAAAAATATGTGGAAAAAATAAATGAATTAATAGGTAATTATTATAAAAAAATATCAAAATCTAATAAAATAAAAATTGAATACATAAAAAATATTGATATTGAAGATAATGATTATGAATTAATAAAAGAGAGATTACTAGAAAAATATAAAAAATTAGAATCTGCAGAAATGCAGGCAGGATTAACTCTTATTGGTCCTCATAAAGATGATTTTATATTTTTAATGAATGATAAAGATATAAAAAAATATGGTTCTCAAGGACAACAAAGGATGTGTATTTTAGCTCTTAAATTATCTGAAATTGAAATATTTAAAAAAGAAAGTAATGATAATCCAATTTTACTTTTAGATGATGTTTTTAGTGAATTAGATGATGAAAAGAAAAATAATTTACTTAAAAATGTAAGTAAAAATATTCAAACTATTATTACAACAACTGATTTAAATAATATAGATAGTAAAATAATAAAAAAAGCTAATTTAATAGAAATAGAAAATGGAATGTTAATAACGAGAGGTGAATAAAAATGGAAGAAAAAGTACAACATTCATATGGAGCTTCTGATATTCAAGTATTGGAAGGATTAGAAGCAGTAAGAAAAAGACCTGGTATGTATATAGGTACAACAGATGTGAAAGGATTACATCATTTAGTATGGGAAATAGTAGATAATTCAATCGATGAAGCTTTAGCTGGATATTGTAATCATATAGAAGTTATAATAAATAAAGATAATTCTATAACAGTTAAAGATAATGGTAGAGGAATACCAGTAGATATTCATCCAAAAACTAAATTATCCACAGTAGAAACAGTTTATACTGTATTACACGCTGGTGGTAAATTTGGCGGTGGCGGATATAAAGTATCTGGTGGATTACATGGTGTTGGTGCGTCTGTAGTTAATGCATTATCAAAATGGGTAGATGTTACCGTATATAAAAATGGTAAAGTTTATTATATAAGATTTGAAAATGGTGGTCATACTGTTGCACCTTTAAAAGAAGTTGATACTTGTGAAGAAAATAGAACAGGTACAACTGTAACTTTTAAACCAGATCCAACTATATTTGATACTGATATATATGATTATGATACATTAAAAACTAGAATTAGAGAATTAGCATTTTTAAATAAAGGTTTATCAATTACTTTAAGAGATGATAGAACAGAGGAAGATACTACTGGAATTACTTTTATGTATGAAGGTGGTATAAGTGAATATGTTAAATATATTAATGAAAATAAAACACCTTTATGTGAAGATATTATTCATTTAGAAGGTGAAGAAGATAATATTATTTTTGAAGTAGCACTTCAATATACGATGGATGAAAATACAAGAATTTATTCATTTGTTAATAATATAAATACACATGATGGTGGTACTCATGAAGAGGGAGTAAGAAGAGCTTTAACAAGAATAATAAATTCATATGCTAAAAAGGCTAATATATTAAAGGATAAAGATGAACCTTTGACTGGTGATGATGTTAAAGAGGGATTAACAATGATTGTTTCTTGTAAACATCCAAATCCTCAATTTGAAGGACAAACTAAAGGTAGACTTGGAAATTCTGAAGTAAGAAAAATAGCTGATAGTGTATTTAGTGAAGGATTTGAAAGATTTTTAATGGAGCATCCTACAGAAGCAAGAATTATTGTTGAAAAATCAATGCTTGCATCAAGAGCTAGAATCGCTGCTAAAAAAGCGAGAGAAGCAACTAGAAGAAAAAGTGATTTAGATATAGTAAATTTTGCGGGAAAACTTACAGATTGTAAAGAAAAAGATCCTGAAAAGTCTGAAATATTTATAGTCGAAGGTGATTCTGCTGGTGGATCTGCAAAATTATGTAGAAATTCAATGACACAAGCAATTTTACCTTTAAAAGGAAAAATATTAAATGTCGAAAAAGCAAGATTAGATAAAGCACTTTCTAATGAAGAAATAAGAACTATCATAACTGCATTTGGTACTGGAATAGGTCAAGAATTTAATTTAGAAAAATTAAGATATCACAAAATTATAATAATGACTGATGCTGATGTTGATGGATCACATATTAGAGTATTATTATTAACTTTATTCTATAGATTTTTCAGGCCAATTGTTGAAGGCGGATTTGTTTATGCAGCTCAACCACCTTTATTCAGTATTACACATGGAAAATATAAAAAATATGTATTAGATGAAAAAGAACGTGATGCTTATTTAGAAACACTTCCTGAGACAGTTCGTAATCGTGCAATTATAGCTCGTATGAAAGGTTTAGGAGAAATGGATCCTGATGAGCTTAATGAAACTACTATGGATATTGAAACAAGAACATTAAGAAAAATAACAGTAGATGATTGTATAGAGGCAGATAAAATGTTTGAACTTTTAATGGGAGAAGAAGTAGAACCAAGAAGAAAATTTATTGAGGATAATGCTCAATATGCAGATATAGACATCTAGGAGGTATTTATGGAAGAAAACAATGAAATAATTGAAAATATAGAAGAAGTTCCGACTCATGATAAACTTTCTGAAAATAATATAGTAGATGAAATTAAAAAATCATTTATAGACTATTCAGTAAGTGTTATAACTTCAAGAGCTTTACCAGATTTAAGAGATGGATTAAAACCAGTTCAAAGGCGTATTTTATGGAGTATGTATGAATCAGGTTTAACACCAGATAAACCACATAGAAAATCTGCCACAACTGTTGGTAATGTTATAGGTACATACCACCCACATGGAGATTCTTCAGTTTATGAAGCAATGGTAAGAATGGCCCAAGATTTTAGTTATAGACATACTTTAATTGATGGACATGGAAATTTTGGTAATATTGAAGGTGATGGAGCAGCAGCTATGCGTTATACAGAATCAAGATTATCAAAAATATCTTTAGAATTACTTAGAGATATTAAAAAAGATACTGTTGATAAAATGGACAACTTCGATCAAACTAGCTTAGAACCAGTAGTTTTACCATCTAGATATCCTAACGTCTTAGTAAATGGAACGATGGGAATTGCTGTAGGTATGGCTACAAATATTCCACCACATAATCTAGGAGAAGTAATCGATGGATGTATAGCATATATAGATAATCCAGAAATTACTACTACTGAGTTAATGCAATATATTAAAGGTCCAGATTTTCCAACAGGTGGAACAATTTTAGGGAATTCAGGTATTAAAAAAGCATACGAAACTGGTAGAGGAAGTATTACAATCAGAAGTAAAGCTATTATTGAAGATGATGGTCATCATAATAACATAATTATTACTGAGGTTCCATATGGTGTTAATACATTCGATTTGAAACAACGTGTTGCAGAATTAGTTCATAATAAGACAATTGAAGGTATTACAGATTATCATACTGATATTAAAGATGGTGTTAAAATTACTATTACATTAAAGAAAGACGCAAATGCTCAAGTAGTTTTAAATAATTTATATAAACATACTAATTTTCAAATTAGTTATGGTATCATATTTTTAATGTTAGATAATGGTACTCCACGTACTTTGCCTTTAAAAGATATATTAGCAAAATATATAGAACATCAAAAAGAAGTAATTATTAGAAGAACAAAATATGATTTGACTAAAGATGAAGAAAGAGTTCATATTTTAGAAGGATATAAAATAGCTCAAGATAATATTGATGAAGTGGTTAAGATAATTAAAGCCGCTGAAAGCGATGAAGAAGCAAAACAAAACTTAATGGGAAGATTTAGTTTATCAGCTATACAAGCAGATGCTATATTAGAACTTAAATTACGTCGTTTAACAGGTTTAGAACGCGACAAGATTGAAGCAGAATTAAAAGAATTATTAGCTGAAATAGAAGAATTACAATCTATCCTTGCAAGTGAACAAAAGGTATTAGATATAATCAAAAAAGAAATGCTTGAAATTAAGGAAAAATATGCAGATGAAAGACGTACAAATATTGATATGACAGCAATTGATTATATAGAGGATGAATCACTTATACCTGTAGAAGATATAGTAATAACATTAACTAATAAAGGTTATATAAAGAGAATGAATAGTGAAAACTATAAGGCACAAAATCGTGGTGGTGTTGGTATAAAAGGAATGAGTACTAATGAGGAAGACTTTGTTGAAAATATTCTTTCAATGACTACACATGATGATATATTATTCTTTACAAATAAAGGTAAGGTATATAGAATGCGTGGATATGAGGTTCCTTTATATAGTAGACAATCAAAAGGATTACCAATTATTAACTTATTACCACTTGAAAATGGTGAATTAGTAAAAGTAATATTGAAAATTACACCTGCAGAAGCTAGTTCTGAAAACAATCTTGTATTTTGTACACAAAGTGGTTTAATAAAGAAAACTGGGTTAAAAGAATTTGAAAATATAAGGACAAATGGAAAAATCGCTATAACATTAAAAGAAGACGATGAATTAATTTCAGTTAAGAAGACATCTGGTTCAAACGAAATACTAATTGCTGCTTCAAACGGACGTATGGTAAGATTTGATGAATCAGAAATAAGAAATATGGGAAGAACTGCATCAGGTGTAAAAGGTATTGATGTAGGAGATGGAAAAGTTATAGGTTGCGAAGTCTGTGATGGAGATAAAAAAGTATTAGTTGTAACTGAAAATGGATATGGTAAGAAAACTAATATTAGTGAATATAGAATGACTCACAGAGGTAGTAAAGGTGTTAAAGCATTAAATATGACTGAAAAAACTGGTTGTATAGTAAGTATTAAGATTATTGAAGAAAATCAAGATTTAATGTTAGTTACTGATAGTGGTATTATTATTCGTCTACCATTAGAGCAAGTTTCTAATACAGGACGTGTAACTCAAGGTGTTAAATTAATCAATTTAAAAAATGATCAGAAGGTTAGTACTGTCGCTGTAGTTGATAAGAGTGAAAATGATACAGAAGATAATACATCAGAAACTGTTGAATGTATTGATGAAGCAACTGAAAATTAATAATATAAAGACAATGTTCCACGAGCAACATTGTCTTTTTGTTAATGTTCCACGAGCAACATAGCCGTATAAAGAACAATGTTCCACGAGCAACATATTGTTTTCGATGATTTAATGTTCCACGAGCAACATTAAATTGATTTTTTTAAGATTTTATTATATATTATATATGCACAACATTTATATTGGAATCAGGTCAGGATTGGAAAATAGCAGCCTTAACAATTAATAAATGTGTGTGCTTTTTATTTGTAGGTGATAAGATGGATGATAAATATGTTAAAAAAATAATTAAATTATCGCAGAAATCTTTAAAATATAACGATGTTCCAGTTGGAGCATTAATAGTAGAAAATGGAAAAATTATTTCACAAGCTTTTAATACCAAATATAAAAATAGTGATGTGACAGCCCATGCTGAAATGATCGCAATCCGAAAAGCATGTAAAAGAAAAAAAACCACGTATTTAAATGATTGTATTTTATATGTGACTCTTGAACCTTGTATGATGTGTACTGCTGCTATATTGCAATCACACATTAAAGAGGTTGTTTATTGTGTTAAAAGCCCAAAATACGGCTATTTATTACATGATGAATTTAAAAAAAGAGTCAAAATAAGTCAAAAATACAATTTAGAATATGAAAATATTCTTAAATCATTTTTTAAAGATAAACGTTAATGTTCCACGAGCAACATAACTACAGAAAATTCAATGTTCCACGAGCAACATTGTTTTTTTTGTTAATGTTCCACGAGCAACATAGCCATAGAAAACACAATGTTCCACGAGCAACATAGCTGCAGAAAGAATAATGTTCCACGAGCAACATTATCTTATAAAATAAAGCGAAAATGTGATATAATTGTAAAGGAAGGTGATAATATGTACCAAGCTTTATACAGAAAATATAGACCAACATCGTTTGATGAAGTTGTTGGACAAGATGTTATTATTAAAACTTTAAAGAATGCTTTAAAAAATAACAAAATATCCCATGCATATTTATTTACCGGTCCTAGAGGTACTGGAAAAACTAGTATCGCAAAAATATTTGCAAAATTAATCAATTGTGAAAATTACTCAGACGGTAAAGCTTGTAATACATGTGATTCATGTGTTTCTATAAATAATAATCAAAATACTGACGTTATAGAAATTGATGCTGCTTCAAATAATGGTGTTGATGAAATTAGAAATTTGAAAAGCAAAATCAATTTAGTACCAACAATATCTAAATATAAGGTATATATAATTGATGAGGTTCATATGTTAAGTACAGGTGCGTTCAATGCTTTGTTAAAAACCTTAGAAGAACCACCAAAACATATAATATTCATTTTAGCTACAACAGAACCTCAAAAATTGCCAGTAACGATACTGTCACGTTGTCAGCGATATGATTTTAAGAGAATATCTGATGATAAAATCGTAAATCGTTTGGCAGAAATAGCTGAAAAAGAAAAAATCAAAATAGATTCTGAATCATTATCGGAAATTGCTCGTATATCTGATGGTGGTATGCGTGATTCAATAGGTATTTTAGATCAAGTATCTTCATATAAAGATAGTGCTATCACGATAGAAGATATACATATGATAAATGGTACATTGACAGTTAAAGATTTATCTGAACTTATATTTGATATTTTTAGTAAAAATATAGATAGTACTTTGACATTACTTGAACAATATAATAGTCAAGGTAAAAATATATATAATATAATTGATGAGTTAATTTATTATTGTAAGAATCTATTAATATATAAGGTATCTCCTTTAAAAAAACAAACAGATGTTCGATATAAAGATTATGAAAAAGTGGACAATTTATCTACAGAAATTGAATTATATAATTTGGTACATAAAATGAATGAACTTAAAACAACTATTAAAGATAGTAATAATATAAAAATTTTATTTGAAGTAGAATTAATAAAAATAATAAGTGAAATAAATGAAAAAAATATTTCCCAGGAAATGGAAAAAACCTCTAAGAAGCAAAAAAATGAAGTAGAAGAAAATAAAAAAATCAATGTAGAGGCAGAGCAAGAAATTAAAAAACTAAAAGATATTAGAATCAATAATACACTTGCTAAGTTGAATAAAAAAATAATATTAGAATTAAAAAAACAATCCGAAGTTATTAAAACTTATCTTTTGGATAATAAGTATGGTAAAGCCGCAGCGCTTTTATTAGATGGAAATATTAAGGCAGCAAGTGAAGAATATGTTATATACGTTTATGAAAACGAAAATGATGCAGATAGTTTCAATTATAATATTGAAGGGCTAGAATCATTTGTTTATAAGGCATTAAAGACAAAATACAAGTTAATAGCTGTTTCTGTAGATGAGTGGAACATTATAAAAGATGAATTTAATAATAAAAAGAAAAATTATATATATATCAATGAACCAGAAAAAGTGAAAATTGCAGTTCCAAGTAAGAAGGCTGGTGTTATTGATAATTTATTTGATGGTATTGTAGAATATGTAGAGGAGGAAATAAAATGAATATTCAAGCAATGATGCGTCAAGCACAAGCGATTCAAAAAGATATGATGAAGGCAAAGGAAGAAATAGACAATAAGACATTTGAGGCATCTTCATCATTCGTCAAAGTTTCAATGAAGGGTGATAAAAAAATCGAAAGTATTTCTATAGCAAAAGAAGAACTAAATAAAGATGATATTGAAATGTTACAGGATATGCTTGTTGTTGCACTAAATGATGCAATGAAGCAAATTGATAAAGAAACTGAGCAAAAATTAGGCAAATATACACAAGGAATGCCGGGGTTATTTTAATGAATTATCCTAAAACAATTAATGATTTAATTGAATGCTTTAAAAAATTACCTGGAATTGGTGGTAAAACAGCTGAACGTTTAGCTTTAGCTACTTTGGATTTATCTGATGAGGTTAATGCAATATTCAGCGATGCTATAAAAAACATTAAAGCTAATACAAAACGTTGTAAACGTTGCAATGCATTTTGTGAAGATGATTTATGTGATGTTTGTAAAGACAATACAAGAGATTTAGAAACACTATGCGTTGTTGATAATCCAAAAAATGTTATTTTATTTGAAAAGATTGGTGCATATAAAGGACTTTATCATGTTCTCAATGGATTAATATCACCATTAGACGGAATTACACCTGATGACATAGGTGTTGATATACTTTTAAATAGAATAAAAAATGAAAATATCAAGGAAGTTATAATAGCAGTTAAACCTACAATCGAAGGTGAAACTACATCTTTATACATTTCAAAATTATTAGAGAAAGAAAACGTAAAAATTTCAATCATTGCACATGGAATACCTTTGGGATCTGATATGGAATATATAGATTCTTTAACATTAGAAATTGCATTCCGTGAACGTAAAAAATTATCTGGTGAACATTAATTAAATTTATTTGCATATATAATAATAGGTGATTACATGAAAAAACTATTTTATATTATCAAAAAAATTTTGTTTGCCTTTTTCTTGTTATATGGTTTTAATATGTTATATGGTACATTTAAGATAAATATCCCATTAAATATTTATACCATTTCTTTTACCACTATATGTGGTTTCCCTGGTTTTTGTGGGATAATTTTATTGTCAAAGCTATTAGCTTAGGAGGGATAATATGTTAGAAAATTTCAAGACAGAGCAGCCAATTCTATATCATATTTTATCTAACGAAATTTCTAATAATAAGCTTAGTCATGCATATTTATTTGATGTTTCTTTAACTCCTGATCCTATGCCTTTTATTTATGGATTTATAAAGTCTATTTTATGTCCTAAAAAAAAATTAGAATCATGTAATAGCTGCAATATATGCCAAATGGTGGATGATAAAACATTTCCTGATATTATCTTAATTGAACCAGATGGAAATATGATAAAGAAAGAACAATTAATAAATTTAAAAGATTCATTTAAAACTAAATCTTTATATGATAATAAAAAAATATATATAATTAAATATGCAGAAAATTTAAATATCTCTTCTTCAAATACAATATTAAAATTTTTGGAAGAGCCAGAATTAAATATAATCGCGATATTATTGACAAAAAATATTAATGATGTTATAACAACGGTTGTATCAAGGTGTCAAAATCTTAGATTTATGCCTGAATTTAATAAAAATCTATCTTTGAAAGATAAAATCGGACAAGTTTTGTTAAATGACATAAGTGATTTAGAAAATTTTTATGCTGGTGATATAGATGAAATATTAAAGGCTGTAGTGGATTTTGCTGAGTATTTTGAAGAACATGGATTAGACATTATTTCGCATAATGTATCAATGTGGTTTGATATATTTCCTGATAAACAGTCTAATACTATTGCATATTCTTTATTAACTCTATTATATAAAGATATAATAAATATAAAAATATCTCGCAATCTAGAATACTTTGATAACTATAAAGATGAATTAAGTAAAATTGCATCAAAAAACAGTATAGAAGCATTAAGCAATAAATTAAGAATTATTATAGACGCAGGATCAAGAAATAAGTTAAATATTAATTTAGCATTGAATTTAGATAATATGCTAATAGAAATGGGGAATATAAAATGATTGAAGCAGTAGGTGTTAGTTTTAAAAATGGTGGTAAAGTATACTATTTTTCACCAGGAAATTATAAATTAAAAGAAGGCATTACCGTAATTGTCGAAACCGGACAAGGTATGCAATTTGGTAAAGTAATCGAAGCAAATAAAAATATATCTCCCAATGCATTAAAAGGTGAGTTGCGTCAAGTAATTAGAATAGCGACTAAAAACGATTATAAAAAGCATTTAAAAAATTTAGAAGAAGCAAAGGAAGCATTAATTAAATGTAAGTCTATGGTGGAAAAATCTAATCTAAATATACAAATAATTGATGCGGTATATACTTTTGATAAGTCACAATTGACATTTAGATTTATTTCTGATAATCGCGTTGACTTTAGAGACTTAGTAAAAGAATTAGCTTCAATATATAGAACAAGAATAGAATTAAGACAAGTCGGTGTAAGAGATCGCGCTAAAGAAATGGGCGGATATGGTTTGTGTGGTCAAAAACTATGCTGTTCGCGTTTTTTGAATGATTTAGATACAGTATCTATTAACATGGCTAAAAATCAAAATATTTCTTTAAATCCAACTAAAATTAATGGTATTTGTGGAAGATTGTTATGCTGTTTGAAATATGAAGACGAAACATATTCATGCTGTAAGAAAAATCTTCCTAAAATAGGTTCAACAGTTAAAACAGAATCTGGTGAAGGGAAAGTTATATCATTAAATATTTTAAAACAAAAATATAAAGTTGATATTCCAGAAGTAGGTATAATAGAGGTTTCTTTGAATGAAGGAAATTAATTATTTGTTAGGTTATAAAAATATGAAAATAGTTCAAGATGATGACATGCTTAAATTTTCTTTGGATTCAGTTTTATTAGCACATTTTGTTACATTGAATCCAAATACTAAGAATATTTTAGATATAGGTACTGGTAACGCTCCAATACCTCTTATCTTATCCAAATTAACATCTGCTAATATTTGTGGTATTGAAATTCAAAAAGAAGTAGCTGCCCTTGCGGTTGAATCTGTTAAAATAAACAATCTTGAACACCAAATAAGCATTATAAATGATGATATTATGGATTATGCTAAAAATGCATCTAAAAAATATGATATAATAACATGTAATCCGCCATTTTTTAAATTAAATGAAGGAAGTAATGTGAATGTGTCAGACTATAAAAAAATTGCAAGACACGAAATTTCATTAGATATTCAAAAACTTTGTAAAGCAAGTAGAAGTTTATTAAAAACAAATGGTAGATTAGCTATTGTGCATCGACCAGAAAGATTATTGGAAATCTTATTTTGTTTTAAGGAAAATAATATAGAACCAAAAAAATTAAGATTTGTGTATCCATCAAAAGGAACAGAAGCTAATATGTTGCTTATAGAAGGAACGTTGAATGGAAATCCAGGTCTTAAAATAATGGATGCTTTGTATGTATATGAAAAAAATAAATATACAGATGAATTAAATGCTATGTTTGAAAAAGAATAGAGGTGTAACATGAAATTAGTAGTAGGTCTTGGTAATCCTGGACGTGAATATGAAAATACTCGCCATAATATTGGTTATATGGTTTTGAAAAAACTAGGCGAAAAATATAAATTAGATTTTTCAAAGAACAAATTTAAAGGATCATATTCAGAAGCAACAATTAACAATGAAAAATATTTGTTCTTATTACCAGAAAAATATATGAATTTATCAGGTGAAGTCGTAAAAGATTTTGTCAATTATTATAAAATAGATATCGATAATATATTAATAATTAGTGATGATTTGGATATGCCTACTGGTAAAATCAAGTTAAAGGCAAATGGAAGTTCAGGAGGTCATAATGGTCTTAAAAATATTGAACTTCATCTTGCGACATCAGAGTATAAGAGATTAAAAATAGGTATTGCAAATAATAAGTCTACGGATACTAAGGATTATGTATTAGGTAAATTTAATAAAGACGAATTAGAAATAATAGAAATCGCTTCAAATAAAGCTGTCGAAATAATTGAAGATTTTTCTATTCTTTCATTCGATAGATTAATGAGTAAATATAACTCTTCTAAGTAGGAGGTATTTATGGAAAAATTTTTAAGCAATTTAAATTTTGATTATAGTGTTAAAAATATAAGTGGCCTTAATAACGAATTGAAGTCACTCTTTTTACTTGGACTTAAAAAACAAACATTTTCATCAATACTTGTAGTAACTAATAGTTTATATGAATCTAATATGCTTTATAAAAATTTAAATGCTCATTATGAAAATACTTTTTTATTTCCGATGGATGATTTTTTAACTAGTGTAGCTTTAGCGTCAAGTCCGGAGCTTAAAATAACGAGATTAGAGACTCTTAATAGTTTATTAAAACTAGATAGCGCAATTGTAGTTACAAATTTAACGGGTTATTTAAAATACCTAAAAAATCAACATGAATATAAAAAGTCTTGTATTTCTTTAAAAAAAGGAGATACTTTTGATATTAATGATTTGGCTAATAAATTATATGATATAGGCTATAGATCAGAAACAATTACTAATGTTACCGGTGATATGTCTATACGTGGGTATGTAGTAGATGTTTTCCCTGTTAGTGAATCCAATCCAATCAGATTGGAATTTTGGGGTGATCAAATAGATTCAATTAGAGTATTTGATATAAATACACAATTAACTATTAAAAATATTGATAGCATAACAATACAACCGAATAACGAAATTTCATCAAAAGGTGATGACAATTTAAATAATTATTCAAATATTTGTAGTTATATGAATAATTGCATAGTCGTGTTTAATAACTATCATGATATTAAAATATCATTTGATTTATTACAAAATGAGATGTTTGAATATAAAGTATCAAATAATTTGCCTAAATCAACAAAATTTATGTTTGAAAATTTAGACTTTGGATATGAAACTTACTACTTCGATGAATTTGAAACTAATCGAGGAATAAACTATACATGTGAAGATATAGAACCATTTAAAGGTGATACGGAAACTATAGTAAAACGTTTAAAATCCTATTTAAAAAAATCAAAAATAGTAATAATTTGTGTTTCTAATAGATATCAAGCTAATAGAATCGCGGATTTATCTGATGATTTTATATTTACAGATATAAACCATTTAGTTGATGGCAAAGTAAATATCATTATCAAAAATATCAATTCTGGATTTATCTATAATAAAATGGTAGTGATATCAGAAAATGAAATATTTAAAAAGAGTAATTATGAAACATCTTTTCATTCTAAATTTAAGATTGGTACAAAAATAAGAGATATAAATAAGTTAAAAGAAGGAGACTATATAGTACATCAAAATCATGGTATAGGTAAGTATTTAGGAATTAAAGTTTTAGAAAAACGTGGATTCAAAAAAGACTATTTAATGTTGGAATATCGTGGTGGCGATAAATTATATATTCCCGTTGAAAAAATAGATACATTGACAAAATACTCATCGAATGATGATTTGACTCCAAAATTAAATAAATTAGGTGGAGTAGAATGGCAAAAAACAAAAATGCAAGTGAAAAAACGCGCTGCTAGTATAGCTTCCGATTTAATAAAGCTATATGCAGAAAGAGAAAAGAAAATAGGATTTGCGTTTGAAAAAGATAGTGATGAACAAATAGAATTTGAAAAAGAATTTGCCTATGAACCTACACTTGATCAACTTAGGGTAACAGAAGAAGTAAAAAAAGATATGGAAAGTAATCATCCTATGGATAGATTGATTTGTGGGGATGTAGGTTTTGGTAAAACTGAAATAGCATTTAGGGCTGTATTTAAAGCTATTATGTCAGGGAAACAAGCTGCTATATTATGTCCAACAACTATATTATCTGAACAGCATTATCAAAATGCGGTTAAACGTTTTAGCTCATTTATGGTAAATGTTGAAATACTAAACAGATTTGTCACACCAGCAAAGGCAAAAAAAGTAATAGAATCATTAAAAGAAGGAAAAATCGATTTAATAATCGGTACGCATAGATTGTTAAGCGACGATGTTGAATTTAAAAATCTTGGTTTATTAGTAATTGATGAAGAACAACGATTTGGTGTAAAACATAAAGAAAAGATCAAAGAATATAAAAATAATATTGATGTTTTAACTTTATCAGCAACACCAATTCCTAGAACACTTCAGATGTCAATTTCTGGATTAAGAAGTCTTTCTTTATTGGAAACACCTCCACAGAACAGGTATCCAATTCAAACTTACGTATTAGAGAACAATCATGCCATAATTAAAGACGCTATTTATAAAGAATTATCACGTGGTGGTCAAGTGTTTATCTTATATAATAGTGTAGAAAATATGGATGCAAAATTGAGCGAATTAAGATCATTGATACCAGAAGCACGTATAGGATTTGCACATGGACAAATGCAAAAGAATGAATTAGAAAGTAAGATGTTTAGCTTTATTAATCATGAATATGATATCCTTTTATGCACAACTATTATAGAAACGGGAATAGATATACCAAATGTTAATACATTAATAATATTAGATGCCAATAATTTTGGATTATCTCAGTTATATCAGATACGAGGAAGAGTTGGAAGAACTGACAAAATTGCATATTGTTATTTAATGTATGATAAAGGCAAAATATTAACCGAACAAGCTGTTAAGCGTCTAAAAGTAATAAAAGAATTTACCGAATTGGGTAGTGGTTTTTCTATTGCTATGCGTGATTTATCTATAAGAGGTGCAGGTAATATTTTAGGTAGTGAGCAATCAGGATATATCGATAGTGTAGGTATAGAACTTTTTATGAAAATGTTAGATTCAGCTATTAAAAATCAAAAAAATGGTGAATTAGAATTAGTTGATGATGTTTCTAATACTGATGAACCATTAGTTGATGTAGAAACAAATATATCCGATAATTATGTTAAAGAATCAGAATTAAAAATTCAAATTCATAAAGAAATCAATGAAATAAATGATTTAAAAGATATCGAAGAAGTAAAAGCTAAATTAAGTGATAGATTTGGTACTATACCTGAATCGTTAAACATTTATATGTATGAAACATGGTTTGAGAAAAAAGCGAAAGAGCTTAATATAAAAGATATAAAACAAAATAAAAATTCAATAGAAATAACACTTCCAAAAGAATTAACTGAAAATATAGATGGAGACAAGCTGTTTACTGAATTATATAGTTTAAGTAAAATGTTTAGACTTTCTATGCGTATGCAAAGATTAATTATAGTATTGGATATTGTAAAATTAGATAAACATTTTATATATTATTTAATTGATATGCTAGATATATTAAAAGAGTCAATAAAAAAATAGTTGTATTAACTATTTTTTTTCTATACATTCTACTATATTTGGAATTATTTGTTTTTTTCTAGATAATATGTTATCTAAATAATACCCCTGCTTTAAATCATTAGTATTAAAACATTGCATCAATATATCTTTAGCACTATCATTATAAATTATATAAGAGCCTTCCTTAATTATATCTGTTATGAATAATGCAAGTATATGATATTCGTTTATTTTGGCCAATTTATTAAGTGTATTAGTATAATCTTCAATTTCTTCAATTATTTTATCAGCTCCAGTTGTAAATACTTGTGATATACCGATTTTCTTATTATCAATGTTGAAATTTTTAAAATCACCAAATATAACCTCTTCTGGAGTCAATCCTTCTATAGAATTTCCTTCTTCGAACATTTTATTTGCGAATTCTTTGTAATCAATATTAGCGATTTCAGCGAGTTTTTCCACAGCTTTAATATCTTCGAAAGTAGTAGTTGGAGACTTAAACATAAGTGTATCAGAGATTATACCAGCCAACATTATACCTGCAATTTCAGGTTTAATATCAACATTATTTTCTTGATATATTTTCCATATTATTGTATTGGTAGCACCAACTGGCATATTTCTAAAATTGATAGGATATGAAGTAGAAGCAGATCCAATTTTATGATGATCAATAATTTCTATAATATCCGCTTCATTTAATCCATCAACGCTTTGGTCAAATTCATTATGGTCAACCAATATAACTTGTTTTTTATGAGTTTCATTAATATTTGAGTATTTTATGATACCTAAGCATTCATTATATTTATTTAAAACAGGATAATTGCTTAGTTTAGTTTCATTTAATAAAGTAATGAAATCATCTACATAATCACACTCATTTATTGTAATAACTTGATTAGTAGTAATTGAACTTACGTAATTTGCTAAAGCTAATAATCGTTTTATTCTTGTTATAGATAGAAAGCATTTTATTATATTAACCTTATTAACAGACGCTAATTCAATAATTTCATTATCTATATCATCACGTTTAGTAATTATTAGTTTTGCGCAAGAAATACAGGCTTTTTTTATAATTTCATCATTGTTTGTTATTATTATTGAATTATTATTTATATTTTCAGTATCTACAATACCTTCTATCAATTCGTCATATTTTAATATTTCTCTACCATTTATAGTTTCTATAATATTTTTATAAGATGTTTTTATTTTTCCATCATAATTAATTAGATATTTTGTGATATCTTTCATTGAAATTGCGCCGATGAATTTTTTGTTTTTATCTACAATCGGTAAAATGCTTATTGGCTCATTGCATAAGTAATTATAACATTTAAAGATTGATGAATGGTGATTATTCATACTATTCTTTTCATAATTTAAATCTTTTATTTGTAATTTTACATCATTTAAGTATTTGGGTTCGCGGATGTGAAAATAGTTTAATACAAATTTAGTTTCATTATTAATGTTTCCAAGTACATATGGAATCGCGTTTATACCTAAGCTGCGTTTTAATTCAGCTAATGCAATAGAACTAGTAACCGCATCTGTATCTGGTTTTTTATGTCCAAATATTAAAACACTTCTCACATTAATCACCCCTATTCTTAGTTAATTATATCATATGTATTAATAATTATAAATACTATAATAAAATATGTTATAATTAATTAGGTGATAATATGATGATAGATACACATTGCCACGTGTTTGAAGATGAAAAAATAGATTTAAAAACTATTATGAAAAATATGGATGGGAATATAGTAATTTTTAGTGGCGCTACGAAAGAAGATAATGAAAATACTATAAAAGCAATCAAAGAATATGAAAATGCATATGGTACAATAGGATTTCATCCAGATGAAGCAAGCAATATTAAAGATGAAGATATAAACGATTTAGAAAATAAGTTAAATAAAAAAATAATAGGTATTGGCGAAATTGGTTTGGATTATTATCATAATGATAATAAGGAAGAACAAAAAAGTTTATTTATTAAGCAATTAAATCTCGCTAGAAAACATAATTTACCTGTTGTTGTTCATAGTAGAGAAGCTGCATTAGATACGTTTGAAATTTTAAAAGACTATGAAGATTTAAAAAAAGTAATGCATTGTTATAGTTATAGCTTAGATATGGCATATAGATTTATTGATATCGGTTGTACACTCGGCATAGGTGGGGTTTTGACATTCAAAAATGCGAAAAATATAAAAGAAGTAGTTGAAAATATTCCTTTAGAAAAAATAGTTTTAGAAACAGATAGTCCTTATCTTACACCAGAACCATTTAGAGGAACTTCAAATCAACCACATAATATTATTTATGTTGCAGAAAAAATAGCCGAGCTTAAAAATATTGATATTGAAAAAGTTTATGACATAACTACTAAAAATGCTTGTGAAATATATAATATAAAGATATAATATGGGTGTTTGGAGGTATATATGAATTATTCGCCGTATAAAACAAAAGAATTATTACAAAACAATAATTTTAATTTTAAAAAGAAGTTTGGCCAAAATTTTATTGTAGATAGTAATACAATAGATGGCATTATAAATAGAGCTGATATTAAAGAAGATACATTAGTAATAGAAATTGGACCAGGCGCTGGGGCTCTTACATACAAATTATGTCAGCATGCCAAGCATGTTATATGTTTTGAAATAGATGAAACATTAAAGCCTATATTAGAAAATAATTTAAAAGGCGTTTCCAATGTATCAATAATTTTTGAAGATTTTCTAAAAGCAGATGTAAAGTCAGTTATTAAAAATTACGAATTTTCAAAGTTATATATAGTAGCTAATTTACCTTATTATATTACTACACCTATAATCGTTAAAGTTATAGAAGATAAATTAAATGTGGATAAATTGGTTGTTATGGTTCAAAAAGAAGTTGGGGATAGATTTAAAGCAAAGGTAGGAACAAAAGATTATAATTCATTATCGATATTTTTAAATTATCATTATGATATTAAAAAAATAATGGATGTTAGTAGAAAAGTTTTTATGCCAATGCCAAATGTTGATAGTATAGTGTTAGAATTAGTTAAGAAAGAAACTAAATATCCTTTAGTTTCTGAATCACACTTTTTCAAATTGGTTAAAGATAGCTTTGTTCAAAAAAGAAAAACTATTAAGAACAATTTAAGTAATTATAATATCCAAGTTATCGAAGAAGTTTTGAAAAAGCACAATTTAGATTTGACAGTTAGAGCAGAAAATATTCCTCTAGAATTATTTATAGAGATTTCTAATGAGTTGGTGAAAAATGATAGGTAATGATTGGGATGAAAAATTAAAAGACGAATATGAAAAACCATATTTTAAAAATTTAATTGATTTTGTGAATACAGAATATAATAAAGGAACTTGTTTTCCAGCAAAAGAAAATATATTTAGAGCTTTTAAATTAACGCCATTTAAAGAATTAAAAGTTGTTATATTGGGACAAGACCCTTATCATGGTGAATCAGAGGCTAACGGACTTTGCTTTGCGGTTTGTCATTGTGTTAAATGTCCACCATCATTATTAAATATTTTTAAAGAATTAAATAATGATTTAGGTATTAAAAGGACTGATACTGAATTAGAAGATTGGGCTAGACAAGGAATATTACTTTTAAATTCATTATTGACTGTAGAAAAAGATAAACCACTTTCTCATAAGAACAATGGGTGGGAAATTTTTACAGACGAAGTAATAAGAATTATTTCAAATAATAATCCTGATGTAATTTTTGTATTATGGGGTAATTATGCAAGGAGCAAGAAAAATTTAATCAATAAAAATCCTATTATTGAAAGTGCTCATCCAAGTCCACTGTCTGCTTCGAGAGGATTTTTAGGTAGTAAACCATTTTCTAAAGTGAATGAAATATTAGTTTGTGAGGGAAAAGATATAATTAGATGGTGAGGTGATTTTATGAATAACTTAAAAGATGTTAAAAAGTTTTTAAATGCTAATATCAAAGATGGTGATAGTATCGTTTTAGCGTGTTCTGGTGGACCAGATTCAATGTGCTTATTAGATTTATTACTTGATATGAAGCATGATAAAAAAATCATCGTAGCGCATGTTCATCATAATGTAAGAAAAGAAAGTGATGAGGAAGAAAAATTCGTTAAAAAATATGCTAAAGATCATAATGTTATTTTTGAGTTTATGAAAATAGAAAAATATTCAAATGAAAACTTTGAATTTGAAGCTAGAAAAAAAAGATATGCTTTTTTTGAAAAATTAATTAAGAAATATAATGCGAAGTATTTATTAACTGCTCATCATGGTGATGATCTTATGGAAACTATCTTAATGCGTTTAGTAAGAGGGGCATCATTAAAAGGATATAGTGGGTTTGAACAAATTACAAAACTAGATAATTATACTATTTTAAGACCATTAATAACACTTACTAAAAAAGATATTTTAGAATATAATAAAGCACATAATATTAAATATTATAATGACTATACTAATGATTTAGATGTGCATACAAGAAATAGATATAGAAAATATATATTGCCAAAATTAAAAGATGAAGATGAAAATGTTCATTTAAAATTTTTAAAATTTAGTAATCTTTTAAGTCAATATGATAGCTTTGTTACATCAATTGCAGATAAGTCTTATAAAAAAGTATGTCAAGATAATGTTATTGATATAGAATTATTCAAAAAAGAAGATGAATTGATTCAAAATATAATAATTAGAAAAATTTTAAGTAAAATATATAATGATAATATTATTTATGTTAATGATAAAAATATTTCTAATATAAATGAATTAATTTTTAATGAATCACCGAATAAAAGAATTGACTTGCCAAAAGGTATGGTCGCGGTTAAAAGTTATAATAAACTATATATAACTTTAAGAAAAGATGCTGATAATTATAATTATGTATTTAAAAATAAGATAGTACTTCCTAATGGTATGACTATCGAAAAAGTTAAGGAAGAGCCTACAAATAGTAATTACGTATGTCGATTATCTTCTACTGATATAAAATTACCTATTATAATTAGAAACAAAAAAGATGGTGATGTTATGACTATTATGAATCTTAAAGGTAGCAAAAAAATTAAAGATATTTTTATAGATTCTAAGATCTCATTGTCAGAAAGATCAAAATGGCCAATAGTTTTAGATAGTGATGGAAATATTTTATGGCTACCTGGAATAAAAAAATCAAAATATAATAAGCAAATTAATGAAAAATATGATATAATACTAAAGTATTATTAAAGGAGGCACACAAATGAATAAAAACTCAATTAAAAGAAGTTTAATACCATATTTGATTATATTAGTTGTAATTGCATCTATCGTATTTTTGTCTGATATGTTTGATCGTAAGATAAATACTCTTACATATGATCAATTAATTTCTGATATCAATTCAGGAACAGTACAAAAAGTAATTATAACTCCTAGTAAAAACGCTGGTGTATATAAGATAACAGGTATTGAAAAAGGATATAGTAGTAATGAAACTTTCGCAGTTAACGTTCCTCTTTCAGATGAAGTAGTTGCTAAATTACTTTCATTACAAGAAGAATATAATTATGAATTAAAAACTAATGAGGATCCTAACGCAAGTGCTATATTTGGTTATCTATTTAATTTCGTAACATTAGCTTTATTATTAGGTGGTGCATGGTTTATGTTGACAAGACAAGCCGGTACAGCTAGTAAATCTATGGATTTTGGAAGAAGCCGTGCACATCTTTCTAATGGTCAAAATAAAGTAACATTTGATGATGTAGCAGGACTTACTGAAGAAAAAGAAGAAGTTGCTGAATTAATAGATTTCTTAAAAGACCCAGCTAAGTTCCAAGAAATGGGAGCAAGAATACCAAAAGGTGTATTGCTTGTAGGTCCTCCGGGAACAGGTAAAACATTACTTGCACGTGCCGTAGCTGGTGAAGCTGATGTACCATTCTATTTTATAAGTGGTTCTGAATTCGTTGAATTATTTGTTGGTGTTGGTGCATCACGTGTTAGAGATATGTTTAAACAAGCAAAACAAAGTGCACCTTGTCTAATATTCATTGATGAGATTGATGCAGTTGGTAGACAAAGAGGTACAGGTTTAGGTGGAGGTCATGATGAACGTGAACAAACACTTAACCAATTATTAACTGAAATGGATGGTTTTGGTGCTAACGAAGGTATTATCATTATTGCCGCTACAAATAGACCAGACGTATTAGACCCTGCCTTATTAAGACCAGGACGTTTCGACAGACAAGTACAAGTTAATTTACCAGATGCTAAAGGTCGTGAAGAAATATTAAAAGTTCATGCTAAAGGTAAAAAATTTGCTCCATCTGTTTCATTAGAAAATATTGCTACAAGAAGCGTTGGATTTAGTGGTGCTGACTTGGAAAACTTACTTAATGAAGCTGCTTTATTAACAGTAAGAAGAAATAAGAAAATGATAAGCATGGCTGAAATAGATGAAGCTCATGATAGAGTATTAATGGGACCTGCTAAAGTGACTAAAAAATATACTGAAAATGATAAAAAATTAGTTGCGTATCATGAAGCAGGACATGCGGTAATAGGAATTAAGTTATCTCACGCGGATGTTGTTCAAAAAATTACTATTATTCCAAGAGGACATGCCGGTGGTTATAATTTAATGCTTCCTAAAGAAGAAAGATTTACTGCTACAGAAAAGGAATTACTTGAAAGAATTACTGGATTACTTGGTGGACGTGTCGCAGAAGAAATTATATTTGGTGAAGTTACAACAGGTGCACAAAATGATTTCGAGCAAGCAACAAAAATTGCACGTGCCATGGTAACTGAATATGGTATGAGTGATTTAGGACCAGTTCAATATGAAAGTAATGAAGGAAGTGTATTCTTAGGAAGAGATTATAATAAGAGTAAAAACTTCTCATCACAAGTAGCATTTGAAATTGATCAAGAAATCAGAAAAATAATTGACAAATGTTATAAGAACGCTGTTAAATTATTAAAAGATAATACTGATTTAATGAAATTAATTGCTGAAACATTAATTACTAAAGAAACTTTAACTAAAGAAGAAATTGATTATTTAGTTGAACATGGTAAGCTTCCAGAAGAAGAAGTAAAAGAGGCTTCATTAGAAGATTTAACTTTAACTGAATTAAAGGAATTAGCTAAAGATAAAAAAATCAAAGGATATACAAAAATGACAAAAGAAGAATTAATCGATAAATTAAAAGATTAATTCTTTTTTATTGATAGGTATTTTTTTCTATGATATAATTTAAATAGGTGATTATATGAAAAAAATATTATATATTTTTGTAGTATTATTAGTTTCCGTAACTGCAATAGCTTGTGGAAAAGAAAAAAAACCGGTTTCAAATAATAACAATAAAGCAACTGAAGTTAAAAGTGACTTGATTGTAATTGATAGGACAGTAGATGAATTTCAATTTACAAATGCGTCATTAATAGTTGATGATAATAGTTCTACTTTTAAAGTTTTAGTAACAAATACATCTGAAAATCCTGTTGATATTAAAAAAGTTGTTATTAAATTTTATGATAATGAATCGCATGTAATTGCATCATTAGATGGAATGATTTTAGGAACTATAGACTCAAAGGAAACTAAGATGGTAAGTGCTTCTCATTACGAAAAACTTGATAAAGCTTATTCTTTAGGCTATGAAATAGTAAAATAAGGATTATATCCTTTTTTTATTTTATATATCATATAATTATGGTATAATGTTAAAAGTAGGAGGAATATAGATGAAAAAGAATAAAAGATGGTATTTATTTGGAGTATTAATTTTATGTTTTCTAGTAATATTAATATCAATATTAATGGGAAGAAATTTATTTATAGATAATTTTATTTATCCTAATAATTTGAGGACTGATTTTTTAACTAAGATAGTAAAAATTGTTACATTTTTAGGCGATAAATATTTTATGGCATTCTTGGTTATAGTAATCGCGGCTATTCTTTTTGTTAAAAAGAAAAGAAGAACTTCAATATTAATGTGTTTCAATTTAGCTAATATAGTTATATTAAATAAAGTAATTAAATATATAGTAGCTAGACCTAGACCAGCAACAATGATTATTGAAAAGGATGGATTTAGTTTTCCTTCAGGACATTCGATGTTAAGTATTGGTATATATGGATTTTTAATATATCTAGTTAATAAAAGTAATTTAAGTAAAAAACTTAAAAACTGCTTGACTATTGTTTTATCATTAATTATCGTTTTGGTTGGATTTACAAGATTATATTTAGGTGTTCATTATCCAAGTGATATTATAGGTGGTTACCTATTAACTGGTGCTTATTTGATTGCTTTTATAACATTAATAAATCGTAAAAGCTTGAAAAAATAAATTAAAGTGGTAAAATAATCAAAGTCAAAAAAACTCTACTTAGAGTTTTTTGTTTAAGGAGTGATATTTTTGAAAGTAGCGTTAGTAACAGGTTCTTCTAAAGGTATAGGAAAATCTATCGCGATAGAATTAGCTAAGTCAGGGTATATTGTAGTTGTTAATTATAATACTGATCATAAAGGCGCTTTAAATACATTAGATGAAGTAAAAAAATATAGTGACGGATTAATAATAAAATGTGATATATCAAATGAAGAATCAGTAATTGATATGATTAATGAAATAATAAAAAAATATGGTCAAATAGATTTGCTTGTTAATAATGCGGGTATTGCTAGGGATTCATTATTTGAAGATAAAAACAGCAAAGATTTTAATGAAGTTTTAGGTGTTAATTTAATTGGGACATTTTTAGTATCTAAATACGCTGGGGAAGAAATGAAAAAGAAAAAATCAGGTAATATTATAAATATATCTTCTACAAACGGTATTGATACATATTATGAATATAGTCTAGATTATGATGCTTCTAAAGCTGGTGTCATATCATTGACACATAATCTTGCAGCCCATTATGCACCATATATAAGAGTAAATGCTATATGTCCAGGCTGGGTTAATACAGAAATGAATAAAGAATTAGATGATGATTATAAAGCTGAAGAAATTAAAAAAATTAAATTAGGAAGATTTGCTGAGCCTGAAGAAATAGCTAAGGTAGTAAAATTTTTGGCAAGTGACGATGCAAGTTATATAAACGATAGTATTATTAGGGTAGATGGAGGAGAAAAATAATGGAAGAAGCAATAAATATAATAGAAAAATCAGAAGAAAGTCTACAAGAAATATATAAGCAAATAGATAATCTTTGTTTCTTCTGGAGTAAAAAAGTATTAGAAGCATTTAGAGCCAATCACATTTCAGAAACTCATTTTCAAGGTACAACTGGATATGGATTTAATGATATAGGAAGAGATGCGATAGATAAAGTATTCGCTAGTGTTTTAGGTGCTGAAGATGCATTGGTTAGAAATCAAATAATATCAGGATCACATGCGCTTAATATATGCTTATTCGCATTATTAAGACCAGGGGATACTCTATTAAGTATATCAGGTAAGCCATATGATAGTTTAGAAGAAGTAATAGGAATAATACCTAATGATAGTTCTTTAATGTCTTTTGGTATAAATTATGAGCAAATAGATTTAGTAGATAATGATTTTGATTATGACAAAATAGAAGAGACTTTAAAAGCAAAAAAAATTAAGGTTATTGAAATTCAAAGAAGTAAAGGATATTCAACAAGAAAAAGTTTAGTAATTGATAAAGTGGAAAAAGTTATAAAATTTATTAAATCAATTGATAAAGATGTAATTATAATGGTAGATGATTGCTATTGTGAACTTGTTTCATATAAATCAAGCATTGAAGCAGGTGCTGATGTAATGGTAGCTTCACTTATGAAAAATTTAGGTGGAGGAATTACCAGAACAGGTGCTTATATAGCAGGTAGACATGATTTAATTGAGTTATGTGCCGCTAGGGCTACGCTTCCAGGTGAAGGTAGAGATATAGGACCTACTTTTAGCTATAATAGAGAATTTTTACAAGGTCTTTACATGGCTCCATCTGCAGTTGCTGCGTCTTTAAAAACTTCAATTTTAACAAGTAAAGTATTATCAGATTTAGGTTACAAAGTTGAACCTATGTATGATGAAGAAAGAGCTGATATTGTTCAAAATATTACATTTGAAGATCCAGATTTATTAGTAAAATATGTACAAGGTATTCAAATTGGAAGCCCTATAGATTCTGATTGTATTCCAGTTCCAGCTCCTATTGCTGGATATGCGGATGATATAATTATGGCTTCTGGTGCGTTTACTCAAGGTTCTACAATAGAATTTTCATGTGATGGACCAGTTCGTCCACCATATATTGCGTATCAACAAGGCTCACTTACTTATGAATATGGTAAGTTAGGTCTTACTTATGCAGTTGCTAGAATGCTAGAAAAATAATGGGTGTGATATGAAAAAACTAAAGATAGTATACGAAGATAAACATATCCTAGTAGTTGAAAAAGATTCTGGAGTTTTAACTATTAGTACAGAAAAGGAAAAATATAATACATTATTTCATGAAGTTTATGAATATATAAAAAAGAAAAATCAAAAGATTTTTATAGTACATAGACTTGATAAAGATACTTCAGGATTAGTTTTATTCGCGAAATCTGAAAAGGTTAAAAAGTATTTTCAAGATAATTGGATGGATGTTAAAAGAAAATATTACGCCATCGCGTATGGCAATAATATGCCTAAAAATGGAGAAATTAAAGTTAATTTGAGTGAAACAAAAACTTTGATGACATATGTCTCACAAGTAGGCAAACCAGCTGTAACAAAATATACCAAGTTGAAAGAACTTGGCAAATATAATTTAGTCGATGTAGAAATATTAACTGGAAGGAAAAACCAAATACGTGTAAGTCTTACTCATATAGGTTATCCAATAGTTGGTGATAAAAAATATGGTACTGCTCCAAATCCTTTAAGAAGGTTATGTCTACATGCTTATTTATTAGAATTTAAACATCCTATAACACATGAGAATATTAAATTAGAAACATCTATGCCTAAGGTATTTGATGTCTTAATAAAATAGAATTTTTATTCTATTTTTCTTTTTCAAAAAACTTTGAAATAGTATGTTTGGTATGATAAGATATAGTTGGTGATAATATGGATTATGGTAAAATTTTATGTGATAATCAAATAGTTATTTGTAATAATAGTATTAAAAAAGAAATACTTAACTATATGAATACTATAACTGATTTATATAGTATAAGTTTTATGAATTTTGATGATATAAAAAAACATTTATTTTTTGATTATGATAAAAAAGCAATTTATTATTTGATGAAGAAGGATATGCCATATGAAGTAGCCGAAATGTATATAGACAATATGTATTATGTTTCTGATATCGAATACAAAAATGAAAAACTTAATAAGTTGGTAGAGTATAAGAAGGAATTAGAAAACAACAAATTATTGAATAAAGATGATCTATTTGAAGAATTTATTAAAAATAAAAAGATTATTGTTATAAGTAGAAAACTATCAAAATATCAAGAATATTTAATTTCTATTTTAAAAAAATATACTGAAGTAGATATATATGAATATAGTAGTAAAAAGTATGAACATGAATTTTACGAATTTAACACACTTGATGAGGAAATTGAATATGTCGCATATAATATATGTGAATTATTATCTAAAGGAATCGATATAAATAAAATTAAAATCGCGAATATAGATGATGATTATAGAAATAGTATTAAAAGAATATTTTCATATTTTAATATTCCAATTAATTTACCTTCTAATTCATATCTAATAGGTTCAAAAATAGCAAAAGATTTTTTAGAAAATTATAATAGTAATATTAATGTAACAATTAATTTGCTTGAAAAATATAGTGGTAATCCAATATATGACTCTATTATTGATATTTGTAACAAATATACATTTATTGATGATTATTTAGAAGTTAAAGATATGATTATTCATGATTTTTCTAATACATTAATACCATTACCAAAATATAAAAATGCGGTAGAAGTAGTAGATATGGTTGATGTACCATATTCTTCATATGTCTTTTTAATGAACTTTAATTTAAAATCAATACCACGTGTATATAAAGATGAGGATTATATTACCGATGATATAAAACCAGATTACTTAGATAAAACACTCGATAAAAATATTAGAGAAAAAGAATTAGTAATAAATTCAATTAGTAATATAGAAAATTTAGTTATAACATATAAAAATATTACACCAACAGGCGAGTGTTATCCAAGCAATTTGGTTTCTAAAGATTTAGTTAGTCATCCTAAAATTGATATATATAAATCATATTCTATAATAAATGATAAACTTAAATTAGCCGCGGCTTATGATAAATTGATTAAGTATGGTAATAAAGATGAGAATTTAAATGCACTTAATTATAATTATGATATCGAATATATGAAATATGATAATAGTTATAAAAAAGTAAACAAAGATATATTCCAAAAAACGATTCAAAATGGCTTATCTTTATCATATTCAAGTTTAAACAAATATAATGAATGTCCTTTTAAATATTACCTATCTGATATTTTAAAATTAGATATATATGAAGAAAGGTTTGAAGCTATATTAGGGACTATTTTTCACCACGTTTTAGAGATTGGAATTAGTAAAGATATAGATGTTAATGATGAAATTAAGCTATTTTTAAACGAAAAGTATAAAAATAGGGTGTTTAGCAAAAAAGAGACCTTTTTTATTAAAAATGCTAGTAAAAATATTGAGTTTGTATTAAAGATAATTAAGAAACAAATGCAATTTTGTAAACTAAATGGTGTTTTAACTGAAAAAAAAGTATATTTTAGTAAAGATAAAAATGTAAAGATAACTTTTACAGGTATTATAGATAAAATTTTATATGGTGAAGATGGAAATAACACTATAGTAGCGCTTATAGATTATAAGACAGGAAATAATACAGAGATAGATCTTAACTACATGGAATATGGTATAGGTCTTCAACTCCCTATATATATTTTATTAACAAAACATATGGATTTTAAGAATGTTAAATTTGCAGGTATATATTTACAAAAGGTTATGCCAGATATAGAAAAAGTAGGAGATAAATTATCAAAAGAGGATAAATTAAAATTAGAAGGATATTCAAACGCTGATAAAAACATAATAGAAAAATTTGATATTACCTGTACTTCAAGTTCGGTTATTAAGGGTCTTAGGGTTACAACATCTGGAAATTTTGATTCAAGATCGAAGGTATTAACAAATGATAAATTTGAGGAATTAGCTGAATTAGCTGATTCGAAAATTGATGAATGCATTAATAATATTATTAATACTAATTTCGATATACGCCCAATCCAAAAACAAAGTGATCAAGATATAACTGCATGTAAGTATTGTAATTTTAAAGATATCTGTTATAGAAAAAATAAAGATATAAAATATATAAAAAAAATGAGTGCAGGGGGTGATAATAATGACTAGTTGGACTCCTGATCAGTTGCGTGCTATTAAAGAAGGCGGAACTAATATTGTTGTATCTGCAGGAGCTGGTTCTGGTAAGACTGCAGTATTAACAGAAAGAGTGATAACAAAGTTATCATCTTGTGATATTAATCGCCTACTTGTTTTGACGTTTACTAATGCAGCAGCAGCTGAAATGAAAGATAGAATAAGAAAAGCAATTATTAAAAATAAAATGACTAATCAATTAGATTATTTAGATTCTGCATATATAACTACATTTGATAGTTTTGCGGGGTCAATTGTTAGGAAATATCATTATCTTTTAAATATACCTTCTAATGTTATGGTTATTGACGATACAGTAATAGCTATAGAAATTGAAAAAATAATTAATGACATTTTTGAAAAGCATTATGGGCAAGAAGATTTTGATAATCTTATATCTACATATTGTGTTAAAGATGATAAGGAAATTAGAAATTTTATTATTGATTTGAATAATAAATTAGATTTAAAGTCCGATAAAGAATCATATTTAAATACATACGTTGACAAATATTTTAATGATCAATATTTGGATAGTGTAATTGAAAAATATACTTTGGACGTAATGGATAAAGTTGGCAAAATAAAAGATCTATATATTACTATGTGTAGTTATTTAAACGAAAAGCAGTCTGAAGATTTAAAAGTATATTTAGAACCTTTATTATCTTCTAATTCATATGACGAAATAATTAATTTACCAACTCTTAAAGCCCCTGGATTTAGAAACCTTTCAGATGAGGCTAAAGAATTATATGAAGAAATTAAAGAATATAAAAAGTTAGTTGCGACTGAAATATATTCTAAGGCTGAATTAAAAGAAAATTTACTATTAACCAAAAACAATATTGAAGTAATAATATCATTAGTGCAAGAATTAGATAGTAGATTAAGCAAATTTAAACATAAAAACAATAGTTTTACCTTCACTGATATAGCTAAGATGGCTATAAAAATAGTTAAGGAAAATGAAAGTGTCAGAAATGAACTTAAGAACTTTTTTGTTGAAATAATGGTAGATGAATATCAAGATACTAGTGATTTACAGGAAGAATTTTTAAAACTAATTAGTTCTAATAATTTATATTGTGTAGGAGATGTTAAACAATCTATATATAGATTTAGACATGCTAATCCATCAATATTTAAAGAAAAATATAATAAATATTCTAATAATGATGGTGGTATAAAAATAGATTTACTTAAAAACTTTAGATCCAGAAGTGAAGTTTTAGAAAATATAAATGAAATTTTTGATTTGATAATGGATGACAATATAGGTAATGCTGATTATAGTAAATCCCATAGAATGATTTCTGGTAATGATATTTATAATTTAAAGTCTAATACTGATTATAATGTTGAAATTTTAAATTATGATAAAGGTGAAGAATATAAAGGATATACAAATGCAGAAATAGAAGCATTTGTAATCGCGTCTGATATTAAAAAGAAAGTAGAGTCAAAATATCAAGTTATAGATAAAGAAACAAGTGAATTAAGAGATGTTAATTATGGAGATTTTTGTATCATCATGGACCGTGGTAGTTCTTTTGATACATATTCCAAAATATTTGAGTATAATGGAATACCACTTGTAATTTGGTCTGACGAAAAGCTTAATGTTGAAGATGATATAGCTGTATTAAAAAACATCGTTAATTTAATTGTTCAAGTAAAACTTGGTATTATTTCAAAAGAATTTAAATATTATTTTACTAGTATAGCTAGATCTTATCTATTTAAATATACTGACAATCAAATATTAGATATATTTGTAAATAATAAATTTAAGGAAAATGAGATATATGAAAAATGTTTATCAATTTCTAAAGAGTTGGATTATATTACAAATAATGAATTTTTAGATATGATAATAGATAAATTTAATCTATATGAAAATGCAATATTAAAAGGTAATATTGATGCTTCAATGATACGATATGATATGTTTAGTAAGTTATTTTCATCTTTATCTAACTTGGGATATACACCGTATGATTTACCTTCATATTTTAAAAACAGTAAAGATTTAGACATAAAATATCATTTAAATAGTAAAGTTTCAAATAATGTTAATATAATGAATATACATAAATCAAAAGGATTAGAATTTAGTATATGTTATTATGCAGGATTAAATAGTAAGTTTAATGATAGTGATATAAAAGATAAGTTCTTATATGATGATGAATATGGAATTATAATACCATTTAGTAAGAATGGATTAGATTATACTGTACTTAAAAAATTGGCTAAAAATAAATATGTACAAGAAGATGTAAGTGAAAAAATAAGACTTTTATATGTCGCACTTACAAGAGCAAAAGAAAAAATGATTATAGTATCTCCATCTTTTAATGGTAGTGAGTGCTTGAATTTAGTACCAGATGATGTGAGACTTAAGTATAAATCTTTTTACAACATATTTGATTCTATTAGTTCTAATTTAAATAAATATATAAAAGAGATTGACTTATCACAAATAGATATATCAAGTTCATATAATATAGGTAAAGCAAGTGACTTACCGAATATATTTAAACCTGATAATAAAATCGTTTATAAAAATATTGATATAGATAATTGTCTTTTAAATGATACACATTTTTCAGTTCAACATCATATGCTTAATACAAAAGAAGAAGCTAATTTAATGGAACAAGGAACATATATTCATTATCTGTTTGAAATTACTGATTTTGAAAATCCTAATAAAGATTTAAAATACTTTAATTATATAAATAACTTTATAAATAAAATTAATCTAAAAGATGCGAAAATATATAAAGAATATGAATTTATATATGAGGATAATTTAGAGTTAAAACATGGCGTTATAGATCTTATGCTAGAATATAGTGATTATATTAATATATATGATTATAAACTTAAGAATATAGATGATCCTGGATATATAAGCCAGCTTAAAGGATATAAAAAATATATAGAGTCCAAAACTTCAAAAATAGTTAATTTATATCTATATTCGATACTTGACGATAAATTAAAAGAAATTATATAAATTAATTTGCAAAAAAGTTACTTTTATTTTATAATTTAATTGGTGATACTATGAAAAAAGATAGAAATTTAGCCATAATTTTGATAAATGAAAAACTTAATGGTAATTCTACACTAACATATAAAGAAATATCAGAATTAAGTGGCTTTCATCCTAAATATATATTAAAATTAAAAAGAGAAATTATCACTAATACTCTTTCTACCGTTCATGGTAATAAATTTAGAAAACCAGTTAATGCGATAAGCGAGGCAGAAGAGGCACAAATAGTTAATTTATATTGTAGATCACATGCAAGTGTTAAAAAATTTGCTAAGTTTTATGGCAAACGAAGTTATTCTTGTATATATTCTGTATTGAAAAAACATAATTTAATATAAAAATTTAGTTTTTAACTAAATTTTTTTGTTTGCGTATTTTATATAGATATGTTATATTTATATAGTAAGTATAGGCAGTTATAGGATGGAGAGGGATATGTTAGAATTCGTCGTTTGTGATGATGAGGAAGAAATTCTAAATGAAGTAGTGTCTATTATAGGAAGAACAATGAAAAAATATAGTTATAAATATTCCGTACTCAAATTCAAAGATTATGATGATAATTTTAATAATTATTTAAGTAATAACAGAAAAGCAGTAATCTATATTTTGGATATTGAAATGCCTAGTGAATCTGGTATTAGTGTAGCCAGAAGAATAAGAAATTTGGATAAAGAAAGTATGGTAATTGTTTTAACATCACATCATGAAACAGCAGATGAAATATATAAAGGAAGACTTAATATATTAACTTTTATATCCAAGAGGGATAGATGTGAGGAAAATTTAATTCTTTCAATAGATGAAGCTATTGAATATTTAAAAGTTGGAAATGAAATATTACTTTTCCAAGAACTAGGTACGGATTATGCAATTCCGTATAAGGATATTATTTATATAACAAAAGATGGTAGAAAAACTTTGATAAAAACTAATTTATCCGAATATGAAGTTTATATATCGTTAGATAAATTAAAAAGTTTATTGCCATCAAATTTTAAACAAAGTCATCGTGCATGTATCGTAAATATGAATAGAGTATCAAAAATTAATTATGCAAAAAAGCTAATCCAATTTGATAATAATATTACTATTGACTATTTAGGTGACAAATATAAAGGAGAATTAACAAGATGATAGAAGAACTTATAAATTTTTCTGCAATGGTATTTGTTAGTTTAGTAGTATTTTATATATTTGATAATATGTATAATATTTCAAAGAACAATATAATTAACTGGATTTTAAAGTTAATTATTTTTCCTTTAGTTTTATTATTCTTATTTTTAAATGTTATGCCATTATTAAGAATGTGTATAATTATATTGTTATATATCATGATTTCTTGTTTTATATATAATAATAATCTAAAACTCGCGATTATAGATTCTTTATATATAGAAATTATATGTATATTATCAGAAGCTATATATACATCATTTTATTTGTTAAGTAATATGTCAGAAAATTTAATGATATGGAATCATTCACCATTAGGACTTGTTTTATCGAATATAATAATTCCATTATTAATGGTTATGCTTTCTAAAGTTAATTTTTTCAAAAAGTTGCGCGAAAAACTAATAGTTTTAGCTAATTCATTAGCTAAATTTGATGTATTTTTTTATGTAATATTTTTCTTTGTAATAATAAATATACTTTTATATTCTGTTTATTTTTTATATTATTCTAATAAAGCACTTTTATTTATGATAGTTTCTGTAGTTATGATATTATACACTATAATTTTAGTAGTAATATTATCTACTAGGAATAGATTTGAAACTATAAAAAGTAAATATAGTATGTCTTTAGAAAGTTTAAAATCATATGAAGGTATGTTAAATCAATATAAAGTTGCTAATCACGAAAATAAGAATCAGTTACTACTGATTAGAAATATGTCTAAAAATAAAAAATTAAATGAATATATTGATAAACTTATAGATAATAAAGAAAAAGATGATAATAATATCTATAATAAAATTAAGATGATTCCAAGCAATAGTATAAGAGCAGCGTTATATTCTAAAATTTTATTAATTAGTAATAAAAAGATCAGTTATAATATAGCTGTAGATAGGAAAATATCATCCAAAGATTTTATTAATTTATCTGTAAACACTATACTTGATATATGTAATATATTAAATGTGTTTATTGATAATGCGATAGATGAAGTATCTAATTATGAAGATGGACAAATTTTAGTTGAATTTAATAAAATAAATGATGAAATTGAAATAGCTGTATCAAATACATGTAGGAATGATATTCATATTAATAAATTATATGATGAAGGATATTCTACTAAAGGAAATGATCATGGATATGGTTTAGTAGTAGTTAAAAATACATGTGATGCATCGTCTATAATTAGAAATAAGACTGAATTTATAAATAATATTTTTACACAATATATCTATATAAAGACAAAATAAAAAATGTATAATATACATTTTTTATTTTATTAAACTTTTTGGACATTCTGGCTCATCTACGTATAATAATACGCACATATTAGCACCAGCAACACCAAATACCTTGCCAAAAAAGCTTAAAACACTAGCAAACATATTAAACCTCCTTTTCTACATATCTTTTATAATTATTATAAGGCATACCAAATATTTTATATGTGATAGGACTTATAATAATGCATTGTAATACTAGACTAAATAGTAATGCATAGCTAACTATTTTGTCTTTGATCAAATAAGAAAGCAAAACATACAAAATACTAATAATGAAAGAAAATATTTTATATATGGTTCTTCTTTTTCTTGATATTATAGGTCTTTTAATAGTATCCGCGGGACTATAAATCGTTATATAAATGATAGATGAAGCCGCGATCAAAAAATGGACATAAGTATTTAAATTTATAATTGTTAGAAGATAGGGAAAGCCAATGAAAAATATAATAGAACTAACCCAACAATGCCAACTTTTTTTAGCGTGTATTCCAAATGATGGCATTCTTATTATGTTATAGAATATTGTAAAAATTAAATATGGTATAAAAATTTTTAAAATTATTGCTAAAGTAGTTATAACAATAATTTTAGATATTTGTAAGTATAGGTTTGAAATTCCATATCTAATTATATCTATATCATAACTAGTTAATTTCCTATGTTTAATAATATAATTAAGTGTTTTATTGACTATAACTTCCTTCATACCCCTTCTCCTATGATAAAGTTTATAATTAATTTTAAAGTTGCGAAATATACTTTGCGTCTAATGCCTTTTTCCTTGCGCCAAAAGTCATTTTGATAACAGAAAGTTAACTAATATTTTTTTTAATGACATTATTAAGCCTTTTAATGCAAATGGTATTTTATATTTTTATAAGTATGTTAGAATAGTTATTGTCGGGTCGATGCGATGTGGTTTGCTTTAAATGAATAGGAAGGGAGCTATTGGATATGATAAAAGGCAAAGTTAAGTGGTTCAACAATGACAAAGGCTATGGTTTCATAGAATATAAGAACAATGAAGATATCTTTGTTCACTACTCATCAATTCTATCTGAAGGATATAGAACTTTAGTTGAAGGCCAATATGTAGAATTTGAACTTGTCGAAACAGACAAAGGTCTACAAGCTAAAAATGTCATTGAGACAAAAGCCGCTTTGGTGTAGTCTAAGGGGTAATTGCTAATAGCTATAGCAATTACACTTTTTTTTTGAAATGTGCTATAATACGGTTAGGAGGTTGATATTATGAAATTTAATATCCATGGAAGTAATTTAGAAATTACGCCATCCATCAAGAGTTACATTGAAAATAAGCTAGGTAAGCTAGATAAATATTTTGAAAGTTCTGATGAGATTACTGCTAAGGTAGTTGCTCGTGTTAGGGGACTTGATCAAATAGTAGAGGTAACTATACCAACAAAATTAGCTACTATAAGAAGTGAGGAATATAATCCAGATTTATATGCTGCAATTGATTTAGTAGTAGATAAGTTAGAAAGACAAATTAGAAAAAGCAAAACAAGAATAAGACATAAAGAAAGAATAATAGATTATGGCTTTATAGATTTTGAAGTTGAAGAAGCAGAGAAAGATGAAAATAAGATTGTAAAAAGAAAAACCATTGACAATAAGCCAATGAGTGAAGAAGAAGCAATCTTACAAATGAATCTTGTAGATCATGATTTCTTTGTATTTGATAATAGTGATAGAAATACTATTTCAGTCATTTATAAAAGAAAAGATGGCAATTATGGTATTCTAGATTTAAAATAGGGTTTTATAACCCTTTTTTATTTGAAATAGTAGTAATTTGTTTTTATTTTTGATAAAATATTACTAGACAATGAAAGGATGACATTATATGGGATTTTTTAAGAAATTAATTGATCATGAATATAAAGAATTAGAAAGATTTAAAGGGATAGCTGATAAGATTGTCGCTTTAGATAGTGAAATGTCTAAATTAAAAGATGATGATTTAAAAGCTAAAACAACAGAGTTTAGAAAAAGATTAGCAGCAGGTGAAACTTTAGATGATTTATTAGTTGAGGCATATGCTGTAGTAAGAGAAGCAGCCTATAGAACAATAGGTGAAAAACCTTATTATTCACAACTTTTGGGTGGTATTGCAATTCATTATGGTAATATTGCTGAATTAAAAACTGGTGAAGGTAAGACATTGGTTACAACTTTACCTGCATATTTAAATGCATTAGCAGGAGAAGGAGTTCATGTTATTACAGTTAATGATTACTTAACAAGACGTAATGCTGAATGGATGGGTAAAATCTATGAATTTTTAGGCGTTACAGTTGGTGTTAATGCAAGAGAATTAAGTGTTAAAGAAAAACAAGATGCATATAACTGTGATATTTTATATACAACTAATAATGAAGTTGGATTTGATTATTTAAGAGATAACATGGTTGTTAAAGCATCTGATAGAGTTCAGCGTGGTCTTAATTTCGCGATTATAGATGAAATTGACTCCGCTTTAATCGATGAAGCTAGAACTCCACTTATTATTTCTGGCGGATTTATGCAGTCTGCAAATTTATATATTCAAACAGACACATTTGTTAAAACTTTGAAAGAAAATAATGGATATATATATGATGAACAAACTAAATCAGTATCATTAGATGAAACTGGTGTTAATAAAGCAGAAAAAGCTTTTAATACAAATAATTTATATGATATTAGTAATGCAACTTTAGTACATTATATTAATCAAGCATTAAAAGCTAATTTTGGTATGAAAAAAGATTTTGACTATGTTGTACAAGATGGACAGGTAATTATAGTAGATCCTTTTACAGGAAGACTTATGCAAGGAAGACAATATTCTGATGGTTTGCATCAAGCGATAGAAGCTAAAGAAGGAGTTAAAATTAATGAGGAAACTAAGACTTTAGCTACTATTACTTTCCAAAACTTCTTTAGAATGTATAAAAAACTTTCAGGTATGACAGGTACTGCTAAAACTGAAGAAGAAGAATTTAGAGATATATATAATATGTATGTAATTCAAATTCCTACGAATAAACCAGTAATAAGGGAAGATTTTGCTGATTTATTATTTGCAACAGCAGAAGGTAAATATAGGGCAATAGTAGCTGAAATTAAAGAAAGACATGCAAAAGGACAACCAGTTTTAGTTGGTACTGTAGCCGTAGAAACATCTGAACTTTTAAGTAGAAAATTAAAAGCGGCTGGTATACCACATGAAGTTTTGAATGCTAAAAATCATGCAAGAGAAGCCGAGATAATTGCAAATGCTGGTCAAAAAGGCGCTGTTACAATTGCTACTAACATGGCTGGTCGTGGTACGGATATTAAGTTAGGTAAAGGTGTAGCAGAATTAGGTGGTTTATTTGTTCTTGGTACTGAAAGACATGAATCTCGTCGTATTGATAACCAATTAAGAGGACGTGCAGGACGTCAAGGAGATCCTGGTGCTTCACAATTCTGTGTATCATTTGAAGATGAATTAATGGTTAGATATGGTGCCGATAGAGCTAAGGGATTACTTGAAAGAGTAGGTTTCTCAGGCGATATGTCTATTAGAAATAAAATGTTATCAGGTTCAATTGAACAAGCTCAGAAAAGAGTTGAAGGTAATAACTTTGATCTTAGAAAAACATTACTTCAATATGATGATGTTATTAATACTCAAAGAAAAACAATATATGAAAAACGTAATGAAATATTAGATAATGATTCTATTCATGAAACAGTACTTAAAACATTTAATGACTATGTATATGCATTAGTATATGATCATTTAGATGAAAAAGGACAATTGTTAGGTCAAAATTTAAATGAAATATTAGAAGCTATTAATCAACTACTTAAAAAACATATATCATTGGATGATTTTACTTCTTTAAAACCGGATGATGTAGTAGAAGTTATTTATAATAAAGTTGTATCTGAATATGAAGAAAAAATTAAAAGCGTTCCAGTTGATATGGTAAATGATTTTGAAAAAGCTGTATCTTTAAGGGTAATTGATATGCACTGGATGGAAGAAATTAATTCTATGGATATCTTAAAAGAGGGAATTGGTCTTAGAGGATATGCTCAAGAAGATCCATTAAGAGCTTATCAAAAAGAAGGTTATGATATGTTCAATAATATGTTAGATGTTGTTGATAAGGAAATAACTACATTCTTGCTTAAAGCTGAGGTAAGACAAAATCAAGAAAGAAAACAAGTTGCAAAAGGTAATGCTGTAGAAGATAGTTCTAAAAACAACGCAAAAAAAGAACCAAAGAGAGCTGAAAAGAAAATAGGCAGAAATGACCCATGTCCATGTGGCTCAGGGAAAAAATACAAACAATGCTGTGGTAAGTAGTAGGAAATATAAGGGTTTGCGAGGATTTTGTCCACGTAAAAATTGACCGAAAATTGCCATTTGTCCACATTTTGTCCACGTAAATTTAAAATTGTGGACAACAGGACAAAAAATGTTGTGAAATTTAGTACACGTTTTGTGGACAATTTATGAAGATAAATGTCATCATTCGATGGCATTTTTTGTTTACCAATTTTAGAAAAGGAGAGTATAAAAATGGTAAGCGTAAGAAAACGTGGAAAGGTATATGAATACCGATTTGAAACAGCTTCGGTTGATGGAACAAGGAAATGGATTACTAAATCTGGATTTCCAACAAGACAAGATGCATTAAATCAAGGTGCATTAGATTATACAGAATATTATAAGATAGGAAGAGTTAGAAGAAATAAAGATATGTCATATTCAGATTATTTAGATTACTGGATTGATACTTATTGTAATTTTAATTTAAAATATTCAACCATTGTTACATATTTAAATATTATTAAACTATACTTAAAACCTATGTTAGGAAGATATGCACTATGGCAAATTGATTCTCAAATGTTACAAGAATTTATTAATAAAATATTTGTAGAAAAGAATTTATCTAAATGGTATTTAAAAAACATTATGAAAGTAGTTAAAGGTTCATTAAGATATGCATGTTATTCAGTTAATTTTATAAATGAAAATCCAGCTGAAAAAGTACATATTCCAAGATATGAAGTAGTATGTGGAGATCCAGCACATATATTTACTCAGGAAGAAATAGAGAAAATATTAGATAGATTTAAAGATGTTCCTTATATTTATTATTCTTTTTTAACAGCATATTACACAGGAATGAGAGTATCCGAAGTATATGGATTGACATGGGATAATATTAATTTTGAGAAAAAGACTATAACTGTTAATAAAAATATTATTAAAAAGAATAAATATGGATTACCTAAAAGATATTGTATAAGTAAAGGACACTCTGTTGAAGTATGGAGTTATGGTACTTGTAAAAATCCTCAAAGTCAAAGAACTATATCTATAGGAGATACATTAGTCAAAGCATTAAAAGAATATAAGAAACTTCAAGAAGAAAATA
>Ga0129306_1000270_pt1 | contig 89229 bp, 87 predicted proteins | sample P827metagenome_FD_94438 | JGI IMG/M metagenome (GOLD analysis project Ga0129306, IMG submission 94438) | Capybara group fecal microbial communities from Wisconsin, USA - P827 metagenome | ecosystem: Host-associated > Mammals > Digestive system > Large intestine > Fecal | place: USA: Wisconsin...
CGCCACACAAATGTGGAATCGCGATAATCAGAGTCGGTTCCTATTTACTTCAGGTTCCTGTTTTAATCCAAATCGGAACGTTCCGATTTGGATTATGTTAAGGACGCTCCGTCGTCAAGGTGCGAAGGTCCTCCCTTCGAATTCCCGGGCGAGGCGGCGGCAGACAAGCGGCCCCCTTCAAGGACTTCCGGCCTCCAAGCCCGTCAGGGGGCCGCGCACTTTGCGCTCCCTCGTATCAGCGTCGGTGGGTATTCCTGCAGCGCTCCACCCGCCGGCGGCAAAGCCGCCAGCGACTTCCGCTTGGAAGCTCGTATCAAAGGAAGAAGGTATGCCAGGGCGCAAAGTGCCGGTACGAGCACCGTCAGTGCTACTCCACCGTCCGTCACCCGCTGGCAGCCTCAGTGCTGTACGAGGAAGTCTGCCGCCTTAGGCGCTTCGCTTGGGGTCGGCCCGGCACCTCCAGTCGTGTGTCAGGCGGGGCCTGCCACACCACTTCCGGCACCGTTCCTCCGCGGTACGGCTCCGCCGTGTTCAAACCTGCCTGCTATTCCTCCACACCTCTGCCGGGATGAATCCCGCCAGAAGTGTTCCGGGCAGGCAGGACACAGCCGTCCGCATCCGCTCCCGGCTGTTGGCGCAGACAGTGTCAGTCATCGCAGATCTGCTCTCCGGCATTCGCCTCCGCCCAGCTCCTGCGCTGCCTGCCACAGACTGCGCGGTTCCGCCCGCATCAAGGTTGTAGCCGTCTTCCACTGATTCAGCGTCACTGCCAGGGCGCGAATCACCGCCGTACCCCGCTCCAACCTCCTTGCCTCGCGCCCACCGGATGGGCCGTTCCGTCCCAGACCCCGGAGGGAGTCTGCCCACCCACAACGTCGGTCTCTTCCGCTGTTCCAGGGAGCCTTGCGTCTCCCTTCCACGGCGCTCCAGAGCCCGCCGCCCCTCACGCTGCCAGACACCCTCCGGGGCCACGCTCCACTGCGTTCCGCGCCCTATGGCACTGGCAGACTCACAGCCGCCGCACAAAGCCCCCGCCACACCCCTCGCGTCTGCGAGACTGCCAGCACCATAGGCCCGCCCAGAGACTCCCGCTTCAGCGTCAGTGCCACATCGACCGACATCTCCCGCCCGGACGACGAAAAAAGGGTATAAATATATACTCAAAGGAGCAGCGGCTGACGCCGCTGTGCTTGCGTAAGTGACGGATTTTTAGTAAATTTGTAATAGATGCAAGGCCCCTCTGAGATTACTCTGAGCTATTGCTTTGCCCAAAACTTATAGCGCGTTATGCCCCGTTTTTATCCATCCGTTCTGATCTCTGACGCCTACGGCTCCGTAGGTGAGGTCACCTTCTACCATAGGAACGGGAAGTGCTATTACCGGAGGCGTTCTCATAGCCGGTACCCAGGGACAGTTGCCCAGACGTCAGCTCTGGATGTGCATAGACGTGCCCTGGCCGCCTGGAGGGAGGTCCCCCAGAGGACGCAGGAGATCTGGAGCCGTCTGGCAGAGGATGTGGAACCCCATCGGCCGCCGTTTGACCACAAGGCTTACATTACTGGCCAGAATCTGTTCGTGTCCGCATATCATGGCTTCGCCACCCTGGGGAATGAGCACGCACCGGTTCCGGTACCCTTCGAGAAGTTCCCTCCATTTGCAGTGAATCTGGGGGATGCTGTCAAGATGAATGGCTGCCTGGTTATCCCAGCCCGGGTGGAATTTGGTAATTGTCAGGAAGCTTTCCGCTACCGGCTGCTGGCCAAGATCCAGCTCACAGCTCCGGGCCGTTGCCGGCATCTGGGTCTTCTCAGGAACTTCCTCGCTGAGGGAGACTGCTCTGCAGGCGTGGTTTCCATCGTGATCCCTGGATATGCGGAGCGCTGGGGATTCGAACTCGACAAATACCTGGTCTACGCCCGGTTCATCCTGCTGGACACCGTGACCGGCTACAGGAGCCAGTATCAGGAATACGCTGCACCGCTGAATGCTTTATAGCAAGAAGATTTGTTGGTTTCAATATCTTTTCGTATTTTTGTGAACTGAAAGTAATGCACAACACTACTATGGGTTTACAAAATCAACTTCTCCTGGATCTTTACAAGGACAAGGCAAGTGTTTTCACTATGCAGGGGATCGCTATGGCTTATGGTCAGGGGCTGGATCGGGATACGGTGAAGAGCAGGATGATTGGATATGTCAAGAAGGGCGAAATCCTCAATCCCCGGAAGGGAATCTATGCCAAGCCTGATTATGATGAGAAGGAACTTGCATGCCTGCTTTATACCCCTTCTTACATCTCCCTGGAGTATGTGCTGCAGCGGGCCGGAATTGTCTTCCAGTACAGCGATGAGATTACCTCCGTGGGGAATCTGTCCAGGAGCGTTGAAATCGACGGGAAGGTGTACCGGTATCGGAAAATCAAAGGTGAAATCCTGATTGATACGACAGGTATCATCCGCGAAGGCAATGTCAATATCGCTTCTCCGGAAAGAGCCTTCCTGGATACTTTGTACCTGGACAGCAATTACTATTTTGACAATCCTTCCTCCCTGGACAAACAGAAGGTACTTTCTCTCCTTCCCATCTACAATAGCAAAACGCTCGAGCAGCGGGTTTCTAAAATACTCGGATAATGGATACGAACAAACATAAATTCTTCATGCTGCAGCTGCTGAAGGACATCTTCTCCGATGCGCTGCTTTCCTCCGTGCTTGCCTTCAAGGGCGGCACCGCCACCATGTTCTTTCACAACCTGCCACGCTTCTCGACGGACCTGGACTTCAACCTGCTGGAGCCGGAAAAAGAGACAGAGGTTTATGAGCGCGTCCGCAAGATTGTCCTGAAATATGGCAAAATCCACGATGAGGCCATTAAGCACTACGGTATAATCATCGTGCTTGACTATGGTATAGGCGAACGGAAACTTAAGATAGAGATATCCAACCGGCTTTACGACAATCACTATGAAATCCGGAACTATCTCGGTCTCCAGATGCGTGTCATGGTGAAGGAAGATATGTTCGCCCACAAGCTGTGCGCCCTCCTTGACCGGACCGAAATCACCAGCCGAGACGTGTTCGACTGCTGGTTCTTCCTAAAGGAAAGGACATCCATCAATAAAGGAATCGTGGAATCCCGCATGGGAATGCCTATTGAAGAATACCTGGACAAATGCATCGCAAGTGTCCAGGATATCTCGGAAAAGAGTTTGATCAGCGGTTTGGGTGAGCTTACAGAGGGCGAGATGAAGAACTTCGTGCGGCATGGCCTGAAAGACGAACTGATCTCTCTTCTGACCTTGTTCAAAGCCTTCCCTTCCTTCGCGTAGTGTCTATTCGCTCATAGCATCCTCGAAGGTCTTCATGGCGTCGGCCTTCGTCTTCTCGGCAATGGCGATGTAAGGTTTCATAGCCTGGTAGTCTGAGTGGCCGGTCCATTTCATCACCACCTGCGGCGGGATGCCGCTGGAAAGGGCGAAACAAATGAAGGTGCGGCGGCCGGCATGGGTGCCAATCATCTCATATTTCGGAAAAGTCTCTTCGACACGCTGGCCAGCACGATAGCAGGTCCGGGTGATGGGCTTATTGAAGCCGGCAAGCTCGCAAAGGTTCTTCAGGTACCGGTTCATCAGCTGGTTTGCCAGAACCGGCAGCGCACGGCCATACGGATATTCCTGGTCCTTATACTTCTCCAGGATGGCTTTGGCAAAACTGTTCAAGTTGATGGGCAGTCGATCGTTGGTCTTGATGGTGGTCACATACATCGTGTCTCCTTCTATGTCCGTCCGCTTCAGGTTTGCCAGATCGGAATACCTGAGGGAAGTGAATGCGCAGAAGCAGAAACAGTCCCTGGTCTTCTCCATTCCACCGGCATCCTCGACCTCCTTCTCATACTCTTTGCCATTCATGTCCAGCAGTTTGACCTTTTCGCCATTCTTGGGAATCTTGAAGTTATACAGGTGCAACAGCTCTTCTTTGGTGAGGAAGATGACAGGCTTTTCCAGGACCTTGAACTTTGGCCGGTAGGTCTTGATGGTAAGTTCGTGGCAGTATCCCTTACGGATGGCCCAGTACAGGAACCAACGCAGGTTGTTGAACTGCTTCTGGACGCTCTTCTCCTCCAGGCCGCACTTGCTGCGAAGGTACACGACAAACTTATTGATGCCAGTCTCGTTGAAGGTGTCAAAGGTGCAGCGGGAGTTGAACGCAGTCAGGTGATGGGTAAAGGTTGTCCAGCACTGGAGCGTAGCATAAGCCCAGCCATTGGCTGCGCTCTCTTCGCTGATGAATTCCTGAAGGCGGGTAAAGAGCCCTATCTTCTTCTCCTTGGGCGCGGCAGCCACGGCCTCGTCCGGAAGACCAAGGGCAATCTGGTACTGTTCCTTCAGCTCCGACTCTTTGGGCTTCACCAGCTGATTCAGTTCATAGTCGGCAAAATGGGCCTCGATTTTCTTCAGGCGAGTATTGATAAGCTTGCCTGACACCCCTTTCGCGTTGACCGACTTGTTCAGCACGTATTCGGTCTTGTGCTTGTCCCTGAACTTTGGGTCAGGATTGCTGGGAACCCAGTCTGCCTCGGGCACCTTATATTCGCATGTAGTGAGGTACCTGGCACCCCTCACCATGATGGAAACTCGTATGGGTTTTTCGCCTGCCTTATTGGCCTGAGGCGACAGATAGAACTTAACTGGCATAACCTCGTATTCTTATTTTCGTACACAAAGTTATACACAATTTTCGTAAAATCCAAATATACCTCAATAAACTAATATTGCGTTAATACATTGTATTTCAGTCTTTTTGTTAATCGCATAAAACTCGATAAACCTACCGTTCAATACTCCTATGCTCCACAAAAGGTCAGGAATTTACGGAAACGCAAGTTCCTGATTTTCTTTTACATACCCCACAACTTCCCTACTTTCAAAGAGTTACGGCGCGTTCTGCGCCATTTTATGACTACATTCTGCAGCCACCGGATAGACAAAAAACGAGACCAATTTGTAACCCGGTTCTTTTATTGGCATTTGTCTAATCTCTTACTATCCACCGACCACTCTTATCAGACCCCTCACGCTCTATAACGCCTTCTGCTTTCAGTTTGGCGATTTGTTTGCTGACGCCACTCCGTGACATCCCCAGTTCTGAGACGAGTTCTGCAATGGTTATGCTCGGATTCTCGCGCATCAACTCTACAATTTTCTGTCCACTTTTCAGTCCACTTTCAGTTCCCTTCCCAGGTGAACTGGTGGACTGAACAAGCCGCAGCGTCAGCTCCACCCGGTCGTCATTCTGGCCGAAGTGTTCCTTGATTTCAGGCGCTGGCCACTTGTTATCGGCCCAGCCTTTCTTGATGGTATCAGCTCCGCTACCTGCACGTTCGCCGCCACCAATCATCTCGAACATCTTGTGAAGGGCCGAGTTGCGGCAAATGCTATGGCCGCCTTCGAAGAAGTCCTCTACGCTCACGAGCATCGTTCCCGGATTCGAGAAATACAGCCGGTCAGGATAACGTTCAATGACAGGGCCTTCGTAGAGACGTGTCGATGCGTGGACAATGCAATTCACCAAAGCCTCTCTGACAGCCTTATGGGCAGTGGTCTCATCCTGACGATACACGCCCTCCATCTGGAACGGAGTAGGTAGCGCAAGGAAAAGCTTGGGCAGCACACGACGATAGAACTGATATAGATTCGGCTCCCACATCCCGTCCGGATAGACACGGTCCGTCCAACGGATGTTCGGATCGCTGCTCAGCTTCTCCCGGAAATCTACAAAGTAGCGCGGCATCACGCCCATGATGGCCAGTTCTGTGCCAAACATCAACACTCCAGCCAGCGTAAAGCCCTTTTCTCCCGACTCCTGATCCACACGATAGCCACCAAGTCGCTGCAGGAATTCCCAATCGCCCAAATCATTCCAAGCATGCCCTTCGTGCCTCATCTGGAATAACTGCCGATACTGACGGATGGTGGTCTGGTCGAAATCCCGCTCCAGTGAGAAATTCTTCAGAATCCGGCTGTCCTGCGGATTGGTAAGAACCATCGCATCGGCAAACATCCGGCTGATCTCGTCCTTCGTGCAGAGATAATCTCCCTCATGGTTACGCTTGAATGCTTGATTCGGATTCCCGTTGATATAAACCGGCTTCACATCGAAAGGAGCACGAGGAATGACGAACACGAGAACCTTTTTCCCATCTAGCTCTCCCTCAATCACGTCCTTATCCATCAGAAGACAATGACTCACCTTGCCCTTGTTATTGGCACAATCCCAGAAACTCCCCGGAAAACCGCCGAGTGCCGACTTGAATTCAACCTGATTTTTCGTAACTTACATACAGAAACCTTTACACAAACTCAGCTATGAAGATCCTCATCGACAACGGCCACGGCATCGGCACCAAGGGCAAGCGAAGCCCCGACGGCCGTCTCCTGGAATACGCCCAGAACCGGCTCCTTGCCGGCCGCATTGTCTCCGCCCTTCAGGCCCGGGGCCTGGATGCCTCGCTCCTGGTGCCGGAGGAAACGGACATCTCCCTGCCCGAGCGCTGCCGCCGCGTGAACGAGTGGTGCCGCCGGCTGGGCAAAGACAACGTCCTCCTCATCTCCATCCACTGCAACGCCGCCGGCCGAGGCGACCGCTGGCTCACCGCCCTCTACGCCGACGCCGACCCCGACCAGGAGGCCGATTTCTACCTCCTCCGCCACACCTCCTGCCCCGCCGTCCTCACCGAAAACCTCTTCATGGACAACCCCGCCGACTGCGCCTTCCTCCTCAGTCCCGAAGGCCAACAATCCCTCGTTGACCTCCACGTCGATGGCATCACCAGTTATCTTGAAAATCATTGACAGAAATGAGCCGCCCCCCTTTCACAGGAGGGCGGCTTTCTCTTATTTTTTCTCTTATTACACTCGAAGTTCTCTTATTTACTCAAGGGTCAATCGGCCACCGGATGGTGTACGAGGCCGTTATTGGGTATTTCTCTTACGGCTTTTCGCTAAAAGTTCTCTTATTTTTCTCTTTGAGTTCTCTTAGTTTTCCGGTCCTGGCATCCACATTTTTCCGTGGCCAAGATGAATCCGCCCGTCAGTCTTGAGTTTCGTGAGCAAGTTACCAATCTTCCTATACTTCTGTTCCTCATTCAGAGCCGAGGAAAGATAAGGAGTGATTAATTCATCTATCTTGGGTCGTGACAGCCTTTCGTGCTCCTGTACAGCCTTTTCTATCAGATCCATACAGAACTCGTCTGTGAACCCTTTCGCCCGCGTATATTCCACCTCCTGTTCAGTTGCCTGCGCAACGCTTTTGGCAACGATAAGGGCATTCTTGCGGCCTTCGACCAGATTTCGCTTACGCAACTCTTTCACCGATTCAGCCGAATTCCATCACATGAAACACTATCGGTTCAAACAATACACCCTCACATCCATCACTTTCCCGTCCTTCACGATAGCCCCAGACTTTGTCTCCTCCAGCCGGAACCCGTTCTTCTCCAGTACCCGCTCAGATGCCCGGTTCCCCTCAAACACCGTAGCCGATATCCGCCCCAGCCCCAGCTCCTCACGAGCAATACTGCACATCTGCCGTACCGCTTCCGTGCCGATACCCTTGGACCACCAAGGCGTCAGAATCATATAGCCCAAGTCGCCAACATTGTTCTCGTCACCGTCTTTCCGCTCAACGGAGATGCTGCCGACGAGGTTCCCATCGGCCCAGATGGCCCGCCAGACACCTTCCTTCCCCTCACTCTCTGCGACCATTCCCAGCCACCAGTTGGCATCGGCCTCCGTGTATGGCTCAGGTAGTCGGTCCGACAGGAAAGTCCTGTCCACGGCATTGCAGAGTGCCATCAGCGCCGGCTTGTCATCGGATGTCCAAGTATGAAGGGTTATAATCATCAGTGTTCAGGTCGAGAAATCTGAATTTATCCCACTCTTTTCAGAACAAATTCAAAATCACAGTTGAAATAACTGAGCTCCTCTATATCAAACCAAGTTCTGTTTTCATGCCTGACAATCCACAAGTCATCGGATAAGGTGTAGGGAAATGACCACTCACCGACAGTTGTGGTTAACGTAAAAGTCCAACCACCGCCTGCATCCTCCTCATAATCCGGGAATACTTGCTCTGGAATAAATAATTGGTGGTCAACGATAGAATACTGAATACTTCCGGGATATCCTCTGAAGGATGAGTAGAAACTTGAGCCTTTTTCGCCCATGTAGACAGAGCCATTCTTAAATTCAATGATGTCCCCCGTCCAAAAAATATCACAATGCTCCGGTTCTGCGCTGATTGTTGTACCATCGGATGATGTTCCCTCGTATCGGATACTCTCGACTTGCCAACGCCCTTCAATCTGCGCTGCATCAATAGCATCCGGATTATGTTTGTGGCAAGATACAAAAGCGAATACCAATATGATGGATGATAATAATAGTTGCTTCATAATCGTAGAGTAAATTTCGATTTATTAGTGCAAATTTAATCATTTTTTGCGACAGAAAGGCGAACTTCTTTCTCTGCACCAAACGTTGTCCACAACTGTCCACCTTATCCACGCCGTCCAGCGGTGGACAAAGTGGACAGGCTGTGCCTACGTCTTACTGACTCACTTTTTTCTGCCCCCTCACGCAGTATTTCGTAAATTTGCAGTCTATAATTAAAATAGGCACAAGGCTGCATGGACAAAAGACAACTCGTGGATGGCTGCAAACGTGGGGACTCCGCTTCAGTGGAGGCCCTATATCGCAGCTATTCCGGGAAACTCATGGGGATATGCCGGCATTATGTAGACTCCCAGGAGGTGGCGGAAGATCTGCTGCATGATGTTTTCATCGTCATTTTGTCCTCTATCGGCCAGCTCAAGAATCCCGACAAGCTGGATGCCTGGATGGGTGTCATCGTAAAGAATATGGCCATCGACTACCTCAAGGAGAGCCGGCATTTCACGCATCCGCAGGAGGACTTGGACATGGAGGATGTACCGGATGAGCCGATGTATCCCGTGCCTCCGTATGAAGATTTGATGGCGCTGATTGACCGCCTTCCGGAACAGTATGGAAAGGTGTTCCGCCTGTCCGTACTGGAGGGACTTTCGCACAAGGAGATAGGGGCTCTGCTGCATATCGGAGAGAAATCGTCTTCATCCAATCTTTTCCGGGCACGCCAGGTGCTGCAGAAGGTATTAAAGCAGTATTGGCTGGCGCTTTTGGCACTTATTGTATTGATTGTCACACCGTTCCTGCTACATAAAGAAACGGAGCCGACGTCTATTCCGGATGGGCCAATAGTTGTGAATAATGGTGCAGATAGCGTAGAAGTAGTGATTCCAGTGGACTCGTTGTCTGTTCCTGCAACTCCGACACGAATGGAGCGTATCCGGACAGCGGAAGCCGGTCACCTTGATACAACTCCGGAGCCCGCCGATACGGTAACTCTAAGGCAAAGACTGATGCCAATCGATATTAGTCCTGTGTCTATCCCGACTGCCACTCTCCAGGTATCCGGGCAAGGAGCATCCTTCAGGAAGCCGAATCGGCAGGAAACCACCCTTGGCCAGCCACTGCTGGCCGATGCCAGGGGCTCCAAAAAGAAGAATCTCCTGGGGCTTCTGCCGTCCATCTCGGCACTTCCAAGCACTATTGCGGGTGTCAGCCCTATTATAATGGGCTCCGGCATTCTGGCCGATGCCTCTTCCTTTGTCATGGCACCGGATACAAAGGTGACAGACTGGGGCGATTTCCTTACTGCCGTGCAATCAATGGAAGGTCGTTATAGCACCGGCGATTCCCTTGCTTACTATAATTCACTGTTGGATATCGCAGAACGGTTAGCCGTCCCCGACGTAATGGACCCGCATCCGAAGCCGGTAGAAGAGAAGGCTGAATATGAAAGACCTTTCACGCTGGGACTGAGCGCCAGCATCGGCCTGAACGACCGTTGGAACATACTGACCGGCCTGGAGTACACACGGCTGCGCAGTTCGCATACCATCGGCCTGGATACGCTCTATATCAAGAACCGGCAAACCATCCATTACGTGGGTGTTCCGCTCGGCCTTTCCTATACGGTCTGGTCCAAGGGGAATCTGCTCCTGAATGCATCGGCCTTAGGCAAGATGGAGATTCCGGTTGCCGGAATCCAAAACAGCGAGCATCACAATGGCGTTGCGTGCACGTATCAGAATACGATGAAGCTCAAGGCTCCTATTCAGTGGTCGGTCGGGGTCGGCATCGGCCTCCAGTACAACCTGACGCCCTGGATGGGCTTGTATGTGGAGCCGCAGGTACGCTACTACTTCGATACCAGAGGTGGTGTCCAAACAATCAGACAGGTTCAACCCGTTGAATTTGCTGTACCGTTCGGCGTGCGGCTGACATTCTAAGGCACGCAGTATTTGCCCGTCCGTTCAGTCATATAGAAAAACGAAACGGATGGGAAACCGATACCAGGACAGACATCAATACTTTGATGAGTTGGTGGAGACCTCGACAGCCTTCTATGTCGATTATATCCGCCGGTTCATCCTCATTGCCGATGGCACCCGTATCCTGGAAGTGGGATGCGGCGAAGGCGGAAATCTCCTGCCCTTTGCGCTGATTGGCTGCGAAGTGACCGGGGTTGACTTTTCCGCAAAGAAGATTGAAAATGCACGGAACTATTTCCAGCTGAATGGCGCAGAAGGGGCATTCTTCTGTGCTGATTTCTTCGATTTCCCGCTTCAGGAAAAGCCCTTTGATGTGGTGCTGGTGCACGATGTGATAGAGCATATCGACCCGGAAGACAAAGGCCGTTTCCTGGAGCGGATTCGCGCATTTCTGGCACCTGGCGGGGTGGCGTTCCTGGCTTTCCCGGCTTGGCAGATGCCTTTCGGCGGCCATCAACAAACCTGCTCTCAGAAAGTGCTCCGCGTCCTGCCGTGGATACATCTGTTGCCGAAGCCTCTGTACCGGGGAATCCTTCGCCTGTTTAGGGAGCCGGGCCAGCATATAAAGGAACTGATGGACATCCGTCGTTCCAGAATGACAGTAGAGAAGTTTGAGAAGCTTTGCCTGGCGGAAGGCTGCAAGGTGCTGGACCGGACGCTATGGCTCATCAATCCCCACTACAAAGCCAAGTTCGGGCTGCGTCCTGTCAAACTGAGGCTTGGCCTGGACAGGATTCCTTATCTGAGGAACTGGTTTTCCACAAGCTGCTGGTATATAATTACTTTTAAATAATATGGTGATGAGTGTTTCAATTAAATGGATGGGCAATATGGCTGTAGCAGCCAGCCTGCTTGTGGTTGCAATCTCCTGCGGGAAGATGGACAGGAATGATGAGCCAGCCAACCCTTACCAGGAAATGAAGATTACAACCAAGTCGGCCGATTTCGTCCAACAGGGACTTCCTTTTACCTTCGACTACATTGGCCGAATCAATGAGGCCACTGAGGAGAACTATATCATTTCCCCGCTGAGCATGCAATTCCTTCTGGGTATGATCCTGGACGGCACCCGGGGTGAAACAGCCGATGAAATATGCACAGTGCTTGGTTATGGGAAAGGTGAGGTCGATGCCGTAAACGCGTATTGCCTGTCCATGCTGCAACAGCTCCCGGAACTGGACAAAAAGACTACCCTGAGCATCGCCAATGCCATCGTGGTCAACCATAAGTATTCGCTGTTGGACCGTTATCAGGAAACGGTTGGCAAGTACTATGAAGCATTCGTTTCCAGTATGGACTTCTCCGACAGCGATGCTGCCGTAAAGGAAATCAACCAATGGTGCTCGGACCATACGAACGGAATGGTGCCGAAAGTTTTGGATAAAGTCAGTGTCGATATGCTCTGCTATCTGTTCAACGCCCTGTATTTCAAGAGCGAGTGGAAATTTAAGTTCGACAAGTCGGCCACATCGGCAGAGACCTTTATCGGCGCTGACGGACAGGCGCTGAAAGTGAAGATGATGAAGCAGGCCGAGAATTACCCGTATGCCGAGAATGACACTTACCAAGTAGTACACCTTCCTTACGGGAACGGTGCCTTCTCCATGATGGTCTTCCTGCCCAAGTCTGGTTATGGGATTTCCGATGTTATTGGCGAACTCAAAAAGGCCGATTGGGACAATTATCGCCGGGGTATGGGGATAAGCGAAGTCGATTTATGGCTTCCTCGATTTGAAACCAAGTTCGGCATCAAACTGAACGACATCCTTGCCGCGATGGGAATGCCAAGGGCCTTCGAAGCCGGCAGGGCCGATTTCGGAGCCATGTCCCCAGACGCCCTGTGCCTGAGCTTTGTCCGGCAGGATGCCGCCATCAAAGTGGACGAAGAAGGTTCGGAAGCCGCCGCTGTCTCCTCCGCCGGCGTGTTTGCAACATCCCCCGGTCCCACTCCTCACGTGGTATTCCACGCTGACCATCCGTTCCTATATCTGATTACGGAAGCCAGCACCGGAGCAGTGTTCTTTGCCGGACGCTACAGCGGAGAATGACGATGACTTCTGTCCACCATTCTCCTCCTCTCGGTCATGTGCCATAGTTGTATCGCTTTAATGGTTTACGGCACAAAAGTAATTCGAGGTTGTCCCACGCTATGGTACAACCTCGAACTATTTTCAAAAAAAATACTAATACAAGAATCCGAACAGCCAAAGAGGGATGCGGTTACCGTGTCCGACTTCGGTATCATCAATGGCAAGGTAGCTATCAGGGAGATCGGCGATTTGGTCAAAGGTCTTGCCCCTTCCTCCAACTTCGAACAGGTGTTTACCGTCAATCAGAAAGTCTCCGCTCTTGGGATAGGTCACATCATGATTCACCTTCAACTGGCTGAAAAAGAAGGTTTCCCGTTCATTGCCTTTATCAACAACCGGGCAGAGTACGTGCATTAGATTGGGGTTGCCAAGGAAGATCTTTTCCGGTTTTGTCAGTGACTTGTAGTTTTTTGCCTTGGATGTAAGAAGCCCAAGTACCTGAGCTTTGTCAAGTGCATACAGCATCTTAAGACCAGATTCGTTATCGGTAGAAAGTTGTCTCCATAACTCCGACATGTTCGGTTCGAACGGAACATGTTCGCTGATAATCATCAGCAGCTTTTTGACCTTTTGCAGCGTTTCAAACGTTACTTTTTCCACCGCAGGCAGATCTGAATCGATTACCACGGAGACAGTCTCCCTAAGGCGTGTGGGGAAATCCTCCAAAGACTCCAAGTAAAATGGATAGTATCCGTGATCCAGATAAGCCTCAAATAAGGGGGCCACTTTAATCTTACCGGTGATTTGCATGGCCTCTTTAACATGTCCGGAAAGAACATGTTCGAGAGAAAGCGCGTCGCAGTGGAATATGTCCTCTAACGCTAAATATTCGCGGAAGGATAACCCATAAAGTGTATAAGGTGTCTGACGCCGAGACATATCCACTTTTGCATTGTCCATAACAAGAAGTGAACTGCTGGTATAGACAATGCTAATATCCGGATAACCGTCATAGATGTTTTTAATCATCGTGGACCAGCCTTCATATCGATGTACTTCATCTAAATACAGTCGCATTATGCCATGCTGATATGCCCAGTCAACTAAATCCATGAGGTTGTGAGTTGCAAACCAAAGATCATCCAGAGAGGCATATAACGTCTGGTCAACGTCCTCATAATTCTCCAGAATATGCTGCAACAACATTGTAGTTTTTCCTACTCCGCGTGCTCCTTTGATGCTGATAATCCGGGCTTTCCAGTTAATTTGATTGTACAAATACCTCTTAAAACGGAGGCTCACCTTGGACAATTTTCGGTGATAGGTATCAAACAGGGGTTGCAGTTCATTCTGTTCCATCGCTGTAATTTTTATTATTCCTCCGCAAAGATAAGCAATTTATGGTTGCAACCATAAATTTTTGTGTTTTTTTTACGGTTTCAACCTAAAAAACTTATCCTTTGTACAATTCAGCGGCTTCAAGATGCTGGCGCTTGATTTCGTCTGCCAGCCATTGCGGTGCGAGCACTTTGATGAGCGGCCCTCTGGAGAGCAGCGGAATGTAGAAATCCGGAGTCGGCCGTAGGGTGAGTTCGAAGTCGGAGTAATCTTCCTCGGTGGCCACTTCCTCTTGGCTGGGGTGCAGCGGCAGGTCGCGCAGGTAGTAAACCTGCTTTCCAAAAGCCCTGATGGCCACTTTCTCTACCGGGGTGTCCTGCACCGAGAGGATGCCGTAGCTGTTTCGGAAGAAGCCGATGGGGTCGAATCCCTTCGGGTAGTGGAACTTCTCTTTGGTGAGCTCCAGCGACTGTACCCGGTCGAATCCCAGCACGAAGATATGCCCCTTGTCGTCCGGCTTGTGGACAATGCCGTACCAGCGCTTGTTGGTGAGTTTTACAAAATACGGATCCACCACTCTCTCACGCACCTCGGATTCTCCGTATTTCCGGTACACCACCTTCACCCGGACACCGCGTTTCATGGCGTCGATGAATTTGTGCAGGTGCTCTCCTTCGGACGGAATGGGCTCCAGTACAATGCAGTTATGCACGCCTTTGTTGTCGGAGAGGATGCTGTTCACCGAGAAGATTGAACACTTCGGGAATCCGGTGCTCCGCTGGATGCTCGCCAGCACTGTGGTCAAGACGGATCCTGCCGGGAACATCAAGCCGGACAAGGAGAAGTCCGTCCTGAAGATTGACGGCATCGTGGCCGGGATCATGGCTCTGGGAGAGTGGATGACGAAACAGTCCGATGAGGACGATAACCCGTATAACAGCCGGGGAATGCTGTCGCTAAGGGGGTAAGGGTATGGCCAGAAGGAAAATCAGCGAAATGCAGACGATAGTTCGGCAGCGGTATGAAGGGCAACTGCAATCCATCGAGCCGTTGTCAGATCTTGCCCGGAAACTCCTCTCGCAGGAGGGTTTTCTGGATCTCTTCCTCGAAGTCCGGATGCTGTACCCAACCTACGAGGATGCCTACGAGATGCTGGAAGAGCAGCACGAGCGCATCACTGGGGCCAGAATGTACTCCGAATACCACTCGTTCCGGAGAGGATTCCTGCGGTGGAAAACGAAAAAACGCTCACCGGAGTGAGCGATAAACAAGAATTTACATGATTGACAGGTAGTAATACAGCACTTGTGAATCTCTATCGTAAATGAGGAACTTACATTCTAATTCCTGCTCGCCTTGTTCGAAGAAATAAACGCCATTATTGGCGCCATCCAACCCTGATATTCGTTCGAGCCATCCTTTTTTAGATTTCTCTTCAATTGGAAGATGGCGGGCTCCTTTTGAAATCAGTTTGCTAATGTCGTCATCATTTAGGGCAACTTTCATACGGATTACCGTTGATACATCGCCGTTTGGATACTGTTGGTCTTTGAAGAATTCGACTTGATGATCTCGACTACTGACATTCACATCCCAAGCCCATAATAGAATGCGTTCAGGAGTCATGCTGCATGAGGGTAGAATCAAAATGACGCATAAGAGTAATGAGTAGAATCTTTTCATTGTCAAATTCGAATTTAGCGATAGGAATTATGAATTGATTCTTTCAAATATTGTGGATTATTCTTAATCATATCTTTAAGCCAACTCTCCAGACAATTGATGTCAAATATCTCATTCCTTTTCAGAGAGATAACCACAAGTCCATCTTCCGAAACTCCGTAGAAACCCATATCTTCTGCTTTCGCAGATGAATAACGATTCTTCTTCGAAATCCTATATGGGCCCAACCATCTGCCATGAAAACAGTTCCTAATTATGTCAATCTCTTTTTCATCCATAATGACAACGCGATTGATTGCTAGACTTGGGCGTTTAATAGGAACTCCAATCTCAATAGCATGTTCAATGGCAGAATCTGTACTTGTGCAATACTCTAGATAAACATCTATTGCTCGTACTACCACGGAGTCTAAATCTGTACTTTCTTGTGCGTGAAGATTTAGACTTATTGCACCTAACAGAAATACCAAACCAAACTTAATCTTCATTGTTTAGTAAAATTACGATTTATTTGTCTGACAAAGTTAGCAATTATTTAATAGTGCGACAATGTCTCACTTGAAAGCGGCCCGCACCGATTAGCTTTGCTCCCGGTTATTAGTTTAGTGTCAAGATACGGTGTCAAGATTAAGTAATGCCATAATTTCTATCTTCAGCAAAGGAGAGAAGCGCATCAGTTCAGAGCAATTCGAGCAGGCTGTGAACCAAGTGCTTCTCTCCGACACCGTGGCCGACGCTACGAAAAAGCCTCTTATCACCCCTGAAGGCTCCCTTGCCATCTCCGCTGTCTGGGCCTGCGTCCGGATCCTCTCCGAGACGGTCGGCACCCTTCCCATCCACCTCTACCACAAGACATCTTCTGGCAGGGAGCAGGCCAAGAGCCATCCCTGTGCCAGCATACTCGCCAAACCCAATTCCTACCTTACCCGCTTTGCCCTTCTACAACACCTGATGGTGGGCTGCACACTCTGGGGAAATGGATATGCCCGGATCTATCGCGATCATCTCTTCCGTCCGGTACGCCTCCAAAAACTCCAGCCCTACGAGTGTGAGCCCATCCTGACGGTGGACGATGAGGTGGTCTATCGTCTGAGTAATGGCGAGCTGCTTCCCAGCTACGACATTATCCACCTCAAGGGAATGTCCACCAACGGCTACAAAGGTAAGTCTCCCATCCAAGTCCACCGGGAAAACCTCTCCCTGACGCAGTCTGCGCAGGATTACGGAGAGAAGTTCTTCACCCAAGGTGGCAACATGTCCGGGGTGTTCAAGTACCCCTCGACATTGAAGCCGGATGCCTATAAGCGCCTCAAGCACGACCTTATTGAGCAGTCGGTGGGTGTATGTAGTAAGTGAAAAGTGTACCAGATTCTCGTTTAAAAGTATACCAGAGAAGACACTTTGAGCATGTTTTCGTTAAAAATGTACACCTGTGCATGTGCTGTTAATCCGACGCACAAGGACATAGTGATGGCTGACAAGAATCTTCTCATCATCATAACAGTCTTATTTTAAGGGAATTACTTTATTTCGTATCTATGGAATACGCTCGTCCGTTTAGCGTGATTGTAGTGACCGCCCGTCCGTTGACGGTGATTTTTCCGTCTTCATCGACCTTTACGCCGGGAAGCGTCTTGAGCATCTCTGCCCAGTCTGTTTTATCCTTTTTCGTGGTAATGTTCATGACGACTACGTTCTCGCCATATTTCTTCTGCTCCGGAGAGCCATCCTTGACCACGGTAATGTTTTCAATGTCGAAAGGAGAAATGGAGTTGAAGGCAGAAGCATCTTCGTGCGGTACGCCATCAATGACATAGATAATCTTACGGTGTGTGGGCTTGATGACAATCGACGAATCGATGGGAGTCAAAGGCTTCAAGGGCGTGAATGACCCCGTGACAGAAAACACTGAGGACGACGTGGTGATGGCGTGGACCGTAATGGCATTGCGCCCGGAACCCTTCGTGGTGATCTTGTAGTCCCGGATGGTCCTGTTCTTGAGCTGGGATCCGTCGAAATTCTCCACGGTCTCATTGTCGATGATATAAATGGTCTGCTGGGCACGCAGTGTCCATGCTCCTATCAGCAGGCAGACGGAAAGAAGTATTATCTTTTTCATGGGTGATCTTCTTATTTGTTCAATGCAACTAGATTAAAGGATTTGCCCCCATCCAGCGGTGTGAGGATGTAAGAGGCAGTCTGCCCATCGGGGAAATGGGCGGTCATCACAAACCCGTCCCCAACGGGCTTGAATTCCAGGTTCTCGGCTTCCGCCGGGTTGAAGTTGGATAAAAAAGCTATCTGCTGAATCAGCTCAGTGTAGTCATTCTGAGGCGTAACCGGCACGCCGGGTTGTTTAGGCTTGCCCGTAAACAAGACCACGGCAGCAATGGCAGCAGCAACACCGGCCAAGGAAAGGCCCCAGGTATAGAAAGGCCGCACCTTTGAAGGCCTGACCATCCGGTCATACTCAGCACCGGCTTCCGGCAGTTCAGGGAGTTCGATGGGCCTCACGGCCTGCATCATCTTATATACCGCCATCTCTTCCTCATCGGCAGGAGGCGTAGTGGCAAAGGAGGCGGCAAGCTCCTGTTCCTGTTCGCAGGTCGTTTCTGCGTCCAGATACAATCTAATCAAGTCTTTCCGGTCCATTGTATTACTTCGTGTTAAAGGTTTTCATCAATTCTTGTCGCGCGGCCGATATGGAACTCTTCACCCCGCCTTTCGTCCTTCCGGTTATGGCGGCAATCTCATCCAGGGAGAGTCCGGTAGCTCGCAATTGCAGCAATCGCCGTGTCCCTGCCGGGAGTCGCTCCAGCGCCTTGTCGGCCATCTTTTCGGCCTCGGATTGTTCAATCAGCGTGGAAGCATCCCTGCCATCCGACAACCATTCCGGATACACCCCGCTTCTCACGGGGCCTTTTTTGCGCCAAAGCGAAATGCAACTGTTCTTGGTAGTAGATACAGCCCAGGCCTCGGCACTGCGAATCTGTACACCGTCACGTCTTGCTACCCAAAGCCGCAGCAGCACCTCCTGTACCACATCCTCCGGATCACCGTCCAGCCGGGATGCACGGAAGAATTTCAGTGCCGTCGCCAGCACCTTGGGCCTTATCTCTGTGAGTTCTATTTCAAGCGTTTTATCCATACTTCACAGACATAGACGCAAAAACCGCAAAAAGTCAAGTAAATTTAGCAACTTTTTTTCATCCGTGCCGATGTCAACAGGAAAGCGGTCAAAGCCAGTTCGCTACGCTGAAGCTGCGCTCACTCGCTTTGGTTCCGCAGTATCGCCATAATTGCAATTAAATTTGGTTTATATTGTAAACTTGTTTATATTTGCATCGTGGTTAAGGCAGACTGCGCAGCTGAACTGAACCCGAATAACAATGTAAACACTTGAAATTATGGAACAAAACAAAGAAATGACGGCTCAGCAGAGCCTGCAAATCATCAGTGAAACCTTCAACAAAAGCAGGAAGGACATCCTTGGTAACAGCGCAAAGTTCTTTATACTTTGGGGAGCACTTCTCACCGCCACATCCCTTGTCATCTATTTATTGTGGCATCTTACTGGAAAGCCGGAATGGAACTTCCTTTGGTTCGCCATGCCGGTGGTCGGCTATCCTCTTGCCGCCCTAATGGGGAAGTATAATAAGGCCATCCCTCAGAACGAAGTGAGCAAGATGCTCAGCGGTGTGTGGCGCGTGTTCGGTGCATTCGCCATCACGCTCAGCGCCGTTGCCATCTTCCTGGTCCCGATGCACGTGACGCTCATCATCGTCATCATCATGGGCCTGGCCGAATGCATGTCCGGCGTCCTGCTGAAAAACTGGCCGATCATCATCGGCGGCTTCCTCCTGGGAGTAGGCGGCGCCGTATTCGCCATGCTGGTAAAGGGAGAAGCACAACTATTGATTTTCACCTTGGGAGGCGTCCTGCTGCTCGTGACCGGACTGATTATGAAACTTCAGTACAAATAGCCTATGTTTCCCAAGTTAGATCCGCTGCTGCACTCGGAACTCCGGCTGGCGGTGATGTCCATCCTGGCAGGGGTAGATGAGGCCGATTTCACCTACCTCAAGAAGCAGACAGGCGCTACGTCCGGGAACCTGAGCGTGCAGATAGACAAACTCACCGCCGTCGGCTATATCACGGTGGAAAAAGGATTCAAAGGAAAGATGCCCCGCACCACCTGCAAGATAACCCCTGCCGGGCAGGATGCATTCAACCAATATGTGGAAGCGCTGAAAGAATACATTTCGGCAAGTAAATAATCGAACCAAATATGAATAAGATTACCAAGACCATTTTATGGGGCTTGTTAGCCGCCGCATGGCTTTCCGGGGCCGATGCATGGGCACAGGCCGACCCACTCGAACAGGGCGCCATGTCCGTCCGGAAACTGGATGACGGACTGTATTATATGGAATACAAAGGAGATGACGGCTTTGCCTCTCTCCTGGAAAACGGAGGAGGACGCAGCGCGGCTGAATTATCGGCATACGTTACGCGCTTTCTCTCCAAAGGCTTTTACCCGCCGAAGTCAGGAAATCCCGGGCCGATGGATTACGGTTGCTCTGCCTTGACGGTTCGCACTCCGGAAGGCGGCGTTCTGATGGGCCGGAATTTCGATTTCAATTCGGCCACAGGAATCGTCCTTCACACTGTCCCAGAGCAGGGTTATGAAACCTATACCACCTTCAACACCAACTTCCTCGGATTCGGAGAAGGGTGGCTCCCGGAAGGCTTCAAGAATCAGTATATGGCGCTTTCCGTGCTGTTCTTCGCCCTGGACGGCATCAACGAAAAGGGCCTGGCCGTCGCAGACCTGATGGCGGGCGACAACGCCCAGACGAACCAGGAGAGCGGGAAGCCTGCCCTCACCACCACATCGGCCATCTGCTACCTGCTCAAGAATGCCGCCACGGTGGACGAAGCCTTGGATCTGCTACGGGGAATCGACATGCATTCCGACATCGGCGCAGCCCATCATTATGCCATTTCCGATGCCACCGGCCGAAGCGTGGTGGTGGAGTATGTGGACAACTGGATGGAGGTCGTCGAATCCGCTGCCGTCACCAATCACTACCTGTGTGAAGCCAAGCTGAACGTCGGCCTGATCGAAGGAGACCGCCGATATGAAGTCCTGTGCAGCCTGTATGATGCCACCGGAGGAACAATGGATAAAATGCAGCTCACGAAGACGATTGTATCCGTTTCCCTTTCGCCGGCGGAAGGTGGCCACATGGGCACCGCTTGGACAATGGTAATGGACCTGACAACCCCCTCTGTTACCTATTACTCCCGCCGCCACTTCGACAAGCCATTTCACTTTGAATTTGAACGGAAGGGCGAATAGAATCATTTCCGATTTCCCCGGAAGCAAACGTCCGGCTCAGATTCAAGGTCGATATAACAAAGCGGTCAAGAGACAGTGACCGGACAAGCCGGCCACTGTCTCCCATACCACTTTCCCTCAATGAAAAAGGATTATCTTTCCTCCAGCTGCTTCCGGACTTTGTAGTAGGTGGTACGGGAGCCAAAGCCGGAGTCGGCGATGACTTCGCCGATGGGCATTTCAGGGTGCTCGACCTGCATGCGGGCGGCGTGGGAGAGCCGGCAGTGGTTGATGTAGGAGAAGAAACCGCCCAGGCGTGACTTCATCACCAGGGAGACGTATTTGCTGTTGACGCCGATACGGCTTGCGACATCGTCCAGCAGCAGGTGGCTGTCCAGATAGGCCTGGTCCTGCTCCACCAGATGGCGGATGGCCTTTTCGATCTCGGCCTGCTTGTCTTCGGGGAGTACGGATTCTTCCTGTGCCGGAGGCTCGGGTACCTCGGCGGCCTCCAGTTGCTCCACCGTCAGGTCCCGATGCGGGGACAGAATGCCGATTAGGAAGGCAAGGCCCAGGACTGAAAGAACCAGCAGGCACAGGGAAAGCGAGAGCGGTGTGCCCACAAACGCGCACACCCAGCTGACCGCCAGATGCAGGAATGGAATCCAAATGACTTTGGCCGCGAATTTCTCCGGGAAGTCGTCAGGATTGGAGTATTTCTCTTCCGCGCTGCGGCGTAGCTGCCGGGCCACCATGACGATGGCCGATACGAAGCAGAAAAGGAAGGATTTCTCTATGCAAAGATATACGTATTTACCTTAACGGCAAATATCCTTGTCTTCATAAAAATTTGCTAAGCACTTATTATTTGTATCTTAGGGAAGGCTACAGGTAATCAAATGCTCCTCCGCTCATAATGATTTATCTTTAAGCTTGTTTGTTGATATTTCTTCGAAATGGTTCATGTCTCGCTTAATGATGCTCTCGGCATTTTCCAGGAAGTACCTCAGTTTTTGGTCTTCCTTTAGTTTTGATGTCTCAAAATCCCGTTTAAGATTCTCCAGGCAGTCCAAGGCTTTGTGACAAGCATCGACATCTATCAGGGAATCGGCACTTATCAAGGAACCGAGCACGAAGTAGAGCATGTCTGCTTCGTGGAGTTTGTCGATCAGATTCTCATTCTTCATCAGATTCGTTTTCATGTAGGAGGTATTCATACTTTGTCCCAATCAGGCTTTCCGGGTCATACTCCTTTCGATACTCCATGATGTAGAAAGCAATGGAGTCGGGATACACCTGCCAGTATGCCCGGCAAACGCGTTTGTAAAGCTGTAACATCCGGTCGTCGCCAGCGTACATTAGTAGCCAGTCTAGCATCCACTCTACTTCGTTTTGTGTCGCATTGCGGTTGCATAGGTCATCGACCAATGGGGTATATGCGACGACGGCCATGTCGTGGATGTGTTTCAAATGCTCCACGAGCGGCTTCAAATGATCTACCAGATTGTCGATTGTCTGACTGTCTTTCTGTTCTTCTTCCATAACTACTACGGTTGAGGTTCTTTTGCCAAATATAGGGTTGCTGAAGGCGGTTTCCAAATCTTTGCAAACCTTGCAAGGATTTGCAGGGGGCTTCCGAAGCGAGTAAATTTGCCGAAAATGGAGGACGTATGAAAAGGGTTAAACTGACTGTGCCGCTGATGGAGCGGGCAGGGCATGGAAATCAGAATCTGAACGGGACTTGCGTGAACGGGCGTTCGCGGGAGTTGCTGTTTGAAATGCGTGAACTGTTGAATGTGTTTGCGCCTGCGGGGGATGATTATCGACATTCACTGTGGATCGAGGTGCCCAGAGGGAAGCCGTCGGATTGGGCCTCGTTCCGTGATATGAAGTGCTGGGACGAGGATATCAAGACGCGCGCGGATTATCTGAAAGAGTGGAAGGCCAATTATCCGATGGAGTCGCAGTGGTATCATTTGTCGGTGTCGCGCTACAAGGGACACACGTATCTGCATATGGTGGAGAATGACCATTGGTGGTGTCAGGTCCACGATGATGATGGCAAGCACGCACATCAGGAAGATATGGAGTGGCTGCTGGAACCACTGTCGGAATTCCTGCGGGAGAAGATACCGGTCATTGCGGCAGATGTAGAGGCTTATAACCATTATGTCGATGAACATCTCCCCAAGCGGCAGCGGACGGGGCGGATTGCCCGAAAGGATTTGGACCGGATTGTGCCTGGGCAGAGACGCAAGCCGAGGAATCTGAAGCGTGTCATCAAGATGCTGAAGGAATGTATCGCGAATGAGGCGGTTTACCGGATGACGGAGCCGAAATGGGTTGGTGATAAGTTGGAGAAGCCCAAAACGTTGCCTGACGGTGTGGCTTTGCCGGCATGCTATCGGGAGCCGCTCCCTCATATGAGCATACGAATCTATGCGAAGTACTTCCGAGTGGCGTATATGGCCTATAAGGAGCACTCCCGGTATCTGATGCGTAGAAGCCGGAGGGAGCGGGAGGACTATGCGCGATGGGTGGCGGAATCATCGGCTCTGTCGGATATTGAATTCTACCGGCGTTACCAGCTCGGCCGGCACGGGGAGATTACCGACGAGACGGATTTCGACAGCGAAAAGGCATTCAAGGAGATGGCCTTTGACCATTACGGAGAACTGGGCTTGTCGCGGAACGATGTTCATGCGGTGGATTATTATACGCCTGGCAAATGGCTGATTACTTTTGGCGTGAGTTACTCTGCATGGGTGGATGCGGGCTGCGAGATTGCACTGGCACTGTACGAGGCCGGGGCTCCGCTGCTACTGTATAATGCGCAGAAAATGCTTGATATTCTGGAAGGTAAGGATTATGTGAAACTGACACCACATACCTTCCACGATTACCTTAATCATCACGAAGAGGGAAGCGTGTTCGATTTGCCTTATGAGTGCTATCTGGGGAATGGGGATGAGATTACGCGGGAGCAGTACGACGAGATTGTGTCGTTAGCCAGCTGGAAGCCGGAGATTCAGTTGAAACTGGATAAGCCCGTACCGTTGGACGACTCGGTCTACGATCCCATTCGAGAGGAAGTCTCTGTACCAATGACGGTGTGCAAGATATTGGAGCGGCTGGAGGAGAAATACGGAATTGGCATTGGAATCAGCAACTACGATGATCATCAGCACTGTTACCTGTATGGGCGAAAAAGTGGTAGAGATATAGAGATTGAAGATAAGACGTTTCTGCCGGCAAATGAGGCTATGCTAGCGATGCTGAGGATGTTTGCTAAGGAGTTTGATGAATAAAAATCTCTTTTTTTCTTTCACGTTTCAACAATCGTTTCTATATTTGTAGACGGGCGCAGGAACTAACCACTGCGCCCGTCTGCTCCCGCTGGTCTCGCTTATTCATCGCATCAGAAGGGCTATGATCAGGAGGGGTATGTGGAATAAGTGCGTTCCTTTTTCTTCACTATTAGGCCGCCCCAGACTGGGTGGGTAAGCTCCGAAATATGTAGATAATCGCTAAATATCTAAAAAAATATAGATATTTTTCGAATATCTGATAAATATTCTATATATTTGCAGCGTGAGCGCTTTTAATATTAGAAGTATGATAGCAACAGTATCAGCAGACATAGTACGATCAACGTCGATGAACACAGAAGATCTGATTGTGCTGCGCGGAAAGCTGCGAGACCTCTTTCACGACTTTGAAGAAGACTATCCTGGTTTTTGGGCCAGAATAGTCAAGGGAGACAGTATTGAGTGCGTCGTCCCCAATTATCATGATGCGCTAAGGCTTGCCATCTTGATAAAGCTTTATGTCAAGAAGAGCGTGTCGGAATTGGAATGCTCTGAAATGCTGCAGAGATACGGTATTCGATTCTCGATAGGGGTGGCCGATATCAAATATGCCGATAAGAAAGAAGATATCATTGACGGACCGGCTATTTATTTGTCGGGTCGGAACCTTGATGAGATTAGCCGGAAAGAGAATATAATGTCTGCTTTTGAGATAGAACAAGCACCTAAATCATTGAGTAATCTCTTGGATTCATACGTGGCAATGGTGAGTGGGATCGTAGATTCATATTCTGCAAAACAAGCAGAGGTTGTTTTTCTGAAATTGCTCGGCTTTAAGGAAATGGAAATTAGTGAGAGGGTGGGTATTTCTCAGTCTTCGGTCAATACGCGTGCTACGAATGCACGATGGGGACTACTGAATACGGCAATTATGGATTTTGAAGCATTAGAAATAGAGCAGATATCATGATGGAACTTTTTTTAAGCCTGGTTTTGGCTCATTTGGTGGCGGACTTTATGTTGCAGACTGGAAAGTCTTGCAAGGATAAGAAGGAAAGACATTGGAAAAGCCCTCATCACTATGTGCATGCCTTGATTGTGTTTGGATTGTCATGGCTTGTCTCTTGGGATGTCTGCTTCTGGTGGGGTGCGTTGATGATTGGTGTTGCACACTTGGGCATTGATATATGGAAATCGTACCGTGAGGATAATGTTGTATGGTTTTCTTTGGACCAGGCCCTTCATCTGCTGGTGATAGCTGGAGCGGCATATGCATGGACCAGGTGTCATGGTTGGTGCTTGCCGTTTGATGTTGAGTTGTGGCATGTTGCGGGTGTAGTTGCTTTGCTTGTTTGCTGGAAGCCGGCAAATATCTTTATCAAGCTTATGCTGAAGCATTATAGCGTGAATATGCCAGCCGAGAAAGAGAGTGGTTTTAATGCCGGTGCTTTAATTGGTACAATTGAAAGATGGCTGATATTGATATTTGTGTGCCTGCAGCGCTATGATGCACTGGGCCTGTTAATTGCGGCAAAATCGATTATCAGGTTTAGCGAGAAGGATACAGCCAAGACTGAATATGTGCTGGCTGGCACACTGTTGAGTATTTTTATTGCAGTGTTGGCGGGAATGATGGTGAAGGATTTGTAATCGAGAGAGGCGCGAACTTCCGTGTGCGAAGTCTCCCAGGTGGAACACAATACCATCCTCCGGAACGGTTTCCCGCCAGCGGCGAATAAGTTCTGCATTCATTTCCTCTGCGTTTTTGAAGGGCCTGTTGCAGAAGCGTATGGTGTTCTCGTGGCCGAAGTGAGTGTCTGACGTGAACCAGACTTGCTCAGTGGCTAAGGTGGGCATTTGGGAGGACATAAGTACTATCATTACGTACTTTCCCCAATGACGTAAGTATTGTAGATCTCTGTTATGTCACCATTCTTCCGCCGATGCTTCTCGATACGAATCCCGTCTACTCTTAAATAGGAGTCTGTTGTTGGATGCCATTTCCCATATTGGGCGGAAAAGACTAGTTCATCGGCTCTGAAATGGACTATTTCCTCATATGTTCGCTCCCGTTCCTCTGCTGGAGGAGAATAGTTGGCCCCGTCGTTCAGTTTCTGCTCGATGCGGTCAAGTTGCTGCTTAATGGTAAAGATGCCTGCGTGCGTTATACCGGAAATGAACAGCTTTTCCAGTTTATTGCAGTGTTTTTCCAGATCGTCGAACATGAAGGTGCCGAAACAATCATCGTTTTCCAACTTCATCTGGAGTTCTGCGCTCAAGATGTCCTTTTTGCAGCGAGTGTGGGAGGGGGCTTCGTCAAGGAATTCATCAAAATGGTGATACCTTCGGTTATATACCTCGGTATCGAATATTAGGTATTCGTGATGATAATCCTGTTTGAGTAAAGTAATGTCGAATGTCATCAGGTGCCATTCATTTTGTTTCCTGATTTCGATGTGCAATGAGATGTCTACGCCCATAGTTGTTATGTTTGTTTTTGTTGCTAAGGTAGGGCGCTATAATGCCGTTTCCAAATTTCTGCAAGGTTTGCAAAGATTTGCAGAGGGACGTAGACGGCTGTAATTTTGCATCAAACTTCGCGGGGTGTCGTGGGTTCGAATCCCACCCCCGCAGCTAAACAATGGTTTTAACTATGAAGATTCAATACGCATCGGATTTACATCTGGAGTTTGCCGACAACTGCAATCTGCTGGAGCTGGGCAGTGGGATCAAGCCTGCTGGCGATATCCTTGTTTTGGCTGGGGACATATCGTACCTGGGAGATCTGGAGATGATAAAGAGGCCATTTTTCGATTGGTGTGCGGAGCACTACCAGGAGACGTTCATTGTTCCGGGCAATCATGAGTTCTATGGCGGGTATGACATTGCTCAGACCATGGAGGACTACGAGTACTCATATAGGCCGAATGTGCGATACCTTAATAATAGGAGTGTGATCTTAGGAGATGCAGAGTTATTCTTCACCACTCTCTGGACGAAGATTAATCCTGTCTTTCTCTGGAAGGTGCAGCGGGGGATGAACGATTTCCGCTATGGTGTGCTGGATGGGGAACGGTTCTGTGCCAATGATGTGAACATACTGCACAGGCGTTGTGTGGATTGGTTGAGAGCGGCTATGGAGGCATCATCGGCAAAAACCAAGATAGTTGTAACGCATCATTGTCCTACAGTCCGAGGCGAATTCAACAGTTATCCTGGAGGTGTTCTTAATTCGGCCTTCCAGGTGGATATGGACGACTTTATCCAAAAGAGCAGTGCCGATTATTGGCTGTATGGGCACACGCACTATGTCGGTGGCAGCGGAACTGTCATCGGCCGGACAAAACTGCTTTGTAACCAGATGGGGTACGTGTGTTACGGAGAAAACCGCAACTTTGTGCCGGATGCGGTTATAGAGGTTTAGGCGGTGGCCAGCGTTGCCAGGGTGCGGTAAACGCCTTTGGAATTGCGCTTGATATAGTACCCCCTGGCCTTTCGGGCGCCAATAGCATCCACAAACTTGCGCTTGATACGGGCGATGTTGGGATAGAATACCCGCTTGGATTCGGAGCAAAGGGAAACCAGGGCATCTTCGCGAAGATCGGGGTCGTCGAAGCGGGATTCGTGGTCATAGATGCCCAACATTTCATCCCAGTGGAGCACCAGGTCATCGGCCAGGAGACCTTCCGGGTGAGCCATGAAAAGGCGGTATAGTGTGCTCTCGATGGGGGTGAGGCAGACCTCGGCACTCTCTGACGGCAGAAAGAATCTGCCGCGTCCGGGCCCTGGGACAACAGGTCTGAAATCAGAGTTCTTTGACATAATGTGCATCCTTTTTTTGCAAAGATTGGCATTCAGTCTGCAACGGCAATAATTTGGAAAGGCTATCCAAAATTTGGAAATGCGATTAGTTTTGCTATAAAAACACAAAGCCCGAAAGCCTGGTATCAGGCTCCCTTATTATGAATTGTTGCCTTCCCTATAATGATTGCCGCCTTGACAGAAAAACGGCAGGATACATGGTTCTAAGTGTCGAGGCGGCAGCAAAAATGGCCTTTCAGGGGAATAAGGTTGCCGCCTCGACATGCAGAAGTCTCTGAAAGCAGATTTCGTGTCAAGGCGGCAAATTCTCGCCAAAATGTGTATCTTCGCAAAAAAAACGACAACATTATGTTTACACTCATCTCTTTACCATATTCGGACAGCGCGCTGGAGCCCGTAATCAGTGCCCAGACCTTGTCTTTCCACCACGGAAAGCATCTGCAGGCTTATGTGAACAACCTTAATGCGGCGCTGCCGGGGAGCCAGTACGAGGGCATGGCCCTGGAGGAAATCGTCCGTAAGGCCGATGGCCCCGTCTTCAACAACGCCGGACAGGTGCTGAACCATAACCTGTATTTCACGCAGTTCCAGGCACCGCTGGCCGATGGCAACGCGCCGACCGGTCCTCTCGCAGCCCAAATCGAGAAGCAGTGGGGCAGTTTCGAGGCTTTCCAGAAGGAGTTCGAGGCCAAGGGCGCAGGGCTTTTCGGCAGCGGCTGGGTGTGGTTATCGGCCGACAAGAACGGCGAACTGCAGATTACCCAGGAGCCGGGGGCGCACAACCCCGTTGAGAAAGGCCTGAAGCCGCTCCTCACCTTCGATGTATGGGAGCATGCGTACTACCTGGATTATCAGAATCGTCGGGCAGATTACCTGAAGTCCCTCTGGAGCATCGTCAACTGGGACGAGGTGGAACGGAGGTACTTATAGGGCGGTCTCCGCTGCTATCCCAGCAGTTCCTTTTTGATGGCGTATACCACCAGTTCCACGGTGTTGTTGATGCCAAGCTTCCGGAAGATGTTGTTCTTGATGGTGACTACCGTGAGGTACTTGATGCCAAGGCGTACGGCAATCTCCTTGTACTGGAGGCCCTGGCAGCTGAGGCGTATGACGTCAAGCTCGCGGGGCGTAAAGAGGCTGTCCGAAGCCTTCTTGGCAAGGCTGATTCTCTCGATGAGCCTTGCAATGTCTGTCCCGTAGAATTCATAGCCGGCGGCTACGCTTTTGACGGCGTCTATCATGAGGGCTGCGTCGCTTGTTTTGGAGAGGAAGCCGTCTATGCCAATGTTCAGCAGCGTTTCCAGGGAGGCGAGGGAAGTGTCGCTGGAGAGCACCAGGAGAGCCACGTCAGGCATCTCCGCTCGCATGTGCCGGGCCAGTTCTATGCCGTCCATGCCGGGCATCACTATGTCCAGCATCATGACATCGGGCTTTAACTCAGCAGCCTTCTGCAGCGCCTCTCTCCCGTCCCCGGCGGTTCCCACAATGTCAATGCCTTTCCCTTCCAGCATGGAGGAAATGCCTATGAGCATGAGCGGGTGGTCGTCCACCAGCATGAGCCGGACGTTATCGGTCATTGCAGCCCCCTCCTGAAGGAATGTGTATTGTGAATATGCTGCCTTTGCCTTCCACGCTGCGAACAGACATATTTCCGCCGATTGCCGCCACAAGGTCACGGCTCACAGCCAGGCCCATGCCGTGGCTTGGTTCTCCCGCGGTTCCCGGGCGCCGGAACCCTGCTTCGGAGCTGTAGATGGCGTCCAGTTTATCGGCCGGAATCCCTATCCCGTAATCTTCTACGCTGAGGTCTACGCTGTCTGCGCCCTGCTGGACGCGGACTGTGACCTTGCCCTCCGGGCGGGAGAACTTGATGGCGTTGGAAAGGAGGTTCCTCACCGCGATGAGGAGGTTGCTCCGGTTGCACTCAACCACTATAGCGTCGTCGCTGCACACCAGTTCCAGGCCGATTCCTTTCTGCGCCGCGCCCCCGCGGTACTGCTCCATGGCTTCGCGGACCATCTCCGGTACATCGAACCTCGCCTTCTCTCCGCGGGAGGATTCTTCCTTGTTGCGGGCCCAGCGGAGAACGTTGTCTATAAGTTCAACCTCGCTTTCCGCCTGCCTTTCCAGCTGGACAAGGACTTCCGAGGAGCGGGCATCGTCAGCTATATGGGAGTGGCCCTTGAGCATCTGGATGCCGCGGAGCATGGCTATGGCGGGGGACATGATGTCGTGGGAAATCACCTTGAAAAGGAAATCCTTCTGTGCGTTACTCTGCTGGAGTTTCTTCCTTACTATCTTTGAATGGATGGCAGTTACAGCCGTTACTGCCGCAGCCGCAAGCAACACCACAAGCGCTATAACAAGGACCAGCGTCCTCTTCCTTCCCGCCCGGAGCTCCCTTTCCTGCTCTTCAATCTGCTCTTCCTTCTTGGCGGTATCGTACTCTATGTTGAAGAGCTCCAGGGCGTTGTCGCTCTCGCTCCTTGCAATCTCTTCCTGAAGTGAGGCCGATCTTGACAGCAGTTCGAAAGCTTCCTTGGGGTCTGTGTCTTTAAGATGCCCGGCAAAAGCGAAGCATATCTTCTGCTCCAGCGGCTTGTCCGGCAGTTCCCTGGCCAGTTCCAGGGCTTTTTTATAATAAGAGGTAGCCAGCGCTTTCCGGCCGGTGTTCTCATAAAGCCCCGCCAGCTGGAAGTATACAATTGAGAGGGACTGCCTGTTTCCTTTATCCTGGAACACCTTTTCCGAGAACGATAAATCCGTCTCCGCCTCCCTGTACCGTTTCAGGGACAGCAGGGGATAGGCCCTCTGGCTCCTGCGTACTGCTATGGCATCGTCTTTCCCGGTCTCAAGGGCGGTCTCTACCGCAAGATTGGCGTATTCCAGGGCAGTCTCCTCCTTTTTCAGGGCATGGTAAACGTCGCAGGCTTTCCCGTAAGCCATGGCCAGTTTTAGCGGCCTTCCCAGCGGCTTTTCATTGTCAATGGCCTCCAGCGCCTTCTTCTCCGCCAGTTCCGGCTTTCCCGCGTACACGTACATGGACGCCAGGTTCACTAGGGACGATGTCATCCCCTCCGCATTTCCCTCCTTTTTGTCGAACTGGTAGCAGCGGAAGAAATAATCGGCCGCCTTGTCAAACGCCCCCAGCCGGGAGTACGATGCCCCCAGGATGGAATACAGTTCCACTGCGGATTCCTCCGCGGAACGCGCCGGTTCCTCCTGCAATCCCTCCAGCGCCGTACGTATTGCCGCGCCGTACTGCCCCTGGTAGAACTGCTCCTCGGCCACGCTGTACGCGTCCTGGTCCTGGCCCAGCGCGAAGAAGCAGCTTGCAAACACAAGAATTATGACGGAAAACCTTTTCACAACTACAAATATAAGCATTCGCCCCCGAATGGGACATACATAAAAATATGTATTTACCCGTAATTGTGGTTTTCCGAAATTTGCGACTTGGGAAAATAGTGTTAATAATACCTTAATATTATGATTGAAAAACAAACTTACGTTACGCCAGAGAGCGAACTCTTTGAAGTATCCCTTGAGTGATGCATTACTGTAAGTGCCCCCGGATTCGATGATGGTGGCGATCTCATTTACTCCTAAACATGTACGAGCTATGAAAAAGAGTATTGTATTTATTTCCGCGTTTGCGGCTCTCCTTGTCGCAGCTTGCCAGTTGAATGAGATTGATACTGTTGTAGAACAGGATGTCATCGAACAGAATCAGGAACAGCCCAAGGGCGTTCTCATGACACTTAATGCGGACTTCGGTTCACTTACAAAGACTGCTTACACTGAGGAGAACAAGGTCCTCAAGTGCGAATGGGCGGCCGGCGACAGTATCGCAGTTGTTTCATTCAATGCCAATTCTTCCACCGCTACCGTTCGCAGTATCGATAAATTTGCCCTGAAAAGCGGTGACGGAACCTCCTCCGGTGTGTTCGAGGGATATTATAGCGGCGGCGACGCAGAGCGTATAGTTTGCTTCTATCCTCCCATCAGCCCCTATGAGTATGATGATCTGGATATGCCCAAAAATGATGGATACTACGGTTCCGAACGTATCAACGGTGCAAAAGGTACAAAAAACCGCCGCGCTATCTACGAGGTTAAAGTGGGAACCGAATACATCCGCTACGATTGCAACAATTATTCTTATGCTTCGGCAAGCGGCGACCTTACCCCGCTGAGCAAGAGAAACGTATTGTTCGGATATGCCAGCTTAAGCGAAAAGGATCCTTATACCAGTTCGCTGGACGTTACCCTTCAGAACCTTTACAGCGTAATCAAGTTAACTGTTGTACTGCCCGCATCACTCTCCGCCAGCGATGTCTTTACCCGTATCAGCTTGGTGTCTGATAAGAATAATTCCTTCGGTCCCAAAAACGAGTGGGGATATGCTGCGGAACCCGATATGGTTGTTACTACCGGTTTTTCCTATCAAGATGTTTATCTTGGCAGTATTGACGGCAGCGAGGGAACTGCCACAGGTATCAACCTGTCGGCAGACAAAACGATTGTCTGTTACATCCCCACTGCTGTCAGTGAACAGCCCGCCGGTACAAAGTGGACAGTGACAGCTTATCACATTAATGGTGATGAGTACACCAAGACTGTTACTTTCCCCAACGTCCTTACCTTTGACCCCGGAAAGATGTACAGGCTGAACGTGAACCTGGAAGGTACGGCTTCTCCCGCTCCTCCGGCAGCCACCAACCTGAGCCCTATGAACCAGACTGCAAACTGCTATGTGGTTGCTTCTGACGATGCTGCAGCATACAAGTTCAAGAACTGCAAAGGAACTGATTTCAACTATATGAACAGCACGGCTGTTTCCGCAGAAGTTCTTTGGGAATCTCCGGCCGGCGCCCTTTCAGCACCGTCTGTTGGTAGTTTAATAACATCAGCTGCCCTTTATGACGACGGCTATGTCTATATCGAGACCACCGGCGCCCGCGGAAATGCCGTAGTGGCTGTTAAGGACGATACGGATAAAATCCTCTGGAGCTGGCACATCTGGTGCACAGGCGCAAGCTTTAATCCCACCACGGATTACCACGATGCATATAATTTCTACATGATGAAAGTGAACCTGGGTGCATTCAGCTACGCATACACTACCGGCGACAGCAACGGAGTGGGCAGCACAGAGACCGCAGGCCTTCTCTATCAGTTTGGCCGTAAGGATCCGTTCCGTGGTGTCAAGAACCTCTATGCGGATGTTGATCCTGTCCAGATGTATACCACGAATTCTTCCAACTGGAACTATGTCGAATGCACCGCAGAAACCGGTACTGTGGCTTACGCTCATGCCCATCCCATGACCTACATCCAGCCTAACCGCAATGGCGGCTGGGGCAACATGGACTGGGTCTATACGGAGGGTGAAGAACTGCAGGCCCGCGACCGCTGGACCAGCAGCAATGACGATCCCTGCCCGTATGGATGGAGAGTTATGGACACTTACGACAATATATCAACATGGGATCATCTTGACTATGTCCTGAACACCGACAAATATGCCGGAGTTAATTTCATACTTCCTGATGATTTCTATCATGACACGGTAGATTCGTACTTCCCGTATGCCGGTTACATTGATGAAGACGGACACGGTATTGTACAGCAGTATTATGACCCTCGTGGATACGGTATGGAAAACTACTTCCGTTACTCCGGTTTCTACTGGACCACAAGCGGCGGTACTACCAAATACCGCAAGTTTATGCTCGTCCAGGACAGGAAGGGTTACGATGACCCGTCCACGATGAATGAGGTGAATGACAACCTTGCCCCTGTCGTAACAATCAAGACTACTTACAATTACGACAATATGTATACCTGGGGGCCTCAGGTCGGCTGCGGCAATGCAATGTCTGTACGTTGCATCAAGGCAAACAATTAACCTGACAGTTCTACTTTCCTGAACCAAGCCTTGCGTCTTTCCGGACGCAAGGCTTTTTACATCTGCTTTTTTTAATTATCTTTGTCCAAATTAACAGACAGATTATGTCCCTTGAGATTTCAAAGCGCGGCGTGGATATGCCTGCGTCGCCCATCAGGAAACTGGCCCCGCTGGCGTATGCGGCGGAGGACAGAGGCGTCAAGATATACAAGCTGAACATTGGTCAGCCGGACCTGCCCACCCCGCCCAAGGCGCTGGAGGCGCTTAAACATATAGACCGCACCACGCTGGAGTACAGTCCTTCCCAGGGCTACAGGTCTCTGCGTCAGGCGCTTGTGAACTACTATGAGCGCTACCAGATAAAGCTCACGGCAGATGAGATAATCGTCACAAGCGGCGGTAGCGAGGCGGTCCTTTTCGCTTTCCTGAGCTGCCTGAATCCGGGGGATGAGATAATCGTCCCCGAACCGGCGTACGCCAACTATATGTCCTTCGCGGTGTCCGCGGGGGCGGTGATCCGGACGGTGGTAACCACCATAGAGGAGGGGTTCTGTCTCCCCAAGGTGGAAAAGTTCGAGGAACTCATTAACGACCGCACCAAGGCCATCCTCATCTGCAACCCCAACAACCCCACCGGATACCTCTATACCCAGAGCGAAATGAACCGGATCCGGGACCTGGTGAAAAAGTACAACCTCTTCCTTTTCTCGGACGAGGTCTACCGCGAGTTCATCTACACCGGGTCGCCCTACATATCTGCCATGCACCTGAAGGGGATAGAGCAGAACGTGGTCCTGATTGACTCTGTTTCGAAACGGTACTCTGAATGCGGCATCCGCATAGGCGCCCTCATCACCAAGAATGCAGAGGTCCGGGAGACGGTGATGAAGTTCTGCCAGGCCAGGCTGTCGCCGCCGCTCTTAGGCCAGATAGTCGCGGAAGCCTCCATCGAAGGAACAGAAGAGTATTCCAGGGATGTGTACGATGAATACGTCGAGCGCAGGAAATGCCTCATCGACGGTGTGAACCGCATTCCCGGATGCTACACGCCTGTCCCTATGGGCGCCTTCTACACCGTAGCCCAGCTCCCCGTGGAAGATACGGAAAAGTTCTGCGCCTGGTGCCTTTCGGACTTCTCCTGGAAGGACGATAAAACCCCGTCCGGCTGCACCGGAGAGACCATCATGATGGCTCCCGCCGCCGGTTTCTACTCTACTCCCGGGATGGGTATGAACCAGGTCCGCCTGGCATACATCCTTAAGAAAAAAGACCTCCAGCGAGCACTTTTCATCCTTGAGAAAGCCCTGGAGCAGTACAAGCAAACTCATTAATCCCTATTTTTTATGAACCTGAAAGGAACAAAGACAGAAAAGAACCTGATGGAAGCCTTCGCCGGCGAGTCTCAGGCACGTAACAAGTACAGCTACTATGCCAGCAAGGCCAAGAAGGACGGCTTCGTTCAGATTGCCGCTCTCTTCGAGGAAACTGCTGCCAACGAGAAAGAGCACGCCAAGATCTGGTTCAAGTACCTCCACGGCGGTTCCGTCCCCGGCACTATGGAGAATCTTGAAGATGCCGCCGCCGGAGAGAACTACGAGTGGACGGACATGTACGCCCGTATGGCTGCTGAGGCCCGCGAGGAAGGTTTCGAGGAGATTGCCCTGAAGTTCGAGATGGTAGGAGCCATTGAAAAGCACCACGAGGAGCGCTACCGCAAGCTCCTTGCCAATATCAAGGACAAGAAGGTCTTCTCCAGGGACGGCGACGCCATCTGGCAGTGCTCCAACTGCGGCCACATTGTCATAGGCCCTTCCGCCCCGGAAGAGTGCCCCGTGTGCAATCATCCCCAGAGCTATTTCCAGCTGTTGGCGGAAAACTACTAAGGTTTGCAGATTTGTTTGACGTAACACTTCTTTCCGATGTTCAGGACGGCGTCGTCCGGAGGGCATCGTTCCAAACCTGCGGGGCGGTCTGCTCCAGCCGGATAGACATAGAACTTGAAGACGATGTAATCCGTTCCGTCCGCTACACCGGAGGCTGCCACGGCAATACCCAGGGAATCGGCGCCCTGGTCGTGGGTATGAAAAAGACCGATGTGATTTCCCGCCTCTCAGGCATCGACTGCAAGGGCCGCGGCACCAGTTGCCCGGACCAGCTTTCCCGTGCCCTGAGAATGCTTTAGGTCTATAGGATTATGCTTAAAATCGGAGACAAAATGCCCTCTTTCGAGGTTTTGGACCAGGACGGGAATACCGTCAGGTCAGAGGATTTTATAGGCAAAAAGACCATCGTGTATTTCTACCCCAAGGACAACACCTCAGGATGTACTGCCGAGGCATGCTCTTTCCGGGATAACTACTCCGCTCTGGTTGCTGCCGGGTACAATGTAGTGGGTGTGAGCAAAGACAGCGCCAAGTCCCATACTGGCTTCAGGGCCAGGTATGGGCTGCCATTCCGGCTTTTGGCGGACACCACTACGGAAATGCTCCAGGCCTTTGGCGCCTGGGGAGAGAAGAAGATGTACGGGAAAACCGTTCTGGGCACTCTTCGACGTACGTTCATCTTCTCCCCAGACGGCACCCTTGAGCGCATAATAGAGAAAGTAGACACCAAAAACGCCGCCGGGCAAATCCTTGAGGGATGATTTAATAACGGGACAATAGGCGCACGACTATGGAAAAAATGCGTAAATTCGCGTATGATTAGAATGAAATACATGATTGCTGCTTTACTGTCCCTTCTGGGGTGCTCCGGGAAGGGGTTTACGGACCTGGATGTGGCAGGCTTTGAGGAGCTTGCAGCTGGGCCGGAGGTGGCTGTGCTGGATGTTCGCACGGCCGATGAATACGCCTCCGGGCACCTTCCCTGGGCGTCGAACCTGGATTGGTATGCCGGTGATTTCATGGAGAAGGTATCGGCCCTCTATCCAAAAGAGACGCCGCTGGCGGTGTATTGCCGTAGCGGAAGGCGCAGTGCCGATGCCGCAGCAAAGCTTTCCAAGGCGGGCTATACTGTATACAATCTCATTGGCGGTTACATTGCATGGACAGAGGCGGGAAAGCCTGTGACTTCCTATGCGGTTGAAGCTTTCTTCACCCGTGGCGGCCATCCCGTTGCCATCACCCTCATTAAGCACGGTACCCTGGCGCTGAGGTACAAGGCCCAGACCTTCCACGTAGACCCCGTAGGCGGTTACGGCAAGCCCACGGACTATGCCCTGGAGTTCCCCAAGGCAGATTATATCCTTGTCACCCACGAGCACGGCGACCACTTTGACAGTGAGGCGATAGCGGCGCTTACGGATGCTGATCACACCTCCCTTATCACCAACGCACGCTGCGCGGAAATGCTTGGCTATGGGACAGTTATGTCAAACGGAGACCAGCTGAGGCTGCCCTGTGATGTTCTTCTGGAAGCCGTCCCAGCCTACAACTATACAGATGGCCGCACCCAGTTCCACCCCAAAGGCCGTGACAACGGTTTCGTTCTCACCCTGGACGGTCTTCGCATCTACATCGCCGGGGACACCGAGGACATCCCTGAAATGGCGTCCCTGAAGGATATCGACATCGCCTTCCTCCCTGTGAATCAGCCATATACCATGACTGTAGACCAGTGTATCCGCGCCGCTACGGTCATCGGCCCCAAAGTTCTTATCCCATACCACTTCTCCCAAACCAACCTGTCAGAACTCCCTGAAAAACTCCCCGCCAGCGATGTCCGTTTAAGGGAAATGCAGTAATGAAACGTGAAGATGAAATAACGCGAGTGACGCTGGCGGGGAGCGTTGTGAACCTGCTGATGGTGGGGCTGAAGGCCGTGGCCGGGGTGGCGGGGCACAGTGCCGCCATGGTGTCGGATGCGGTGCATTCGCTGTCGGACTTTATTACCGATATTGTGGTGCTTGTCTTTGTGCGTGTCTCTGCACGTCCGCAGGATGAGGGGCATGACTACGGCCACGGAAAGTTTGAGACGCTGGCGACGCTGCTTATCGGCCTTGCGCTGGCCGGAGCTGCTGTGGGAATTGTTGTGAGCGGTGCAACAAAGCTTGCGAGATGGTTGCAGGGGGAGGACCTTCCAAGCCCGGGAAAGATTGCCCTCTGGGCGGCGCTGGTCTCAATCATCGTAAAAGAACTCCTGTTCCAATATACCCGTTTCAAGGGGCGGAAGCTTAATTCGCCGGCCCTGGAGGCCAATGCCTGGCATCACAGGTCCGATGCCCTGAGTTCCATTGGCGCGGCAATCGGCATTGGCGGGGCAATAGTCCTGGGGGAGAGGTGGACCGTCCTTGACCCTATGGCTTCAATTGTTGTGGGTGCGATGCTGGTAAAAGTGGCCTGGGACCTACTGGGGCCGTCATTCGGGGAACTCACGGACAGTTCTCTTCCGGCAGATACGGAGCGGGAAATGATTGGTATCATCAATGCCGTAGAAGGCGTTGAAGACCCCCATAACCTGCGTACGCGCAGGATAGGCAACCATGTGGCAGCGGAGGTGCACATCCGCCTTGACGGCAGGCTCACTCTTGAAGAGGCCCATGAAAAAGCGTCAGAAGTGGAAAGCCGCTTCAAGGACCGCTTTGGCAAGGAGTCCCACATAATCATTCACATGGAACCCAGTAAGACGCAAAATGAGTAAGCATTCACCACTATTATGAACCCCGTATTTGCAGCCTTGATGATTCCTTTCCTGGGGACAGCCCTGGGATCGGCATTCGTATTCTTTATGAAGCGGGACATGCCGCCTGTGCTGCAGAAGATCCTGCTGGGCTTTGCCTCCGGCGTAATGGTGGCGGCATCAGTATGGTCGCTGTTGATTCCGTCTATCGAGATGGGGTCGATAGTTTCTCCCACTATAGGCCTTCTGGCTGGCTTCGCCTTCCTGCTTCTTATCGATTATATTACTCCGCACATACATCCTTCGGGCGATGTTGAAGGCCCTCAGAGCCGGCTTTCCCGTACCACCAAGCTGGCCCTTGCCGTCACCATCCACAACTTCCCGGAAGGTATGGCCGTGGGCGTTGCAATCGCCGGGGCCCTTACTGCGGATTTCAATATGGCCGGCGCCCTGGCGCTTTCCCTTGGCATCGCCATCCAGAATGTGCCGGAAGGGGCCATCATCTCCATGCCCCTCAGGGCAGAGGGTAACTCCCGATGGAAGGCCTTCGGGATTGGTGCGCTGAGCGGAATCGTCGAACCCATTGGCGGTGCGCTGGTGCTGCTTCTGGCAACGGCTGTTCTGGGCATCATGCCCTTCATGCTGGCCTTCGCGGCCGGCGCCATGCTCTATGTGGTTGTTGAGGAACTGGTCCCTGAGTACTCCCAGGGCAAGCATTCAAACATAGGCACCATAGGCTTCGCGCTTGGCTTTGCCCTCATGATGGTGCTGGATGTAGTGTTAGGATAACTATATAATAGTCAGATTCCTCCCTTCCAGATACTTTTCCAGCAGGTCCTGCGTGCGGATTTTTACAAAGCATGTGGGGGTGCCGTCGGTGCAGGCGAACCATTCCGCTCCGGCAATACCGGCGTCCATCACAAGGTGAACTTTTGACGCCTCCGGCAGCACTGCGCTCAAGATAGTGGTGGCGCCCACACGAACGCCCGTGAGTTCCCATAGTTTATCGGCCGATGCAAAAGATACGCGCGGAATCCCCAGTGCACCGCAGAAGTCCCTGGTGACGAAGGGCTTGTCGTCGGACGTTACGTAGAGGTAAAACTCCGTCTGCTGGCGGTTGCAGAGGAAGATGGTCTTGACTATGTGCACCCCAATCTTTGCGTCTATGTTCAGGCAGTCTTCCATTGTGATGCCCGGGTCTGTATCTACGCGGGTGAAAGGGATGTCCTTAACGGCAAATGTCTCATAAACAATCCGTTGCAGCGCGGTCTGGAACTCCTCGGGCGGCGTGGGGACGGGGTCGCTTACGTAGAATCCATTTAGCATTTTTCCAAGTTCCTCCACTGTATCCGCTATGCGGTTTCCAGCCAGTTCCTCTTTGGCCCTGTATCCCCAGCTCACGGCAATTGCCTCGATGCCTCCGTTTGCCGCAGTCCGCATATCGGTAGGGGAGTCCCCGACCATCACTGCATCTTCAGGGCCGATGCTCCCTTTTGACAGCACCTCCTGCACTATTGCCGGCTCCGGCTTCAGAGGATATCCAGGCCTGTTTCCAAGAATTGCAACAAACTGAATGTCAGGGAAAAACTCCTTTATCAGATACTCTGTGCCTTCCTGGAACTTGTTTGACGCTACTGCCATTTTTATGCCTTTGGCCAGAAGCTGCGTCAGCAGTTCCGGCATTCCGGGATAGGGCCTTGTATGCACGTCTATATGTGCCTGATAGTACTCTTTGAAATCTGCAAGAGTAGCGTCTATTAACAGGTCATTGACCTCCTGTATCGATGTCTCCAGCGCCTGCTGCACAAGGTTCCGCACCCCGTGTCCTACCATCTTTCTGTATTCATCGACGCTGTGAAGTGGCAGGCCGCGCAGTTTCAGCGCATGGTTAACGGCCTCCGCCAGGTCTTCCAGCGTGTCTATGAGCGTGCCATCCAGATCCCAAAGTATCAGTTTTTTCATATTTCAAACAGTTTTCTATATACTTCCGCTTTCTTCTCCAGTGGCAGCGGATACGCCCTTGACGTGGAAGGCATCCTCCAGAAACTAACCACCCTCTTCCCAACCTGGTCGGGAATCTCTATACGGATGCCCCCTCCCACGGGAGGCACGCCGCAGCCGAACATATCGGCAAAGACTTCCGTGGCTTTCTGCCCGGTTGTGACAACGGTGCGGCAGGACGGAATCTGGCGCAGAAGTGCTGTGATATCCGTAGGTGTAACCACCTCCAGGAATGCGTCGGAGGCGTTGTCCCTGAGGCGTTTAACCTCGCATGCGGTGTCGTAGAAGGCAAGGCCTTGCCGTGTGCAGAACTCCCGGATGGCGGCCTCGTCAAAGCGCTTTTCAGAGACTATGCAGAAGTGGTTCTTATCGGCAAAGAAGATAAGTCCCATGATGCGCCAGAAGTCATTGATCCAGTTGGGGTAATAGAAGGGCATGCACCAGCGGTGGGGCTGTGGCGGAAAACTTCCCAGGAAAAGGATGCCGGCACCTGCTGGGAGGAACGGTTGGAACGGGTGCTTTTCCGGACTCATTGTTTCCAGCGCTTAATACTCTTATTGATTTCTCAGGTAATACTTTCTTTCCTCTTCCGGGAATTTTTCAATTGCATAGCGAAGCATGGTTCTGGGCATCTGGGATGCACGCGTCCTTCCGGGACTTGTCCCGGGAATCTCATCCAGATAAGCCACAAGGGCAGCCTTGTCCCTTTTCCCGGCCTCCCTCAGCAGCCACCCCACAGCCTTGTGAATAAGGTCATGTGGATGATGGAGAAGTATGTCCGCTATACGGAACGTATCCTGCAGCTGCCCGTGACGGATGAAGGTCATGGTACTCACTATGCCTATCCGCTTCTCCCAGATGGTCTTTCCGTTTTTTGCAAGGTCATACAGCAGCGTCCTGTCCTTGTCCAGCAGCCACTCTCCCAGAAGGGGATAGCAACTCAGGTCCACCAGGTCCCAGTTGTTTATACGGTTGGTATGGGAGAGGTAGAAGTGCACGCACTCTTCACGGGAAGCATGCTTGAAAATCTCCACCAGGGTGAGCAGCGCCGCCAGTCGGACCTCATGGTACTCACTGGAAATACACTCTTCCAGCTCTTCCCAGCCAGTATCACGCCAGCAGTCCTTGACCACGGCGCGTGTTACGGGGACTTTGATTCCAAGGAACTTATCTCCCTCCCCGTACTGGCCCGGCCCGGTTTTGAAAAACCGCGCCAGCCCCGCCACCTGTGCCGGGTCCGCATGCAACAGCATGCTGTTCAGTAGTCTATTCACACCAGACTGTGATTTATGGTGTTCAGATTGCCTTTGCGTACAATGACATACTCGTTCTCGTACGGCCTGTCAGCAGACACTCTTTTGGTCCTGAATGTCTGGTACTTGATTTTCAATAGGTTCTTCACTCTGGAATCCTCATACATTGCTGCAGCTGATCCAAAGTAAAAGTGTTCATGGGTGTCCTTGACCTCCACATGAATAATGGTTCTGTCGTGCTTTAACATGGTAATGTATAGCAAATATAATGATTTTCTACAAAAATTCAAATATAGTTGCAATCCTTTCAACTAATTATTATATTTGTAGAGCCGGGGCAAATGTGCCGGAGATTTGATATGAGAAGGATTTACTTGCTCTCGACGGAACATCTTGAAAATGGCCTGTGGTTCCGGGACGAAGAAGATTTCAAAGTGGCCATGAACTATGTAGCAATACTGGCGTCTCAAAGACCGGAAGTCACGGTGTTGGCATTTATTTTAATGTCCAACCACGTTCATTTTGTGCTAAAGGGAGAACATGTCGCAGTCGTGGACTTGATAAATGAGTTCAAACGCCGCTACTCCATATACTATAATAATAGATATGGCGTAATCGAGTTTCTAAGACGCAACAATGTAGACGTAAGAATGATTTCATATGAGAATGAAGGCGTTGAAAGAGCAATTGCATATGTACATATGAACAGCGTAGCCGCAAACATCAGTGCAAGTTCGTCACAATACTTGTGGGGAACAGGGAGCGTTGTTTTCAATGTGGCCGGGGTCAAGGGAAGACGTATTGGTGCATTTGATGGCCCAAAATGTTGGACATCAGCAGCAAAAACGGCTATTTGAGTCCAGAAGGTCATGCTCTACCGCCCCTCCACTTTCCTCCCGGAGACAACACCACGCAGGAAACTGTAAACCGAAAAGAGAAGAATCGCTATCATGCTAGAGAATCGATAGTGACATTGGTGGGGATGTCCAGGGAGGAAAGGAGACGGAGGAGGGAGAACTCGAAGGAGTCTCGAGCTATCTTTCTGGTGAGGTGAAGATTGAGTCGGCCGTTGTAGCCTACGCAGGAGGCGGCACCGGAGTTTCCACGCTGACGGCCCAGAATAAAGTCCAAGTCTGTTATATATTTCTGCATCTCCGCGGGAACGTCCACGCGGCCCATATTTGACAACGTCTGGGAGCAGAAGCGGTCACCGTGAAGGAGGTTGATTATGTCTATGACAGGGTGTTTCACCGCGAGGGGAAGGCATCGGACCAGAAGCATCTCTTCCAGCTCTACGTTGGCGGCGATTTTGGGTTCCAGTTCCGCCAGGGAGATGTCGTGCGCTTTCTGGGCTTTAACGGCCGCAACTATCTGGGAGAATGTGAGATAACCGTCTTTTACGTCTATCCCAAGATTAACGTAGGAGGAGAAGTTGCGGACGGTGCGGCTGTTGTATATGGGCCTCAGATTCACGGGCACGGAAACCTTCAGGACGCTCCTTTTCCGGGCCGATGTATCCTCCCGGTGCTCTTCCTGAAGGGCGAACAGCATTGCCCCTGTAAGAAGGTCCGTTACGGTGCAGGAGTACTGCCGGCAGACCTCCGAGATGCGGGACATGGGCATGGAGACACGAAGGTCCTTCACCGCCCCGAAGGGCATGGCGGCTCCGCGGATGTGGTAGGCATCGACATTCTTCTCCAGCTGGCCGTGCCTCCCGGAGAAGACGGTTTTGAAGCTGTCCTCCACCTCCGCATATACTGGCCTGTCCTTCGGGTCCAGAGCAAGGCCGTTGTAGGAGATGCTTTCCCCGTAGCGCCTGTGGATGTACTCGCCGGTGAGGGTGAGGAGGAAACTCATGGCGCCGAAGCCGTCCGTGAGCGCATGGAAAACGTCAAGGTAGATCTGCCTGCCACTGGCGCTCACGCGGTAGAGGAGGCCGTCCTGATCGGCAAAATTGAAGGCCTTGAGGGGCTTGACGGGGCGAACCTGCGGATTCTTTCGGACCCTGCGGAGATACCACCAGAACGCGCCGGCCTTGAGTTTGCAGCGGAAGGTGGGAATACGTTCGGATGCGGCGAGGAGTGCCTCCTGGAGAATGTCCTTGTCGATGTGCTCCGTGAGGGTTGCCTTCATTCTGTAGAGCGAGCAGTAGTGCTTGCTCATGGAAGCTGGATATATGTTGGCGGCATTGTCAAGCCTGAGCTTTTCGGGGATTGCTGCTGTCATGTCTTATCAAACTTTTACGCAAAGATATACCCGATGTCCCGCCAGGGGAAATAAATGTCACATGTGACGAATCTCTGGGACAGAAAGTGCCATTTGGGGACGAAATGATTGTTTTTGGGACGAAAAATCGCAATCGGGGAGTTTCGTCACATGGAGATTATGACTATATTTGTATGATTAAAACGTGATGAATATGGTTCCGTCAAGTTCTATGGCCGTAATGGCCCTTTGCGCTGTCATTGGAATAGTCGCTCCAATAATCCTTGCCTGGTGGCTGGTTAAAAAGTATAAGGTAAAGATATCCACCATCCTTATCGGTGCAGGAGTCTTCGTGGTCTTTGCCCTTATCCTGGAGAGCATAATGCACCAGATTATCCTCAAGGGTCCCCACGGTGCGGCCATCATGGGTAACATCTGGTACTACGCCCTGTACGGCGGGCTGGCGGCAGGTATCTTTGAGGAGACCGGCAGGTTCATTGCCATGAAGTGGCTTCTGAAGCAGGAGCCCTCATCTGCCGTCACCGGCGTCGCCTACGGTGCCGGTCACGGCGGCATAGAGATGATTCTTATCTTTGGCCTTTCGATGATTTCCAACATCGCCCTTTCCGCCATGATCAATTCCGGCCAGGCCGATACCCTTCTTGCAACCTCTCCTGCCAGCGCCGTGGCGCAGGTTCAGGCGCAGTTGGACCAGCTCCAGACAACCGCAGCAGGATCTTACTTGATTGGTATTTGGGAGCGCGTTTCCGCCATCGTCCTTCAACTGTCCATGTCTGTACTTGTGTGGGCTGCTGTCCGAAAAGGCGGTAAGTATCTCTGGCTATTCCCGGCCGCCATCTTCATCCACTTCCTGGTGGATGCCGGCGCAGTAGTCCTTTCCAAATCCACCACCATGGTCGCCACGGAAATCATCATCATGGCCGAAGCCATCGCCACTGCCGCCATAGCATATATGATAGGAAAACAGTTAAAAGAACCAGTCACAGAATAGTATATCCTTTCTCCTACCCATACACAAAATGCCCGCCGGCAGGCGAGCATTTTCTGGTACTGGGTAGGAGAATCGAACTCCTATTGCGAGATTGAGAATCTCGAGTACTAACCGTTATACGAACCCAGCATTTATTTGGGAATGCAAAGGTAAGGAAAAAAACTGATTCTCCAAATTTTTTTGTATTTTTGTATAATAAAATATTGGCTTATGACACTCATCAAATCCATTTCCGGTATTCGCGGAACCATCGGTGGAGCCCCTGGCGGAGCCCTCACTCCCATTGACGTAGTAAAATTCACTGCTGCATATGCTGCAACCCTGCCCCAGCGCAAACCCTCTCCTAACGGCGAAAAGTACAAGATTGTCGTTGGTAAGGACGCCCGCATGTCGGGGGATATGGTGGAGCAGCTGGTAGTGGGAACCCTCATCGGCTGTGGAATTGATGTGGTGAAGTGCGGATTCGCATCCACTCCCACCACGGAAATGGCAGTGCTGTTTGCAAAGGCGGACGGCGGCATCATCCTCACCGCAAGCCATAACCCCAAGCAGTGGAACGCCCTCAAGCTCCTGAACGACAAGGGAGAATTCCTCACCGCAATCGAAGGCCAGGCAGTCCTGGACCTCGCGGAGAAGGAGGACTTTGACTTTGCAGAGGTTGACAATCTTGGCACCATTGAGGAAGAAGATTTCACTGACAGGCACCTGGATGCCGTCCTTGCTCTTCCTGCAGTGGATGTGGAGGCCATCAAGGCCGCCCGTTTCACCGTGGTTGTAGACGCCGTCAACAGCGTTGGCGGAATCATCATGCCAAGGCTGCTTAAACGCCTGGGCGTCAAGTGCATCGGCCTTAACTGCAACCCTACCGGAGACTTTGCCCATAACCCGGAGCCGCTTCCCGCAAACCTTGTGGAACTGTGCGAGACCGTGGTCAGGGAAAAGGCAGACCTGGGTGTTTCCGTAGACCCCGACGTAGACCGTCTTGCCTTCATCCAGGAGGACGGAAAGGCCTTCGTGGAAGAATACACGCTGGTATCCGTGGCAGATTACCTTTGCGAGCTCGCAGAGAAGGAAGGAAAGCCCATAGCAACAGTCTCCAACCTTTCCAGCACCCGTGCCCTCCGCGATGTCACTGAGAAGCATGGCGGCAAGTACTATGCGTCTGCAGTAGGTGAGGTGAACGTGACCACCCTCATGCACAAGGTTGGCGCCCTCATAGGCGGTGAAGGCAACGGAGGCGTCATCTATCCCGCCATCCACGCCGGCCGCGACGCCATGGTTGGTGTTGCCCTCTTCCTCAGTAACCTCGCCCACAAGAAGATGAAGGTCTCCGAACTCAAGAAGACATATCCCCAGTATTACATAGCCAAGAACAAGATCCAGCTCAGCGACAGCGCCCTCATAGAGAAGATTCTCAGCGAACTGAAGAAAGTCTATGCCAACGAAAACATCAACGACATAGACGGTGTCAAGATTAACTTCGAAGCCAACAAGACCTGGGTCCATCTCCGCAAATCCAATACGGAGCCCATCATCCGCATCTACTCCGAAGCCAACACCATGGAAGCTGCCGAAGCCCTTGGCAATGAGGTGATTGCGGTAGCTAAAAAAATAATTGGATAATTTATGGCAAAGGCATATACTACTCCGCAAACCGTCGCTTTGCGACCCCTCCCATAAATGGGCCCCTCCCTCTAAGCCGAGGGTGGCATTGGTTTTCGGAATAGTATATGCCTTTGCGAATTGATTATATGTTCTCTTTCCGTACTACTCCTTTACAGGACCAGCTGGACAAGGCTCTTAACGAGGGCCGTGTAGGGTGTTTCTGTACCCAGAACTGCTGGGACACCTCCCGAGGGGCGTGGATGTACGACATTTTCAAGGAGCGTGGAAACCTGGAGGTGGTGTTCTCGCCGCGGGAGGCGGAACTCACTCCCGGGACCAACCACATTGTCTTCGACGTAGAAAGGCTAAGGACGCTGGATGCCGTTGTGGTCGAGATCCAGGACGTCGGCGTCAGGTACTTCAACTATACAAAGGATGTGCTACAGCTCATGGATATGCTGGCCCTCCTTGGGGACGAGGCGCCTTCCCTTTACGTCGTGGACCACATTAATCCGTCCGGAAGGGTGGTGGAGGGGAGTATTCCGTCGGTGACGGGAGAGATGTTCGTTCCCAAAGTGGCTCACAGGCACGGACTTACGCTGGGTGAGATAGTGAATCTGTATGCTTCGGAAATTGGGTCGAAGTTCCCCATCCATGTGATATCGGCAATGGCAACCAGTGCCGTGCGGCAGCTCATGCCATGGACCATTGCGCCGGCGTCGGATATTCCCGGGCTGTTCAGTTCATACCTGTACAGCGGTGGCGGTCTGTGGAACAATACCACAATTACACCGGGAATAGGTACCTCAAGGCCATACGAATACATTGGCGCACCGTTCGTGAAACCGCTTCAGACAGAGCACCTTCCGCAGGCCTCCGGGGCGCTGCTAAGGCCATGTTCCTTCACTCCTGCCGCAGGCCGCTACGCCGGAGAGCGCTGCCAGGGATTCCAGATTATGCTGCTGCCAGGAGAGCCGTACCACAGCCTCCTTCACACTCTGCATCTCATGCGCTGGTTCGTGGAGCACTACTCCGCCTTCGAGTTCGAGCCCGCCTTCTGGACCAAGCTGGCGGACCCGGTGCTGGAAGAATACCTCCAGGAGAGGATTTCCTTCGACGTAGTCCAGGAGCACATCAAACTGGAGGAGCAGAAATGGATCCGCAAGGCCAAGCGCTACCTCCTCTACGACGACCAGCCCTACCGCATGAAGTAGCCTTTGGCACGCCAATTGCGTAATAGAGAGCCGATGAAAAAGTTTTGGACATACCTCGCTGCCATTCTGGTGAGCTTTCAGGCATGGGCCGGAGAGGAGGAGAAACCCCTCTCGGAGCAGGTGGTGGAGTATGCCAAAACATTTATTGGAACGCCCTACAAACTTGGCGCCGTCGGCCCTTCCCAGTTCGACTGCTCCAGCTACACCACCTACGTTTTCAAGCATTTCGGGTACGATATCCCGGCATACTCCAAGACGCAGTTCCGCCTGGCCCGCCGCGTGGAGCGTTACGCGGAGTTGCAGAAAGGGGACCTGGTCTTTTTCGGTACCAGGGCCGGCGCACGCACAATAGGACATGTGGGAATCCTGGTGGAAAAGGACGAGGAAACCGGCTCCTTCACCTTCATCCATGCGTCCGTGACGCAGGGAGTTGTGATCCAGAGCTCAAATCACCCGTATTTCCAGTTGAGGTATGTAGGAGCGCGCAGGGTTATTCCGGACGAATAGTCTTCTCCCACATTACGCGGACGGAGTCCAGCGCTGGGAGGTTCTCTGCGCGGAGAGGTTCCGCAGGCGGAGATTCAAGTTTGAGCGGGTTCACGGGGGACCCGTTTTTCCATACCCTGAAGTCAAGGTGCGGGCCGGTAGCGGTGCCCGTCATGCCGACGTATCCTATAACCTGCCCCTGAGATACCCTCTGACCGGCTTTGACAGCCATTTTTGAAAGGTGCAGGTAGGCGGTAGTGTATACAGAGTTATGGCGTATCTTAACCATATTTCCCGCACCGCCTTTACCCCAGCCGGCGCTGAGAACAGTCCCGTCGCCAATGCTGTGAACCGGAGTGCCTGTTGGAGCGGCATAGTCCACTCCTGTATGCGGCCGGACGGTCCCGTGAACGGGGTGCAGCCTGTGCAGGGAGTATCCTGACGATATCCGGGTGAACTTGAGCGGGGCCTTCAGGAAGGCTTTCCTCATGCTCTCGCCCTTCTGGTTCCAGTACTTGTTCCCGCCGTCGCCCTGGTCGAAGTATATGGCCGGGAGGCAGGTGCTGTCCCGCAGGAATTCAGCGTAGCTTATCCGGTCTATGCCAACGGATTCTCCCTCGCAGATGTTCTCAGTATACACCACGCGGAAGCGGTCGTCCTTCCTGAGGCCGAAGAAATCCACCGTCCAGGCGTAGATATCGGCAAGGTTCACAATGAGTTCCGGGGAGGCCCCGGCGGCAATCATGTCGTTCCAGAGGGAGGAGGTGATGGTGACGTCGGCACTCTTCCGGACGGTCTCTACATGCTTGTCGTAGCGCCGGACCTGGATGCTGTCCCTTATCTGGAAGATGGTCTGGCGTGTGCGGTTGTTGTCGTAAACTATGTAATGTAGCTCTGTGGAATCCTTGTAATAGGCGCTCCAGCTGTTGCCGGCGCGTAGCCTCCGTACGTCGAAAACGGTGTCACAGGCCTGTGTAAGGGCCAGCATCTTCTCCCGGGGAAGCCCCAGCCTTGTCACCCAGGCGGAGAATGTGTCCCCGGACTTGATGCTCCCTGTAACCATGCTGAACGAATCCGTGCAGAATCCCAGAGGATAGACGGTATCCCTTGCCGCAGTGGCAGCCTCTTCGCTCTTCCTTGCCCTTTGATTGCAGGAGCAGGCCGCAAGGGCGAATAATAGTATATAAAGGTATTTTCTCATGGGTACGCAAAGATAAGAAAAAAAGCGTTATCTTTGAGCATATGATAAGAAAGGCACGCATTGTCCGATTGATCTTCCTACTCCTCGCCCTCGTGGCGGTATCGTGCGGAAAAATAGTCCCTGACAGTGATCAGAAGCAGGATTCCGGGTTGGAGCCTCCTCTGCCGGGGGAGTATGTCCTGCCGCTCATCGAGACTACGGACATGCACGGATACATAGTCTCCACGGACAATAACGGCACGGTCCATTACAGGCTGGCTTACATAGCAGACAAGGCCGATGATATCCGCGGCCACGGAGACCAGTGCAGGAGGGACCGCCTTCTGCTTCTGGACGGGGGAGACTTGTACCAGGGCGCCAGCATCTCCAACCTCCTGTCCGGCTGGCCCGTCTACGTTTCCATGGACAAAATGGGGTACGATGCCGTCGCCGCCGGGAACCATGAGTTCGACTGGGGCTTCGATACCATGGTGGACCATGACGCCACCCTGCCGGACTACGAATGGGAAGGCCGGAGCGTCGTGAACCAGGTCCCGGTTGTCTGCGCGAATCTGTATCGGGACGGAAACCGTGTCTCTTTCACGGAGGACTATGTCATCGTTGAAAAGACGGCCGTGAGTACGGAAGGGACCGCCGTTCCGGTTAGGATTGGAATAATCGGTTTCGCGGTCAACTACTCCGGCAGCATCATAACTACGCAGTTCATGGGCAAGGGCTACTCCATTGTTGACGATTATTCCATCGTCAACAGAATTGCCTCGCAACTGGAGTCCTCCGGCGCCTGCGATGCCACCATCCTGCTCATCCACGGCGAGGCTGAAGGTGCGGCGGAGCGGCTTGGAAAGGATACTCCGGTGGATCTGGTCCTTGGCGGCCACTCCCATCGTACGCTTGAAGGACGCTCAAGCTGGGGCACTCCATATCTCCAGGGCGGCCGCTACTGCGAGCACTACGCCTACGCAGATCTCCGTTTCAAGGTGGATGCCTCCGGGGCCACCTCCTATGAGCGTGTGGGCAGTTTGGCTACCCTTCCTGTGAACTCTGACCGGGACCGCCACGTTTATCCTGAACACAATGTCGCAGACCTCTCGGAAGAGATTCTTGCGGTCTCCGAGGCTGCCCTTACAGCTACCGCCCAGCAGCAGAACGATGTCATAGGCTACATCAATGTCAGTGCATCGTCATATTATATCAGCGGCAGCGGAGACCGTGCCGCGGTGATTTCCAACTGGATGTGTGACATCCTTCGCCGGATAGGAGAAGCAGACGTCGCGTTTGTAAACGGCGGCGGCGTCCGCACCTCATTGCCGCTGAACGGTCAGTCCCGGCGTGACATCACGGTAGCCAATGTCTATGAGATGTTCCCTTTCGGCAATACTACTTACGTCTACAGTATCACCTATGCTGAACTTCTGCAGGTGTTGGATTATTCCATGACCAGCGGCGGCGAAAGCCTGTTCTCCCGCATGACCGGGCTTGACTGCTACTTCACGGCAGAGGACCACGGATCATACACCACATATGCCGTACATTCACTTCGGAAAGACGGCACTGTAATCTACCGGAACGGTTCCTGGACAGGGGACTGGGCTTCGCGTAAGCTTGTTCTGGCTGTGAGTGAATACCTCGCTACCACGGAGCGCACAGACTACTATACCAACCTTGCCAATCCGCTGATTGAATGGAATTTAACCTCCCGCCTTCTGGCAAATGATCTTGTAGACAACGAAAACGCCGTCCGCGTGCTCCGCTCCGAAGCGGCCTCCTCCGGCGGCCTCCTCTCCGTGGACACCGCCCCGCATTTCATCATTGCCGCGCAGGATACCCGGCGCTGGCATAGTATTCTTTCATCAGGTACCAGACTCTTTTTTTGACCCCCTTATCCGACAGGAGGCCCTTTCGGTTAAAAAATGACTGTTTGACCGGATGCTGGCGGCGGGGACTCAAGAAGTCGTATAGCAACCATGGAGATACTCCTGCCAGATTGGGGATGTTCCAGAACATGGCCAGATTATCCAGAAACAGCGAGACCTGATAATCCTCGCTCCATGAGTCCGCCACATCCGCATCTCCAAAGCGGCCGGCTATGGCTTCGCAACCAAACTCGCTGATTATTAACGGCTTGTCCGGGAATACATTCCAGCTTATTTCTGCCGCTGGTTTAGGCCATTTCGTGTACCATCCCATATATTTGTTAATTCCAATCACATCCAGTTCCCCTGCAAAAGCATCTTCCATCTGAAACTCGTCAGCCGCCGGAATATAGTGGGCAATATCAAAAGCGGACGTGAACAGGCGGGAAGAATCAAGCGACCGGCCATAGGACAGCAGTCTTTGTAGGAAGGCATCCCTGTCGGCCGCCGGTTTGGTTTCATTGGAAATGCTCCAGAACCCTATTGAGCAGCGGTTGCGGTCGCGTTCAATCATCTCCCTGAGATAAGTCTGCGCCCTGGCATAGGTCTGTTCGTTGGAGAAATCTATACCCTGCCACAAGGGGACCTCCTCCCATATAATAAGTCCTTTCTCTTCGGCATAGCGCACAATGTGTTCACTCTGGGGATAGTGGGCCAGGCGGATGGTGTTGCAACCAAGTTCCAGGGCTGCATCCACCAGAATCCTGGCGTCTTCCCTGGAAACAGCCCTTCGCTTTTCCATGGGAATCTCTTCATGGAAAGAGATACTCTTGATGAACACGGGTTTGCCATTAACGAGAATACGGGTGCCATCAACAGATATTTGCCTGAAGCCAATCTTGTCTGCAACGACATCCTCCTCAGTACTCAGCAGAATGTCGTAGAGTTTTGGTGCCATAGGATTCCAAAGTCGCATTCTCCTGGCTTTGAAAGAGCCGGAGGCGGTACCATCCGGGCCGGAGGAGAGTTTCCCCTTCAGTTTCAATTCTGGAATCTCTATCCAGATATCCTGTCCGGATTCGGCAGACGACAGGCGCACATCCACCAGGATCCGGTCTGAAGAACCGGGTTCAAGACGGACGAAGTAATCTGCGATATGCCTTTCCGGTACGCTCAGAAGCATCACTTCCCGTGTAATGCCGCCATAATTCCACCAATCGAAATTCATGGCAGGGATTACGTCTGTCCTGCGGTTATTGTTCACGCGCACGGCAAGAAAGTTATCTCCATCTTTGAGCACATCCGTCACATCGGCTTGGAAAGGGGTGAACGCACCCTCATGAGAGACAACTTTTGTTCCGTTAAGCCAGACATCGCAACGTACGCTTACGCCGGCGAAATATAGTATCCTCCTCCTGCCCTCCTCCCGTTCTGCCTGAAAGTGTCTGGCATACCATACCGTTCCTTCGTACCACCACAGGCCTGGGTCCTGACTGTTCCAGTCACCGGGAACATTCAGAGTTAAGCCTCCGTTCCAGGAGTACTCCAGTATTTCAGTTTTGTCGGAAGCCTCCCTGTCAAGCCATAGGCTTTTCCTGGATCCGATGTCAAATTGATCAATGATAGCAGACCACACTCCGTCAAGCGAGATGCCCTCACGGGCGTACGGATTGACTAACAGTGAAAGAAGAATGAAGAGCTTTGTCATTTTTATTGATGTTTTTTTATTTTGTATTTGTATAATGCAAAACTGTTCTTTTTGTTCAGTTTCAGCTTAATACTACCGTCAGAGGACACTTTGGCAAAAGTGTTTCTGCCGCCTCCGAATTCATGTTTAAGATTTACGCGGGCTCCGGCAGGCAGCCATGTCTTAACGTATTCCTTATTTGAAGCGGTGTCCTCGCGGAACAGAAGGATAAAACCTTCGTCTTCTGATGTAAGGGACTGGAACCCCGTCCATGAGCGACCTGAAGGCTCTTCTCCTATGGGCAGGACCGTCCCGTTGTGGAAGGCTGGCGCTATTTTACGATAGCGACGAATCAGTTCCCCCGTACTGAGAGCGTATTCAGGCAGATTGGAGGCTTCCATCCATGCAAGGGGCTGGCCGGCAAAAGTGGTGGCGGCAAGATACTCAAAATCATAGTTGGCAGGAGCGAAAGGATCACCGGCCGGATATTTGTCGGCATTGCGCCAGCAATTGAGAAACTCTATCTGGATTCTTTCTGCAGGTACATAACGGCTCAGCATCCAGAGATTCCTAAGTGTTTGATAGGGATAGTAGTTTCCCCAGTCGGTGTAGCGGTTCTCCAGAAATATATTTCCATATTCTCCAAAATAGTGATATCCCGTCCTGCGTCCGGCCGTCAGGTCAATATTGAAGACAACAGCGTCTTCTGTTGCCTCCCGCACGTGGTCGAAGAGACGACGGAGGTTTCTCTCTGCCTTTTTTGTGGGAATCTGCAGGCCGTCTATCTTGAAAATGCGTATTCCATACTGCCGGTAGAGGCCGATAAGGGCATCGGCATCTTTCTTCCAGTCGGCGAAATCGTCCTGTACGCTGGGATTGAACCACAAGCCCAGTTCAATGTCAATCTCTCCGGCACGGTCTGCCAGCGCGGATAGTCCGCGGGGAAACTTTACCGGATCGGGAGACCAGTAGTTCGGGTCGTCCCAGATATTATTGAATGATCCTCTGGCTAGTTTAGAGTTGGGGCTCTTGCCTTGCTGCCATCCGTCATCTATCTGAAAGACACTGATACCCAGGCGTGCGGCCAGGTTCAGTTCTCGCAGACAGAATTCTTCATCGACCCGGGCGTCCTGACTCCGGTCTCCCCAGGTGTTCATCATTACCATGTCCTCCTGACGGCGGACGGCTTTCTGCCACTTTCGTAGCGCCGTAAGGGCCGAAATATCCCCTTTTCCGAAGACGCCGGTCACACATCCGTACAGCCTTGTCCATCCCTCCTTATCCACATCTTCAGGCAGGATACCGGCTCCTGTTACCCGAAAGTGTCCGAACTCTGCCGTAAAATCCCCGGAAGGATTTCCCAGCTGCATGTCTGAGTGGGGGGCTTCTTTTACGAAAAAGAAACCGTTGCCACTGATTCCGTCGCGGACGAAAAGAAGGTTGCCTTTGTAGGAAAGCTTTCTGAAAGCGATAAAATCCTCTTCTTGCACCAATGTATTGTTCCAATCCGTAACGTCGCGGAAAGCCACTGCTTTGCCGTGCCAATGAGCACCTTTGAAATGGAGCTGATCAAGAATGATCTCATCATCTCCAGGGCGTACGTTCAATATGCCACGCACCCATGTGTCGCAGCTTATTGCCGGCACACCGTCGTAGAGACGATACTCGCGCCTCAACTCCAAATCTTCTTTCGTGTAATACACATTTACCTGCAGGCAAGACGGATGCCGGCTACCGGCCGGAATTCGAAATTGCTCCATCCGCCCGGCCGAAGGTTTTCCCGTGCCAATATGGAAATCGGGGCGTAAATCCTGAGTCCGGAATACGAAGCCGTCCTCCTTTCCGCTGAGCGATGCTGTCTCAAGGGCACCGTCATTCCATACAAAACTCCTTTCTATAAGGTTGTTTCCCAAGCGTAGGGTATCTCTGTCCAACACTGCATAGCAGCTTTCCGCCTGTGCAAACGAAGAGATACCCGTCACGCTCAGAAGAAGGGTGAATACAATCTTTCTCATATTGATTACAGCACGGCACCAATCCTCCCTCCGGCGGTAGATGCTGTAGCTGACCGTGCGGTAGCGGGGTAGGAGAACGTGAACACATCCCCGATGTGGATTCCGTTTATGCCATCTTCATCCACAAAGAATGGAATATCAATGAAAGTATCGTCCGATGCATTGGGATCGCTGAAGAACAAATCGATGAAGTCGTAGCGGATGGGAGCCGGGCGCTCAAAGGTGAGTTCTTCAGAGAAGTTGTCCTGGTATTGCAGTTTCCCGATTGCCTGCAGTGTCTGTCCTCTGCTGTTCAGTTCCGTACGTTCGGCGGCGCTGTCACTGTACTTGTCATATAGTGCCAGCATCTGCGGCGTACTGTAGATGTTGTTGTTTCGGATAATCACGTCTGCCTTCTCCAAATCGGTGGCGTCAAGTGTGGAAAAGACCCAGAGAGCCCGGTTGACAATAATTTCTCCCGTCTCCGGATCCACCGTCATGGAATCGGCTCCCTGGCGCCAGCCCGTATTCACGAAGATATTGTCCTGGATAACCACTTTCCTGGGGTGGTCGATGCCTATGGTCGTGCCGCAGTTATAAAATGTGTTATTTTTCCATTCCAGCGTTTCTATGACAGAGCCGTCATGACGGGTAATATGCCCCAGGATGTTGTAAACCAAACAATTCTCAATAGAGACTACTTTGGCACCGTTTCCCCGGGTGTCAACAAGACGTCCGTTGGAAGTGGCGGCGTGTTTCATATTGCGGAACGTGGAATTCCGAAGATACACTTTCACATTCTTGGCGTCGATGCGGATGAAGAAGTTCCGGCAGTAGTCTGCAAAACAGCGGTCCAGCGTCAGGGTACAACCGGCTCCGTCTATTCTGATCATACGCTGCTGATGGGCGCCCGTTATCGCATCTTGCCCAAAGAAATAGATTCCTTCAAACGTGACGTCCCTTTCTATCCGTATCATGTCCGAGTTTACGGAACCCGTCTCATCGGCAATAATCTGGATGATGGGCATTTCGCCCTCACCCTCTTCAGCGCGCACAACGACACTATTTTTTATGACCCATTTCCCTTCCACATAATATCTGCTTCCTCGTGGAAGGATAAAGACATTGCTGGCTTCCACCTCATTGCCGCTTTCACTTGCGATAAGGGTGGTATTTGCAAACTGGTCGATGGCTTTTTTCAGATTGTTCACGGCGGAATAACCGTTGTCTGTCGGCACTCTGACCGTACCGTCTTCAAAAACGAAGAATTCCTCCGTTTCCTCTTCCAGATTCGGGTATTCCTGCGGCAGCCTGTCACAGCTGACAGAAAGGGTCATGGCTGCGAAAAGCATCAAAATCATTGGTTTGAATATGGCCTTTTTCATTTCTTTTCAGTTAAAAGGTTTACTTCAGTATGTCATATCTGATTCCAAGGTATGCGCTTGAGCCGTAATACTCTGTGCGCATAGGATATCCTGTAACATACCTGGTCTTTCCATCCATTGCATGATTGATGTTGGACCAGGACAAGTATAGCGAGAGATGACGCTTTATTGCATAACGGGCCTGGGCATCCCATTTGATGAAGGGGTCTGTTATCTCCTTGTCTGCTGCGTCGGCGCGTTGTTGTGCAGTAACAAGCACTCCGTCCTGGTAATTGCACGAAACACGGCCGGAGAAGCGTTTAAAATCATATCCCAGAGAAAGATTGAACAGATAGGTGGGCTGACTCAGCAGGCGGTCCACATAGGCCACATCCCGGTTGGTCTGAAGGAAGGGTGCGGCGCCGGGCACAAGGCCGAACTCAGGGTTCGCAACCCTGGTGATGTAAGTGGCGTTGTAGGCCATTTCTGAATCCATGACGGTGAAGTTCGCACTTAGTACAAAGCCTCGCAGGAAACTGCTCAACTCTGACAGCTGCGTCTGCACATCGAATTCCAGTCCCATGACCATCGCGCGTGTTGGATTGTTCAGGGGATAGGTCACGACAGCCCCTGCGTAACTGTCTGGCAGGCCGAAACGTGACGGGGCCGTGTCCGAGCCTTCCAGGGAAACGGCCGAACGCGTATAGATGAAATTGTCAATATGTTTGTAGAAACCGCCGATAGAGAATAATCCCCAATTGCCCGGATAGAAAGACAAAATGGCATCGTAATTCTTCGAAAGGGCCGGCTTCAGGTTCGTCCTGCTCCAGTAAACGGTATTGGTATTTGGCTTGATGATTGTCCTGGGAGCCAGCAAGTCATAATCCGGACGCGAAAGAGTATGGGTATAAGCCAGGCGAAGGTCCATCCAGGAAGTGGGCCTGATGCGCAGATGGATTTGCGGCAGGAGGTAACCAAACTTGCCGGAATCGGTGGTTTCGTTGTAGTCAAAATGCTGTTCCAGCGAATCGTCATCATCCACATTGTCTCCGCTGAATGCAGAATATCTCAGGTGAGTCCGGTCGTAGCGCACCCCCGGGAGGAATGTCAGGAAATCTCCCACGTTCAATTCAGACATAATATAGCCCGCATAAATCCGTTCGTGCCCGGTGTAATTGTTTTCAACTGTCTCTGAGAGCAGTTTGTAATAAAGATCGCGGTTCGTCTGGTAGAAGGTTTTCATCATGCCATTGTTCAGGGCGAAGTTGAAATCGCAATTGGGGTATCTGCCCCGGAGGAAATTACCTTTATTTACATAACTGTCGTCCAGAAAATCAGCGATGCCAATCTGGGAGCCGTCCCGGTATTCTGAATGGGTCAGGTCCGGCATGTTTTCAAATGCGGCCTCATAACCTTCGGCCAGGTCGAAGCGGCGGTAGAATGCATCCGACACATTGGAACGGTCTTTCTGGCGGTATTTGCCGCCCAGTTTGACATAGCCGGAAACATGATCTCCCAGGGAAAAGGGTGTTTTCCAGTCCAGCCAGGCGCTCAATTCGCGCTCCTTTGTGTAGCGCGACTGGAATCGGCCGTTGTGAAGATAGTACTGGCCCAGGTCGCTTTCATTAATGTAGTCGGGGCTGATGGCGTCGTAGGGGGGGAGACTCTCCAGATAAGAGATATCCTCGGTAAAGGGCGTGTTGATACGGAAATCCAGCTCATTGCTCCAGGGCCGCCTCATCCAGGAGCCGCTGTGGCCGACACCAGCGTCCAAACGGGATGAGAGAAGGTTTAATTCGGCCTGAAGGATGTTGGAAAGATTGGTGGTCTGTGACTGGACGTCCCGTTGCATGTAGCGTAGGCGTGAACTGCTGAAATTGTAGCGCTTTGTCCTTATTTCCCGGTCCCGGTCCATGCGGCTCATGATATTGGAGAGTTTGATTCTACCCAATGCGCCCAGGTCCCAGTCTGCGTTAAGGTTGGCGTTGAAACGGGTGCGGAGCTCGAGATTGGACTGGATATGGGCCGATGTAATCCATGGTTTGGTATAATCCAGGCCTTCGGTTTTTATGTTTCCGTTCACCAGATAAGATGCGCTGAAAGTGTCATTGCTTCTGTCCGTACGGTCAAAAGATGCGGAAAAAATAAGCCCCAGCCTGTCTGTGGCGAAGCGGTTGCTGGCAGTTAGCCCAGCCTTGTACCTGCCGATAGAATGAATCTGGGAGTGATAACCCGTCTCGGCGTCAATCTGAAGTCTTGGACCGTAGGGAGCCTGCTTGATAATGAGGTTCACAGTACCGCCCAGGCCGTCTGCATCCTTGTCCGCTGTATTTGCTTTGAGAACCTCTGCGCCGGCAATCATATTGGGGGAAATCATGTTAAGGTCCGTACTTCTGTCAACATCACTGGTCGAAGGCGTGTTCATTCCGTTAATGGCGACCGTGTTGTATTTTGGTTCGAGACCACGGATAATAATGGTCTGTCCCTCACCTCCGTCACGGCCTATCATCAGGCCCGGCAGACGTCCTATCGCATCTGCCACGTTAACATCCGGAAGTTCGATGAGTTTCTCCGCCGAAACAGCGTTCATGATTCCGGCCGCTCTCAACTGATTGTTGATGGCTGCTTTCTGCCCCTGTGCCTGTGCAAACACAACGGCGCTTTCCAGCGTTGTAGTCATGGGATTGAGACGGATATGGAGGACTTCAAGCGTTCCCGGGGACAGGTTTACCTCGTATTCGCCGGTTTCATACCCCAGGAAGATGAACTGAACGGTATGCCGTCCTGCCGGCACCGAGAGCGTATATTCTCCGTTGGCATCGGCGCTTACCCCGCGGGTCGTCCCCTTGAGCAGAACGGTCGTACCGGGAATGAAATCATCGGAAGAACTGTCAACAACTGTTCCTGTGATGACGGCGTTCTGGCCATGCGCATACAATGCGATAAGCGATAACGCAAAACAGATTATCAGTTTCTTCATAGTTTTGATTGTTTTAAAAATATGGTTATTATTGCGGTGTTGGGTTATTATATATATGGTAGCTGATGCAAAAGTAAGAAAAGTGCAAACGTGAAATTTTTCGCACAATCCCAATGTTTTTCACACATGGCCCAATTCACGGTAAGAGGACGGCCGTTCTATTGGATGAGCGAGAAAACTCTCTTACTTTGTATTTGCATCGTTGCTGCTAAAAGAATTGTAACCTTTAATTAAACAATATGAAAACAACGTGTAAGTATCTATTGTCGGCCGTTATGGTCATTGTCGCCTCTTTCCCTGCAGGTGCCCAGTTTTCCCGGGAAAAGTTTGAAGCAGAACCAGGACTCTTCTTTGGAAGCCATCATTCCTATGTCTTCAAAGAAGCAGCAGATACCCCTGCCCCTGATGGATATGAACCCGTTTACATCAGCCACATCGGCCGTCACGGGTCCCGCAGGAACACCAGCGACAGCAATATCAACAAGCTTGTCAGCATGCTGGAGAAAGCCAGGGAGCTGGATATCCTGACACCGGCGGGAGACACGCTCCTTGCGCATGTGTACATTTATAGGGAACTCTCGGACGGTATGTACGGGATGTTGTCAGAAAGAGGAGGGCGGGAGCATCAGGAGATTGCCGTCAGGATGTACAGGCGTTTCCCTTCCGTTTTCAAGCATCCCGGCCGGAAAAAAGTGTTTGCGGTCTCCTCCCAGTCAGAGCGCTGCATTGTAAGTATGGCGTATTTTGCAGAGGCCTTGAAGGGCATTGACCCGGAACTGCAGATTGATATGCGCACTGGTGAACGTTATATGAAATACGTTATGAAGTCCACCCCGGATCTGAATGAGCAGATAAGGAAGCAAATCAGTCCCCTTGTGGCAGAGATGAGGAAAGAGAATATAGACGATAACCGCCTCCTCCACCTGTTGTTTACCGATGTTAATGCTGCCCGGAAGAAATGCGATGTAAAAGGAATGGCGGGAGAAATCTACAGTCTGTGCAACTACTCAGAGTGTCTTGACCTTGTGTCTCTGGGCACAGTCAATCTGCTTACCTTCGACGAACTGTACAGCCTTTCCAGAGCAGCGAGCAACCGTCTTTACACCTTGATGTGCAATTCTGTGGAGTATGGAGACCTCAGAATAAAGAGTGCCGACGACCTGCTGCGGGACTTTGTCCAGAAGGCGGATGAGGCACTGTCAGGGAAGTCCGGACATGTCGCCGATCTCCGTTTTTCCCACGATTACGGCATTCTTCCGCTGCTATCCCTCATCGGCACGAAAGGGATGGATGTCAGGAGCACGCTGAGGGAAGCGGATAAGTATTGGTGTGCCGGAGAGATGATTCCCATGGCAACCAATCTGCAGATGGTTTTCTATGCTCATCCCGACAAGGGAGACATACTGGTAAAACTGCTTCATAATGAGCAGGAAACATCCATCCCGGCACTGTCCTCCGACGTAGGGCCGTACTATAGCTGGGACCGTCTTCGCGCATATTTGAGCAATAAATACTGATGGGCAACGGAGGAAAGATTCTCTTAAATGCAATCCTGATTCTATGCAATAGCTTCCTTGGCCTGGCCACGGGAAGGGAGGCTATGCATTTCGAGAATCTTTCCGTGGATGACGGTCTTTCCCAGTTATCCGTAATCGCTGTCTTTCAGGACAGGAGCGGGTACATGTGGTTCGGCACAAGATATGGACTCAATCGTTATGACGGGCGGAATTTTGACGTGTTTGTTTCTGATCCCGAGGACCCCCAATCCATCAGCGACAACATTGTCAGCTGCATTGCGGAAGACAGGAGGGGGAACATATGGGTTGGCACTACAAACGGCCTCAACCGCTATGACAAGGTTTCCAGGGTATTTTCGCAATTCTTCATTTCCGGGCGTCCGGCCTATGATAACTCAGAGTACATACGGGCTATAACCATCGACCAGCAGCGCGGGGATATCTATTTTGGCGGGGTGTACGGGCTCTATCTCATCCGCGAAAGCAGCGGGAAGCCTGTTCCGGTAGAAGGAATCAGGGAAAGGATAGACGGTCTTTGCGACACCGGAGAGGCACTTTGGATATGCACACCTACGTACATCCATGTTCTGGATAAGTCCGGGGGAGAGGTCAAGAGGCTGGAATATGAGGGAGGAGGCGCCCTGGATGGCGGGGACGGCAAGACATCTGTCTTCCTGGACAAAAGAGGCCGGGTCTGGATGGATGACAAAAACGGAGGGGTTGTCTGCTACGACACCCGTACGCTCTCAGTATTGTTCCGGGTGGAAGTGCCGCACGAAATCCGCTGTATATCTGAAGATGCGGACGGCAGGATGATAATAGGAACCAGGAACGGACTGTATCTTTACGATACGGGCAGTAACATCCTTTCGGCCTACGACCAGTTCTGCAATGCACAACCGGACCTTTGCTTTTCTCCGATAGAGGATTTATACTTGGATGGAGGCGGTACATTGTGGGTAGGAACTTATGCTTCCGGTGTGTTTCTTTCCAACTTTCTTGGCCAGCGTTTCGTGCTCAGAAGGCCATGGAAGTTGCCCGAAGAAGCCCAGATTTCATTGGGTAACATCGTTCAGGATGGAAATAATCTATGGATAGGGACTAATGGGGCCGGACTTCTCAAGTACAACATCAATACCGGAAGTTTTAAACGCATTGTCACTTCCGGGGTGAGTGGTGTTGACAATGCGGATAACAATGTCAAATGTCTGTTCCTGGAGGGGGACCGTCTGTATTTGGGCCTGTATTCCGGTAAATTGATTGAATTTGATATAAAAACCGAATCTGTCCGCAGGAGCCTGGTTTTGGACGACAAGAGGCCTATATGCGCCATGAGCCGCTACAATAACACTAGCATTCTCCTGGGCACATACTCCAGACCTGCGCTCAAACTCCTGGACACCAGGACAATGACGGTCTCTGATTTTCCGGTTCATGAATCAGGCAGAGATGATATAAATCACATAACCGCATTGTTTCACGATGGTAAGAATACTTACGTCGGAACCAAGCAGGATGGACTGTATGTCCTGCACGGAAAGACCTGGAGACATTTTAGGATGGATGGGTCCTTCGGAGGATATGGGCGGATGATATCTGCCATCTATAAGGACAGTGCGGGAAACATACTGGTAGGAACATCTGACGAGGGGTTGAATGTTCTGTTCCCGGAAAACGGACATATGCGTAATATACGGTTCGGTGATGGCCTGCAGGATGACAAGATATGTTCTGTCTTCGAGGACAGGTCTGGCACCATGTGGGTTGCAACCCTGAGTGGAATATCCAAATTGAACGACGATTACTCTGTGGAGTATTCACTCAGCCGCCAAAGCGGAATGGGAATACATGAGTTCTCTGCCCAGTCATTTCTGGTTTCAGAGGACGGAGCCGTTTATCTGGGGGGCGACAACGGTCTGCTTTCTTTCCGGCCGGAGAGTATATATTTAAACGACAGGACTCCTCCGGTGGCTATCAAGAATGTCTGGGTGAAGGATAAGCTGGCCCTGATAGATTTGGACAACGCTCCGGTGTTAAACGTAAAATACAACGAAGCGTACATCAGGATTGAATGTAATGTCCTTAATTACCTGTATCCCAAACAGAATCGTCTCTATGTCATGCTGGAAGGTGCGGAGAAGGAGTGGAAAGACCTGGGGTCCTCGACTACCGTAAATTATGTAAATCTTTCTCCCGGCCGTTATGTTTTCAGGGTCAAAGGATCTAACAATGACGGCTATTGGAACGATGAAGGGGCTGCGCTTCCAATCAGGGTGTTCCCGCCATTCTACCTTAGTGGTGCAGCTTTTATCATTTACCTGTTGTTACTTGGCACACTCCTCGCTTTCCTGATAGTTTTCCTTCGTACCAGGATGAATCTTGCACGGCAGATAATATTAAAAAAACATGATGAGGAGATTTTCCAGTCCAGAATAGACTTCTTTACCAATATCTCGCATGAGTTCAGGACTCCGCTTACGCTGATCAGGGGACCGATAGATGAAGTTATACATTCAGGGGACACCTCACGCATGGGCCTTCCCGACTTTAAGATGGTACAAGGTAATGTGGACCGTATGCTTTCGCTTCTGGAACAACTGATGACGTTCCGGAAAATAGAATACGGAAACATGAAGCTGAGAGTTTCCAGAGGAGATTTCGTTTTATTCGCCAAGCAGATTGTTTCCATGTTTGAAACGTCATCGCGACTGAAAAGCATAAGGTACTCGTTCCTGAACGACGGCGTTCCGGACAATCTCTGGTACGACAGTTCTCTGATGGAAAGGGTGATGATGAATCTATTGTCCAATGCGTTCAAATACACGGCTGAAGGAGGTCAGGTGTCACTGAGACTGGGTACGGTTCTCCGCAATGAACTGCGTCGCATAATTCCGGAAGGCTTCTCCGGCGTGCACGCCGCTGAGGCGGCAAGGTATCTCAGATTTGATGTCTTCAATACCGGAGAACGCCTCGCTCAGGAAGAGTTGCAACGTATATTCAATCCTTTTGTACAAGGAAGCAAGAGCGTGGGAGGCACCGGAATAGGGCTGTCGCTCAGCAAGAGCATCGTAGAGATGCATCATGGCGTCATCTGGGCCGAATCCGTAAATGACGGTAATTGCTTCAGCGTCATTCTTCCGGACGGCAGGGGACACTTCAGTGCGGAAGAAGTGTTCTCTGCAGGCTTTCCGTCAGATGAGTTGATAATCAGTGATAACGGTAAACCAATCATACTCATAGTGGAGGACAACCGTGAACTGCGTGAGTATGTGGCCGGAAGACTAAAAGGCCGATACAGGATAATAGAAGCATCTGACGGGAAGGATGGAGTCTCTCTTGCACGTACCACGATGCCCTCTCTCATCTTGAGCGATATCATGATGCCTGAACTGGACGGTCTGCAATTATGCCGTACAATTAAAAATAATCCGGACACGGCACATATCCCTGTTATCCTGCTTACAGCGCGCGCCAATCCCGCCCAGATAAAGGAAGGCCTTGATGCAGGAGCCGATGACTATATAGTCAAGCCGTTCAGCATGGAAGATCTTCTGGCAAAGGTTACAAATATTCTGCGTTCCAGGGAAAACCTTAAGAATCTGTATGCAAAAGGACTGTCTTTGGAAAACATGGGAATAGAAATTACAACTTCGGACGAGAAGTTCCTGCAAAAACTGAACAACGTAGTGTCGAAGAATATCTCGAACCCACAGCTGAACATCACTGAATTCTGCAATCTGTTGGGCATGAGCCGTTCCAACCTTTTCAGAAAAATAAAGGAGACGACCGGAATCTCACCGTCAACGTACATTATTAATGTCAGGCTGCATCTGGCATCCAAAATGCTCTCAGAAACAGATCTGAGCATTACCGAAATAATGTACGCCGTTGGCTTCAGCAATCCCTCGCACTTCTCCACTGCTTTCAGGAAGAAATACGGGAAGACGCCGAGAGAGTTCAGGAAAGATACCGCTTCACGAGGTTTGTCAAAGAACCCCGGCTATGAGCCGTAATAATCTGGAAAACAGTTTCTTATACCACTTGCGGGACTTCTCCCATTCTTCAGGAATGATTTCCTTGGACAGAGTCAAGTCCCTGATGAATATTTCTTTGTTTTCCAAAGCCGTCTCTGTGTCGTAGATGTAAGCGTTCACCTCATGATTCAGGTTAAAACTCCTGTAGTCAATGTTCGCCGTACCAATCTGTGAGAGATAGTCGTCACAGACAAGTGTTTTCGAATGGATGAATTCTCCGCCGCGTTCGTAAATCCGGACTCCCGCATCCAGGCACTCCTGGTAATAGGCTTTGTTGACCGCGCCCATGAACGGGGTATCCACTTTCTTGGGGAACATGATCCTGACGTCCACGCCCCTCAGGGCTGCGGACTTCAGGCTGCTGAGGACTTGCTCCGGAGGAACGAAATAAGGGGTCTGGATATAGACATACCGCCTGGCGTTCTGTAATATCCATTCATAACCCATCCTTAAGACCGGCCACCGGGAGTCCGAGGCATCGGGAACTATCTGAATCAATTTGTCCCTGAAGACTCCTTCTGCCGGACTTGAATACGCGTGGAAGTAATCAGGAAGAGGGCGCTTGAGAGTTCCGCCGGAAGTCATCCATGAATTCAGGAATGAAGCCTGGAGGGACGCGACTGCGTTCCCCTCGATTCTAAGATGGGTATCTCTCCACTTGAAAAAATAGTGATTGTTGATATTCATGCCACCCACATACCCGATTTTCCCGTCAATGACCACGATTTTCCTGTGATTGCGGTGGTTCAACTGCAGGGGAATACTAAGGATCCCCTGCTTGCTGTTTGTGAACCGTTCGACTTCGATTCCGGATTTCCTCATCTTGTTATAGTAGGATGAAGGTATGGGGATATTAGCTATATTCTCGTTGAGGAAACGGACTTCAACTCCTCCTTCCCGAGCTCTCTTCTCAAGAACGTCTACTACATCTCTGCTTCCCCGGTCCTTGCCGAAACGGAAATACTCCAGGTGGATAGACTCTTTGGCTTCACTGATGTCCTTCAGCAGTAATTCATATTTGCGCCGGCCGGACGTTATGATTTCAAATGAATTGCCGGAGCTGAGATTACAACCGATCTCCACATGCGAGAGAAGACGGGCCAATGGGCGGAATGACTCTTCAACAGCATCAAAGGGAGCATCTCCTGCCAACAAATGACGGATTTTCGCATCGTTCTCAGAATGGAATTTTTCTATTGCTGCCCTATGACGCCGCCGGAAGAAATAATGATGGCGATAGTTGATTCCGAACAACAGATAGAGAACGATGCCAATCACAGGAATGAATGCTATAGCCAGCAGCCATGCTATCTTTGTCCCCGAATCACCAGAGTCAAAGATAATCACAATCACGACTCCTGTAAACAGAAGCCCAAGCAAGACGGAAAGTATGACGTTGACTATCATGGAGCAAATATACAAAAATGGAGACTATTTCGCACCATTATATATCGGCATTGACATTATTTTACCATGGTACAATCAGTTTAAATACCACATTCCTTCCCATATTGGCGATGCCGGCGTATTTGAGCCGGCTGAGGTGAGACATATAGGCCCGGTCGGTCAGGTTGGAGCCTACGACGTAAAGCGAAAGCCGTTTTTTCCCACGGATAACGATGTCCGTTCCGGCAGATGCGCCCAAAAGCAGATATGCAGGCGTGGCCGTTTCCGTTCCTCCTGCGGCATAGAAGTGGTTCTGCGCCATGTTCCAGTCCAGGTTCAGGGATATGAAGGCGTTATTGAATAACTGGCCGTCGTGGGTTATTTCCCACTTGACTTCCGAAAACAGGCGCGGTGCCGGAATAAGGGGCAAATCATCACCGCCTTTCTCACGGGCATAGACACAGGAGAAATCGCTGCTCAGGTGAAGCTGGTGGACGGGATGGATGTCGAAGCCTATTTCTCCGCCGCCAAGATGCGCAAGACCGCTTCGGAAAGCATAAACCGGAAGTCCCTCATCAGATACATCTCCGTTACGTGCCGCAAAGATGTAATTGTCTATGCGGCTGATAAACATGGCCGACTGGACGGATACATACTCTGAAGTGAAGCCCAGCCCCAAGTCTCCCTGCAAGCTGTATTCCGGTTTCAACTCCTTGTTGCCCAGCTCAAACCGGAAGGTTCCTTCGTGCTCTCCGTTGGAGCCCAGTTCGGACAGATTCGGAGCACGGAAGCCTCTTGCCGCGTTGGCCCTGATGGTGAAATGCTTTCCCAGAGGACGTACGGCGCCCAGGCTGGCGCTGACGCCGGGGAAACGCCGGCCGAAGTCTTCGAAGCGTCCGGGAAGGGCTTCGCTGTGCAGCCAGCGTATATCGGCTCTCAGACCTCCGGACAGGGTCCATTTTCCCAAACTCTTGCTGGCCGTTGCGAAAAGCCCTGCGTCAAAAAGACTGTAGGCGGGAATCAGGTATTCTTCGCCCAGATTATCGCTCTTCTGTCCCATTCCGGCCAGTCCGAAGGCTGCTTTCCAGCCATGGCCGAAGGTGGCTTGATAACGAAGGTCGTAGTTGATGGTATTGAGCCGGAAGTCCAGGCCCGGATCGTCGTCACTTTCTTCAAATTCCTGGCGGCGGTTTAGCTGCCAGCCCAGAATGAGTTTCAGATTGCCGGGTCCAAGATGGACGGTATTGTCGGATACTGCTTTATAGTGGCGGACATGCTGGAATGGGAGCGAGGGGGCGTATCCGAAATTGTCTCCTTCGCCTTCAATCATTCCGGGCACGAGATGGAAATAACTGAACCTGAGGCGTGTGTAGCCCCATGAACCGTTACGTCCCAGCATTCCGGATGCCGCACGCTCGCGGTAGCCGGAATTGCCCACAGGACCATTCAGGGCGTTCTTGTATGCGTGTGCGTATTTGTCCGATAACCGGCCGCCCCACAGCCAGCCCTTGTTATTCCCGCCGGCGGCCAGGGAATAAGCCAGGAGGCCGTTATTGGTGTGATATTCTGAAGACAGGCTGCCGCCTGACTCACCGGGACTACGTATGGGCTCCGGATGGAAGATGAGAATGCCCGCCAGCGCATCGGAACCGTACATCAGGGAAGCCGGGCCTTTCAGTATCTCCACCGAGTGCACGCTTGCGCCATCGATCTCTATGCCATGCTCGTCTCCCCACTGCTGCCCTTCCTGGCGGATACCTTCATTGACGACTACTACGCGGTTGAAGCCCATACCGCGGATGACTGGCTTGGAGATACCTCCACCGGTAGTTATTTCACTCAGACCGGGCTCCGAAGCTATTGCATTGATGATGTTGCCGCCCGCACGGGCCGAAAGGCCGGACGGACCAATGACCGACACCGGTGCAGGCATTTCTTTCATTTTACTGTCTCCGGCAATGCCCGTGACCACTATTTCATTCAACTGCAGATGTTTGTAGAATACATCTGTGGAATCAGGAACAATCTCCTGAGCAGTCGCTGCCATACATGCGTATAGCAACGACAATATAAATATTGTCTTCTTCATTCTGATTTAGTTAATGGGTTAATACGATAATTGACTAAAAACAGAATGATACGGGCGGAGCTCTTGGACAGGATTGATGGGTGAAACTTAGGATGACATTCCCGGAGAGGTTGCTGTCAATGGTGACGCAACCTGATGACAGCCGGTTGACAGCAGGCTGTATCGTGGGTATATACACCTGGGCCAGAAGCTGGCAGATGAGACACTCGTCCGTACCCGGCTTTTCGGAAAGGTGTCCGGGATGCGGCTGGTGATGGGAGCATTCTTCGCAGGAAATGTCTGACGGGGCCGGACTGTCGTGATGATGAAACGGCGCCAGAAATACCATCGGCAGGACTACCGACAGCAGGAAGAAATCCGATATGCGACGTTTCAGCATCAGTTAGACTGAATTCTTCAATGTCGGCGTAAAGATACAACTTTTTTCCGGTTTCCAAAGCCCAGAAACTACACAGGCCGCCACACCGTCATGCCGGCCGTCCTCACCGAGAACTTCATGATGGACAACCTGGATGATGTGGCCTTCCTTCTCAGCGAAGAAGGCAGGCAATCTATTGTCGCCCTCCATATCGGTGGCATCCTGTCCTACCTCCAATCTTTGTGATCCGGACTGACTCCAGAGAGTGTCCGTGGCATCCCCCCAAAATGACACTGCCGCCTCCTACCAAAGAAAGCGGCAGTTTTGTCAATCAGGAAACATATTACCTACATCACCCCCTCCGCCGTTGAAATCACCGTCTCGCTCTTACTCACGCCAAGGCGGTCCAGCGTCGCATTCTTCACGCTCACAAACCCTCCGGCCTTATACCCAGCCGGTATAAGCTTGCTGCCCTTGTAAGTGGCATTTTCTGTGTCAATCACGGTAAAAGTAATGGCTTCATCGGCCTCATCTCCGTTGCGCAGCGCTACAAAAAATGGATCGGATGAAGGCGTGCCCAGCGTCACGGAGATGGGCCCCTCCGTAACCGTTGTTCCGTCAACCGACTGGCTCTGCACTAAGTGACTATTGGCGCTGGTGATGGTCAAGGACTTGGCTGTGATGGGGGTCTTGCTCTCGTCAGGCTTCTTGTACCGGAAGCTCAGCCGGAAAATGCTTTGCTGATTCACAAAGGTGGCATTATCCGTAGCAATGGTGTTGTACTCGGTGTCAACAGCTGTTACCTTCACGCCTGTCGCTGCCGTGTAATGGTACTTCTTCTCGATGGAGCCTGCCGTCTCCAGCAGCGTTCCCACCTGACCGGTATAATCCCAAGTCTCGCGCGGAGTCAAGAGGGTAAGGGTGGACGTCTCCGCCACCAGGGATGTGGTAGTCACCGTGCCCGAAAGTGTGGCTTTATGGGCATCCTCTGCGTCCGGCGTAGCCGTCAGTGTGCCGATACAAGTGCTCTCAAGGAACACCTTTACCTCTTCACCCGCCTTCCAGATGGATTTGAGCACCGTAGTGGTAGCCTCCTCTCCTTCGATAGCAAGGCCCTTGGTATCGGGGGCTTCCTTCTTTACGGCCTGCAAAGACACCGTCCACACGGAATCAGCTGCTGCGGCTATCGGTTCCTCAGGAATGGGATCAATGAGTTCTTCTTCCACCTTCATACAGCCCGTCCAGGCCATTGCGCCCACAAGGGCCATCAAAACATATATATTCTTTCTCATAATCTATTCACTTACAACATAATAAGCCTTTCCGGCCGGTATGACACTGCCGGTATATTTATAAAAGCCCAGCGTGCTCTCAATGATTCCCAGCACATACACGTTCCCCGCGGGTTGGGCAATCTCCGCATCCGAGCCCACAAGGATGTTCCCAGCATGAGCAGTGACCTCTGTTGAGTCCAGTTTGGTAAGGGTGACCTCTGCCGCATCAGCCACGATAATCACCGCCGTCCCTGCCGGAATCACCCGACTGTCCTCGCCAATCCGGTAGAACACCACCTGCGTGCCATCCAGCCCGGCCGTATAGGCCAGGGCGCCTTCCGGAAGCTGATAGTGTAGTGTGCCGCTATAAAAGGAGCCCACATACTTGGTTTCGTCCAAGACAGTGGCGGCGTTGAGGGTAAGACCCACCTCGGGGATAGCCGATACAGTGGCTGTGACGGCGATGTCGTAGGCTGGCATAGTGAGGGTGGTGCCGCTGAGAACAGAGGCGGTGACGTCGCTGCCGTTAGACGTTCTGGTCACGGTGTAGCTAAGTGTGTAGCCTGCGGGCACGGTGTAACTGAGCGTGAGCGTCTGGCCCGCGCCGCTGTATATCTTGCCGCCGTAGCCGATGGCCGTGCTGCCGTAGGCGGTAATACCACTGACGTCGTAGGCTGTCTCGGTGCCGCTGAGGGCGATGCCTTCGCCCAGTGTGACGGTGCGGGCGCGGCGGGCACCATCTTGGTCGCTGCTTGTGCTGCTGCCACCGCTGCCACCGATACCGCCGAGGCTGATAGCCGTGTAGTAGTTGTTGCTGATGGTGGCACTGATTGTGCTACCCGCAATGCTGCCGACATACCCTGTGCCGGTGACGCTGGTGCCAATATAGAGGCAGTCCTTAAGGGTATTATATTGCACGTCACCACTGATACCGCCGCAATCGTTACAAGTTAGACCGTTATTTTCGATGGTTGCGGCACTGACGCAACCAGTCATCAGGGCTCCCGAGCCATGAAAATAACCCACGACGCCGCCAAAGTTTTCTGCGGGACTGTTTCCGACCTTGATGGTAACGCTGCTTTCTACGCGGCAGTTGCGCACGGTGCCCCAGCTGATTTCACCAGCGATGCCACCGACATAATTATATCCTGTGAAGGTACTGTTGGCAAGGACGACGTTCTGCGCGGTGCCCTCATAGATGTAGCCGAAGAGGCCGATATATTTGTCGGCACTGGTGTTGCCAGTGCGGGTGACAGTGATGCCGCTCACGGTGTGGCCCTGCCCGTCGTAGGTGCCGCGGAAGTAAGCGTGGTCGTTGTCGCCCTGGTAGCCGATGGGCGTATAGCCGGCGTCGCAGACGATATCCTGCGTCTGAAGGAAGGTGATGCCTTTGCACTCGTTACGGCTCACGTTGACGATGTTGGCCAGACGGTAGAGGTCGGTCTTGGTGGCTATCTCGTAGGTGTCGGTTGCCAATTGGTTGAAGTCGCTGAACGACCAGACGTAGGGCTCATCAAGTGTGATGCTGAAGTTCTTGCTGACGGTACCGCTGAAGGTGTTGCCCGCCAGGTCCCTGACGGTGCCGCTCAGGGTGCTAATGCTGAGGGTGCCGCTGGCATTGCTGGCTATCGCTCCGCTGAAGGTGAGCACGTTGCTGCCGCTACCGGCAATGTAGCTGAGCGTGCCCCACGTGGTGGTGAGCGTCGGTGTGCCCTCCACGATGACAAGCTCGCTGAAGGGCACGCTCACGTAGATGAGGTTGCCCTTCTGGTGGCGTCCACCGCTGACCTTGAAGTTGTTGAGCGCAGTGGGTGCGGTGACATCGACCAGCCCCATACGCACGTAGAGGTCCTTGAAGCCCCAGGTGTCGTTGTCGTCGCCGGCACAGTCGAAGCGGGTTGTGATGGATGCTACGTCGGGGTCCAGCACCACCGAACCGGTGTTGTTGTCGCGGTAGCCGCTCTTGAACTTCTGCTGCCAGAGTTTGCTCTCGGCCAGAGGGAACTCGGTCCAGCTGCTGGTCTGTGATGTCCCAAACAATCCTCCTGCCGCCCGGTTGGCATAGTCGAAGCGGTGGGGGAAGAACATCTTGCCCTCGCCGCTATAGACGCCGCTGCCCTCCTTGAGTTCGAAGCAGGCCTTATAGACCGAGTAGGCCGGGTTGTTCACGCTGCCGTTGGGGTCGGCGCCGTCGTATGATGCACTGCTGGTGCCCGGAACAATCTGCACGTAATAGTAGCCGTCGTTCTTCTCCTTCATAGTGAAGCATACGGTGGCGTAAATCTTATAGCCCATAGTCTTCAGGCAGGCGGCTGTGGCACCTGTGCTGCTGATAAGGGTGTTAGTGCTCACGGTGGCGGCCCTCTGGCTATAGTCGTAGCTGTCGTCGATGAGCACATAGCCTTGATAAGTGCCGCTGGATTCCACTTGGTTGGTGGGCGGCGTGTAGGCTACATCGATGCAGTTGCCTATGCCTATCAGATTGGCGGGGTCGCCATTAAGGAACACGAAGCTGTTGTTGGGGATGCTGTTGTTTACGTTGGTGCCGCTATAGGTGAAAGGGGTGTTGGTGCTGACGGTTTGGTCGCGGTGGGTGATGACGGTGCCGTCGATGTCGAGGAGTTCGAAGCGATAGCTGCGCCGTGAGCCGGTCTGGTACTTGTAGACCTCGGCGTCGGGATTGCCCTCTGTCACGGTGACGGTCTTGCTCGTCTGCCCGGCGGTGAACACTAAGTTGCCGCTGACTGCGGTGAAGTGCTGCCCCTCGAGGGCCGATAGGCTCACCGTGCGGTAATAGACCGTCTCGGCCGAGGTGCTCTCGCTGCGGGTAATGGTGAAGGTGGTGATGCCTGCGCTGGTGCTGCTCGTCACGGTGAACGTGCTTGCGGCCCGGGCGTTTTGCCCCACGGCCAGTGCCGCTATCGTCAGCAGGGCCGCGATGATGTGTTTAGTTGTGTTTGAGGTTTTCATCTTTCGGCCCTCCTAATCATCTTCGTCCAAACTGCCATAATTGTAGTCCTGCTGAGAGGCACACACAATCCCTTCCGTTTTCACCTCCAGCACCATCGTGGAGGGCGCTTCGTAGTGTTCTTTCTTGATTGTTTCCATGGGTTCTTATGCGTTTTTGACAGTCAAAGGTTGGAAAAAACGAATAAACACTTGTCCATTTGGTAGAAAATCGGCAAAATTTCTTTTAGATGAACAAAATTTACGAATTCAGAATAAAGTTGGTAAATTTGCACAGTTTATGATGCTTACCCTTCAGGACTCCCTTTTCAGCGCATCGCTGGCGGTTTACCTCACCGCGAGCGTGTTTGTGGCAGCTGTTCGCTGGGGGCACCGCTGCCAACCCTATGGCAAGCACATGGACTACTACCATCCGGCCTGGAAGACGGTCATCTTCTGCTTCCTCTGCAACCTTCTGATGGCTCCGGCCATCTTCATGCCCACGGACACGGACGCCGTACTGCAGCTGCGCCTGTTCCTCATCCTGGCTTCGCCCTATTTCTGCGCCGTGACTATGTTCAGCTATTTCGGAAATGTACTCAAGGTGAACACCTGGCGCCGGCCAGTGTTTATCCTCTCCGTGCCGTTCGGCGCCATGGCGCTTTCCGCTACCGTGCTGGCCTTCGTTCCAGGGACGCAGATGACCCCGCAGTTCTGCCGCTGGTATTTTTCGTTGGGAGGCCTTCTGGCCCTGGCGTTCTTTTCATTCATTCGCATCAAGTCGGCCATGTCAAGATTAAAACACGCTTCTCCAGAAAAGTACATCCCGAGCATTAGGGATATCAAAGTCAGTCTTTTCAGTGAATATCAGTGGATTAGCTTACTACCCAACCGGGGAAAGCCTTATAACCACATCATTGACGGGCTGATTAAGATTGGCAAATACTGGAATTCCGATGACTCTGAGAGTGATAATGGTGCCTTCACCATGAAATGGATGGCAGAAAAGTTACACGAGTCTCCAGCACATGTGAGCAAATGGATTCGCGCCATCTATGAAGACTTGTTTGTATTAAACTGTTCTGAACCGGAGTTATTCGTAGACGATGGTGAAATTCTTTGTGAATTCTGGTTTTCAGGTTTTCAGGAAGAACGTTACTGTTCTTTCAGCTTTGGGCTTCCCGCGCTTCCCCATGTAGGTGACACTCTGGATTTTTGCTTTGTTAGAGCCGCAATAGGATGTGACTTCTTCTACATCAAGGGCATTCGACACTATAGGCAAGGCGGGAAAACATGTATCGAGATTGATTGCGAAGCCGGAACCAAATACAACAAATTCCGAGAGTTCCTTCTGGACAAAGCCCAATTCATGAATGAGATAGGTTTTATGACAGAACACAACGCACGTCCGTATCTGGATGATATGCTCAGAGTATATGAAAAGAAAGGCTACGTCCCCTCAGTTGAAACGATTATTCGAGAAAGGGAGGAGCGTTGGAAGCAGTGGGAGGAGTCAAGAAAAAGTTGACTTCACATATAAAGAATGAGACTTTTACAAACATTCCAATCCACCTACTACACCCTCGTCACCAACTCCCCCACCGGCTTCCGCTCAGCGTGCATAGCCGATGGCTCACTCTCCGCGGCCGGATACCCAACGTTGATCATCGCTACCAGTTCGTAGCCTGAAGCATCAGGAAGGATATCCTGCAGCATGGCCGGGTCAAAAGACCCCACCCAAAGCGTAGCCAGGCCCTCGTTCTCCGCTGCCAGCATCATATACGTTGCCACAATGGCAGCATCCACCTCAGCACCGTTCTTGCCGTCGTAACGCCTTACCCACGCGTCCGCGGGCCTGCAGCCAACTACTAGCAACACCGGCGCACCATAATTGGACCGGGTAACACCTTTGATGGCCTCGAGCGTCTCCGGAGAGGAGACCGCCCAGATATGCACCGGCTGCTTGTTCACCGCCGTGGGCGCAATCCGCCCGGCTTCCAGGATCCTGTCCACCTTTTCCTGTTCCACTCCCCGTGCCGCAAACGCGCGGCAGGAATATCTGCGATTCAGAACGTCATTGAATTCCATAGGCTTATAACTCTTTGTTATCTTTCGGTTCCAAGAACGCGAACATCATATCATTGCCAAAACCCGATTTTGAAATAGTCAAATAAGAATAGTGGGAAACCGTTCAAAATTGCAATTCTCTCCCCATCACACAGATACTTCATACACTGAGCATCAAATATTCTTTCCTGCGAAACGGCCTCTTTATCTTCCGGCAGGCCGCATTGATCAGATATTATACTTTTTGCCATTAATAGTTTCAGGAAGTCGTAGATTTCGGATACTTTGTCAAAAGTTCCTTCACATCGGTAAGGGAATAGTGGCGAGTACGGGATTGGAGCATGTTTTTTTGCCAGCTTTCCACATATGCCATCAAATACTTATATTTCACGGTATCGGAGTCATAGATGCGTCTGAGTTCTTTACTGACACTTAGAAAGAGCCCTTCACTTGAAATAGCAATAGACCCTATGCTTTCCAAAACTGAACTTCTGGATTCGTGGTAATGAATATCCTGCGGATAATAATGCCTTAGCAAATCATACAGTAGCGGAAGAACCTCGGGCTGGGAATACTTAAAGTATAACCGGAAGTCTCCATTTTTCCAACGCTCCTGTCTGTTCACTAGATTAAGGGCTTTAATGCTGCCCATGCCAACAAGAAGCCTCAAGGCATCCGGCATCGACTCTTCCGGCATATCGTCCAATCGTGGCTCAATATAGGCCATTACTTCTTTTTCACAGATGAGTTTGTCTACGTAAAGTTTCTTTAAAAGCAGTGGTTTTCTGTCATCAGGGATCAGCTCGATCACACTGGGATCTGAAAATGCGGCCTGCAATGTTTCAGATTCAAGCGCCTCTTCCAAAATACGATAAGCTGTATTGATAGACTCTGACTCCACTACCCACTTAACACAATAATCCATATACCGCTCAAGTTTGTTCTTGACAAAATAACGGCATAGTGATGCCATGAGGAGCCCATTTTCATCAAAGAAATCGGGTGAATCAAGTTTAGGACCAATAATATCCATTATTTCGGACGGGGAAACATCGTCTCTGGAAGAAACGGCATCGAATACATTCTTCTCCCTGTGATAATGCCCATCAGAATAAGCTATAGCATATTTGGAATATGACAAATAAAACAATGCAGTCTTTTTATCTATTTCAAAGCCTCCCGTCAGCATAATTTTCATGGCTTGATAGCCAGGCCATGCTCCTCCCGCCACACATTTCATGACAAGTCTTTTCGCCGTGTCCGTAAAGATTTGAGGCCTGGGTTTATCAGAATTGTCATAACTCAAAATAAAACGGTCATAGAAGTCCCTGTCCTCGATCATTTTTCTTGCCGCTTCAAGATTGTAATTACCGGATTCGTCCGCAAAATGATAGAAATAAGCACTTACATACCGGCTTATCCTGTCCGATTCCAAAATATCGTCCAAAGCCGGTCTGTACCTTTTTCTCAAATCCTCCCTGGTCAAAGGATGGATGTCGTCAATTACATTCAGGACTTTCGTTCTGAACGCATCATAGTCAAGCAGCTCTTCAAAATCCCGGCGCGCCACTTCCTCATAGTCCGGACTCTTGGGGAGAATGTAGAACTCCGGCATTTTTTCTTTCCTGATTTTATCTATCAAATTGTACACTTCCGGTTCAGCATTGACACCAATGCGCATAAGAAGAATATATCCTTCACTGCTATGGTACTCGTTGGCTATTCGCTCTGCCTTTTCTTCATCAATCAAATACGATGCTCTTGTGTAAAGATAGTCAGAATCATAATTTGATTTTGACTCCAGCCTCCTGAAAATGGTTCTGACAGTACGGTCAAACATTTGGCCGTCAATTCCGCGTTTACGGAAATAATCGGCCATATCTTTACACCCATCATTGAACAAACGCTCACCAAATCTGGATCTGGCGGTAAGCTGGCAGAAGCGTCTGTACATAAAAGCGTCACTTAGAGACAGGTCCTCAGCTTTTTCTACCAGCGTTTTCCAAACTCTGGAGAACTCTTCGCCCTCAAAGTTCACATCATCGGGATCCAAATAGCACATCCCTATCATTGCCATTCTGACTCCCCTGGAACTGGAAACAGACTCGAATGCCTTATATACGTGGATTCTTGTAAGAAGATGAGTTACACCATTCTCACTATAATTCTTTACCAGATGCCCTTTTTTCATAACAAAGTCCATGAAATTGTCGGCATGGCCGGATTCGACAACAATGTCTATGAACTCGTCTATCAGTTTTGGGGCTTCCACATCCGCCATCATGTCATTCAGCCTCTTAAGTGAAGATAGGTTATAAAAAAATGGATTTGAGAAGGGAACGAAAATATAATACGGATCTTCTACTGAATTAAGGAGACGCAAGAATACCGAAAATAGTCCCTCACGTAACAAGTTGGCGAGAGACTTATTTGAAATGATAAGAAGCGTCCAGTTCACAAAACGTGAACAATGAAGAAGATTGATAGTGTGGAATGTATACTCTTTTGAGGCGGCCAAATTATCATAGATATACCTGATGAGTCTTTCCGAATGGCCAAAGCGCATAAATGCGGAGTAAAAGGCGCTATTCCATGAACCGTCCAACATTAGCCCAAGTTCTTTGTATGCCTCAAGCATACCGATGCATATATCGGCCCGCCGCGATTCGGGGAGGACTCCGGGGTCAGCATGAATAAGAAGCTTCTGATTCTCAGCATCTTTGAGCCAATTTACAATTGAGCCTGCGAGCACATCTCCCGCTGGCACAGAAGACAATAGCAAAAGAACAACATTGTTCCAAGTGTCTTTAATCCGTGCGCTACCATCCTAACAGCAGAACGACCGTAACTGAGCAATATCTTTTATAGAGAGCAGGTACCTGACCACAAGATACTCTTTGAAACTGTTGTGAACAAATCCATACCCTGACTCATTCTTTGACTGGACTAACAGCCCGCTTCTTTGAACCAGATTGTAGCTTTTCGGCGTTCCAAGAAGAGTGTGCAGCTCTGCCTCCTTTATGTAGTTCTGCTCCATCAGTTGAAGGGCGACTGCAACTTTTTCAAGTTCCTCCAGGGATTCCTCCGGGCTGTCGTACTCCCCTATCAGTTTATTTCGTTCAATACTTAACTGCTTATGGATAAGATGTTCCATTATTTCTCCCACGTTATGTGGAAGGCGATTCTTGGAAAGGTATATCTCTGCAATGGCAAGGAGTTCGGCAGGCTTCCTGGCGAATTCATAAAGCCCCTTTTCCTCAATCTGAGCAAGCAGTGACTCCGGATTTGGGATTCCATGCTCCTGGAGAACCATCTTCGCATCGGCCCAGCCCAGGTCCAAAAGGGAGATAGGAATAAACTCACTCAAAGCGGCAGGTTCAATAAAATTCGACCTGCAGGTTAGAATCATGATAAGATCCGGGTACCTGCGAGCATAACCGTTCAGCTCATTGAAAAGAGATTTACGGTCTTCATCCTTGAACCTCTCGTCCAGAGCATCAATAAGAAGAACGTACTCTCGCTGGTGCTTCTCAAAATTGGGAAGTAACGATATGAGGTTCTTGTACTCCTTCACCTCATACATGACAGGAGAGATGAGCCCGCTTTGAGAAAGCTCGTAACCAAGTTGCTTGACGAGGGTGGTTTTTCCTGACTGAGCATCACCGTAAAGAACAAATTTATTATCAGCCCCGGGATCACCGAAGGCTTTTAAGACGAGATCAAGAAGACTTACAGGCCTATACTTGTCTGGATTCAAGAAACGGTCCATGCCGGAATCATCGGAGATTGGCTCACAAAAACGAGGGATGAATCTGGGGACTTTTGAGAAAGCTCTGTTCCCGGTTATCTCCGGCTGCTCCAATGAATCAAGGCGATGGGTGATGTCGGCCAATAGCTTTTCTTGATACTTCGTTTTTAGGTCATCCAGAAAAACAAAGGTATCGTGATCTTTTTTTAACTCTGCCTCAAATAACCGGCAGAGTTCCTCCAGTTCGGAAACCGGCATGGCCCCCTTCTCTATGTATTGCCCAAGAAGAAATAATGATGACAAATAGTTATTGGCGTAATTACTACGTACATCATTGTTTTTCTTCCATTTCTTAAGGGCACGGTCATAGGCCCTCTCCACTGAAGACTTCCCCTGGAACCCCTCAATGGCTGCGTCCAATATAGGATCTGCCAACTTTGAAATGGTATATCCTATGATGTATGAGGAGAGACTGGCTAGAACTACTGAGGATAACATTTTGGTTGAACCTATAAATACCGCCAACTCTTCTAAAAAAGAGCCTTGAATATGGTGTCATCGAAGGTTATAAATACCCGATTGTCGTGAAGACCGTATTGAAGATTGGTTCGTCCTGCCGAGTTAAAAAGCCTCTTATAAATCTTCCTTTCAGCTCTGCGCTGGACAGCGACATCGTCAAAAACGGGATCTTGATGGCCATATACAATCACACGGATATTTCCATCGTTTTCAACTCTTTCCACTACTTTTGTCCACCAGTTTTTGTCAGTTTCACCAATGGACAGTCCGTATAGGACAATCATATCGGCTTTGGAAATACAATCGTAGCAACGTTTCCATACATAGTCCCTTCGAGCCGCAATATACTTTGGCTTCAATAGCTCCTCGGAGGCATCAAGACCATTGGCGAATGCCTTATTTGCAATCTGAGACTCATCTGCAACTCCCATCACCATGTGATCAAGGTCGCCGTGAACTTTATAGATATGTTCCAACTTAGTGACAACGTCAGGATCCGTTTTCTCCAAGTTAATTTCCGCTCCTTCGTAGCCGAAGGCGCGCTCAACAACATCTGTATAATTAAACGATATGATGTTGATATCTAATATCTTATTGTTCCTTTTATTATTAGCGACGTAGTTATTAATTGCGTCAATTGATTCAGGTGGTAAACCAACTCCCGGTTGCAACAAGAGTTTTCTGTTTGCGGCAACACTTTTGGGTGTCACTATAAGTTTCGCCTGCTCTTCTTTCAAATAATCTCTGAGATTGTCCCGAAGGAAACGGTAAGTATTGTCTAAATCATCGATCCCCCCCATTTCCGCGGTGAAACGGCCAAGGCCTTTTTCCATATCGGACCACGTTTCAGTATTCTCTGTGATAGAGTTTCTTAGTTTACCAATTATTGACTCTTCCTCCGGCAAAGACTTTATCTTGGCTTCATAGAAATCGCTATACCTTGTTTTAATCCCCTGCGCCAAATCAAAACCGTTCCCAATTAAGTACAAAACCCTCATAGACAGTTACTTTTATTTTCAACTCCGTATATTATACCGCTTTACGATTGTTGCATCATCTTCCTGGTAACATCAATAGCATCTACGATTGGTAACGGAAATGATTCTAAAGATGTACCAGCAGTGCGGATTGCCACCATTCCCCTGGTAGAACTATAGGACAGTCCAAAAAGAGTGGGCATGATTCCAATTCTATCTGTAATTCTCCCGTTACTTGATATTTCGAAAGCGGCGTCAAAGGGAGAGAACTCGAAAACTGTTTCGGACTCTAGCTTTATACCTAGTTCACCCTTGACAAAAATTGTAGAAATAATAGCTATCGATATACGATTGGCGGCGACAACACTTATGCTGCAACCATATTGAAAACTGACATCTGCTCCAGACACTTTCTCTGCCGGACGCAGTTTGGCCTCAAATGAGCGTTCCTTGCATGAAACTATGCGATAACCAATTGACTTTCCTGTGTCCATTTTTGTTTCTGGTTTGAATGTAAAACATTACTCTTAAAGCATGGAACAGCATAATCCATGATATTCACCAGTTCCCGCCTCACTATACAAGAACTATGAAAACCGATTGAAAAGACCAGGTCATACCATTCTTCCGGTTCAGGAATCTCAACCAATTTAACCCCCAACTTTTCCCCATACTCTATTGCCGTCTCAATCCTGAACGATTTATCCTGCCCGTGAAGCAATTTGTTGATATACTGAGGCGTAACACCCAGTTCACGGGCAAGATCTGTCTGCGACATCTGATGCCTCTCCATGTAGTCAATCAGATGCAGGATAATCTTAGTAGTTGCGCGAATCTCCTCTTTCCGTCCTTTCGCAACTTCATCTTCTTTCATCCATGACATCATGTCCTTCTTAGGAGTCGATGTCTGCTTGTGAAGACCTTTCATAAATACAATCTAACAGGCTTTTCTTATTAGTAATTCCGGCGCTCTTCAATTCTGACATCACTGTATTCAATTTCTTCAATTCAAGTTTAGTGTTGGGAGCCTGTTTCATTTCCTCCACAATCTTGATTGCACCACCGGTAATGATAAAACAATCGAAATCTACTTCGATGGCGTATAAACGAAAAGGAATCCGATCAAGTATGAACCCAAATTTGGACTTCAGGCGAAGCAGCTGATGAGGTCTCTTTCTCTTTTCATTCTGAGCTCTAATTGCAGCATCTCCTTTACCCAAAGGATCAAACAAATCATATACCCTATACTCTCTACACGCCTTTGTAAAGTCGCCATAATAATCCGGCCAGGAGGCCGTGGTATCAATTACAAATCTATCCCTGGACACAGTACGCCAATACTGTGTTTTAAGTAAATCAGCATTATTCTCATAGAATTCGTTCAAATACAACGGGTCGTTTAATTTTGCCCTGAAGACAACGAATTCATTCTTTCCAAGATAAAGAGGATTGTACTCTAAAGCATCCTTATCGATGCCCATATCATCCCAATCCTCTTTTTCAAAGGCTATAGCAAACACCCCATATTCTGCATTATCTGGCTCCTGTGCGTCTGGAAAAATAAATATGGGGTCAACAATCATTGTAACCTATAGGTTTAATTTCTTTGCAAATTTAAACAAATAATTTAACTTTTCAACCTTTTGGTTTAAAAATAAGCTGCTATTTATCTTCCGAACCATATTCAGATTGTCATGATTCAATTCCCGCTGTAGTAAAATCGCCGGAGGTTTTCCTCTGCCCAGATACGAAAAAGGCGTCCCTCAAGACGCCTCGATTACTCTTCCTCTCCCCATCACTACTTTATAACAATTGCCTCATAACTCTCAAACCCCAAATCCCTGTAGAGGCGGTTGGCTACTACACTATTCAAAAGATCTTTGCTATAGAAACTCGAAGCAGATAACTCGTGCATCAAGATGTCAAGGTCTGTCTAGTCCTGAGGCGTACATGAAACTAACCCTTCTACCATATTATAATCAGATTACCCTACCCCAGCATATCCTCCGGACCGATGGGCTCGTACGCACCGTCTTTCACCTCCATTATCACCGTGCCGCTTTCCAGGACCTCCACGGTGTGCCACTGGCCCAGGGGGATGTTCAGGGCCACGCAACCCGAACCGGGCGCCAGATCGATGACCTCCGTCACCTCGCCCGCGTCGTTATAAAACACCTCGCGAAGGTGGCCGCGGAGGCAGACCACCGTCTCTGACGATTTCATATGCCGATGAATGGGTAACGGAGTACCCGGCTCCAATGCATTCAGCATCCGCTGCGATCCATCCGCCGATGAGTTCCGCAGGTCATAATTCATCCTGAGCCGCGGCGAGGCCTTTGCCTGGGCCGTCAAATCGTCCAATAAAGCTTGAGTTATTTTCATTATTTCAAAGAATCAAGATATTCCTCGTGCAGATTATAGTACTTCTTCATAAACAGCACATACGCACCGACCAGGAGCACTCCCACAACAATCAGGTAGATCCAGTGCGCCAGCACCATCTGCAATACCAGCCACACCAGGATGGAAATGGCGAATATGATGCCGCCGCCGCGAAGGACGATGCTCGTGTGCGAACTCCGCTGGTTGGGCTTGTCGATGATGTTGCAACGGTCGGCAATCTTAAAGTACAGTAGCTCCGCTGCCAGCAGCAGCACTGCGATAATAAAGTATGTCCAAACCATATTTTATATTTATTCTTTTTTTCGTTTTGCCGATAATCCTCGCTTCAGGCACAATGTCGCTAACGCGCCACAGAGCCTTCCGCTCCCCACACAGAGAGGCCGCCCGCCAGGGCGTGCGCCCACTCTGTCTTTCCTGCCCGCACTCAATGGGTTTTCTCGCCACTTATCTCGCCACGTGGCGAGAAAACCCGCAAGGTCAGGCGTATTGATTCACTCTCTTATTCTCCTCCATCAACGCCAGCAGCTCTTTGAACTTCTCCACCCTATCCGGCTTTAATTCTCCAGCCGCAAAGAGTTTACGATTGTGCTTGATCCAATTGAGATACAGCCCACGCTCCTCATCATCATGCTTACTGGGATTTCGTTTATTGTTCTCAATGAACGCAACCACCTCATTGTATTTCAACAGCCACTTCTCGTCTTGTGTCATTGCAACGCATCATTATTCATCAGCCACCGTTCCAGGCACAGTGTCGCTAACGCGCCACAGAGCCTTCCACTCCGCACAGAGACCGGCTCCTTGTCAGTCGCCCGTCTCTTCTATGCAGCCAAACTTCAAATAGAAAGATTGAATTCTAAAAAAACCACCCTAAAAAAGTGACTCTTTAATGTCGAGAGACTTGATGTTGTAATCAACCACATTTATGCAATGCATCATAGAAGGGTCAAATATCACAAGATTAGTGCCTTTCGAATAAACCGAACTGGAAAATCTGATACCAGACACTTTTTGAGTCTTCTGCACATATTCACAGATGAATTGCGTGGGCACATACTCAATTTTAGAGTCAAACCTACGCATAGGATTTGACATATCCTTGCTTAAGGCCTGAATCAAGAGTTTACGCTTAGCCAGCGTTACTACATCTTCATCCAGCAAGTCATCTATTTCGTTTAAATCAATATCAGTGAGATTTTCTACAAGCAGAGGGTCATCTCCTACAATCTTGAATTCACCCACTGAAACCACATCATGCATATTGACTCTCGTTTCATAAAAGGTGGTCTTTGTCTCCTCTGTCAGGTACAAATATGGTATTCCTTCTGGGTTCGCACGGCCTGCAGGGCAATCTCCTCTCTCCGGTGCACCCATGTCATCAACGCCAAAACTATCAGTCTTTTTGTAGTGAATTCTGGCACGATAGAATGAATCAGCAGGATTAAGCGTCCACTGATTGTCAAGCAGTGTTTCCCAACCAGCAGCCTTGAGACGATCCAAATCAGTTGTAAAACGATGATGGTTCTTTATGTCCTCCTTCAGCGTTTCCCAAACCGTCACAGAAGCAGTTATACTTCCTTTATAAACAACAGTTGAATTTCCATCCACTATGCCATATTTGCCAAACGTAGCGTCATCTGTTTGAATGAGCTCGTTTATAACGGTACAGCAAGCATCTTCTGAAGTAAAAAGGGCCCAATCCCTCTGCAACAATTGACAAAGTGTGATTCCTGTATCAGAAAACTCAAATAAAGTAACAAGAGAATACAAGAATTCCTGCAATTGAGAGAAATCCTCATCAGCCGCTCTCCCCTTTTCCTCCAAATACCTCTTTATGGACTTGTTCTTGAAATCTTTCGCCTCGAAATTCATCGCTCAATCTCAGCTAGTATGCTTGTTACCAATTCAATGTGATTCTTCATGGTAATCTTTTTCAGAACACCCAGACCAGGATACCTTGCACTATTGTTGATCAACCAAGAGGCCGCATCGGTGGGCGCAACTGTTCTATAAAACTCTACCAATTTACGCGCAGCATCCTCAAACTTGTTTCGGACATTGCTGGTGTCATATCTTATATCAGAGACAAAATGCTGTACCCAAATGGCATCTTCACGCTTACGATAGGTCATGTGAATAGCCACTGCCGTAGGTGTTGTGCCTCCTTCGATAAATGCCTTGGGCAGCACGCAATAGTCAGAAAAACCATAAAAATGATCATCCCTGTAATAGAACGGTTCCTCTGTATAAGGATCTTCATCAATTCCACGATAGGCTGTGTTGGGTTTACGTACGACGAAATTATCATCCAGACGAATGATTTGTTTTCCTGTACGCAACAGATAGCGGACATTGCTACGGGAATCAACAGAGCCACATACAATGTATGAAACAGCACCATGATTGCAGAGTGCATCATCTTCTGCATTTCCCATATCAAACGCATCCTCATATATAACCATCACTTCCTGCATAGCATACTCCTCAATTATTTGTTTGATTATTCCACTTTTCCCATCTGCGAAGAATGCAGGAATAGGTTTAATGGCAAAACCATCAAACTTTTGAAGGAAAGCAGCCACTTCAAAACGATTGGTCTCAATAGCATAGTCGCCCTTTTCCGGATTTAGAACAACGCTGTACCGAAATCCATTTCTTGATAAGACCTCAGTAGCACGCACTAGTGCATCACTCAACACCCTTACCGGTTCAATAATCGGGCATAGCCAAGGATTAGCCGGATGCGCCTCGGCAAACTCCTTCAGCGCAACCAACTCATATTGTTTGCCTCTTAATAACGGGAAATACATAACTATATGGTTATTGTTTTGTTCAAATTATCACGCAAACGAAGGTACTGGCGGCTATTGACATTCAGCGCAAGGCAGATCTGCGTTAAACTCTTCTGGGCATTATCAAAAATCAAGTCGTTTCGTTTACGCTTTTTAATAATCTCAACAACCATCCTTGACAACGTATCCACAGGTATCTTACGTAGTAATTCCTTGCAAACCTCATACATTTCATAGTATCCGACCTGAGGCAAAGCCCCAAAATACTGTTTTACTATGCTTTCATATTCAGATATCCACAGCACCCTCATCAAGACATCCACATCCATATTATCAGTCAGATGTTCTGCTTTTCTATATTTTGAAAAAGTCACCTTCCCTTTATTTAAGTTCACCGCCAACACACCCATCCGGTCATCTATATAAGGCAGATAATCCTCAACCCTCTCTTTGGGCGCTACCAAATAACACTCTTGGAAGAACTTGAAATAAGAATCCTGTTGGCTCTCTAAACGCTTAGGCGAATCAAGTTCGGTTTTTATCTCATAGACACAACTCTTACCATTGAATGTGGCAATGTCTGCTATGGAATCTCCAACCTTGAATTCGTTGAACACAGAAATATTGCGTCCCTTGTTTAAAGATACTATTTTGTTGGTCAAGGCATTCTTGAAAACGTACTCATTCCTATACTGATTGGCTAGAGTCAGATACATCCAATCAAGATAGTTAGCATATGACATTTTTCCTAATATGCGGTCTTCATCATAGGCCAAACCAACACGATTAATCGCCGAGAAATCATCAAACTTTATCAAACGAGAGAATACAGACCTCGAGAAGACTGACGAATAACTTCTCAGTCTATCAATTTCAGTATTAGAACTCATTCTACAAAGCATATCATTCGGGCGATTCTTCGCCATTATAACATTTCTCTTCTGCAAAATTAACGAATCTCTCTCACTTTTATTGCATTCCTTTGCAATTTTTATTCTTTTTTTAAGCTTCATGCATTTGCCACATATCATTCACACTTCACTCTCCCCTCACCCATACTCTACCCATCCTTAACCGCCAACACTACCGCCCCGCTTTCAATCGACCTAGTGCCACTGGCCGATGGGGACGTTGATGGCAACGATAGGGCCATCAGGCGAAGGTTCGATGGCGTTGAGGTTGCGCTGGCTCTTATCCTCCGGAGAATACCGATAATCCAGATGAATCCGCAGACGAGGCGAAGCCTGAGCTGCCTGGGATGCTAATGAGTCAAAGGACTTGAGAGTTGATTATCAGGGCACCTCAAAGGCCGATACTCACCTCTCCTCCAGCCCCACATACTCCCTTTCCCCGAACACATTCAGGTACGCAGGGCGGATAATGCGCCTGTCGTCTATATTCAGTCCTTCGTTGTGGTCGGCGGGACGATAAAATCACCCCCTCACCACAACATCCCCCACCTTCTTAAATACAAACCTGCACTTTCTGCGAACCACTGCCCCGTCAGCATTCAACACCCCGCTGTCATAATCTATAACCATACTCTTATCATCCACAGAAACGACCACCCATTCTGCATTGCCGCCAGTAATTATTTGTTTCCTTAACCTTACAGAAAGAGTAACTCTGGTATGCTTTGAGGAACCAGACTCAAGAGGAGAGAACCTGTCGGAATACACCATCTGAAGACTCTTCTCCGCACTGGACGCATTGCTGTCGAACAAATACAAGGAGCCATGATACAACTGCAGTACTGCAAAATCATCGGACGGCGCCTTAGCAGCATCATAGGATTCCTTCGTTATACTCCCATCCGTGTCGATGACCCAGTCCTCACGCACCGACAGCCAGGAACCGACGACGTCAGAAGGAGGGATTTCTTTATAGCACGATGTCGCCAGGGCGACCATCAATAATAAAGCAAGTGTTCGTTTCATATGAATTAATAATTCATGGACGATTACCTCCTATATGATACGCATATCTACACGCCAAGTGACTCTTTTACTCTATGAGTTTATTGTTGAGGCGGGAAAACTGCTCGGGCGGCTGACCATAAGTCTTCATCTGCTATACCATTCCGGAGAATGTCATAAAGCTGTTGGTTGTCCTTGAATTCGGACTTATCAAGTGCTTCAAGAAGCTTCCTTAAAACGATTACCCTATCATAAGGGACGTTGCGCCTACTTAAAACGGGTGCAATGGCCGATAAGGACTTTTTTATATCATTGTCAAAACAGCACTGAACCAACCTGTCGAAATCGTCAACAACTCTATCCCTAATAGCATCGTCCTCAATAGCCCGGCCAAGAAAATGCTGGAAAAATAGGAGCCGATAACGTTCACCGTGCGACGGCCCGGTAAAACTTGGCCTGTAGTTCTCTTTCCCCATTTCAATCACCTTCATATAAGCATTCTTTAGCGCCACAAAGTCTTCATCCTCCAGATCTCTAGCAAGCAACAAATCACCGATATTCATATCATCCAGAGGCACCTGCTCCAAACGTTTAACATATGCTTTGGTATCGGCCCTCTTAATTCTCTCATACAGCGTATCAAAGTTGGTATTAATCAAATTTACTAATACGGACACCTCATTCTTTTTCTTTTCTACTTCTTCTGACATACTCTGTACAGTATCCGACATTATCCTCATTCTTCGTTGCATCCAAGCCACATAAAGCCCAAGGAAAACCGCTACAATTGATAATACCATGGTTAATATTCCCATTAACCTATCGCTGGCAGCAATCTCACTTGATATAGCTGAAGTAGATTGGGCAATTAACTCGTCGATTGCCACGGTCTTCTTGTATAGGATATCCTGCTCTCCTTCCAAGACATGCTGGTCTTGGCTTAACTGAATAACTGACTCTTCAATTTGCTTTAGCCTGGTCTCAGTGGGCTTATCTGCAGCAAATAACGCACAAAATAAAAATAAAGATATAAGGGTAATTATTGCTCTTTTCATATAAAAAAGAATCAAATAAACTTGGTCTCATATGAGTATCTGATATCACAACTAAACCAACAAACTCGAAATCATTTCTGGAAGATCATGATAGTTTTCATACCATAATACATTAACGCCCATCTCATAAAAGACCCGTTCGGCTTTTAGAGGTTGGTTATAGTCTTCACGGCGAAGAAACGCGTAATGTACTGGATCTCTACTCCCTCGCTGCTGAGCAATATCCAATAGTCTCCGGAGATTCGGGTCCTTCATTGACAAACCGATGAAAAAACAAGCTGTTTGAACTAAGGCATGAACTTGTTCAATATTCGCCCAATGAAAAGCATTGTTATAAAGAGAATGATACTCATCTTCGCTCAAGACCACATTCTTATCGTATGACTTATCCTGGTCAGATGGAATAAACCCATGCACATGAAATATAGGGAATTGTCTTGACGTCGGGCGATTCTGGCTGTTTGAAGGAACAATTCAATAAAACACGATGAATTAATTGTGTTTTAATTTTTGCTCAATCTGCTGATTTATAACATTTTAAAGAACATCTTTGAACACTATTAATTTGATAGTTGTGCAAGGAATTTTGACTTGTTGTGCGAATTATCTACCTTTGGTAGATTAATATAGTAACGAGCACCCCGGAAATGGGGTAAAAATTAGGGGTTGGAAATAATTTAAATTCCTAATTTTTGAAGAGTTTTTGGATAGTTTTTTGAAATGTTATAATAGAGCAATATGGAACGAATCACACTTTACTGCCGAACCACATCGGCGCGCGGGACCACCAATTTGAGGTTCCGGGTCACGGA
>Ga0129306_1000273_pt1 | contig 88169 bp, 68 predicted proteins | sample P827metagenome_FD_94438 | JGI IMG/M metagenome (GOLD analysis project Ga0129306, IMG submission 94438) | Capybara group fecal microbial communities from Wisconsin, USA - P827 metagenome | ecosystem: Host-associated > Mammals > Digestive system > Large intestine > Fecal | place: USA: Wisconsin...
AAGAATTTCTGTCGTCACTTTGGTCTCGATGCCAGATACGATTACAGAAACCTCCATCTTTTTGAGGTTGTCCGAGGCATCGTAGGTAAAGGTGGTCAACGTATTCTTTTCGGCATCATTGCTCTCGATTTTTTCTATGCGTTTTTTTGCGGAATCGTAATACAACGTTCCTTTGTCACCGACAATTGAATATAGGTTGTCCGATACGTGAACGGGCTCCTGCCAGTTGCCGGAATCGAGCGGGTTGAACTTCGTATAGGATTGCGCCTCCAGAGCCTCGCCGTTGTACGGCAATATCTGCGACTTTTTCGTATTCAGGTCAATCACTTTCATGCGGGAACCATTCACGATGCTGCGCTGGTTCAAAAGCGAGGATTTCATCTCGGTGTAAGTCTTGGACGCGCCCTTTTGCACCATATAGATGGAGACCACCTGCTTGCCCGCAGGAGTGTTGATTGTAGTCTTGATGCTCATTTCCACCGAATCACGGGCAAAAGCGGACTTTTTGAGCTCCGCACGGACTTGATTAAGAGAAAGCGCGAAGGAGGATACGGAAAAAAGAAGGAGAGAAAAGATGATTTTTTTCATAATACTAGTCCTTTATGCAACGGATGGGTATTTTATAAAGATTCACATCTTCCATAACTCTAAATAGATTAGGTTCAACAATGCAAACATATTCTGAATTAAATTGTGTACTACTCCAATAGCTAGAAGAAACGAAAATGTTATCATGATAACTTATCTGTGGCGGATGAGCGCTCCCTCCCTGTATGAATGATGTTCCACATTCATCAGTAGCTGTAATCCGCCAAGGAACAACCTTCATCAACCGTTCCGTATTTCCATCCGCTTGGACAAAAAGTGTTTCCCATTCAGTTCTTGTGGGAACATGCCATCCCTTGGGACAAACGGAATCTACGATATCCCAGTCTAACGGACCATGGCCATCGCCATTGACAATCAAGGAATAGTACCGCCCAAATGTCGCAACTAATTCTGCAGCAATGCAATCTGCGTCTGTACACTTGCTCTGCATCGTTTTTCCAATTTCACCGAGACCAGTAGTATCACGACGACAAACCGTGTCTTTTTTTTGCTCATCTACATAAGAGTAATCCTCTCCAGGGGCATAACTATACGGATACGGCAACTTGTACCTCAGATTTTCCGCCATCCACACCTGTTTTCCAATGGTAGTGTACTTATAAACCTGCCCGTCACGCTCGTCGGTGAAAGTGCCGCGATTGGGCAAGCCATAAGCATTCGTGCCCGTTTCGGGACATACTTTGTCGGCATCCCACTTTTCTTCCTCGTCGTCAAAAATGCACGAAGATAGAATGACGGACATGCCGAAAAAAAGAACAACCTTGACAAGCCTATTCATATAGCTTTACCCCTATTTCAGCAACTGCCAGTTAAGTATGGTGTTCCCACGTCGCAACACAATGTAACGGCCGGGCTGCATCACGGATGCGGGTATCTGCACCGTATGCTCGCCGATGTTCCATGTTCCTTCGAAAAGGCGGTTCTTCACCGTTCCGAAGGCATCCACGACTTCAAGGTAGTAATACCCCGTCTGGTCGACATTCACATATACAACATCGCCCACACGAGTCACGCGACTCGTGCCGGAATCACTTGCAACAACGTTATTCTGGAAGTTCGGCCGTGGCACGCCACCCCAGAGCAGGTTCCCGTTCCGGTCAAGCACCACGACGGAATCCGCCTCGAGCAGGTTCTTGCCCGTACCGATTCCGTGATGCGACGGGTCGTCGGACACGCTGTACGCGGACTCGGACCAGCCCTGGGCATGGAGCCCGAACTTCACGGCAGCCGAGCGCTTGCCCGGTTTGAGAACTACGTTGTTGTACACTAGGGAAACATAGTAAAGGTTACCGCCTGCGGCCACCTTTGAAGCTATCGCAGAGGCCGTATCCGGCCCGAGGTAGTACCAGTCGGGAGGTTCCATCGTGCCCGTGGCGTCGCGATAGTAGTACCGCGCCTCAAAGCCGGAAATACTGTCGGATCCGTTATTCTCAACATAGACTGCAATGGTGCTGTTCTTCCACGGTTCATTGGACTCCTCGGCAGCAAGAGCACGGATGCCCGACGCGGGGGTCGTTGCGGGCATGCCGTCATCGACACAATTCCAGCCGTTGAGCATCTCACCCTTGGAATCCAGCACGACGAGTCCCTTCGCCTCCACGTAACCGCGGGTCGAGCCGTGCTCGTAACTCGGGTCGTCATGGATATTCCATGGTTTGTTGTCCGGGGTACGATACAGTCCAATCTGGATGTCATCACCGCCATTTGCGTAACCATGTGGAGGAATAGGTTGGGCGAGCGCATATTCAGCATAGTAGACATCACCGGCATCGTGTACCACTGACATCGGACCCTGCGGATACCATGACGTCGCAGCCACCGCAGGACCTTCGCCCGAATAATAATAACGGATACGCACTCCATATATGTACTGACCAGTGAGATTGCGCAGCTTTATTCTCGGGCGGGCCCAAGTGAGGTCATAAACATTGTCGTAATGGATGAGGGCCTCGACGCTCGGCTCGGGAGCGGCCCAACCGGACTGGCCGTAATCCACGAGGTGTGCCTCGGGGAGAGAGGGACCAGAAATCGCCGCGATGCCCGCGATTTCGGCACCGCCGCGCGGACGCAGCCTGACGCGGTTCATGCCGGAGTCGAGCGAGAACAGGAGCGAGTCGCCCATGCGTACACTCTCCCACAGGCCGGAGGGCCGCAGACCATACGTGCCGACATCTACTCCGTTCACGGAAACTTCCACACGAGAATTGGCAGACGAATAACCGCGACCGAACACGTACAGGGCGTAGTTCCCGGCGCGCGGAGCGTCCACGTTCCAGACCGCCTTGCCGGATGTTCCCGAACCCTGGCGCAGGTACGACCTGCCGGGCAGCGCGCACGACTGGTCCACCACGAGGCCGGGCACGGAGTCGAGTTCCACGGCACGGACCGCGAGCGAGACCGGAGTGGAATCGACCACGAACGTGTCTACAGTAGAAGTATCGCCGGGTTCCCTGTACGGGGGCAGGCTGTCCAGGTTCTGCAGGAACTGCACCTGTTCTGCTGTGAGTGCAGAACGATAAATGCGAAGATCCGACATACGGAAGTAGGCGGAAACCTGTCCACTTTGATGACGACCCAATGCAGGGCGTCCATTGCCGCGCAATACGAAGCCACCAGGAAGAGTCTTTCTTTCAACAAAATTTCCATCTACGTACAAAGTGATTCATATCCTTTTTTACTACTTTAAAGCCATGGTTCTAAACGTCATTTGGCTTATATTCTTCTTTGGCGCGTTTGTCGCGTGCATGGTACAGTGGCTCGCCTTCGGCGATACCGGAATTTTCAACAAGGCCATCCTCGGCGCGTTCGACATGTCGAAGACTGCGTTCGAAATCGCCCTCGGCCTCACGGGCATTCTTTCCCTCTGGCTCGGTATCATGAAGATTGGCGAGAAGGCAGGCGCCGTCCAGATTCTCGCGAAAATCGTCTCCCCGCTGTTCAGCCGCCTGTTCCCCGAAATCCCGAAGAACCACCCGGTCGTGGGCACGATGCTCATGAACATCAGCGCGAACATGCTGGGCCTCGACAACGCAGCCACGCCGATGGGCCTGCAAGCGATGAAACAGTTGCAGGAACTGAACCCGAACGAAGACAAGACTGTCGCGAGCAACTCGCAAATCATGTTCCTCGTGCTGAACGCGAGCGGCCTTACGCTCATCCCGGTCAGCATCATGACGTACCGCGCACAGCTTGGGGCCGCAAACCCGAGCGACATTTTCCTTCCCCTCCTGCTTTCGACGTTCTTCAGCACCATGGCGGGCATCTTCGCGCTCAGCTTTTTCCAGAAGGTCAAGCTCAAGGACCCGGTGACAGTCGCTTGGCTCGGCGGGCTTTCGGCCTGCGTCATCGCCATCATGTTCTACTTTAGCCACCTCACCGCCGAAGCCATCGGAACCACGAGCCTCTTTATCAGCGGCATCGTGCTGTTCGGCATCATCGTTGCGTTCCTCGGGCTCGCCGTGTACCGCAAGGTGCAGGCCTACGAAGCGTTTGTCGAAGGTGCGAAGGACGGTTTCCATACCGCCGTGATGATTATCCCGAACCTCGTCGCCATCCTCGTGGGTGTCGCCGTATTCCGTGCAAGCGGAGCGATGGACCTGCTCATGAACGGGATCTCCTGGGTTCTCGGGCTGTTCGGCGTCGGCAACGACGTTGTGCCCGCTCTCCCCACTGCATTCATGAAGCCCCTAAGTGGTAGCGGTGCCCGCGGCATGATGATCGACGCGATGAAGGCTCTCGGCCCCGACAGTTTTGCCGGCCGCTTAAGTTGCATGTTCCAGGGAGCCGCCGATACGACGTTCTACATCATCGCGGTGTACTTCGGTTCTGTCGGAGTCAAGAAGACACGCCACGCCGTCACCTGCGCACTCATCGCCGATGCCGTCGGAGTGATTGCCGCCATCGCGATTGCGTACCTGTTCTTCCCGCCAGTTTAGGCCGGCGCGTTGCGCCTCTGAGCTATGAGGTATGAGGTCGGGCCTACGGCCCTTTGAGGTATGAGGCCGTAGGCAGTAGACAGTAGGAGTGGTTAGGGAGTGAATTCCAAATTTGACTTTTAACTGCTTACTAATCACCTTATAGACATGAATCGAAGCTAGTTAAAGCCCCTTTGAGGTATGAGGTGTGAGATCGCGACCTTCGGTCGCTTTGAGGTATGAGGTTCTAGCCTCATAGCTCACTGCTCATAGCTCATTGCTCATCGCTCTACATCGCTTGCGCTATCAGGAACCCGATGTATCCCACGTAAATGGCGAGGAAGGCCGAACCTTCGAGGCGATTGATTCGCCCAATCCGGAGTCCGTTCGCATCCAGGCGCTTCTTGCGCACCGGCAGCCCGAACAATAGCAGCAACACCGTCAGCACGGCAACCACAGGCAAGTCGCGGCTGAACACCAGCGGGTTGACCGTACGCATCGGTGAAATCGTCGAGGCTATGCCCACAACCGTAAGCGTATTGAACAAGTTAGACCCGACAATATTGCCGAAAGCCAAATCGTTTTCGCCCTTGCGGGCTGCGGCTATGGAGCTCGCCAGTTCCGGCAGGGATGTTCCCACGGCCACGATGGTAAGGCCAATCAGGAGGTCGCTCACGCCCAGCGCCTGCGCGATGGACACGGCTCCCCAGACAAGGCACCTCGAGCTCAGCACGAGCAAAGTGAGGCCGAGCAAAAGCCAGGCAACGGATTTCGGCAGAGAAGCTTTCCCGGACTCATCACCGTCTTCGGCTTCCTTCTCCAGTGCAGAAGCCTTCTTTTTCGCACGAATTTCGCTCCAAATGTTGAAACCCATGATCCCGGCAAAAAGCAGGAGCAGCACGACGCCGTCCAAGCGGCTTATGGAACCATCCGCAGCCTGGATGATAGCAACCGCAGTCACCCCAATCAGAATCGGGACGTCGCGTTTGAGCGCTTCGCGTTTCACGATGACCGGGGAAATCAGCGCCGTGACGCCGAGAATGAGAGCGATATTTGCAATGTTGCTGCCGTAAGCGTTACCTAGGGCGAGTTCTGGCGCATTTTCCATCGCCGACAAGGCCGACACGACCATTTCCGGAGCAGAAGTCCCGAAGCCGACGATAACCATCCCGATAAGGAGCGTGCTCATTCCAAAGAAACGAGCCACGCCCACAGCGCCATCCACAAATTTATCCGCGCTCCAGACCAGGACGGCAAGGCCAAGAACAACAGCAACTATAGGAAGGAGCATCTATTACAGGTAGTAAGAAAAACCTATGAGGAACGCAGACGAGGAAAGGTCGCTCAGCTTGATGACATCGTCCTCGAAGGAATCATACAGGTCGGAGAAGCCACCTTCAAAGCGGACATCCAAGGCGATGTGCTTGTTAGCCCAGTACTCGATGCCGAACACCAGGTCCCAGCCCATCTTTTTGCGGTAACCTTCGTCGAGCATGTCGATTCGCTCCGAATGCTTTTTTCCGCCTTCTTGTGTAGTAGAAAGTTTGAACTTGTCATACACGGCGAAAGACGCCTGGAGGCCCAGATCGAACATGAGGCCGGAATAAGGAGCCTTGAAAGAGAACAGCACCGGAACGTCGATCTTGCGCTGCTTGAAATCCAGAGTGTAGACCGTCACGGAACGCGCACTGCGGTCGTCGTAGTGCAGCGTGCCACTAGCCAAACTCTGTTCGTAAAGGACTCCGAGTTTCAAAGCCACAGTGAACTTGTTCAACGGCAAGACAGACGAAAGACCGACTCGCCAAGTATAATCGCTGAAGGAGTTATCGTAATAGGCGTAATCGTTCAGGAAATACCCACCGAGGAAAGCCTGGGCACCAATGGCGAATCTCAGGGGGATAAGGCCACGGAGTTCGTCAAGCGTAACAGAGTCCTCGCCGGACCTTTCGGCTACATAGACCGTCTTGACCGGAACGGTGGTTGTGCGATAGACAACTGCCGGCTGGAGCGTGTCCACGTCGACACGGCGCTGCTGCGTCGGAGCGGGGGCCGCGGCCACGGGGGCCGGTTCTGCCGGAGCAGGGGCGGCTGCGACGGGAGCGGCCGCATCGGCGGCGCGGACTGCGGTCGGGGCAACCGGTTCAACAACAGGTTCTTCGGCCGGGGCGGCTGGGGCCTGAGCCTCGGGAGCGGCAGCGGGTGCGGCCTGGGCTGCAGGGGCGGCGGGAGCTGCTTCGGGAGCAGGAGCTGCGGCAGGAGCAGCAGCGACAGGAGCTGCAGCATCGGCGGCACGGACCGCGGTCGGTGCCGCAGGTTCAGCGGCGAAAGCGAGCGCGGACATAGCAAGTACAGTTACAATGGACTTCATCTTGATATTCATAATTCACTCCATTTTTCATTATATACGATTATTATAGTAATTATCAAACGAAAAAAGCTACTATGCACCGCCAAAAAGCGCCCCTATCCCACTTTTATTCTAAATTATGGAAGTATGAAACTCAATATCATTTCTTCCGAATCCGCAAAGGCCCAGGATAACAAGGCCTACACCCTATTCTTTGTCAAACAGTCCATCCAATTTTCCAAGGTGCTTACCGAAGCCGGTAGCGCCCAGGTGGAATCCGTCCTCGAAGGCATGAAGGACGGCCCCTTCGAAGACCTCGAACTCCTGGAAATCGACGGAGACAACACGATTTTCGTCGATGCCGCCAAGGAGCGCGGACTTTCTAACCTTGACCACCTGCGCATGGCCGCCTATCGCCTCGCCGGCCGCGCCATGAAAAAGCAGATTCCCTGCGTGAGCATCTTCCTTGCCGAGGCCGCCGACGAACAATTCAAGGCCATCGCCCACGGTCTGCATTACGCGAACTACAAGTTCGACGCCTACAAGAGCAAGCAAAAGAAGAACTTCGAAGTCACCTACGAAATTATCGCCGGCGAACACGTCGCCGCATTCAAGAAAATCGCCGAAGAAGTCGCCATCGAGCAGAAGGCTGTCGTTCTGGCAAAGAACCTCATCAACACTTGTGCCGCCGACCTCTACCCCGCCGAATTCGTCGAGAACGCAAAAACCATCGCGAAGTACACGCCGGGACTTTCCATCAAGGTGCGCGACATGAAGCAGCTCGAAAAGGAAGGCTTCATGGGACATGTGACCGTCGGCAAGGGCAGTTCCCGCGAGCCCTACATGATTACGCTCGACTACAAGCCCGCCAAGCGCACGTCCAAGGACCACCTGGTCATTGTCGGCAAGGGACTCACGTTCGACACCGGCGGACTTTGCCTGAAACCGCCCAAATCCATGCCCGAGATGATTAGCGACATGAGCGGTGCGGCCACCGCGCTCGCCGCCATCCAGGCCATTGCGACACTAAAGCTCCCCATCCACGTGAGCGCCGTCTGCTGCCTCGCCGAGAACGCCATCGGCAACAAGTCCGTACTACCGGGCGATATCTTTACAGCCAAGAACGGCAAGACCGTCATGGTCGACAACACAGACGCCGAAGGCCGCCTGGTCCTCTCCGACGGACTTGCCGAAGCAGGTGAAATCGGAGCAACGCATATTGTGGACCTCGCCACCCTCACGGGAGCCATGGTCCGCGCCCTCGGTTATGCCGTCGCCGGATTCTTCAGCAACGACGACGAACTCGCCCTTAAGGTCATCAACTGCGGCGAAGCCTGCTGCGAAAAGTTCTGGAGCATGCCCCTCGAAGAAGAGTACGCCGACGCGCTCAAGGACAAGTTCGCCGACCTCAAGAACACCGGAAGCGATGCAGGAGCCATCTCCGCAGCCCTATTCTTGCAGGAATTCGTGCCCGAAGACACCGCCTGGGCCCACTGGGACATCGCAGGAACCGCCTTCGTCGACAAGAAGTGGAAATACACCGAGTACGGTGCGACCGGATTCGGCGTGCAGACACTTATCGAGCTTGCTCGCGAGATGAGTGCAGCCGAGTAAATTTCTATCTTTGTTCGGGAAAGGAGATTCCCGGCCAAGCCGGGAATGACAGTTTAAAAATTCCGTTTTTCACGAGAAAGCGAATATGAAGAACGTTGATACGATTGCAGTTTTGGACTTTGGCGGGCAGTACGCCCACCTGATTGCGAACCGCGTGCGCCGCTTGGGCGTGTTTACCGAAATCCACTCCCCCGCCGCTCCCGTCAGCGAACTCGAAGGCGTGAAGGGAATCATCTACAGTGGCGGCCCCTCCAGCGTGTACGCGGCTGACGCTCCGGAATACAATCCCGAAATTTTGAACCTCCCGGTGCCGAAGCTCGGCATCTGCTACGGTCACCAGCTCATCGCCCAGCAGTTGGGCGGTCACGTGGAACCGGGCAAGGTCAAGGAATACGGTATCGCCGACCTCATCGTGGGTGACGAAAAGTGCCCGATTCTGAAGGATCTCCCGAAGGCCTCCCCCATGTGGATGAGCCACGGCGACCAAGTCACCAAGCTCCCCGAGGGCTACAAGATTGTGGCCAGCACCAAGGACTGCGAAATTGCCGCCGTTGCCTTCGACAGTGACAAGCCCGAACGCCAGATTTTCGGCATCCAGTTCCACCCGGAAGTCACGCACAGCAAGTTCGGCATGAAGTTGCTCGAAAACTTCATCGACTTCACGGGCGCCAAGAAGACTTGGAACATGAAGAGCTACCTGCCGCTCATCACGCAGCGCATCAAGGACCAGGTCAAGGACCGCAAGGTGTTCTTGCTCGTGAGTGGCGGCGTGGACTCCACCGTGGCATTCGTGCTCCTGAACCGCGTTCTCGGACCGGAAAAGGTCTTGGGCCTGCACGTGGACAACGGCATGATGCGCCTCGGCGAATCCCAGAAGATTATGGACTTCCTCACGAAGGAAGGCATGAACAACTTGAAGGTGCGCGATGCTAGCGAGCACTTCCTCGCGAAGCTCAAGGGCGTGACTGCGCCGGAAACCAAGCGCGGCATCATCGGCAAGGAATTCCTGACGGTGAAGGATGAGGAAATGGCAAAGCTCAACCTCGATCCGAACCAGTGGATGATGGCTCAGGGCACCATCTACCCCGACACCATCGAGAGCGGCGGCACCAAGAACGCCGACAAGATCAAGACGCACCACAACCGCGTGCAAGAAGTCTTGGACCTCATGGAAAAGGGCCTCGTGCTCGAACCGCTCGCCGACCTGTACAAGGACGAAGTCCGTGCTCTCGGTGAAGAACTCGGCATCCCACACAACCTCGTGTGGCGCCACCCGTTCCCGGGTCCGGGCCTCGGCGTGCGCCTGCTCTGCAGCGACGGCGTACTCGCCAATGACATGGTGAAGTTCGAAGACGTGAAGGACACCGCCGGTCAGTCGCTCGCCGACTACCTGAAGGCGAACAACATTGCGGGCCGCCTGCTCCCCATCAAGAGCGTGGGCGTGCAGGGCGACGGCCGTACTTACGCACAGCCGTTCCTCATCACCACTCCGGGCCTCTCTTGGAAGGATTGCGAAAAGTTCTCGACCGAACTGGCCAACCGCTTCAAGGCTATCAACCGCGTGATTTACCAGATCGGTAGCGTCGCTGACGAAGATCCGAAGCTTGTCGAACAGTTCGCCACCCGCGAAAATTTCGATACGCTCCGCAAGTTCGACAACATCTGCACCGAATTCCTGCAGGCAAACGACCTGTACGAAAAGATTTGGCAGATGCCGGTCGTGCTCGTTCCGCTCCGCACGGCAAACAAGCCCTGCATCGTGATGCGCCCGGTGAACTCCACCGAAGCCATGACCGCAAACTTCGCCGAAATCGACCAGGGCATGCTCGCAGGTCTCTGGCGCAAGTTCGAAGCCGAAGGTGCTGGCAGCCTGTGGTACGACGTGACCCACAAGCCGCCTGGCACTATTGAATGGGAATAGGAGATTCCCGACCAAGTCGGGAATGACAGGTTTGAATGGAAGATCCCCGCCTGCGCGGGGATGACAGTGAGGCTACCCCTGCATTCCTGCAGGGTCGACTACTTCGTGGATATTCTCAAGGTATCGCCTTAGCGGTATCATTTTGTCGTTAAACACATCCAAACGTTCGTCAAACGGGGCGTCATTCACGACGGTTTCCGGCCTGATATCGCCATTCTCGCATACATACGAAATAATGTCGTTCAAGAATTCTTCCTGGTCGGAATTGAGTTCGCTCCCCGAGAGGAAAGCATTGAACCGATCCAGCGCCTGCTTGCGATCGACACCAATAAACGAGCGAATCAATATGGCGACATTCCCGCCACATGGCCTGCCGTCGGCAAACTTCTCGAAGTCTTCCTTACTACCCAACTCAGACCACATTATACGCTGCAGTTCCAGAACATCGTCATTTGTGAGCGGCTCCAGGTTGTAGATCTTCTGGAGCACAGGATTGTTGTCCTTTTGGGCAAGGTAATCCATCACCTTCTGCCTGTAGGTCACGCGGGTCTCTACACCGGCGCTCTCGCCATCATCGGTAACGACATCGTCGATGTCAATCGTGAAAGTCTGGCCGCCATCGCCCACCAGGAACTTCATGAGGTCGCGGAGTTCGGTGCGCACCTTCTCGAGCCACTGCAGGCTCCTGTTTTCCCACGAGGTCCGGTTCAGCACTTCCTTGATGGTCCCCATCTTGGCAACCACTTGCGGGATTGAAGCCTTTGTCATTAGGCGTTCTGCAAGTCCACACACATTTATAACAGCTTTATTTGCATTGTATCCGCTATTCACGAATTCCAATTCAATCGCCAAAACAAGTACATCAAATTTCTTGGCATTTTCGTCTTGCGTGTTATGCGGCAGCAACGGCGCAATATCAAGCTTCAAAGTCTGCACATTGGCAGCGGTCAAACACACCCACGCATCATCGCTCTTGAAACGACAGACTGCGGCCCAGCGGTTCCGTACCGAAATGTAGGCGTCAGACAGCGTAGCTACCTGTCCCTTCAATGTAGACTTCAAATCATCGTGGAAACTTTTCGCAAATTCATCTTCCTGGAATGTCTGGTGCTGCAGATAGAACGCCAACTCGGCACGCAAGGCGAACAGGCGCTCCGTCAGCGACATGCTCTGCTGCACAATCTTGCCATCCGGATTCTGCTCGAAATACTCGAAGTTCCTGCACCAGTCAAAGATGTAGAAACATTCCTTGTCCTTGCCTGCCCCGTAAATATCGGCAGAAAGACGCGTGCCACGGCCAACCATCTGCATGAACTTGATTTTCGACTTGACAGGCTTAAAAAACACAAGGTTCAATACATCGGGCACATCGATTCCCGTATCGAGCATATCCACCGACACAGCAACTTGCGGGTCCTTGTCGCGAACTTCGAACTTGTCAATCAAATCCTGCGAATAGGTCACGTAGTTATCAATCAGCGCGCAAAAATCGGAGCCGTATTCAGGATAAAGCTTGTGGAACCGTTCTACAATCAGTTCGGCATGCTTGTGGTTATACGCGAAAATAATACTCTTGCCAATACGCTCGCCACTCTGGACCTTCAGGCCATTCTTCATCAGGTCCTGCAGCACGTTATCCACCGTGCCTTCGTTGTAGATGTACTTGAAGATTTCCTCGCTACCGATATCGCGCCCGCGGGTATTCCCGCCCGCTTCCGGCGGCATAGCACCCGAGCCAAGTTCCTGCAAGGTTTCTTCATAGTCCCACACCTGCTCCAGCTGTTCCCTTTCTTCTTCCGAAAGGTCGCTGTACTTGATGCCGTCCTTCAGAATCATGGAGCCACGCTTGAACCCGTGATAATTCACTAGGAAGCCATCGGCCACAGCATCGTCGAGTTCGTAGGCGTAATTCGGGCAGCCGTTCTCCATCTCGAAAATATCGTAGGTGCTCTTGTCCACCTCGTCGCGAGGAGTTGCGGTAAGCCCGAGCAGCAAACTGTCGAAATAGTTGAAAATGGCGCCGAACTTTCCGAAAATACTGCGGTGCGCCTCGTCAATGATAATCAGGTCGAATCGCCCGACCGAGAACGGCTTTTTCTCGGTATCGACGTAATTGATCATCGTCTGGTAGGTGCTGAACACGATTCGGGCGTTCGGGTCGATATTTTCCTTGTTGCTCTGGTCGCTCAGCACGGTCACGGTCGTATTCGGCAGTAGCTTCGCAAAATTCTTCTTCGCCTGGCCCACCAGCGACGTACGGTCGGCAAGGAACAGCACGTTCTTGACCCAGTTGTTCCGCATGAGCACATCTACCGTAGAAATGGCGACGCGAGTCTTGCCCGTCCCTGTCGCCATCACCAAGAGCCCGCGACGGTGCTTGCCGTTGAACCACTCGCACACAGACTTGATGGCCATCTTCTGGTAATGACGGTCGGTAATGCTCGGCTTCACGCTAAAGTCACTGATGTCCTTGCGGCTCCGTTTCTGAATCAAGAGTTCTAGGTCGCCCTCAGTATGGAACGCATAGAGTCGCCTCGGCGGGTAGCCAAGGCCGTCGATAATATTCGTCTCGTAACCGTTGGTGTAATAGATTACAGGGCGGCGACCATATTGCTTTTCGAGGCAGTCCGCATAAAGTTCTGCCTGGTGCTTGCCTACAATGGGCGAAACTGACGTTTTCTTCGCCTCGATAACGGCAAGCGGGAGTCCATCCGCACCAAAAAGCACATAGTCGGCAAAACCCATTCCCAACACGTTCGGCATCCCATCCACTTCAACTTCAATACACGCTTTCGAAGGCTTCACGATCCCTTCGTCCGTAAGCACTGTCCACCCCGCCTCGCGGAGCATGCGGTCAATCAGGACCCGGCGGGTTTCTGCCTCGGACTCGGGCGTTCCATCGATGTCGTCAGGTTTAGCCATCGTTTTCAATATAAATAATATATTTCAATATTTTCGTGTAACCAAGCCTATTTTATCAACGAAATCGCATAGAGCGGACAAATTTGAACGTGCCGGATTGCGTTTTCGGCTTCGGTATCGCAATAGTCCAGCTGGCCAAAGTTTTCCAGGGAAAGCCGGTAGGCATTCGTGAGTTTTTTTTCGCGCATCATAGACCACAGACTCTTCATTCCCCCTTGAACCTCGGCCTTGACCTCGATAGGCATGACTTTCCCGCCAAGGGTTTCTATGTAATCCACCTCGGCCAGGCTATTCTTTTGCATCCGCGTCCAGTAGAACATTTCATGACGCATGTTTGGAGTTTTGTTCCGCAAAAGTTCAAGCCCCGCGACCATCTCGGCCAAAGCCCCCTTGTTCACAAGATCTGCCGCACTTGCCGTAAGAATTGCAGTGACTGTTTCTGAAATATCGCCAAGAGACATATTCATTAGCCGCAGCTGCAAACCGGAATCGAGAAGCAAGTACTTCTGATAAGACGAATCCGCTTCGCTCCCCAAGGGGAGCCCGTTTGCTGCAGTATGCGTTACGGGAATGATAATACCAGCAAGGGTAAGCAACTGCATGGCTTCACGGATTTTTTCTGTCCTGTAGCCGTGCCCCACCTTGGCATATGTGAATTTCTTTGTAATCTGCAACGCTGCACTCCGGAACGCGGACCGAAGCAGCACGGGGTCAACATTCTTCTTGTATTTTGCAAAGTCGTCTTCGTACGAAATCAGGATATCGTCTTGGATAGATTGACACTGCAGATAATCTCTGCTGTCCACCCATTTGGCAACCGCTTCCGGCATTCCGCCAACCATGAGGTAAGTCCTGAAAAGCTCCACGAGTTTGCCGTGAATTGGAGCCGGCAACGGATTTGCAAAAGATGCCGCGTTCCGAATTTCCAAAAGCTTGTCAAAACCGTTTGCAAGCGCAAACTCGTCAAAAGTCATGGGGTGCATGAACATAGAATGGATGCGGCCAACGCCAAAGGTCGGGAGTTCCTGCAGGGCGAATTCCAACAGCGACCCGGCGGCAATCACATGCAAATCAGGCAAGTCTTCTTTGAAGAAACGGAGCGACATAATCGCTTCGGCACAAAGCTGGACCTCGTCTAAAAAAAGGAGAGTCTGGCCGGGAACAATAGGCTTGGCGCTCATGGCGGAAATTTCCGACACGATCCTATTTACGTCTAGATTCTTGCAGAACACCTCTTTGTATTCCGGATTCTTTTCGAAATTGATGCTGACGCAATTTCCGAAATGTTCGCCCAGATGCTCCGCCGAACTTGATTTTCCCACTTGGCGTGCCCCACGCAGCAGTAGCGGCTTGTGGTCTTTTTGTTTGGACCATTCCAGCAAGAATCTGTCTATTTTTCGCTCAAAATACATCTCCAGACCCCTTTTTGATATTTTCCAAAGAAAAATATAATCAATTTTTGTAATTTTCCAAACAAATAATTTTAAATTTTTGGATATTTTCCAAACAAATAATTAAAAAAACGCCGATTTTTGCAAAAATTAGCCGAAATATTTGTCCATGGTATAGTCGAGGAGCTTTTGCGTGTCGGCGATGGAGGCGCGGATGGTTTCTTTTTGCTTTTCGATGGACTGGATTTTTTCGGCAAAGGATTGCTGGAGAGCGAGGGGCGGGAGTGGAATAGGAATCGATTCTATTTCAGCGGTAGAAATGTGAGTTACCTTAAATCCCTTCGCATATTTAGCCTTTTCATTATAAAAAGCTTGGGTCTGGGTAAAATAAGAAACATACACCCCATTTATGTTATGATGAAATATAGCCGCATCAGAACCCACTATAACATCATAGTTTCCCAGCCATGCAGTACTCTTACAAGACCCTTCCACATCTTCACTTGTAATCGCCATTACAACATCACCAGTATGTGCAATTTTGTATTTGGGTAAAAGATTCTTGGGAATACATGTTTTGTGTTCACAAGCTACAGCTCCAAAATGAGTATGCAGTTGTCCATAATGAATACAGGGTAATCCATTTTCGATAAAATCTTTTTTTGAAATACCAGCACCACGTTCTACACAACCAATATTCCCAAATGTTTTTACTTCCCAGCCTTTGGGGTTTTCGATGGGATCGCCGAACATGTCGTAGAAAATAGCCTGAGCGAGGTTGTCCAGTTCCTTGAGCTGCGCGTTCTGCTTGTCGATGATACCCGTCAGCAAATCCAGCTCCGCAACAATACGAGATTGCTCTTCAAGCGGCGGAACAGGAAGTACAGCATTCCTTACATCATCCTCCCTAACAGCGGGATAATTAGCACCAGCCGTTAATCCAACCAAATAGTCCGTAAATTTTTCAGAGCAAACAAACAGAAAAACATATTGAGGCAAGATATCTTTATCGGCTCGCAAAACACAAAAGCCGCTAGAAGCGACAAGATTATTTTTCTCATCATCAACAATAGCCACATTTTTCAAGTTTGGTCGAACAAGAGAAACAAGAACATCTTTTTTTTTCAAGCATTGTTGAGCTCGGGATGGAGCATCACACATTTTTGTTTGTGTGTAGGATGTTATACCATGTTTTTGATTATCAATTGAAGCTATATCTACATAAAGAATTTCATCACTCGAATCAAAAGTTTTTAAAGCCCTTCCAATACCTGATTTGGAAACGCACACATCACCAAGTTTCTTGTATTCCCAATTACGCTTCATTTCGTTTTCTCATCTTATGGATTCTATCGCTTCGCTCCAGAATGACATGCTGGTTAGAGATTGCTTCGTCGTTACACTCCTCGCAATGACAAGTCATGTCTGGATTCTTCGACTACGCTACGCTTCGCTCAGAATGACAACTTCACTGGATCCTATCCTATCGTTTCACTCCAGGACCCTTCGGCCTCCAGGATGACACTTATAGGTATTTCTCCTTGAATTCGTTCATGGCGGTGTTGATTTCGTCCTGGAGTTTCGTAATTCGCTTGAAGACGGTCTTGGGATTTTCGTATTCGACTTTGACTTTTTCGACTTCCTTGTACTTGTTGATGCTGAGGTCGTAATCGTTCGCGACGATTTCTTCTACCGGCACAAAGAACGACTGTTCCTTGCGGGTGCGGCTTTCTTCGGCAGCGAGATTCTTCCAGCGTGCGACAATGTCGGGAATGTCGTTTTCCTTGCACTCGGTGCGCTTCTGGTCCAGCGTGTAGCCGTCGGCCTTCATGTCGTAGAACCAGACCTTGTCCGTGCCGCCCGCGTTTGTCTTGGTAAACACGAGAATCGCCGTCGAAACGCCGCTATACGGCTGGAACACGCCGCTGGGCATGCTGATAACCGCCTGCAAGCGCTGATTCTCGATAAGTTCCTTGCGGATAGCCTTGTGGCCCGTACTGTTTCCAAAGAGCACGCCATCGGGCACAATGGAAGCACAGCGGCCGCCCGGTCGCAGCATACGCACGAACAGCGCGAGGAACAAGAGTTCCGTCTTCTTGGTCTTGGTAATGGCAAGCACGCTCTTGCTTACCACCTCGTAGTCGAGGCTGCCCGCAAACGGCGGGTTCGCAAGGCAAAGCGTATAAAGGTTCTCGTCGGTGTTTTCGGAACTCAGGCTGTCGCGGTAGGCAATTTCGGGGTTATCGACGCCGTGCAGCATCAGGTTCATCGCCCCGATGCGCAACATCGTCTGGTCGGTATCGAACCCATGGAACATCTCGCCGCGGTAATGGTCCGAATTTTCCTTCTTGAGGAGTTCCTTCTTGTGGTGCTCCTGCACAAACTTCGCCGCCTCCACGATAAAGCCCGCCGAACCCATCGCCGGGTCGCAAACGGTATCCTTCAGGGTGGGCTGCATCATATCTACCATCATGCGGATAATGTGGCGCGGGGTACGGAACTGCCCGTTGGTGCCGCTGGCCGCCATCTTGCCCAAGATGTATTCATAGACATCGCCCATGGTATCGCGGTTGTTCATGTCGAGCCCGTCGATACCTTCCACGATTTTCGTGAGCGTGCGCGCACTCTGAATCATGAACGTCGCATTGTTCATAAAGCGGCTGTAGGCGCTCTCCTTGCCGTCGTTCAACGTCTTGATGAACACGAACACGTCGCGGGAAACCGTCGCATACATCGCCTCGGATTCCATGTTCTTGAACACGCTCCAGCGCAGGCTGCTGTAAGGGACATCGCGGTCGAAATCGGGGTTGTGCCACTTGCCCGCCTTAAATACAGGGTCCTTGACCTTCACGCCCATGGCGTTCGCCGCCGCTTCCTTCTTTTTCTGGGCGTCGTCCAGCATCTTCATAAAGAAGAGGTAGGTCATCTGCTCCAAGATGGTGATGGAGTTGGTGATGCCGCCCGTCCAGAAAGTGTCCCAGATAGAATCGATGCGGTTCTTGATTTCGCCAGTAATCATGTGAAAGTCCAGTGGTAATGTTTGCCAAGGAATATAGTAAAAAACTAATTTTTTTAAGTGGATTCGATCCTATCGCTTCGCTCCAGGACGCTTCGCGCTCCAGAATGACAATGGAGGTAACGCTCCAGGGTGACAATGCTTCTGTCACCCTGGAGCGAGGCCGCAGGCCGATGCGATAGGGTCCATGGATTCTATCGCTACACTGCGTTCCGCTCCAGAATGACAATGGAGAAAACGCTCCAGGGTGACAGACGGTAGTGACAACGAGGTACGACATGGCAGGCATTACATACGAAATAGACGACAAGAACATTGTTGAACAGATTCGTAACGACGCGATGAACGCCGCTAAAGAACTTGTAGAAAAGGCTCACCTCACGGCGGGCAATATTGTGGTTATCGGTTGCAGCACGAGTTCCACGCTCGGAAACGACATCGGGAGCCACTCCGTGCCCGAAGTCGGCAAGGCGATTTTCGAAGGTCTGCAATCCGTTTTCAAACCGCTCGGCATCTACATCGCGGCGCAGTGCTGCGAGCACTTGAACCGAGCCATCATCGTCGAGCACAAGGCCGTACCGAACGCCGAAATCGTGAATGTAGTTCCGCAACCCAAAGCAGGAGGCTCCTTTGCCACTGCCTGCTACAGCGCTTTTGAACAACCTGTCGCCATCGAACATATCAAGGCAGATGCCGGGCTAGACATCGGAGGAACGCTTATCGGCATGCACCTAAAAGAAGTCGCGGTACCTGTTCACATGCAGCTAACGCATATCGGCAAGGCGATTTTGATTGCGGCACGCACCCGTCCCAAATTCATTGGCGGAGAACGTGCCCACTACGACGAGAGCCTCAAGGACGGCTATCCCGTTTTCTAGTTTACTTGAATTCCGGTGCGATGGTAATCACCAGTTTTATACCCTGGATTCCGTGGAAGCCAAACTGCAGGCGGAAGAAATACATGTCCGGCCTGCGGACACGGACACCAAAGCCCCAAGAGTTCAGGAACCTGTCGAACGACCACTCGTTGATTTCGTCAGAAAATAAAGCATATTCGTCAAAGATGACACCATCCACATAGCGGTCCACCGGCCAACGGTATTCTGCGCTCAAGCCCATCAAGTTTTTCGACATAAGGAAACTCCCATAGCCACGCAACGGGAATCGAGGATTCAAGACCGGATAGGCATTGAAGGGGGCTCCGCCCTTTTCCATCTCGTACATGGAAACAAACCTGTACTGTAGCGCAATCACACGACGTTCAAACAAGTTTTCCTTCATGTTGCTGGGGCTCCACACACGTGCCGCCTCGTTCCACGAAAAGTCCGTATAGAACCGCCTATTCTTGCGGCCTTCGCTCGAAGACATCACGTACTGCTGCGCCTTGCCAAAATAAAAATACTTCTGGAAAATCAACTCACCAATAAAATAATTGTGGTTAAGGCCACCGTCTTCCAGAACCTCGCCCTCGTAATCCCCTTCCAGTCCCAGTTCGTCGAATCGGACGCCCTTATATTTTTTGACGAACATGTAGTCGCCGCTCAACACAAATTTATAGCCCTTGGATGGAGCGTAAGGAAAATCAAGGTTGTCGAAGGTAAAAGTAAAGCCCAGCGGATACTGCCAATGTTTCTGGTAAAGGCCCCTGTCCTCTATACGGAAGTCGTCGCCAACATAGATGCTGTCACGAGCCACATTGGGAACGCTCGCATCCACGTACTTTATGCCCGAATTAAAGCTCAGAGAAAGCGTACGCGACGAATTCAGCGGGAATCCGATGTTTCCGTCAATCCTGTAAGACGAATCCGGCTGCACATAAGAATTCCACTTTCCTGGCAACGTAAATGACGCATCGCGATCCATATCCATTGTGAACTTCGTCCCCAAAGACACCGGAACGCCAAACAAGCTGTGCTTGCTATAACGGGTATTGAAATAAATATCTCCATTGGCATAATAATTCGTATTTAAAGCAAAGTAATCCCGATACAGGAGCATTTCGCGATGACGGTAAGAAAAGCCGATAAGCGTCGAAGAGCCCGGTTTGAAGTTAAATACTGGATAAATGAAAATATTGCGTTTTTCGCCGAACGTTATGAGGTTTTGAAACGTTTCAATGACTCCGTTGTCGAATGCATAATGCAACGGAAGCGAAATAGGCATAATCATTGCATTGAAGAACGGCTGCATCACATTGTCCAAAGTCCAGGCAAACGGGTTACTCCCCTTAGACTCCTCTTCCGCATCTTTTTCCGTCTTTGTTTCCGCAGCGGCTTCCGTTTTTTTCTCGGATTTCCCATCTTCGGCAAAAACAGGTACGGCAGCAAAAGCCACCACAGCGGCCATAAGCAAGCCATACTTCAACATGCGGAAGAAGCTAAACATACCGAAAAAACGCAACATTTCGACTACAATTTATAATTATATTATTGTCGATGTTTTCCTTCCTTGCAAAATTAATTCGACATATATCAAGATTTCCGAAAGCGGTCATTGCCGTAACGTTTGTACTCCTTTGTCTCTGCCCTTATTTCATTTCGAACTTGAGATGGGAACTGCAGCTCCAGGACATTCTGGAAAAAGACGACACGGTAAGCCAGGACATTGAATCCATCGAGAAATCGTTCGGGGGACTCGGCAGCCTCACCGTCGTACTGCGGTCCAACGACAGCCTTGCCAACTACACGCTCGCAAAGAACGTCGCGAACCAGCTCATGACGTACAAGGACATCATCCACTTTGTCGAGTTCGAGACAGACATCAACTTCTACGAAAAATACAAGTTCTTCTACATCAACAACGACGATCTCGACACGATTATCAACCGCGTCGAATTGCTGCGCAACTCGCATGTGCTCAAGCACAACCCGCTTTATGTGGACCTGACGGATAAGAGCAGCAAGCAAGACTCTACGGCACAAGACTCTATAACGGCACAGGACAGTTCCGAGGTCAGCGCCTTTGCGAACTTTGACCTAGAAGACATCGAGAGCAAGTACTTTGACAGGCTCAAGCGCAGCCATTCCAATAGCGATGGTACAATCCGCGTCATTGACATCTACCCGACCCATTCCATTGCGGACCTCTACGCAAGCAGGGAACTCGTCGCAACCGTCCGGAAGTGCATCGAAAACACCGTAGGTTCGGACGGAATCGAGGTGTACTACACAGGCAAGGCCTACGACGTCATCCAGACCGGACGCGCAATCCTCCCCGAAGCGAAGAACGCCGGGAAAATCATGGCCATCCTCATCCTGATTCTCCTCGTCATCAACTTCCGCAAGCAACCGCAGCTAATCCTCATCTCGGCAATCCCCATCGGAATTCCGCTTCTGTTCGTCCTTTCGATTGCGCAGGTCCTGTACGGCAGGATAAATCTGTTCTCACTCGTACTCGTACTGTTTCTGCCGGGCCTTGCAAGCCAGATTATCACGCATATTCTCACGCGATACTTCAAGGAACGCGCCCATAACCTGAGTCCCGACCTCTGCATTGAAAGCGCCATTCTCGGAATCGGCCCCTCCACTGCGGCATCCGCACTGATGATGGCACTGCTGTTCGCCGGGCTCACGTTCATCCCGCTCGCAGGAATCAAGGAACTCGGCGTGCTGGGCGTCATCGGCTGCCTATTGAACTGGGCGGTATGTTCCACGTTGGTCGCTTCGCTTTTGCGCATTCTCCAGAAAAAAAAGCCGTTCAAGATCCCGAAGTTCAACTTCAAGTACAACTACCGCTTCACGCTCATGTCGTTCAAGACAAACTCCATCGTGCTCACTGCGGTCGTTGTCGTAAGCCTTGTCGCATTGTTCTTTGGCGGCACAAGCCTCCGTGTGTTCTACGATTTTAGCCGGACCGAGCTCCAGCACAAGAAATCCGTGGCGGATTCGCTCATCGCGCAGACTGAATTTCCGCAGTACGATCCGATTATCGTGCAGCTACCGAGCGCAAAGGCGGGCGACTCGCTGGTAAACAACTTCCAGCGGCTTAAAAAGAAAGGGCTAGCGAAAAACATCGACAAGATACTCACGCTTTCACAGATTTCTCCAGCTCTCCAGCCCGAAAAGAAGGCCAAGCTAGAAAAACTCGAGTCCATGATTTCGGACAACATTGTCATCGAAAAGCTGACCCCGGCAGAAAAGGCGACCTTCCGGCGAATCACCGCAAGTCTCAACGTACACTCTTTCGAGGAAACCGAGTTTACGCAGGCCCTGCGTCAAAAATTCAGCGACAACCAGGGTAACCTGGGCGTTTTCGCCTTCATATTCCCGAACATCGACCCCAACAACGGGCTGGAATGCCGCCGCCTCGTCAAAGACATCAAGAACTTTGACGGCGTCATTGACGGTTCCCTGAAATTCAGCGGAACACCCATCCTGAGGGCGGCACTACTCGACAAGATTTTCCCGAACCTGTACAAGCCCATCATCTTCGGCTGCATCATCGTGTTCTTCATGCTCCTGGTTTTCTACAACAACCTGAGCCGCGCAACGTTCACCGTGCTTCCATCATGCTTCGCCGTAAGCTGGCTGCTGATTGCACTCAAGTTCCTGAATATCGAGATTTCCATTTACAGCGCCATCGCCTTCGTGTTCCTTATCGGGGCAAGTGTGGACGGATCGCTACAGCTCTGGGCATCGTTCTACGAAAAGCAAGGCGGCACGGCACTCATCGTGCTCCAACGCAAGTTCACTGGAATCGTGATTTCGCAGATGGCATGCCTCGTGGGAACATACGGGCTCCTCATCTCGTCGCATCCTGGACTCAGGAGCATCGGCGTGCTCTCGCTCATCGGGCTCCTCTGCATCTTTGCAGCGCAGCTCACCATATTCCCGCTGATAGCCGGGGCGCTAGACAACTACAGAATTCGCAAGAAACAATCAAAACATGACTAAACCCATTTCTACTCGAACCCAGAACATCGCCGCCTCCCTCACCGTCGCCATCGACACGATGGCCAAGCAGATGATTGCCGACGGCAAGGATGTCGTGAGTCTCGGAGCCGGAGAGCCCGACTTCCCGACACCGGAACCCATCCGTGCTGCGGCATGCAAGGCCATAAACGACGGCAAGACGCGCTACACCGCCCCCGTGGGCATCCTCGAAGTCCGCGAAGCCGTGGCAGACAAGCTCCGCACAGAAAACGGCCTCGACTACGACGCATCGCAGATTATCATGACCAGCGGCGCAAAGCACGCCATATTCAATGCGCTCGCCGCACTCATCAACCCAGGCGACGAAATCATCATTCCCGCCCCCTACTGGGTCACCTATCCCGAACTTGTCAAGTGGCTCGGCGGCACCCCCGTCATCGTGAACACGACGATTGAAAGCGGGTTCAAGCTCAGCCCCGAGGCCCTGCGCAACGCCTGCACCGACAAGACCAAGGCCATCATCCTGAACAACCCATGCAATCCGACCGGGGCCACATACACAAAGCAGGAACTGGCTGGGCTTGCCGAAGTCATCGTTGAAAAAGACATCTACTGCATCTCGGACGAGGTGTACGAATACTTTGTCTACAATACCGCATTTTGCTCCGCCGCAGCATTCCCCGGCATGCCGGAACGCACCATCGTCGTGAACGGATTTTCCAAATCGCACTGCATGACCGGCTGGCGCATCGGCTACGATGCCGCACCCGCCCCCATCGCGAAGATTATCGGAAAAATCCAGGGACAGGCGACACATCATCCGAGCAACGTTGCACAGTACGCGGCGCTAGGCGCACTGCAGATGAACAAGAGCCACGTGAACGAGATGCTCGCTGCCTTCAAGCGCCGCAGGGACTACATGGTCTCCCAGGTCAGCGAAATCGTGCCCGAGCCCGTGCGAGCCCCCGAAGGAGCGTTCTACCTGTTCGCCCCCGTGAGCGCGTTCTACGGCAAGTCCACGCCGAGCGGCAAGGTTATCGGCGGTTCCGTCGAACTCTGCTCCTATCTTCTCGAATCCGAGGGGCTAGCCATCGTGCCGGGTGCAGCATTCGGTGACGACAACTGTGTCCGTTTCTCCTATGCGGCCAGCGACAGCACACTGCAACAGGCTTGCGAAAGATTCAAGCGCGGACTGCAATCCTTGAAATAGCACGGGGCGCCAATGACCGAAGCGTTCCAGATTGCATACCCGGATCCGGAAGTCCCGTTCACCATCGGGCGCAAGCAGGAAAATTCCCTGTGCATCCAGGATATGCTCGTCTCGCGCCAGCATGCGGTCATCGAATTCCGCGAAGGCAAATGGTTCCTCAAGAACCTCACGCAGAACAGCATCACCGAACTGAACGACACCCCGATTGACGAGGCCGAAATCAACGACGGAGACGTCATCCACATCGGGCCGCACCAGCTCCGCGCTATCATGAAGGACGGGCGTCTTTCGCTCATCGTGCTGGAACTGAACGACATCCCGCTGCAAGCGCAACTTTCGGAAAATTGGGAAACAGTCCCTCTCGGCGAAAGCGAGAACCGCTTCGAAAAGACGAAGGTACGCGTCGCAAACGGCGAAGGGGAACTCCTCCTGCCCCATTCCGTCACCGACGAGACAGGAAAAAGGCTCAAGCGCATTACGCTCAAGAACGGCGAGCACGTAAGATTTCCCTGGAGCGACATTTCGTACAGGGAAGGAATACTTTATTCACAAAAAGCGCCCGTCGGCTACGATGTTCACGTGAAGGATCTCGAAGTCCGCGCCGGGAAGAAGACGCTACTCAAGGATATCAACTTCGATTTGCCCGCAGGAGAGATACTCGCCATCATCGGGCAATCCGGACAGGGAAAGTCTACACTGCTCCGCCTGCTCGAAGGCTTGCACCGGGCGCAAAAGGGCTCGGAAGTGCGCATCGGCGGGATTGATTATAGGAACAAAGACATAAGGCAGAGGATTGCAATTCTCCCGCAAGACCCGGAACTCCGCAAGGACCTGACCGTCCGCGAGACGCTCGTGAACGGGGGCCGCGTCTCGATGGACAAGAAGGATTTCCGCGAAAAGGCCCAGGGGCGGCTCGAAAAGTTCGCGGAACTTTTCGGGCTGAGCGCGCGACTCGACAGCCGTGTCGCGACGCTCAGCGGCGGCGAAGCCCGCCGCGCCGCCCTCGCCCAGGAACTCATGGGAACCCCGGGGCTTATCCTGCTCGACGAGCCGCTTTCCGGCCTTGACCCCTACAACTCCAAGATTCTCTGCAACCACCTCAAGCAACTTGCGTTCCTCGGCCACACCGTCATCCTCACGACGCACAGCTACGAGGCGCTGCGCATCGCGAACAAGGTCCTGCTTTTGCACAGGGGCCGCCAGGGATTCTTCGGCACCACGCAAGGCGCTTTCCAATATTTCAAGACAAACGACGCTGAAGAAATCCTGAACAACCTGGACGACGAAACGAACGCCCGCTGGGAAAAATCCGGGACAAAGCTTTCGAGCGCCGAAGCCACGCATTACTCGCACTACTACTTCCCGCGCACAAAGCGCCCGGCAGCGTTCTTCTACACGCTTGGACTTTCCGCCAAACAGTGGGCCCGCGACAAGGGAAAACTTGCGGCACTGCTCTTGCAACCGGTCATCATCGGGTTCCTGCTTTCGCAGATATTCTCCAAGCAGACCCCGCTCGGGATAGCCGCCTTCGCGCTCATCCTTTGCGCCAACTGGTTTGCGCTCTCGCTTTCCATCCGCGAGATTGTCCAAGAAAAGAAGATTCTCGCTAGCGAATTCCGCAAGGGAACCGGCATTTTCGCGGTCGTCTCGGCAAAGATGGGCATGCCGCTGCTCGCCTCGTTCTTGCAAATCGGCATTACCTACGCCTGCTGCGCATTCCGTCTCTCGGCACACCCCTCCGTGGCGCTCGTGGCCGCGGCATTCGCCTGTACCGTCGCCCCCGCCGTCGCCATCGGCATCATGGTGAGTTCGATTGCAAGGAACGCGGGGCAAGCGAACGCATTCCTCCCCCTCCTTATCATCCCGCAGGTAGCACTCGCCGGAGCGCTCGTTCCTCTCGACCAGATGCAACAGGTCGGCAGGGCCCTTTCGGCAATCATCTGGTCGCGCTACAACCAGGCGTCCCTACTCAACGTGTTTCTCGAACGCAAAGACGACATCCTGAACATCGTCGCGCCACTCGCCTTGGCCGCGGGTTTTTATATTATAGCCATACTGATTCTCACTTACTCTAAGAGAGCGAAATGAAAGCATCTGCACAGGACGGAAAAGCACCCCGTCCGTTCAACGAGAACTACGACATCCTCGACACGCTCGGCAAGGGCGGCATGGGCTGCGTCTACAAGGCGCTCGACAAGAAGCTGAAACGCGAAGTCGCGCTCAAGGTTTTGGACAAGTCCTCCGACAACGAAGCCATCCAGCGTTTCTACCTCGAAGCGCAGGCGATGAAGGAGATGGACCACCAGAACGTCGTCCACGTGTTCGATTTCGGGGAACAGAACGGTCAGCTGTTCATCGCGATGACCTACGTCAAGGGAATTTCACTCGCCGACATCCTCGAAAAGCAGAACAAGCTCCCGTTCGAAGCCATTGAGATTATCATCAAGCAGATTGCAAGAGGCCTGCTCTACGCGCATTCCAAGAACATCATCCACCGCGACGTGAAGCCCTCGAACATCATGATCACGCACGACAACCGCGTGTACATCATGGATTTCGGCATTTCGTACATCCAGGAGATGGAAAAGGAGCACCTCACCAAGACGGGCATGACAATGGGTACGCCGGAGTACATGAGCCCGGAGCAGTGCCACGGCGACGAAGTCACCATCCAGTCCGACATCTACAGCATGGGCGTTATCTTGTACGAAATGACTTGCGGCAAGTTGCCCTTCAACGGGAACCGCCCCATCGAAATTGCGCTCAAGCACGTGCAGGAGCTGCCCCCCGACCCGAGGCAGTTCAGGCCGGACATGCCACCGGGACTCGCCGAGCTCATCCTCAAGTGCCTCAAGAAAAAACTCAACGAACGCTTCCACGACATGCAGGAATTCCTGGACGCCTGCGACCAGGTGTTCCCCCAGAAAGACGGCACTTCGTCCGCATTCCCGAAAAAGCAGTCGCTCCTGCGCATCGGCAAGCGTTCCTTCGCCGACGCGGCCACGCGTTTCCCCTCGCAGGCGAACAAGATTCGCCTCAAGCTCACGGCCATCGCACTTTCGCTGTTCCCGCTCATCATCATCCTCCTTGTGCTGCTCATGTTCACGCACAAGCCGAGCAACATGATGCAGCAACTCGAATGGTCCGACGCGCTCGGCAACTTCGAGCAGACCAGCATGGAAGGCGACGAGACCAAGGGCTACCCGCTTTCGAACCTGGAAGACGGCGACCTGCGCACTGCATGGCTCTACACCATGCCGCAGAAGCCCCAGAACCCGATTCTCACGCTGTTCTTCGATAGTCCCGTGTTCGTCACCCATATCGGCATCGCGACCGGCTACCAGAAGTCCATCGACGATTCCTATGGCGACCGATTCCGCATCTTCAAGAAGCCGAAGACGCTCACCATCGAAACCAAGAACGGGTTCAAGCAGAAGGTTAAGCTGGAAAACATCAAGGGCGTGCAGTACCCGAACATCCAGGCGCTCGAGACGAGCGAAATCAGGATTTACCTAGACGACGTTTACGAAGCGGAAAGCGACGACTTCGCCATCTCGGAAATCCGGCTGTTCGGCATGGAACTGTAGGCTAAACCGGGCGCAAGGCGCCCACGACAATCTTATTGTGGAACGTGCGATGCCAGCACGTTCCTTTCTTTTTAAGGAGGCAACATGAATAGTACAGATACAGGCGCGCACAACGCCAAGCAGCAGAACAAGCCCAAGGGCAACTACATCGAGAGACTCGCAGCGGAACACCTAAAGCGCGAGGGCTACGAAATCCTCGCCCGCAACTATGCCTACCGCGGCGGAGAGCTCGACATCGTCGCGCGAGACGGGAACACCATCGTCTTCGTGGAGGTGAAATCCGTCTGGAACAACCAACAGGGAAATCCCGCAGCGCGTGTGAACGGCAAGAAACAGTACAAAATCTGGCAGACGGCATGCCACTTTTTGTACACGCAGAAAGACCTAGCGCCCAAGGGATTCGATCAGCCCTGCCGATTCGACGTCATGAGCATGCGAGCCTACCATCGCCCATTGCAGTTCAACCACATCAAGAACGCATTTGAATGCTCACAGGTCATCCCGAGGTGCTAGTGGCGAACCCTAGGGTTTTCACCATCTTTTTGCTACATTTCCGGCATGCGATTTGAAGTACATCCAGACAACCCGCAAGCCCGCATCGTCAAGCTTGCCGCAGCAGCGCTCGAAGACGATGCCCTTGTCCTCTACCCGACCGAGTCTGGCTACGCCATCGGGTGCAGCGCGGAATCCCCGAAGGCCATCCACAAACTTTACGCCCTCAAGAAGCCGATGAAGAAGTTCTTCATGGCGCTCATCGTCCCCGACATCCGTGCAGCGACGGACTACGCCCGTATCGACAACTTCGCGTTCAACGTCATGAAGCCCCGCGTCCCGGGCCCATACACGTTCATCTTGCCTGCAGCACCCCACATTGCAAGGCGGCTCGATGTCAAGCGCCCCGAAATCGGCATCCGCATGCCCACGCACCCCTTCTTCAAGGAACTGTTCCAGCACTTTGACAAGCCGATACTTAGCACGGCAGCAAAACTGAGCGAGGAAGACATCTACGAAGTGGACGAACTCTGGAAGACATTTCAGCATTCCGTCGACATGATGGTGGACTGCGGAAATATCGAAATCAATCCGACGAATATCGTAAGTCTCGTCAACGGCGACATCGAAGTCATCCGCGGGGAACTGCTGGATCCATAATTAGAACAAAATCCAGATGGCTATCCAGAACACCATCAGGCAGAATTCCATTTCCTTCGAAATCCTGGATAGCAGCGTACTACAGCAACACAGCGCCAATATGGCGAGCGCCCGAGCCCAAGGGAATTCTATACCCCGATAGGCAAGCGAAATACCGCCAAACAAGACAACCCAGAACCAGAGCGCCTGCGCCATCACGAGGTAGCGCCTTCGATAGCGCGGCAAAGACGTGGTCGAGAAGCACAGGCAAAGCGCGAGCATCTGCAGCGGGTAATGCTCTATCTGCGGGTCGTTGGGTGAACCCACGAGCAACGTGAACACGCAAGAGATAACGAAAAAGCCGAACAAAAGCAAGCCTTCCTTGAGGAGGCTAATCTTGCCACGCCACAGGAAGAATGCCTGGGCCAGGGCCATCACGCAAGCGAGCGAGGACATCAGCGGGGTCATTCGCCACCTCCTTCGCCGGCCTTCGCGTTGGCTCCATCCGCACGGGAACTTTCCGCAAGCAAACGCATGTAGCGGACCAGTCCGCGGGCCATCTGCGGGCTAATGCGACCCGAATAGGGATTCATGTTCGTTCTGCCATTCAGGACAACGTTCACCAGGGAGTCTTCCCCGAGGGCATCCATCCTAGCCAAATCCAAATCCTGCGGGACCGGGTAGTATTCACGGACAAACTTTTCGTTCAGGCGTCCATCGGCGCCATGGCACCCGGCGCAACGCGCCTCGAATACGGCCTTCGTGCGGATTACGGCCACAGAATCCAACATAGATGTAGAATCCGGCAATGCATTGACGTCGAACATATCCCCCGTGCTGCTGACCACCATGCCCGACGGGGCCGAAAGCGGCTCCGAGTAGAACATAGCGGCAATGATGCCGAAAACGATAGCCAACACAATTAGCAAAGCACCGCCGACCTTGCCGATGTGCATCAGCAGCGGGCGCAGGCAGAGCACGAAGCCCGCCACAGCAGTGATTATAGGACATACCAACGGGATTAGGTTGGCATCCGTGAACGCAACGTCGTTCTCTTCGAGGCTTCCGACAACCCAGACAAAAAACAAAACGCACGAGAGAATCCCCAACAGGAGCGGGAACCGGAGCATTCTGAACTCGGGAGTCGTGAACGGAGGGAAATAGGTCCTGCGACCGGCAGGGGCGACAGCCGACGCCGTCTCATCCACCTCGCCCATCAGCACTTCCTCGCCCTCGATCAGGCGGGAAAGCTTGAGGCGCGCAACGAGGAAGATTACCCCGAACAGGCCGAAACCGAAGCAGACCAGGCCCAGGTCGACCCAGCCGATTCCCGAGCCGCCCGACGGGAAAACGAGGAAAACACGCTCGAGAAGCATGCCGACAAGGACGGAAGACGCGACTAGGACACGGCCCAAGGTCGATTCGCGAATGGCGGAGACAAACCAGAACTGCGGAAGCAAAACGGCGAAAATAAGCACGATGACGTTCAGGTCACCCTTGAGCGCCCAGTCCCACAACAGGAACGCGCCCAGGAACCACGAGCCCACCAGCATGAGCTTTTCGAGCTGGCGCATCCGGTAGCCCTCGCCACAGAGCATGATGTTCACCATCGCAAGCCCCGAGAACACCGCACCCACGATAAAGTAAACCGGGAAGAACGCGCCGCGCCATGCCGGGACAAACGTCGCCGCGAAATCGAGACTCACGACAGTATGCACCCAGAGGACCATGGGGAAAAGGAGCCAGGCCAGGGGACGGTGAATCGAGGCCGCCACGGGCGACTTTTCGGAGAGCATGTGGACGACAAGATAGACGACGGACAAAAAGCCATAGGCCAGTATGCAGCAGAAATCCCATACCAGCGGGGAGCACACGTTGGCCATGCTTCCCCGGGAATCCATGTACGGGGCGACCATGTAGAAATTCTCGATGACGCCGAGATGCATCAACGGAAAGATGACCGCCACGGCAAGCGAGCACAGCGTCGCAAGTTCGGCGAGGATAGACGTGCGGCGTTCCATCTTGACATCGAGAACGAGGAAAATCGCCGAAATCAGCGTCCCCGCGTGGGCAAGGCCAATCCAGAACACGAACAGGCTTATGGGCAGCCCCCAGAACACTCCCGTGTCCACGGACCACGCCGCGGGCCCCTGCCAAATCGAATACCCCAGGGACGCAAGCCCCGGGACAAGCAGGCAAAGGAACACGATGAAGAGGATGCGGACCACTACTTACCCCCCATCATGTAGACAATCGAGGGATCGAGGCCCGCGAGGTCAGCCGGAGCGTACAAGTCACGGCGACGCGCCACCTTCACGAGCGGGGACTCCGGGTCGAGCCAGTTACCGAATACAATGGCTTTCTTGGGACAGGCCTCGGCGCAGGCGGTCTTCACGCCACGGCCACGCCAGACACCGCCAGCCGTCTTGACTGCCAGGCGGTCGTCTTGCAGCCTATGCAGGCAGAGCGAGCATTTTTCCATGACACCCTTACTGCGCACGGGCACCTTGTCGTTGAACTTCAGCGAAAGCCCCTGCTGCACCGCATCGTTAAAATTGAACTTGCGCGCATGCTCCGGGCAGTTCGCGCCGCAGTAGCGGCTCCCGGTGCAGCGCTTGTACATCATGGCGCTCAGGCCGTCGGGCGTATGGTTCGCCGCCCCCGTCGGGCAAGCCCTTTCGCAGGGAGCATTCCCGCAATGGGCGCACATGAACGGCACTCCGCCGCGCATCTCTATCCAGTGCATGAACCTCCCCTTCGCGGACTCGTCTTCGGTCACCAGGGGGATGTTGTTTTCCTGGATGCAAGCCAGAATGCACTTGCCGCAACCGTCGCAGGCATCGATGTCGATGGCCATCCCGAAGCGGTTCTCCTCGGAAGCGCCGGGCCGATTGAGCCGGCCAGGCATCGAGACGCGCACCAGCTCCATCCTGTGCGAAGGCATCGACATAGCGCGCCGGACCTCGGCCTCGAACATCTTGAACGAAGGCAGGTCCTTCTTCGCGGCGTCGCCCACGAAGGGCAACTTGCGGCAGCCGCCGAGCATCGAGCCCACGGCCAGCAAGGAACACCACTTGATAAATTCACGCCGATCCATACCCATAAACCCTACCGATGACACGCCGCGCAATATACTGCGGCCTTGAAATTCTTATCCCGGAACGTCTTTCCACGATGGCAGTCCAGGCAAGTCCGCATGTCAAACCGTTCTCCCCCGTACACGTCCTTCGCGTAGCCGGTGCCGTGGCAATCCGCGCAGGCCACACCGGCGCTATGGTGGACTCCGTGGTGGAACACCACGTGTTCGGGCAACGAGGACTTCTTCGACCAGGGATGTTCCGGGGCCTTCGACAAAGCCGAATCGAGCGCCTCGATACCGGCGCCCTCGGTAAGCGGCAAACGGTGGCAGTCCATGCAATCCGCCTTCGAGGGCAGGTACGCCCTGACGGTGGTATAGGCGCCCGTATGGCAGGCGCTGCACGGGAGCCCGATGGAATCCCCGTGCATCGCGTGCACAAAGGGTACGGCTGCACCGTCACCGCGACGCGTCGGTTCCGCGACGCGGTTCATCAGCAGATCCGCGAGGAAAAAGGCGCACAGCAGCGCAACGAGGGCAACGAGAGACCACTTCATGGCGCCATCCCTATTTCGGCCTCCCCGGATCGTCCGGGTTCTTGAGGATGTACAGAAGCCAGGCGGTCATCATCTTCGCCTGATCCTCCGTCAGCGGGGTAATCTCCATCGCGGGCCATTCGTCCGGATGCTGCGGAGTCGGGTGTTTAAGGTATTCAACCATCGCGGCAGGGTCACTGGCATAGTGCTGCACGTTATCGCGCATGGGCGGAGCGGCGAACTTGCGCGCCCACCGGTGGCACCCCTTGCACTCGTTGTTGAAAAACTCGGAGGCACTGGACTTGAGTTCCGGAGTCACGTCGGGCAGCACGAACACGTCCAACGCGAAAATCGCACAGACAAGCAGCAGAACCAGCCCGTATGTCCTAGACACCTGTATCAAAAAAATCCCCCTGAAGTAGCGGATACGATGTAAATATATGTTATATTTTCATCCAGATACATTTTTCCAAAGAAAGAGACACGTATGGAATGGACCGATTTTACAAGCTTGACTAGGGAGCAGATGCTCCCCATCTGGGACTTCTACTGCAAGGACCCGTTTGATGTGCTGGGCATGCACCCGCTCGAGACGGATCGGGGCATCAAGACCGCCATACGCACGTACCAGCCGCAAGCGAGATTCGTCCGCGGAGAATCCATCGACGGCGAAGTCGAGTTCGATTTCGTCAAGCTCGGCGACACCGGGTTCTTCGAAGCCATCCTCGACATCGAATTCAAGCCCTTCTTCTACAACCTTGTCATCAAGCAGGACGACGGCAACGAGTACAAACTCACTGACCCGTACGCATTCCAGCCGGTCCTCTCCGAATTCGACAGGCACCTCATCGCCACGGGCACGCATTACGAGCTCTACCGCAAGCTCGGCGCGAACCTCGTGGAGCACCAGGGATTCAAGGGCGTGCAGTTCGCCGTCTGGGCCCCGAACGCCAAGGCCGTTTCCGTCGTCGGCAACTTCAACAGCTGGGACGGACGCCGCCACCAGATGCGCATGCTCGGCAGTTCCGGCATCTGGGAAATCTTCATCCCGAACCTCGGCGAAGGCGAACTCTACCGTTTCGAAATCCACGGCGCCGACGGCAACCTCCACGTGAAAGTGGACCCGCTCGCTAAACTCAGCGAAGTGCGCCCGGCAACCGCCTCCATCACCACGCACCTCGACGGCTACGAATGGGGCGACGACCTTTACATGAAGACTCACTGGGCAACCAAGGTTTTCGGCTCGCCCATGAACATCTACGAAGTCCACGCCGGTTCCTGGCGCCGCGACCCGGCCAACCCCGACCGCTTCCTCAACTGGGACGAACTTTCCGAAAGGCTCATCCCCTACCTCAAGGAAATGGGCTACACCCACGTGGAATTCCTGCCGCTCGCCGAGCACCCGCTCGACGAATCCTGGGGCTACCAGGTGACGGGCTACTATTCCCCCACCAGCCGCTACGGCACCCCCGACCAGTTCAGGCATTTCGTGGACCTGTGCCACCAGGCCGAAATCGGCGTGATTCTCGACTGGGTCCCCGCACACTTCCCCAAGGATGCGCACGCGCTCGGCCGCTTTGACGGCACCGCCTGCTACGAGCACGCCGACCCGCGCCAGGGCGAACACCCGCACTGGGGCACCTACATCTTCAACCTCGGCCGCAACGAAGTCAAGAACTTCCTCATCGCGAACGCGATGTACTGGCTCAAGGAATTCCACTGCGACGGCCTCCGCGTAGACGCGGTCGCCTCCATGCTCTACCTCGACTACGGCAAGGGCCCCGGCCAGTGGGTCCCGAACAAGGACGGCGGCAACATCAACTACGACACCATCGAGTTCCTGAAGCACCTGAACAGCATCATGGGCCGCCTCACGCCGCACGCCATCCTCATTGCCGAGGAATCCACGAGCTTCCCGAGCATCACGCGCCCGCCGGAGCAGGGCGGTCTCGGCTTCCACTACAAGTGGAACATGGGCTGGATGAACGACTTCCTGAGCTACATCGAGCACGAACCTATCCACCGCAAGTACCACCACAACCAGCTCACCTTCAGCATGGTTTACGCCTACAGCGAAAACTTCATCCAGGTGTTCAGCCACGACGAAGTGGTGCACGGCAAGGGTTCCATGCTGGGCAAGATGCCCGGCGACAACTGGCAGAAGTTCGCTAACCTCCGCCTCACCTACGCATTCCAGTACGCGCACCCGGGCAAGAAGCTTAATTTCATGGGCAACGAGTTCGGGCAGTTCCGCGAATGGAACGAGAAGCAGTCGCTCGACTGGCACCTGGTCAGCTGGGACAGCCACGGAAAGCTATTGCAGATGATGAAGGTGCTGAACCACCTGTACAAGGAAAACGCACCGTTCTGGGAAATCGACCACTACTACACCGGTTTCGAATGGATCTGGTGCGACGACGCCGACAACTCCATCGTTTCGTTTGTCCGTAAAGACGACCACGGGAACCAAATCCTGTGCGTGTTCAACTTCACGCCGGTGGTCCGCTACAACTACCGCCTGGGCGCGCCCACGCGCGGCAAGTGGAAGGAAATCTTCAACACGGATTCCGAAATGTTCGGTGGTTCTAACGTCGGCAACTTCGGCGAAGTCTGGACGCAGGATGTCCCCTGGCAGAACCGCGATTGCAGCCTGAGCATCAAGCTCCCGCCGCTCGCCGCCGTGTACTTTAGGCTGGAACGGTAAAGGATAAAACTAGTCCTTTACGCAGCGGATATAACCATTGACATTTCCAAAGACACTATTATCCGCTGTAAGAATTGGTTCAAATGATTGGAATGTGACAAAAATAGGCGCACAACAAGTTGAATTCAACCATTCATCGTTTGTCGATGTCAAATAAACCGATCTGAAGCCTCTGTCATCTCTACCATTAATAGCCGAAACAACAGAAAAACCACAATCGTCCATCCCATTCGGCTCATCTTCAGGATTCAACTCAGACCACCCATTTGTACTTTTTAATTTGTTTCCAGCAGAGGACATTCCATCCATGCTATTGAACAATTTTTTCCATTCGCTCCAACTTGCAACATGCCAACCCGCAGGGCATTCAACGAGATAATCTGAAGAATATACCCTTCCCATAACCCGGCAATCATCATCCTCATAGTAACACGCATCGTGTTCAACGTCATAATTCAAATTTTGTGCCATCCACACCTGATTGCCGATGGTGGTATACTTGTACACCTGTCCATCGCGGTCATCGGTGAATGTCCCCCGCTTGCTTTCGGGACATACTTTCGAAGCATCCCATTCTTCATCATCATCGTCATCGAATATACAAGCCGTCAGCAGGCACGTGAAAAGCAATGCTAATAGGAATATGATTTTTTTCATATAACGCCCATGAATCTAAAATTCAAACAGCTTATCTGGAAACTTCGCAGAACTCCGTAAAGCAAGGATTTCCGTTGTCACCTTAGTTTCGATACCAGACACAATTACCGAGACCTCCATTTTCTTAAGATTGTTCATCGCATCGTAAGTGAACGTGGTCAGCGTATTTTTTTCGGCATCTACGCTCTCGATTTTCTCTATGCGCTTTTTCGCGGAATCGTAATACAAGGCCCCTTGTGAGCCAACTATAGAATACAGGTTGTCGGACACATGAACCGGTTCCTGCCAATCGCCGGAATCGAGCGGATTGAACTTGGTATAGGATTGCGCCTCCAGAGCCTCGCCATTGTACGGCAGAATTTGGGATTTTTTTGTATTCAGGTCAATCACCTTCATGCGGGAACCGTTCACAATGCTGCGCTGATTCAGGAGAGGCGACTTCATCTCGGTGTAAGTCTTGGAAGCGCCCTTTTGCACCATGTAGATGGAAACTACCTGCTTGCCAGCAGGGGTGTTGACCGTAGTCCTGATGCTCATCTCCACAGAATCACGGGCAAAAGCAGACTTTTTGAGCTCCGCACGGACCTGATCAAGAGAAAGCGCAAAGGAGGATATAGAAAGAAATAAAAGGAATAGTACAATGTTTTTCACAGGTTAATCCTTTATGCAGCGAATTGAAGACATGTAATCAGACACCCATATGGTATAATAATCGCTGGTTAAACTTAAACCATATGCATAAAGTTCGCTCTTGGATGTTCTAGATAAGATTGGAATAGCATCCCTTATAAGTGCACAGGCAGTGAAACCACAAGCATCATTTCCTAAGGTCACGCCTCCGATGCCCCTACAAATAGAATCTGGCGCAATAAGCCGATATGGTTTTTCATCAACACTATTTATTAGCGTTTTCAACTCATCATAAGACGGCACATGCCATCCTTTTGGGCAAATTGAATCAATAAGATTGCGATCAAGAAGACCTTCTAATTGGCCATTTTCGTATAGAGAATAAACTCTGCCAAATTTTTTGCAATGTTCCTCAATAACGCAATCAAGGTCTGTACAAGAAATTTCCATATTTTGTCTTATTTTGGGAATGCAGGAAGTATCCCTTCGACAAATATTCGCAGTATCAGTAAGATAGCTCTTTCTCGGATAGCAATATTCCATTCCGTAACATAAACTATGAGGGTACGGAATGTCAAACCTCAGATTTTCCGCCATCCACACCTGATTCCCGATAGTAGTATACCTATAAACTTGTCCATCGCGTTCATCGGTGAATGTTCCGCGATTGGGCATGCCGTAGGAGTTCGTACCCGTTTCTGGGCACACCTTTGTGGCATTCCAACCGTCATCATCGTCGGAATCAGTCGTACACGACACTAGAAAAACCAGCATCGGCACAATCAAAAAACAAGCCATTCTTTTCACGAACCTATTCCCCCTATTTCAAAGCCACCAGATATTCCCATCGAATTTTAGAACTAAGTTGTTCTACACAAACGAAACATAGTAAAGGTTGCCGCCAGCGGCAGTGTTCTTTAGACGGAAAACGTTATATAAACAAAAAGCCCCGCCGGGATTTTCCGGCGAGGCAAATTTCTTAGAGGAGATCCCCGCCTTCGCGGGGATGACACATTTCTGATTAGTCGATCGTGATGAGGGTCAGCGTGCGCTTGCCGACCTTGATGCCCTTGGTGATATCGACAGTCTTCGACTTCTTGGACGGGTCGTTGGCCCAGCCTTCCTTCAGCTTTTCGGAGGTCTTGTCCAGAGTCTGGACCTTGGCCTTACCCTTGAAGCCGTCGATGTCGAGTTTGATGTCGAAGTCGCTGTAGGGGCTCTTGTTCACGAGCAGCAGCTGCTTCTTCTTGCCCTTCACGGTGTAGTAGGCCGTGAGGAGAGCATCTTCGTCACCGGTAATCGTCGTCTTCATGAGCTTGCCGCGGAGAGCGTCGGAAGCCATCTGGAAGGCCCAGTAGCTCGGACGCGGGCAGTTCATGCAGTTTTCACCGGAACGGGTCAGGTAACCGTAGTCACCGCCTTCCGGAGTGATGTCGTTGTGGATATCCCAGTACTGGGCGTTGTCCACGTTTTCGGTGGCGAGCATACCGAGGTAGTCGGCGACGAACAAGCCGTTCTCGACAGAGAGGGTCTGCGGGCCCGGGTTGAAGTCGACGGAGTTCCATTCGGTGAGCCAGAGTTCGATCTTCTTGTCCTTCTTGTAGTGGGCAGTCCACTTGTCCACGACCTTGTGCAGGCGTTCGTAGATAGCGGTGAGAGTCTGCGGAGCAGAAAGGAGCGCGAAGTCGTTTTCTTCGCCGAAGTGCTGCGGGTAGTGGTGGACGATAAGACCGTCGGCGATGTCACCCGTTTCCTTGAGCACCTTCTCGTTCCAGTCGCCTTCGAGAACGCCGAGCACAGCCACCTTGATGGTCGGGTCGACTTTCTTCATGGCTTCAATGAACTTGCGGGCGCGCTTACCATAGATGGTACCGCCGTCCTTACCATACTTTTCGTAGTACGGGTGCCAGTTACCATAGACTTCGTTACCGATTTCCCAGTAGAGGATGCCGGCCTTCTTGTCGATGTTGGTGTGCTTCACCCAAGCGGCAGCTTCCTGTTCGGTGCCAGAACCGAAGTTCACGGTGAACATGGCGTTGGAGCCGGTCTTCTTCAGCCATTCGAGGAATTCGTCGGTGTCGACCATCCAGTCGTGGTTGTCGAGAATTTCCTTCCAGTGGTCGTCATCAGCACGGAGACCACCCGGATAACGAACGATACCGTGGTTGACGCGCTTCACGAAGTCGCGAGTCTGAACCTTGAAGTTCTTGTTGTCGAGCATGTCGCCATCCCAGAGGGCGGCGTTGATGCCGAACAGGCCGCCGGAGATTTCCGGGTTGAGCACGTCGCTAGAGCCCTTGATGGCCACCTTGATGACGGCCGGGCGTTCCTTGGCCTTGACTTCGCGCTGGTTGGTGAGCCTGATGTTGTCGATCTTGAAGCCACCGGCAGTACCTTCGCCACTCGGCTTGAAGTCAAGAGCGACGACACCCTTCAGGTCGAAGATGCCGTTTTCCTTGGCCTGGGGCGGCTGGTAATACGGGAACTTGCTGAACGTGCGGAACGGAACGAGGAGCGTGGTCTTGCCCTTCGGAGCACCGACGTTAGACACGAAGATTTCGTCGCCGGCGTCCTGCACCTGCACGGTGATGGACTGCCAAGCCTTTTCGGAGTACACGTCGAACATGATGCCCCAGTGCTTGGTCCAGTCGCGGTCAGCAGCCGGACGGCCGCGCTTGTTCATGTCGAGCACGACGTCGACCCAGTCGGCGAGGAGGTAGTGTTCGATGTTCAAGCAGTTGCTCTTGAATTCGGGGCAGTTTTCGATCTTGAACTTGAGCTGGGACTTCGGACCGAATGCCGGTTCCCAAGTCTCGCTGCCGTACTTGCCTTCGAAGTCAGAAATCACGAGATCCTTGGCGGTGGACTTGAAGCTATCCCACTTGAGGTCCGGATCCACCCAGTCGATGTTCTCGGTGAAGGTAATCTGGTCGACGAACACAGTCACGGGAGCCGGCTTGCCCGGTTCGCCCGCGTTCTCGCCCTTGCCCACGGAGAAGCGGATTTCCTGGATCTTGTTCCACTTCACGTCCTTGGCGACTTCGGCCTGCTTGTTGGCATCCCAGGCCTTGCCCTTGTCCATGAAACGCTTCAGAGGAATCTTGACGAGCTGCCAATCCTTGCTGACCTTGGCCCAGTCGTTGAGGCCGACCTTGGTCTGGCTCTTCACGTCGTTGCCCTGGTTGTCGAGGATACCCACGTACAGCTTTTCGCCGCCGAGCTTACCCTTGATCCAGAAGTAAAGACCGCCCTTGTTGCGGACCTTGGAAAGGTCGATGAACTTGCCTTCGCCAAGCGAGTAGGTCACGCCGGACCAGTCGTTGTTGTCGATGTACATGGCGAGCACGTTCTTATTGCCCTGGGTCTTGGACTGAGCTTCGCGCTGGGCGGTGAGGCCACCGTAGCTGTAGCTGAAGCCCTTGAGGCCGTCGGAGTAGAACACGCCGTTAGCAACCGGCTTGGCCTTGCCGTCGAGCTTTTCGGGGTTCTTCGGGCCGTCGATGACGTCGTTGTTTTCATCCCAGTAAACAACCTTCTTCTTCGGCGGGGCCTTCTTGTTGCCCTTCACGATTTCAATGTTGTCCACCCAGATTTCAAATTCGCTTGCAGCGCTCTTGTCGATGGAGAAACGGATTTCCGCAATCTTGTCCCAGTCGATGCGGGCCGGGAATTCAGACTTGCGGGTGTTGTCCCAGTAAAGGCCACGGTCCGGGAAGTCCACGAGAGGAATGGAAACCTTCTTCCAGTCCTTCGTCACGGCACCACCCTGGATGTACTTGTTCATGGGCAGCACGACCTGCGTCTTCTTGCCGTCGCTGACTTCTTCGTCGAGGAGGCCGATCTTGACGTTCTCGCCGCCGTTCTTGCCCTTGATCATGAACTCGACCTTGGAATCGAGCATGAACTTGTTCAGGTCGAAGAATTCGTTATACAAGCAGATGGAGGCACCGGAATATTCCTTCGGGTCCAGCTTGATGTTCAGGGCGGCCTTGGACTTGTATCCGCCGTCCTTGGTAATCGTGACGCCCTTGCTCGTGCCACCGTAAGAATAGTCGAACCCGCCCTGACGATACTGTTCGTCAAAGAACTTGTAGACGACCGTCTTCGGCTGCTTCGGCTGCGCCATTACGGCCACGGCCATGCCCATTGCGGCAATAGCGGCGACCTTCATAGTTTGCTTCATCATGATTAGCATCCTTTGGTTTGTGTTTTAAAATCTATCCAGAATATATTCTTTTCAACAAAAAAAGACGTAACCGATGGACAATCCACCGGTTACAGTTGTAAACGCTACTTGGCTTCCTTCAGGAGCTTTTCGACCAGTTCCGGAGAGAAGCGGTCCTGACGCTTGCCGTTGATGTAGAAGTTCGGGGTACCCTGAACGCCGACCTTGACACCCAGTTGGAAGTCCTTGTCGATGCGGGCCATCATAGCAGAGTCGAGCACCATGTCCTTCTTGAACTTTTCGATATCGAGGCCAACTTCCTTAGCCACGGCGATGTACATGGAATCGCTGAGTTCGCGGCTGTGCGGAGCGAGCGCATAGCGGAATTCCCAGAACTTGCCCTGCTTGTGAGCGGCGATGGAGGCAGCGGCAGCGGCCTGAGCGTTAGCATGGAAGCTGAGCGGGAAGTGCTTGTAGACGAACTTGATCTTGTCCGGGTACTTGTTGTTGAGTTCCTTCATCGTGGGAGCGATACGAGAGCAGTACGGGCACTGGAATTCGGTGAACTCGACGATGGTGAGCTTCGGATCCTTGGTATTGCCGAAAACCGGGCTGTCTTCGTCGGGAATGTCCCAGACCTTGTTGTCGGCTTCCATCTCGGCACGGGCCTGTTCCAGGGAGATGCCGCGCTTGTCGAGAGCGTACTTGATGATTTCAAATTCTTCCTTGACGACCTTAAAATCCTTTTCAAGGCTGTCCAGGCGAGCCTGCTGGTTGAACGAACCCCCGGCAGAAGCCTGATTGCAACCGACCAAGCCGACTACGAGAAATGCCATGGCGACGATAGAGAAGTGTTTCATATTTTTCCTTTATTGATGAACATAGGTCAGACCGGACATGCCGGCCCAAAGTCTGCAACGAAATATATTAAATGTTCGGTGTCAAAAAAAAGAATTGCTTACATAAAGTAAAAAGAGAAATACGTTCATGTTACGGAATGTTTACACAGCATTCAACCTATCCAACGATAGCGACGACATCAGCTCATTCATCCTGCTTCATACCTGTTTTTTTGCACGTACCTCGCTAGCGCCGCGGTAGGTTAAAAAGCTAAATTGCTTTTGCATCATGCTAAAGGAATTGCTGACATCGACGGCCGTGCAGGAGTTCATCCAAGGCGCCCTCGCCAAAAAAATGGACGAGTTGCAGGTATCAAGCGCACTCGCCAAAAAGTACAGTTTCGACGAGCGCGCCACCATTATGGACTACATGGCGCTCGTGCCCAAATTCCGCGAAAAGTTCGGGACAGGCAAAGCGTTCCTCCTGTGCGACAAACTCGCCCTGGAGCAAAGCACAGCACAAGATATCGGCCGCTACAAGGCGGAACTGTGGCCAAGCGGGCCGGACGCGGGCTCGACCGTGCACGACCTATGCTGCGGCATGGGCGGCGACAGCTTTTTCCTGCCTAGCCACCTGCACGTCACCGGGATCGACATGGACACAGACCGGCTCGACATGTACGCCTACAACAACCGAGCACTGCGCGGCGAAGGGCGAACGTTCCAGGCCGACGTGCGCGACATCCCGAGCAGCGAACGCGCCGACTACTTCACAATAGACCCGGCCCGACGCGCAACCGAAGGCGACAACCAGCGCGACCTCACGAACCTCACCCCCACTTTTGCCGAAGTCCTCGAAATTGCGAAACGGTACCGGGGCGGGATGGCGAAGCTTCCGCCCGGGTACCCCACGGGCGAAATTCCCAAGGATACCGAAATCGTCTATATCGGCGGACACTCCGACTGCCGCGAATGCCTGGTCCTGTTCGGCGAAATGGCGAAAGCGCCGGGAACCGTACGCGCCGTCATCGTCGACAAGGCGGGCAAATTGGCCGCGCAATGGAGCGCCGAGCGGGACGAGGCCCGCGAAGTCCGCGCCGAAGCCGAGCAACGCCTGTTCGAAGAAAATTTCCAACGCGAAGGACGCGACAGGGTCTACCGCACTGCAAGCAGCCAGTCGGACCTCCCCCTCGGCGAACTTTCCAAGTACATCTCGGAACCCGCCGCGGTCCTCGTGCGCAGCCGCCTTTTCGGCATTGCGGCACGGACACACGACTCCGCAGCCCACCTCATCTCCGAAGGGATCGCCTACGTATCGAGCGACTCGCCGCTCCCCTCGCCCGGATTCACCTGTTTCGAAGTCATCGACCACTCGGAACTTTCCACGAGTGCGGTACGCTCCATGCTCTCCGCCCACAGCATAGGAAAGCTCACGCTAAAGCTCCGCGGTGTCAAGCTCGACCCCGATGCCGAAATCGCGCGACTCAAGCCCAAGGGCAAGGAACGCGCCATCCTCTTCTACACGCGAGCCTACGGAGAAAAAGTCGCCATTTTGGCAATGAGGTATGAGGAATGAGGTCGCACCTACGGTGCTTTGAGGTATAAGAGTCAAGCCAAGCAACCATCCCTCCAATATTTATATTTTAACCATCAATTACTGTCTACCGCATACATCCATTTCCCATGTCTGTAAAACTTGAACAATCCTGGCTCGACCTCCTGCAAGACCAATTCGAGCAACCCTACTTCAAAAAAATCAAGGAAGTTCTCCTGAAGGAGAAAGCGGAGCACCACATCGTCTATCCGCCGGGCTCCAAGATTTTCGCGGCACTCGACTTCTGCCCCGTCGACAAGGTAAAAGCCGTCATCATCGGCCAGGACCCCTACCACAACCCAGGCCAGGCGCACGGACTCTGCTTTTCCGTTCCCGTCGGCATCGAGCCGCCACCATCGCTTATCAACATTTTCCAGGAACTCCACGATGACCTCGGCATCACTCCCCCGCCTCACGGCAACCTGGAATGCTGGGCCCAACGCGGGGTTCTCCTGCTGAACGCCTCGCTCACCGTGCGCGCCCACATGGCCGCAAGCCATGCAGGCATCGGCTGGCAGCAGTTCACCGACACCATCATCCAGAGACTCTCCCAAGTCCGCGAAAACCTCGTGTTCCTGCTCTGGGGCAGTTTCGCCATCAAGAAGCAGGCGCTAATCGCCCCGAACCGCGGTCACCTGATTCTCACGGCTCCGCACCCAAGCCCGCTTTCGGCCTACCGCGGATTCTTCGGCTGCAAGCACTTCAGCAAGGCGAACGCCTATCTGCAAAGCAAGGGGCTCCAGCCTATCGACTGGAGCATTGAATAACGGATACAGAAAAACCGGCGCGCATAGCGTCGGCAAATATCGAACAAACTAGCAGGACCAAACTAGCGGAAGTTATATTCCAGTTTGCCCTTCTTCGCGGTGACCTGCAAATACATGCTGCCGCCCTCGAAATCGAGCACACGGTAATCCATGAGCGTGTCGCCACTTGCATCCTTGCTCTCGGTGTACTTCACGCGAATTTTGAACTCGCCAATCCAGTCGCCCTCCTCGACACGGCTGCGTTCGCCGGGCAGGACGGTCTCGCTAATCCACGAGGAATAGGCGGTGCCATCAAGCGAGACAACATCGAGCGAGAGGATGGAGTAATCCTCGGTCGCATTTTCCAGCTGGAGTCTCGTCTCGGATTCCAGGAACCAGTGGCTCAGGCAACCCGTAAGCACGAGCGGCAAAGCCAGGAGAGCGCAACAGGCGAGCAAGGAGCGCGTCCACTTCTTCACTATGCGAGAAATCATTGCTTGCCTCCGTTTCCGTCGCCGGACTTTTCGTAACGGATTCCGGTCGCTTCAAGAGTTTTCGGCTTGTTTCCGACCGATGTCGACGCATCCGACTGATTCAGGTGTATCAACTTGTCACCTTCGGGCATCTTGTCCTTATTCTTCTTCTCCACGGTGATTGTCTCGAGCGGAGCCGAACGCGTTCCTCCGCGTGCGAACAGGAAACCATCGATGGCGGCCAGGTTAAACTGGAATTCCACAATGAACGTCCCCTTGGCATGGAAGAAATTCTCGTAATCGTAGGAGGAATTATAAGCAAAGCGGACAAACGGGAATTCGACACCACCGCCCCACAGGAGGTCGTCCGTACCGTCAATTTCCTTGTTGCGGCGAATGCACGTCGCCTCGAAAGCCACCATGCGCGATGCATCCGGATAGTACTTGAGTGCGGCCGAGTGGAAGCCATCATCGGGGAAGTCGTACGAGACCTCGGCATAGAGAACCTGCCCGTAGAGGTTCTGTTCCCAGTTCATGCGGTAGGTGTCGGCGCTGAAACGGTCCGCGGACTTGTTATAGACCGTGAAATCGACATTCGGCAAATACGTCAGGATGCCGCGGGAACGTCCGCCGTAGACAAGTCGCGATTCCAGGTCGAGCGACAAGCGCAGGAAACGAACGTCAGAGCGGTGGAAATTGCCCTGCAAGCTGAAGTGGCTCCAGCGCAAGTGCGCCCAGGAGTAGAGCAGGGAATCGTTCTCTTCCGGGTAGACATCACCGACATGCTCCACGTTGTAGTGCTGCATACCGCCGGCAAACGTCACGTCGTAGCGGGCCTGTGTCAGCGTAAGGCCCCAGGTCGTCAGCGACGCCACATGGGAAAAATCGTTATACTGCGGAAGGACAAAGAAGTCTTCGCCGTCCCAGCCCGAACGTTCGAACCAGAGCAAAGCGCCCAGCTGCGTGTTCCGGGCTACCTCGCCGCTACCGAAGCCGGCAACGTGCTGCTTGAAGGCAAAGCCGTCATGTTCGCCATAGGGGCTCTCCAGCGGAAGCTGGGTCGGAAGGGGTGTGTAGTTGAAGCCCAGATCGAGGAAACCTCCACGGCCACCGCGCATGACATCGCGAATCTCGCGAAGCTGCTGGTCACGGGCCTGGGCTCCAGAAGCCGAAAGGGCGCCAACGGGAATGGCATCGGCAAAAGAGAGGCCGAAAGCCAACGGGACCATGCACAAGGCACGTCTGAATACATTCCGCATCTGCATGCCCATAAGTTAGTAAAAAATAAAACTAGAACTGGAAATAAAGGAACGGGTTGTAGCTTTGCGTAAACAGAGCAAGCGTTGCCAGCACAAAAAGTCCGAGCGCGACAACCGCCTTCCAGAACTTCACGTCGTTACACCAGTCAAAGCTACGGAACCTCCAGAACGAAAGCCATGCGGCCACCACCATGAACACCACGCATGTCGGCGTGAAAATCTCCGCCGAAAGGATGGCATCGGCAGTACTCACCGGCATAAGCCCGAGCATCGATTTCCACATGCGCCACGCCTCGCCAATACTATCGGCACGGAACAGCACCCAGCCGAACAGCACGATAACCTGCGTAATCAAAATCTGCACGACCTTCGGAGCCTTCCAGTAGAAAGCGTTCTTGTTGTTCGCACGTTCCACAATCATGAAGAAGGCATGGTAGAGGCCCCAGCAAACGAACGTCCAGTTCGCGCCATGCCACACGCCGCTCAGGAACATGACCATGAAGAGGTTAAAGTAAAGGCGCTTCTTGCCCACACGGTTTCCGCCCAGGGCAATGTAGAGGTAATCGCGGAACCAGCTCGTGAGCGAGATGTGCCACTTCTTCCAGAAGTCCGTGATGCTCACCGCACGGTAAGGGCCGTTGAAATTGCGCGGGAAATGGAACCCGAGCATCAGGCCAAGGCCAATAGCCATGTTGCTGTACGCCGAGAAGTCGAAGTAAATCTGGAACATGTACGCGATGGCACCCCACCACGTATTGAGTACACCCGGAGCATCGGCGGCAAACACGCGGTCGGCAATGATGCCCACCTGGTTCGCAAGGAAAATCTTTTCGGCAAAGCCAAAACTGAAGAACATGATGCCGCGGACGAAGTTCTCAAGCGTGTGCGTACGAGTCGCAAGTTCCTCGGCCACCGTATTGTAGCGCACGATCGGGCCCGCGACAAGCTGCGGGAACAGTGCCACGTAGCAGGCGAACGTCACAAAGTCCTTGACCGGAGGGGCCGTGCCGCGCCACACGTCGATGGCGTAGCTCATGGACTGGAACGTGTAGAACGAGATGCCCACCGGCAAAAGCACCGTCATCACCGAGAACGGCTCGCAGCCGAGCTTTGTGACCACGTCGTTGATGACGCCCATGCCGAACATGTAGTACTTGAAGAACCCGAGCGCACCGAGGTTCACGACAATCGCCGCAAGGAGCGCCAGGTTACGCTGCCGTTTACTCGCACCAGGCGCGGAGATAAACCGCCCGCTCACATAGACCACGAGCGTCGAGCCGAACATCAGGAATACGAGCCACGGTTCGAGCCAGCCGTAAAAGATGTAGCTGAAAATCGTGATGAAGAAGTTCAGGCCGGAATGCTTGACCCCGGCACGGAACAACACAAAGTAGCCAACCAGGAACGTCGGCAAAAAGTAGAACAGGAAAATCTGGGAAGAGAAAACCACGGCTTACTCGTTCACTTCAATAGCCAGATAACGCGTAGATTCGTCGTCAAAGTATTCGTCTTCGACAGCTCCGTCCCAATTGCCTTCGAGCGGCACAATCTTGAGCGTGTGTTTGGCCTTCGCCTTGAACTCGCCCACATTGCCCTTGCTCTTGTCGGCCATCTTGTCCTTGACCTTGCCGCGGGCGATAAGCGGGTTATAGACACCCACGAGGATTTCCTTGGCATCAAGCTTACCGGAGACGACCTTCTGCACCTTGTACTTGAACACGTACACGTAGCTGTACAGGTCGTTGCTCGGCATCTTGCCCGGGATTTCGGTCAGGCGGGCTTCGACAGTGATAGGATCAGCCGCCAGCGTGAAAGCCGCAGCCGCGAGAATAGCGATAAAAAGTTTCTTGAGCATATGGTAAATATAAAAAAAAGCTAATAAAAAAAAGACCCACCATGAAGGCAGGTCTCGGTTGTATGACTTTTTCTAGAATTTCAAGTAGAGGGTCGACCCATCGGAACTTCTATCTGCATAGAAAATGTGGATATGATGCCAGGTTCCGTCTTTCCAGGCCCCATCTTCATCCACACGACCCTCGCAAAAAGCCTCCAGAGGCTCCCCGGCATGGCATCCGAAACCAGCCTCAGCAAGTTTTTTCAAGTCAAGATTCCCGTTCGCCACCAAGTGCGTGCCCCCCAGATCCAAAGCAAGCACGCCATCGACAAAGACCCACAAATCACCCAGAGAGGCAAACTCGAACACCTTATTGGCATCCTTCTTGTACATGAACGGGGCATAGGCCATCATGGTAAAGCCGGAGTTACGGAAGTGCCTCAATCCGTTGGAAGTCTTCATTGCAGCATTCAATGCGGCTTCAGGGACTCTCGGGCCACCCTCGTGTAGCCATGTCATACACAAACTGGCCGTACTCTCGCCCTTGTTATCCGTCTGCGTTGCAGCATACTGGTATTGGTAGGGAGGACAATAAATATTCATGGATTGGGGACCGAACTGGTTTTCAAATTTCTCGTTCACCTGCACCCATTCCATTCGCTCCGAAACAGAATCCAGCGGGTAGAAGCCGCCATTGTTCCAATCCCGCTTAATTCCTGACGAAGTTTCATCCAACGAATCTAGAGCGATTGTCCCGTCGGAACGTTTGTTAAAATCGTTATCGGAAAACCATTGTTCAAAGTACTTGTTGTCGCAAGCATCGCGGGCCTTCACTATGAGCGGTTCACGCAAGTTCGGCTTACCGTTTTCATCCTTCGGGAAGGCCAGATTCTGCTTGACCATCCCCTGAGTAACATAAACCTGCTTCGACCAAATATGGAACGAACAGAACTTATCACAATCCTTTTGGGTATCGGGATTCCAGCCTTCAATCGCATCAGTACAGAGGTCGGTGACAAGGCCGCGCATAGTCGTGGATTGATTCGTTCCTCCACATAAGCCAAATTCACCATACCACACGTTAGTCAGTATCGTTCCATATTCGGGAGTCGTCGCATTACCGCAGCCGTAAGTCGCATAGCCCGAAGGAATCACGCGGCGAGACGTCCAATCCTCATTGTCTGCGTAGCCGGGATATACCCAGGTATCAAAATCATTGGTGACAGTCTGGCTTTCATAGGCTTCCGACTGGAAATTGTCGAAATCCGGATAGCCCGCCTGGAAGTCTCGTATAACAACTTCCAATTCCTTTATATCTTCACTTGCGTCAATCGTGTCGATTGCATTATTCGAAACCTGATTAGACGCATCATCCTGCGAATCCGTTCCCGAATCAACCACAATTGCACTTTGAGCATCATCTGACGACGAATCACAGCCAAAAGCTGCAAGAAGCAAAAGGCCGGCGAACCCCAAACAAATATTCTTATTCATTTTTCTACCCATTTTTTATACAAAATAGCAACAATTTTAGCCTTCACTTTATTTGTCGCCGCAGAATAAACAAAGAACCCCGCTCTTTCGAACGGGGTTCTAAGCTGCTTCACTTGGACTCGAACCAAGGACAACGCGATTAACAGTCGCGGGCTCTACCAACTGAGCTATGAAGCATCGTCTGTTAGACGACCCCAAATATAGATAAAGAACGTACGTTGTCAAGGGGAATTTTGGAAAAAAATCTAAAAAAAGAAGAAAAAACGTTTTTTTTATATATGCGGGAGGGGTACCTCCCCTTCCCTGGCCGACGCTGATAATGTTATGCTGTATGCTTGCGCATAAGCGCAATTTCGGCGGCATAGCCGGGGAGTTCGTTCGGAGTTTCCAAGTAGAACGGCAAATCCTTCAGCGCCGGGTGGTTCACCACACGCACGAGCGCATCCAACCCGATAAATCCACCACCGATGACCTCGTGCCTATCCTTGTGGCTTGCAAGAGGATTCTTGCTATCGTTCAAGTGGATAGCGCGCAACCGCTTTAACCCGATAATCTTGTCAAACTGCTCCAGCACCCAGTCGAGGTGGTTCACGATGTCGTAACCAGCATCATGCACGTGGCAGGTGTCGAGGCAGACCCCGACCTTATCCGTCAGTTCCACGCGGTCGATAATCGTACGCAGTTCCTCGAAGGTTCGCCCGACCTCGCTACCCTTCCCAGCCATCGTCTCTAGAAGCACCACGGTTTTCAAATCGGGGCGAAGGATAGCGTTCAGATGTTCGACGATCAGTTCTATCCCACGCTCGGTTCCCTGCTTCACATGGCTCCCCGGATGGAAATTGTACATCGCACCCGGGAAATGATCCATGCGCCACAGGTCGTCCTTCATCACGTCGCGGGCGTACTGCCTGAGGCCTTCGTCCGCGGCGCAGGGGTTGAGCGTGTAGGGAGCGTGCGCGAGTATGGGACCGAACCCGTTCTCGCACAACAAACCGACCAGAGCGGAAGCGTCGCCCTGGTCAAACGGTTTTGCGGCACCTCCGCGCGGATTACGAGTGAAGAACTGGAATACGTTCGCCCCTATAGAAAGGGCGCACTCCCCCATCGCAAGAAATCCTTGCGATGAAGAGAGATGACATCCAATAAGCATTAGCGATTAGAGGGCGATACGGGCGCTGCGGGTTGCGCTGCCCACGCGAACCATCAGCACGTACACACCGTTGCGGGCGACAGAACCAAGACGCATATCGTTCGTCCCAGCCAGAGCCTTGCCGCGGGCCATCGAGATCACGTTGCCGTTCATGTCAAGCAGGCGCACCTCGGCAACCATGCCCGCCATCTCGGCAGGAACGTTGAAGTTCACGGCAAACTGGCCTGCGGAGACGCTGTACTTCATGTCGGCAATGCCCTTGGAAACCGCAACCTTAGCGTTGGCCGGAACGACCTTCAGTTCGGCGGTCTTGGAGCCAGAGGCATCCACGCTAATCGTGGAGGATTCACCCCATTCGTAGGTCTTGTCATCCATGACGAGCACGGCACGGTAGCCCATGGCACGGACATCGTCCAGGCCTTCGAGCGAGAGGTTCACCTTTTCGCCCTTTGCAGACTTCACGTTCACCTTCCAGGAGTATTCATCGCCGGAGGAAGCCCTAGCGAGGATGCGCTTGGCAAGCAGGTCTTTGCCGTCAACGAAGGATACCGTCACGCCAGATTCCATTCCTGCAGGCGGTTCTGCAATGGCGATATCCTTGGAACCGACACCGAATACATTCCAAGAGTCGGACACACCGTTATCAGACGAAGCAACAAGCACCATGCTCCAGGAATTCTTGGTAGCGCTCCTGAAGAGAGAGTTTTGCTTCTTAGGAGCAGCCTTGGAAGCCGGGAATACCGGCTTCGTGCTGACGCGCAAGGTGCGCTTCTTATCAGTTCTGACCCAGAACGCCTCGTTGGCGAACAGGGTGTCGGCAACTTCGTAGCGGGCTTTATCGGAATTCCAACGCCAGACAGGAGCCTTGTTGCTTTCCGAGGACTTAAATTCAGCCACAGAACCCACATAAAGGTTCCAGGAATACGGGTTGGCAAGCAAATTCCAGCCGCTGTACTTCTTCTCGACCGTCCAGCTCAAGGAATCGGATTCCGCCGTCTTGAGCGGCAAATCCAAGCTGAAGTTCAAGCTCGATTCGGAACGGACCCAATAGCCGGTCATCTCGTCGGCCTTTTCGCCCTTGGGGAACGATTCATACTGCCAGTAGTCGCCGATAGCGTTCGACTCGTTCCATGTATAAATCGTCGGATTAGCCTTTTTCAAGACATTCTTCGGCCAGGAACCGTAAGCCACCATGTTCCATGCGCGACCGCGAATTTCGATGTCGGCAGAGAAATGCTGCTTGATGGTCTTGGTTTTCTCGGAAGTCACTTTGACCATGAACGTGTACGCACCCGGTTCAAGCGGATAGAACACAAATTCATTGGTATTGCTAAAGGCGACATAGGAATCCATCAACTTCCCGTTAGGACCGGAGACGGTAACCTTGGGGTTAATCTCAGACTTGCAGGGATCCGGAGCATCAAGCTTGAACGCAAACAGCGCAGCAGTGCCGGACTTGGCAACACGAGATTCGACAATCTGGACTCGGTCAGCACAAATGTTGGAGGGAGGAGTCGGAATGTCCAGAGTGTCCGGATTGTCGGGATTGGTCGGGGCAGACGGGTTGGTCGGATCCACCGACGGATCGTTATTGTCCCCAGAAGGTTCATCATCAGACTTCTTAGTACGAGCCTTCGCCATAATTGTCAGCATATCATCATTCGACAGAGCCGACGACAGGTCAAACTCCTCATTAAACAGGACTTCTTCGTAGAGCACGTTGCCCTTGGAATCGGTAACGGCAAAAGCGATGGTCGAAGTATCCGGGCCACTAAGGAGATCAACAACAGACAGCTTCTCGGTCTTCGGCAAAAGGACAAATTGAGGCATGAAGGAAACTGTGTCTCCCTGTCCCATCGTGGTATAATGAACCTTGAGACTTCCAGAAACATTTATAACGCCCAGATTTGTCTGGAACTTGTAATCTTTCAAAGCATCCGGATTCATCTTGACAAGTGTTCTCAGGCTATCCAAGTCAAATTCCAGAGTCACCTTGGAAAGCAATTCTTGGGCTACATAGTTGATCACGTCCACAGAAGAGGACACCGGCTGCGATGTTCCGGCCACTTTCCAGAAACGACCCTTGTAGATGGATTTCTTGCCATTATTATCCGAAAGGGCAAATATAACCCAAGGCAGGGAATCATTATCGACAACGCTGTAATCAGATTCATCCCAGAACAGGACTCCTTCCGAGGCGCTTAAATCCGAAAATTCAAAGTCGAATTTCACCTTGGGAACATCAGCATACGTCTTTTCGAACACCATGCCGCTGACAAGATCATCCGCAGTCTTTTCAATACCTTTCCACACGAGATCGCCGTCCTTCTGTTTCCAGAAGACAATCTTTTTCTTCTTGGAATCGTAAGTGCTTGCCTCAAGGTTATCGCTGAACCTCTTACCCGTAGCAGTAAGTTCCCATTTGCCATCGGAATCGGTGTAGATTTCGATATCGGCCGGAGAAGATCCGTCTTCTTCAAAGTCGATCAGAGTCACCTTCTTCGTGGCCTTAAAGATAGCGCCCTTGATATAACCCAACTGCGGGAGGCCTTCGTTTTCATTCGCATCATAACCCCAGTGAGGAGTCGATTCTCCCTCGTTCAGGAGATATGCAAATGCAGGAGAAGACGGTTCCACAGTAGAGCCCTCCAAAGCGTCCAGCGAGCTGAACAAATATGCGCTCGAGAGGCTCGGCTCAATTCCCTTGACATGGACAAGGCTATCAGCCGCCGCTTGCGAATCGTACACATAGCTGTTTTTCACCGATACTTTAGCAGTATTCGGAACGTTCGAAAGACCGATTGCGCCAGAAGCCACCACTGTAGTCGGGCTGATTTCCTTTGCCACAAGGGCGCCGCGATAATACGAGTCCGAAATATTAACATTGTCGGCATCATCATAATGACCAACAAATCCCGAAACATAGGAAGTACCGGAATTTTTCATACCCGTCGAAACAATCGCACCGACCACGAAAGATTCCTTAATCGTCACGGTAGGCGGATAGAGGACGTGGTTACTAGCAGATCCACCAATAAAACCACCCTCCTTTATCGGAGAATATTCATCTGTCCCAGTAAACTCCGTTACCATCAAAGTATCATTTGTACCTACGACACTGGACTTTTCGATAGAGACATCAGAATCCTGGGATTTGCCAATAAAGCCGCCAACATACTGATGTTTATCGCCACCCTTGTATGCGCGATTAATTGAAAGTCGGCCTTTGTAATCAACGCTCTTGAGATCCACAGAGACCATTGGACGATACTCAAAGACTCCGTTAACCATTCCTTTAGTTGACGGAGTTCCCGCATATCCGACAACACCACCAACAGACAAATCCATGGTTTCTGTCAGATCCGGCTTATAGCTTTTATTGTCATAAACAAAGACATCACCTTTAATGGTAGATTTTTCAATCTTTAGAGGCACCGAAGAAAGAACACCGACGGCTCCACCAATTGCCGCACCCATTACCGAAGGAAGCGAAGCCTGAATAGTCTCCTCCATAACGAAACGGTCCACATTGACACCATCCGCGTCGGACACATATCCCAAAAGACCGCCTATATTCGCATAAGCACCGACATACGTGATTGACGAGTCCTTCACCGCAACATCATTAAGAGAAATCGTACCGCCATTATAAGTTCCGGCAAAACCACCTATAGCAACACGCGCATTGGTTGAAGCTTTATAATCAATGGCTCCAAAAAAGAAGGTCCTATTCGCAACAACAATATTTTTCTGTAATGAAATTGAACCGACAAATCCACCGACAGCAGTAGTACGGGGGGCATCAACTTCATCAAAACTTGTAGAAACAGTCTTCTGCTTGGATTCTACGAAAATATCCACATCGGAAACGCAATCATCCATGTTTAGAGTTTTACTTTCCGTCTTTGAAGACCCCCAAAAACCAATGGCACCACCGACCAAGAAATCCGCCGGCTGCGAAGTCTCACCCGAACCCGTCACATTATTGATGACGTTGATCTTTCCAGAAACAGTATTCGCACTCCATTCCATTCGAGTGTTACCGGATTTAGCGACAATACCACCAACATAGGCAGCAGTTTGATAGTTACGTGTTATAAATTCCAAGGAATTCAATTGAATCGAAGATTTCTGCATCTTAAATTCAGACGATTCCGAAATTACACCAACAATACCACCTGTCCAAAAAGAAGCCCCATTTCTGGGTCCACCATCCGGCCCCATATTTAAAACGGAGATATTTTTAAAGTGGCTATTTTCCACACGGAAATTGTTGACCCCACCAATCAGACCCGCTGCCGTATCGGCCGATACAGAATCAATGGCCAGATCGGAAACGGAGACATCCGAAATAACAGCATTCTTTGCACTAGCAACAAAGAACGCTGCAGTCGAAAATGGCTGAGCCCCGCCATCGGCATGGGCTCCACCCTTCAAACCAACGTTTGTAAACGAAACATTGTTCAGGTAGAAATCAGCCTTCGTAGAATCCACTATAAATGCAACTCTGCCTCTATCACCCTCTGAAGCCGACTCCGCGAGCATATAGCAATTTTTGAAGTTCAAATTTTCGATATAGAGGTTATTGACATTCTTAAATAGGGCTTTGGTATTCAAAACGAAACCCGATAGGGTATGATTATCGCCAACGATATAGATGTTCTTGCCTTTAGCATTGACAACAGCGACCTCGGCAGAGGTCCCAGAGGCCGGCATCGCAGCGGTATTGGAGATTTTAACATCCCGAGTAACCTTGAGAACCACATCATTACCTGGTTTTCCGTCTATATTCATCGAAAGGGAGTCCCAGCTCAATTTAGAAGCAATATTTATAACGGGAACCCCATTCGGAACTTTCGGCAATGAAGGCAAAACGGCAAAGGCATTGCCTGCCAAGACCAGAGTGGCCATTCCAAGAACGCACTTAAACTTTTTCATACTGTTGTCTTTATTAAAATATTTCATCTTTCACCTCCCCTCTTGCCTAGAAAGCATAATTCAATGAAAGTATTCCGTAGAAGTCCTTGTACTCGTCAGAGCGGCTATCCGGACGGTAGTCGTACACGGCTCCGAACGTCCAGTCCGTAAAGAACGTCTTCGTGAAATACACACGGAACATCACAGAACCGTCCACATCGATTTCCTTTTCGGAGACATCCTCACCCTCGTCGGTGTATTCCAGAAGTTCGTGACGGAGAGCCCCCGAAAGAGTCAGCTCGAGGAAGTTCCTGGAAATGCCCCATGTAAAGTTGTCGGACAAGTACCATTCGAAATCGGTCATGTCGTTACGGTTAAACACCTTGTAGCGCGGCGTGAACGAAATGACGTTCGTGATATCGCCCACCGTGGTCGTAAGGCTGACGGGGAAGCGATTTTCATAGTAGTCGCCACCATGGAAGTAGTAACCGAGGAGCCCGTAGGTTTCGTCACTGAAGTCAAAGTCATCCATGGCATCGTCTTTTGCAAATTCGGAGAGATCCGTACGGAATGTGAGGATCCAGCCAAGGCTAAGCACATTGAACGGCACCTTGATATCGAAGTTCACCTGGACAGACTGTCTCAGCAATTTTTCGGTAAAGTCGGCAGCAAGGTAGTCGTCCTGCACATGGGAATAATATTCAGCCCAACGGGCGGAGTCGATTTCCAGGGAATCGTTCACCTTCAGCGTAGCACCCCCTCTAGCCTTGAACCAATCGTCCTCGAAAACGCCAGAAGCCTTGTCAAAGTCGGCATAGAGGCGCGTAGGACGGTGGTGGCTTCTGTAGTTCAGTGCATAACCGAGAGTCAAATCAAGGTGAGAGCCGATGTTGATGAGGTTCTTGATGCTAGCATCCTGTGTGTTGACGGCGCGATTCTGATCCAGCTCGTGTTCCTTCTCCCAGCTTTCCGGAGCCTCGTTGAACAAGCCCCAGGTCGTACCTTCGTTGAATCCGAAGGCGTTGTACTGGTTACCGTTACCGGCATTCTCGACATCCACGTCGTAAGTAATCGTCATATTCCAGAAGTCAGAGAATCCCTGCTTGTAGAGGGCGCCGAACTCGCGGAAGTTCTGCGTCTGGTCCGGAGATCCGGCACTGTAGAATTCCGGGCCCACAGCATGGAGGTAAGCGCTCAATTCGGTCTTGTAGAACGTCCAGCGGAAATCTGCACCGAAGGCGACATTTTTTCCGTTCCATTCAGACAGGCGATCGTTCTCGTAACCGTTGCGGGCATACTGGTTGCGGACCTGACGAGCTTCTTCGAGCAAGCGCTTGAGTTCGGTCCTCATCTGGGACGTAGTCATCATGGAGTTGTCGCCAAAGATGGCCACAAGTTCCTTTTCACTCATGCGGGAAACTTCACCCGGATTCTTCATCAGACGGTTGAGCAAGTTGTAATTGGACACGCTCACGCCCGCATCCGAGAACACCTGGTTCACGGCCCGCATCGAACGTGCGTTCGACGTATCAGCCGCACCCATGGCGATATTGCCGTGGAATTCCATGTTACCCGGGTAGGCAATCCAGCTACCTTCTGCGAAGGCCGTCTGGGAGCTCCTACGCGGGGTGGCAAGCACCGTATTTTCGTTCATGCCGTCGCGGAGGAACGGGTCGTCGATATAGTCCTTGCTACCCATAAAACCGAGAAGTCCGGAGAACTGCGGATGCATGTTCCAACGGACCATACCGCCAGCAACCATTTCCTGGGACTCGGCCTCGCCAAACTCTACATAGTCCTTGTAGATATCCGGGTTCTTTTTGCCCTCTTTCAACGGATTGCGTGTTTCACCGGCAAAGGCGCTCACGACAAAGAGCGGATCGCCGTTACGGTTATGCAAAATCTTCAAGTCGTAGGCGCCACCGAGAACATCGATGCCTTCAAGGTAGGTGTTTCCGCCGGAGAGGAAAATATTACCCAAAGACAATTTCTGGAACGGGTCCGTATAGATAGCCTGCAATGTATGGGGATTAAAGCTGTTCCAGGTATCGCTGGAAACGTCGAGGGTAAGTTCCAAAGAACTGCCCCACGGGGATTCCAACATCATGTAGGCGTTCAGGTTCGTAAAGAAGCCGGGCGTCTGGAAGTAATTCTCGTAGCGGTCGCCGCGCTTGATAGTATCGTTCACACCGCTGTAGAAATCCTTACCCGTATGGTTGTGGCGGGTACGCACAAGATGGTAGCCCACATCGGAGACCACGTTACCGGACATTTTCCAGCGAGCGTCGGGATCAACGTCATCGAGAACAGGATTGTTGCCGCTGTAGCTGCCCGCATTGGGATTCTTCGGTTCCTTGGGCAAAGTGGAATGGAGCTTTCTTGCGTTGGAGGCAGCATCCTCGTCGTTATAGCTGATAGCCTTCCTGAACTTCACCGGGAATTCGGTAGAAACAACACCCACCTTGTTTCCCGTTATGGAAGAATGCGTTTCGGTAACATTGTTGTCGCCCATGTTCAAGACGGCGGACTCGTTGGAACCAAACGTAGTGGAATTGAGACGGACTTCGGTATTCGCCTCGGCAACAAGACCGACCTTGTTTCCGTTGACACGAACATTATCCAAGCGAAGTGTAGCCTTGTCGGCAGCCCAGAAGCCCACGCCCAGAGAGTTCATCATGATGGAATTCTGGAGCGTAACTTTTGCAGAACGGGCATAAACACCCGTTTCAAGCGGCTTTTCAATATAAGCGTTCTGAATCGTAAGCGTTCCGTTTTCCACAGAAACAGCGTTGACAGCGTTACGGATAAAGACGTTCTTGAAGTCGGCCTGCATGGGGCCCGCAATGCGGATACCGCCCCAGTGACCCATCTTGTTGAACGGACGGAAAATAACCGGAGACTTCTCTTCGCCGGCGACGGCAAGGGAACCACCACGGACATCAAGGATGGCACCCGGCTTGAAAGCAATAATGACCCCGGGTTGAATGACGAGGGCCTGGCCTTCGCCAACAATCAGGGAGTCGCTAATGAGGTACGGGGAATTTGCCTTGGAGAGGAATCCAGAAACCGAGCCCGAAAGCGGGGTTCCGTTCACAACGGGCAAAGTATCGCCGGAAAGGGCATCTATATCTTCAGCCGCTTCTTCTTCGTTCGCCTTTTGCGCTACTTGCTGCGGAGCAGGAGCCGGGGCGGGAGCCTGTGCTGCTGGAGCGGGAGCAGGCTCGGCTGCTTGCGGGGCTGGAGCCGGTGCCGGAGCGGGAGTAGGAGCCGGTGCCGGAGCGGGAGTAGGAGCCGGTGCCGGCGCAGGGGCCGGGGCGGGCACAGGGGCGGGCGCTGCAGCTGTCTGAGCGTCGGACGAAGCCTGGGAGGATTCTCCTGCTGCAAATGAAAGAGGGGCGATGAGGAAAGCTAGCGGGAGAATTCGATATAGGAATTTCATTTAAAAGACCTCGTATACCTTCTGAGCTTTTACAATGTAACCACTCTTATGAGTGACTTCTACTTCTATTTTGTTGATACCTTTGCGCACCAGCTCCACAGGGACCTGGTAATCCAGAGCCTGGATCTGAGTCAAAGTTTCCTGCAAGACAATTCGTCCATTCTGCTTGACGACAACCTTGTAGAGAACGCTCGGATCGCCACCCGGCACGCGGACGGTAAACTGGACCGTCTTCACAATCTTGTCATTTCCTTGCGGAACTCCTGGAGGATTGGTGACAGTCTCGCGCTTCTGGCCGAGGATCTGGACGTTAAACTTTTTCGGCGGGAAACAGCCCAGCTTCTTGACCAGCTCGATCTTGTTCTTTGCCATATCGACAGCAGAGAACGTATATTCATGCACTCCTTCGGAAAGCTTGACGCGCTTCAGAGCATTACGGGTCAGGGATTCATGAGTCTTCGGGGTTCCATCAACGTTCACGGAGAAAATAGCGGCATCGTCTTCAAGGCCGGAAACCGTGACATTCGCAATGCAACGCAGGGAGTCGTAATTGCTGAAGCGAATCTGAGCGGGAAGCGTATTCACCTCGGCGCAGCTCTTGTCCGCCGTATAGGAAACCGTCTCGGACACAACCTTCTCACCCGCAGTCAGGACAACATCTGCAGAATTGAGCGTCCAGAGCTTATTTTCGTCGGTTACGGGGACACTCACGCTAAACGTATGCGTCTTGCCATCGGTAGAAGTGGCAAGGTTCTCGGAAACAAACGAACCAATCTTCACGACAAGGGACGCGGTAGAAACGGCCGTACGATAGGAACCTTCAATTTTGAGACCGCCCGAGCAAACTTCAGACGAAACGGAGGAGACCTTCATGGATTCCTCGTCGAGCGGAGCGTTTTCCTTGGCGGCAATCGAAGAATCAGCCACCTTGGCAGCCTCGACAATCTGATCAATCGTAAGCGTCGTATCTTCGGCGACCTTCGTCAGAGCCTTGGCGAGAGACGGACTACCCGAAGTCGAAAGTTTCAGCACGACAAGGGAATCGCGCCCCACGGCGGTTTCGCCTGCCCCAATGGCAAACTTCCTGCCGCTCTTGGTCGAGGTAATCTCGAGCTTACCTTCCTTCAAGCTGCCCACAAAGCCCTTTTCGCCACCGATAAAGCCCTTCGTACCGCGAATCGCAGCGGTCGCCGTACCGGTTTTGAACTCAAACGAAGAGTTTTCCGAAAGCTTCTTCACATCGAAATTGACGTGACCCTTCTTGATATCCAACTTGGTCCTAAAAGCGCCATTCTTCTCAAAAAGATCGGCAATCACCATTTCCGCGTTTTCCGCAATCGTCACGGCGCTTCCATCCGGCAGGCCGAAAACAACCTCGGATTCCGTACCCGTACGAACACGGTCGTTCATAAAAATGCTCGCACCAACAGCCAAAGGCTTCCACGTTTGTTGATTTTCTTTCTGGCGATTGACATCGCCTAACTTAGAACGGACTTTACCGGCAGTAGAATCGGAGAAAGCCAACGTGGGAACAAGGAGAAATCCCAACATTGCCATACAAAGAGAGTGTTTAAACATAGATACCCCTGACTGAGTAATGAACCAATAATAGTAATCTATGTAAACTTTTTGTTGGAAGGTTTTTAAAAGTAATCTAAAACACACCTTTTGAAGAAAAAAGGCGCAGAGTATGATTTACATCAACTTTTTGGGGGTTAACCGCCCGAAATTTTGACGGTAAAGCCGCGTTTTTCGAGTTCGGCCTTGAGAACCGAACGCTTATCGCCCTGAATTTCGATGTTAAAATCCTTCACGGAACCGCCGACTCCACATTTTTGCTTCAGGGCACGGGCAAGATCCTTCAACTCGGATTCGTCCAGGGGCACACCCGTAACGACACTCGCCATCTTGCCCCCGGAAAGGCGCTTCAACATGATACGGACGACACCGTCACCACTGGGACGCTCGGCCTTGGGCTTTTCTTCCTTGATACGGCCGACACCGGAGACAAAAACTAATGAGGAGCGTTCTTCGATAGACATAGTTGCGTAAGATTATGTTAAACAAAAAAACATAGAGACGTGTCTTTCGTCACGTTTCAGTGTGTTTTTTGTCACGTTTTTGGTTGGACTGCCCATTCAGGTCTGCCCTGCGGTTAAACACAAAAGCAATGCAGACGGCGGCGAGAACGTACAGGCCCACCGCGGCCAACAGCGCCAAAATCTCGGAACCAGAGGCAGCCGCCACCTTGAGATAGAGCCACACGGACAGCGGCGTGCAAAGCAAGAACAATATACCGGGCAGTCGTTTCATGCCATAGAAATTAGCAAATCACGGCCTACCAGACATCCTTGTCGAAGGTCTTGTCGCCGACTGTCACCTTGTAGCGGCCCTTGAACCCGTGGAACTTCGCGATGCCGTCCGGGCCAGCCGTAGCGGTAGTGTCCGTCGTCCATTCCTTGTGCCACAAGTCGTAGACACGCTTCGCGGCGGGCTTCTCGCGGCCGTCGGCAGCGACGATGCCGCCGTTCTTGACCCAGTGGCGGTTATCCCAGAAGCCCCACAGCACAATGCCGTGCACAGCCGGATGGCTGAACGCCGTGCGGATGAAGGTCTCGAACTTCTCGGCCTGCACCTCCTCGGACTCATTCATGCCGACCTGCCAGTCGCCCACGTCGAACTCCGTCACCTTGATGGGGAGCCCGAGAGCGGCAAGCTTGTCCAGGCGCTCCTTGATGAGGCCCGGCACCACGGGACGCAGCCCGAAATGGCACTGCACGCCGATGCCGTGGACGGGCACCTTGCGGTCAAGCATTCCCTTGACCAGGTCCACGTAGCGGTCGGTCTCCCCCGCCGCGACGACGTTGTAGTCGTTGATGTAGAGCTTGGCCGTAGGATCGACGCGGTGCGCCCAGATGAACGCGCTGTCGAGAATGCCCCAGCCGCAGGTGTTGAAGGCGTAGGCCTCGTGGAGCGGCTCGTTCCACACGTCGTATTCCGTAATCTTGCCCTTGTATTCCGTCAGGTCGCGCTCGATGCGGGCCTTGAGGTACTTCGCGAGGTCGCCGCACTGCTTGGCCGATTTGGGGTTGGAGTAATGCTTGTCGTAGTCGTAGCCCTGGTGCGCCCACATGATGGCGTGGCCGCGCAGTTTCCAGCCGTTTGCCTGGGTGAACTTCACGTAGCGGTACATCTCGTCCTTGCGGAGCTTGCCCTTCTTGGGCTCGTACTCGGGCCACTTGAACTGGTTCTCGCTCACGGCGTACCAGAAGAGCTTCTTGGCCTCGGCCTTGTACCAGTTCTCGATACTATCGCGCGGGTTGTCGGTATGGATGTTGAGCGCGGTGCCGAACGGGAACGCATGGCGAACAAGCTTCACGCTGACCTTCTCGCCCGGCTTGGCCTCCACGGTAAAGTCCTGCTTGCGCAGCCACTCGATACGGGAATTCGCCTTGGAATACCATTCGGAATCCATGGACTCGGCCTTCTCGATTTCCACGTCGTCAATCTGCATCCAGCCCTTCTGGAGCCCGACATGGAACGTTACGTTGTTCAAACCATACCCTTTCTGGTCGGCAAGGAACGTCATCGAGAACGTCTTCCACTTGTCGGTCAGCTGGAAACTGCCGCTCTCTTTTTGGCGATAATCGGGAGGCCCGCCCTGCACCACGGCGTTGATGGGCATGTTGCCCTTCGCCTTGAAGGTGAGCGTATAGTAGCCGGTATCGGGAGCAAGCCACTTGGGCGGCTGGAGCTGCAGGCCCCACCAGTCCTTGGGAAGTTTCGTCACGACCACCTTCGCGCCTTCGGAATTGTCGACACCGAGGCCCATCTCCCCTATCTTGGTCTGCACCTCGGCCGGGCCGGCGGGATTGTTCCAAAGGTACCACCCACCATCACCATACGACAAGTCGCCATTGGTCAAGAGGTTCTGCGCCAACAGCGGAGCAGCGACCAGGGCCGCGGCAGCACACGCAAACTTCACGCTCGAAAAATTCATAAAGACCTCGTCTGTTTCGCCTAGAATATAATTACGGCTAGGCACCTATCTGCCTATAAAATGCCTTTTTTTCGGGAATAGGGGCAAATTGGATTCTACAAAAACGTCAAAAGTGTATTAAGTGTATCTATGGCAAAAGGGGATTCTATTCCTCCGGCTTTTTCTCCAGCATTACACAGCGGACGGAAAAGCCCTTCGTTTTCAGTTCTCTAGCGCTTTCCGAAGGTCCGCTATCAGATGCAGTCGATATTCTCATATGATGTGCTTGTTTCGTAGAATCGGCCGTAGAATCGGCTTTATATTCGTTTGGACGGAAAAAAAAGATTTTTTCTTTTAAACCATTAAACGATCCATTATCGCTTCTAATACCAGCACCTGTAAGCGAAAATCCGCTCGCATTCGTCCCGCTAAAGCCGTATGTCGAGCGCAAGCCTTTGATTCCGTCACCGTCTTCATCCTTATAACCTCGGACAATTTCGTAATCATCGTACGTGAACAATCGCCAGCCATCGGGGCAAATCCCTTGGTGATTTTCCTGAATCAAGTCGGCACAACTTTCCGTGTTGCAGCGGCTCGGCAGCTGCATCATCTCGGCCCACTGGTAAAGGCCTCCAAACTCGTCACACTTAGTGGTATCGTTTTTGTAACAGTAACGTTCTATTTCGTTGTCATTGTTCTGATCATCGGCTCCTGGAACCATTTTGCCAATGTTCAGGTTTTCGGCCATGACAGTGACAGATTTCCCGCTGTAATCCGACGTGATTGTAATGTAATAGTAGCTACGGCCATTGCGCGTGTCAGTAAACTGCTTGTATGCATTTTCGCCGACCTTGTAAGCACCGGCCAACGTTTGCGAGTGGTCGAACGGTACGTATTCGCTACTGCTGGATTCTTCGGCAGGCTCCGTACCTTTGCTGCTGCAGGACTTATCGTTGTCAGAACTCGAAGATGAAGACGAAGTTTTTCCCTTACTGGAAGAAGAAACCTTTTTGCTACTGCTTGACTTGTTGCGAGAGCTCGAAGATTTCGCAGAACTGCTGCTGGATTCTTCCAGATTGTCATTGCGAGAGCTCGAGGTTTTCTCCTTGCTGGAGGAAGAGACCTTTTTGCTGCTGCTGGAATCATCGCAGTCTTCGCAAATGGACGAAGAAGAATCCTCGTCGCGCGGAGCAACGCTGCTGGAATCATCCCCGCAAGCGGAAAACGCAAAGGCGAGGCAAAGAAATGCCATGCCCAAAAAAGCCTTTGTACAAGCAAATCCCTTCATAATTTCTCCTAGTCCTTATTAAAATAAGAAGAAACATGAAAAAATACACGTTCCACCCCCAAAAAAAGCCTAATTTCGGTGACTGGCAGGCGTTTATCGCCTATCGTCTATAACTATCTTTCTCATTATGCACTACACTCCCTACCGCGATTTGCTGCTCAAGATTTTCCCGAACTACCTCAAGGTACGCAAGCTCCCGTTGAACGGCGGCATGAGCTGCCCCAACCTCGACGGCACCAAGGGATTCTCGGGTTGCAGCTACTGCAACAACCGCAGTTTCAGCCCGGTGTTCGACCAGGCGAAGGTTTCCATCCAGGAACAACTGGACACATTCGTGCCGAAACTTCGAGAAAAATACCCGAACGCGGGCATCCTCGCCTACCTGCAGCCGTACACGAACACGCACGCGCCGCTCGAGCACCTGAAGGGGATTATCGACCCGATTGTCAAGCACGAAGAAATCGCCGGACTTGCGATAGGGACCCGTCCCGACTGCCTCGAAGACGAGAAAATCGAATACCTCGCGGAAATGAACCGCATAAAGCCCATCATTGCAGAAATCGGGCTCCAGACAGCCAACGACCTTACGCTTGCCGCCATCAACCGCAGGCATACCCTCGCCGAATTTGAAGATGCGGTCAAGCGTTGCCAGGCGGCGGGTCTCACCGTCACCACCCACGTCATCGTGGGGCTGCCCGGCGAGACGCTGGCCGATTTCAAGAAAACCGCCCAGGTGGTGCACGACCTGCACCTCGCCGCCGTGAAAATCCACCCACTGCACATTGTCGCGGGCACCGTGATGGCACAGGACTTCGCCGCCGGCGAAATCAAGCTTCTGGATTTTGAAGAATACTGCGCCGCCGTCGCCGAGATGATCAAGATAATCGGGCCGAATACCGCCATCGAGCGGTTCAGCGGCGAAAGCCCAAGCGAGATGCTCCTCGCCCCCAATTGGTGTGGGGAAAGGGACAGGATTATCGCAAAGGTGGAAGAAATTTTGAGTAGGGATTAGGATCTAGGGGCTAGGGAGAAGAATCTAAAGATTAGGGGAGCAAATGAAACGTATCGAAGACTACATCATTTCTGTTCCGGATTTTCCGCAGCCGGGAATCCTGTTCCGCGACATCACGGGAATCCTGAACGATGCCGATGGCCTCAAGTTCACGCTCGACGCCCTCTACAAGGCGCTGGAAAACATCGAATTTGATTTGGTCGCCGGGCTGGAAGCGCGCGGGTTCCTGTTCGGGGTCTCGCTCGCCGAACATTTCCACAAGCCATTCGTGCCCGTGCGCAAAAAGGGAAAACTCCCCCGCGAAACCGTCGGCATTACCTACGATCTGGAATACGGGCAGGCAAGCATAGAGGTCCACAAGGACGCCGTGAAGCCCGGCCAGAAGGTGGTCATCATCGACGACCTGCTCGCGACAGGCGGTACGGCCAAAGCCGCGGCACACCTCATCGAAAAACTGGGCGGCAAGGTGGAACTGCTGCTGTTCGTCATCGAGCTATTCGACCTGCACGGCCGCGAAGCCTTGAAAGGCTACAACATCGAGACGCTAACAAGATTCCCCGGACACTAAGAAAGCGCTTTAACTTTCTATATTTGCTCGCGTAAAACAAAAGGATCTGAAAATGGCAAAGACTAGCGCAAAGAAAACTGAAAAGAAAGGCACCCAGACCAACATGTGGACCGGCCGCTTCGCAAGCGGCATGGCACAGAGCATGGTGGACCTGAGCTTCAGCCTGCAATTCGACGCCGAACTCATCGAAGAAGACATCGAAGGCAGCATCGGCCACGGCAAGGGCCTGGTGGAATCCGGCGTGTTAAGCAAGGCCGACTACAAGAAGATTTGCGATGGTCTCGCCAGCATCCTCAAGGATTACAAGGCAGGCAAGAACCTGTGGAAGGAATCCGACGAGGACATCCACATGGCCGTGGAACGCGTTCTCACCGAACGCATCGGCGCCCTCGGCAAGAAGATCCACACAGGCCGCAGCCGTAACGACCAGGTCTGCACGGACTTCAAGCTCTACATGCGCCACCGCGCTGCCGAAATCCGCGCCCTCGAAATTTCTCTCATGGAAACGGTGCTCGACCTCGCGAAGAAGTACTTCGGCAAGATGATGCCGGGCTACACGCACCTGCAGCAGGCACAGCCCATCTACTTCAGCCATTACCTGATGAGCATGTTCTTTGCCGTGAGCCGCGACGTGAAGCGCCTCGATAATTTCCTGGAACTGCACAGCGAACTTCCGCTCGGTAGCGGCGCCATGGCCGGTTCCGCATTCCCGTACCACCGCGCCCTCGTGGCGAAGGAACTCGGATTTAACGGCGTTAGCCCGAACAGCATCGACGCCGTGAGCCACCGCGACATGATGCTCGAATTCGAAGCCGACCTCGCGATTATCGCAAACACGATGAGCCGCTATGCAGAAGACTTTGTGAACTGGAGCACCAGCGAATTCGGCTACCTCACCCTGCACGACGCCTTCTCCAGCGGTTCCTCCATGATGCCGCAGAAGAAGAACCCGGATTCCATGGAACTCATCCGCGGAAAGTCCGGCCGCATGCTCGGTAACTTCAGCGCCCTCTACACTCTGGTGAAGGGTGCTCCGCTCAGCTACAGCCGCGACCTGCAAGAAGACAAGGAACCGGTTTTCGACTCCGTCCATAACGTGAAGGTGATTCTCCGCGTGATGAAGGAAGCCCTGGAAAGCGCACGTTTCAATTTCGACAAGATGCATGCGAAGATGCTGCCGGCGCTGCTGGCTACCGACCTCGCCGATCTTCTGGTCGAATCTGGCGTGCCGTTCCGCGATGCTCACCACGTGGTCGGTAGCCTGGTCGGCGAAGCCGCCCGCCAAGGCCTCGAATTCACTGACCTCAGCGACGAGGCCTGGGCCAGCGCCGGCGTCCCGAACGTGAAGCAGATGAAGAAGACGCTCACGTTCGAATACAGCGTGTCCCGCCGCAACATCGAAGGCGGCACGGGTCCCAAGTCCGTGAAGCAGCAGTTCGTGAAAGCCGCCGCAATACTGAAGAAATTAGGCTAAACCTTACATAAAAAAATTTCATTCCGGCCCGGATAAAAACCGCCGTAAAAACGTCTATAAGCACAGACGGATTTTCGTCCGTTTGCGAACCGGCGCGTTCCGGAATGGAAAAGACATATGATTCGAGAAGAATTCGCGCAGTTCCTCGGGAAACTGAGGGAAACGAGCAACAACGGCGGGGATATTGACGCATACGTCAAGGAGTACGAACACAAAAACGTGTACTTCTACAACGACGGATGCATCAAGAAAATTCTCGCAAGCGAAAAGAACATCATGCTCACGACGGATCTCGTGAACGCGGCCCTGGGCCTCATCGGCTCCGACCGCATCATGAACCCGAAACTCGTAAACCCGTTCATCCCCGGGGAACTTGGCTACCGAAGCGCAGAGCCGGACATTCTCCTGACGAACGACCGCGATGGCGATACGCCTCGGGACCGAATATCTATCGAGGTTCAGCACGAAGACAAGAGAGTGTTTAGAGATCGCTTAGTCCTCTATGTGGCTCGTCTTACAAGCAACATGGCAAGGAAAGGGAAAGAGCCTCAACTCGAAAACCTGAACGTGATCGGATTCCAGTTCTTCAATGCGTTCCCCGAATCTGCAAACTACCGCCATACAGTACAGTTGCGCAATCAGGAACAGCAGGTCTATTTTGACCGGCAGACAGTAACACTGATTGAGGTGGAGAAATTCTTCAAGGATGCCGAACGTTTTGCGGACGACAGCAGCCGCCTTGCACAATGGCTCCGCGCCATCGATACATTGAATCGAGAAGCCGATTTCAGCGAATTTGCAAATGACCCCGTGTTCAAGGTATTGCAAAACGAGGTGAAATTATGTAATTTCAGTTCGAGGTATCTTATGACAGTAGACATGAGCGACTATGACAAAGCCATGGAACGCTATGAAGGAGCCATGGATAAAGCGGAAGAAATCGCGAAGGGTTTGCTGAAAGATGGCGTTCCGATGGAAATAATTGTGCGAAATACCGGCCTTTCTGAAAAAAAGATCCGCGAGTTGTAGTTTGTATACTTAAGCAAATTTGAGCGGCCTCGATGGCCGCTTTTTTTTGTGTTTTGCTTCTAAACTACAATGTTTATGTTTTTCTTGGGGCTGTGATTATTCCGGTGCTGATTCGGTTTCATTCATCGTACAACGGACGGAATAACCACTTAATTTTTCCGCATGAATATCGTTATCTGTTCCTGTTGTATATCTTGATTGCCATGCAGCGTAAGATTCAGCCGAATTTTCTGGATTTTCCTCAGGATAATGCCAATAAGTAGCTTGATCTAAATTCCTAAATTCATAAAAATTATAACCAGAGCCAATCAAACTGAATCCACTACCGTTAAGCCCTCCGTATCCCGCAGCACGAAGTTCCATGGCTCTATAGTCATCATCAATTCCATTTGTATTTACGACAATGTAAAAGTCATCGGAAGTCAACAGATGCCAGCCCTCCGGGCAGATGCCTTGATGGTTCGGTTGTATTAGTTCGGCGCAACTTTCCTTGTTGCAGCGACTCGGTAACTGCATCATTTCAGCCCACTGGTACAGGCCCCCATATTTTTCGCATTTTGTGGTATCGTTATCATAGCAATAACGCTCTATTGCTTTGTCATCTGACTGATCTTTTAATCCGTCCACCATCTCACCAATATTCAAATTTTCTGCCATTACCGTAACAGAAGCAGAATCTCCATTGCGATTTTTTCCATTAATCGTCAAATAAAAATACGTTCGCCCATTACGGCTATCCGTAAATTTCTTATAAGCACCCGCTTGTAAACTATCAGCACCAAGCGGACGAGAACAATACATATAGCCCGGTGTACATAATCTTGCCGAATCAAGAACAAGAACAGAACTACTTGATGCAATTTTCACACTACTACTCGATGCCACCTTTTTGCTGGAGCTGGAACTTGTTCCGACATTTCCAGCAGAACTGCTGGATGACGAGGATGCCGTTTTTTTGTCGCTAGAGGAATCCGGGAGAATCTCGGCCGAGTCGGCCACAGAAGAGGAACTCGCCTTACCGCTACTCGATACGACCGACGAACTTGTCAGTTCGTCACTGTCACCGAGAACATCGCTGTTTGCAGATGTCCCATCGTCCCCGCAAGCGGATACCAAAAGAAGAACAGCCCATAACAGCACAGTCCAAAGGCAATACTTCTTATTCATATCCAACTCCATTTTCTACAGAAAGTCAACTTTCTGCAGTCGACTTTCCGTAACCTGTTTTAACTACAGCTCGATATTGTCGATCAGGCGAGTCTTCCCGAAGAATGCAGCGACAAGGATTGTCACCGGGATATCGTCTGGAAGGAGCCCGTTGCAGCGCTGGAGCGTCCTGCGGTCGACAATTTCCACATACTGCACGATGCCGCGGTTGCCGAGGATGGATTTCAGCACGAGGTCACGGAGCTTGGCAACGCCGCGTTCGCCCGAACTGTAGGCTATCTTTGCCTTCTTGAGTCCTTCGTGGATGCCGAGCGCCTTGTACTTCTCGTCGGAAGAGAGGTATTCGTTGCGGCTGGAAAGGGCAAGGCCCGATTCCTCGCGCACGATGGGGACGCGGACAATCTTGATGTCGAAATTCAGGTCGCGCACCATCTTCTCGATCATGAACACCTGCTGGTAGTCCTTCTCGCCAAAGTAGGCGACATCCGCACCGACAATGTTGAACAACTTAGAAACTACGGTAAGCACACCGCGGAAGTGTCCGGGGCGGTAGGCACCACAGTACATTTCCTCGAGTTTTTCGTCGCGGACGGTCGTCATCGGCGAACCTTCGGGATACATTTCGGCAACAGACGGAGCGAACACGTAATCGGCCCCCATGGACTCGGCAAGTTTCACGTCGGCTTCGAGGCGCACGGGATATTTTCCGAGGTCCTCGTTCTTGCCAAACTGGATCGGGTTCAAGAAAACACTCACCACGGTCACGTCGCATTCCGCGGCAGATGCCTTGATGAGCGCACCATGCCCGTTGTGGAGCGCACCCATCGTGGGCACGAGCCCGATCTTTTTTCCTTGTCTAGCGAGAGGTTTCAACTGTTCGCGAAGTTCGTCAATCGTCTTGACTAAAAGCATTATAGACTTCCTTGTGGTACAAAATATGTCGTTTGGGTCGGGCACGCACTGATTGCGTCAAGGATCAAATTCAAATGGTTCTCGTTGTGGACGAAATCAATGTTGTCCGTGTTGATGATTAAGACGGGTGCACTGGTGTAGTGCCAAAAATGGTGGTCGTAGCGTTCCTGCAAATCCTTGAGGTAATTTCCCTCGATGGCCTTTTCCATCGCACGACCGCGGCTGCGGATGCGTTCCAGCAAAACAGGCACGCTCGCCTGCAGGTAGACCACGAGGTCCGGCTTGGGAATGTCCTTGTCCAAGGAGCGCGCGATAGTTTCGTACATGGCGTATTCGCTGTCGGACAGGTTCTGCGAAGCAAAAATCTGGTCTTTGTCGTACGTGTAATCGCTGACCAGCAAATCGTGGAACAGGTCGCTCTGCAAGCCGCAGTTCTGCAGCTGCTTGTGACGGTCCAACAAAAAGAACAACTGCGTCTGGAAGGCATACGCCTCGGGATTCTCGTAGAACTTTTCGAGGAAGGGATTCTTGTCGTAGTTCTCCTCGATGCTCATGGCGTTCCAGCGCTGGGCGATAATCTGGGCTAGAGTCGTCTTCCCCACCCCGATGACGCCCTCGATGGCGATAAAATGGATTCCGCTGTCTCTTAGCATATTAGGGTTCCACCTCTGTTATCGTGCGGAACGGGATTTTCTCTTCCCGTGCCAGGAGAGACTGCAGCATGGCGCTCACGGTTGCTCCGCTGAACGAATCCACCCAGTCCGGGGCGATGTCGTTCAGAGGCACGAGCACAAACTGCCTCCTTTCAATTTCCGGATGCGGGATGCAGGGGCGTCCCGCCTGGACAATCTTTCCGTAGTACAGCAAGTCCAAGTCGATTTCGCGGGAATTCCAATGCCCCCGGTCCTTGCGCCCGAGAAGGATTTCCGCACCCTTCAAGTAATTGAGCAGACGCTTGGGCGTCCCGGAATACATGAAGCTCACGACCTGGTTGAAATATGGACCCTGACCCGCCGGACCCACCGGCGGAGTCTCGTACACGGGACTTTCCATCCAGCCGCCCGAAGAAATGCGACGGAGCATGTCCCTGCCGGAAAAAAGGTTCACCCATCGGGGAGGCACATTGCTGCCCAGGGCGATAAAAACTCTTTCTAATGAATCCACGACCCTAATATAATTATTCCAAAAGTGCGGGAAATGCCCAAAAATGGGAAATACTTCGTATTTATTCGTCAAAAAAAATTTTTTTTCTTTTTTTTGAGTTTTTCTATGACAAAGCCGATAATTTTATGTATCTTATGGCAGTTCTCGAGTAGAACGTTTTATTTATTCCAATCAAATTTTCGGAAAATACAGACTTGCAAGCCAAGCTGTTCTCCAAATCTTCAATTCACAAAAAAGTTTTTTTAATTCAATCTACAGAAGGACGCTACAGTGCCTAGAACAAAGAAAATTCAAGATCAAGATAATGCATTGGAACTAGAAACTGCACCTAAGCCCGAAGGCGAAGAAGCGCAGCAGCCCAAGCGTCGCGGACGCAAGCCCAAGGCGGCAGCAGAAGCAGATAAGAAAGCCGCCGAACCCGAAGCACCGGCAACAGCACAAGAGACCCGCGCCCCTCGCCCGAAGGCAGAACGTGCGATAGAGCCCGCCTTCGAACCCGCTTTTGAATCCCCGCGCCCGGAAGCCCCGCGCAACGAGCCCGTCGACGGCATCGAGGCTGCAGAACGCCGCCAGGCCCGCGAACTCGGAATAGAGACAAACGAACAAAAGGCCCCCGGCCAGGAAGGTGCTGCCCCTGCATCCGAAGGTGCTCAGGCACAGGCCGGCGAGAACAGCCAGCAGAACGCCAACCCGCAGAACCAGGACGGCAACCAGCAACGCCAGCAGTTCAACAACGGCAACAATGGCAATAACGGGAACAACGGCAACAACAAATTCAACAAGTTCAACAAGTTCAAGAACCGCCGCAACCGCTTCTTGCCGCAAGACGATATCCTCGACGATTCCGTACAGCTGCCGCCCCCCGACCCCGAGAAGGTGGCCGCCTCCCGCGCCAAGTGGAAGGAACTGCGCGGTCTCCCGATGTTCGAACTCCAGCGCCAGGCGATGGAACTGAACATTCCCGACTTCAAGAAGATGCGCAAGCAGGCGCTGATCTACCGCATCCTCAGCGCGACAAACGGCGAAGACACCCCGATCTACGCCGAAGGCGTTCTCGAAATCATGCCCGAAGGCTACGGATTCCTCCGCAATCCCGACCACAACTACCAGGCCGGCCCGGACGACATCTACATCAGCCAGAACTGGATCCGCCGCTTCGACCTGAAGATGGGCGACACCATCACGGGACAGGTCCGCCAGCCGAGAGAACAGGAAAAGTATTTCGCGCTGATGCGCATCGACACCGTGAACTTCGACGCCCCCGAAAGGACGAAGCGCCGCGTCGCGTTCGAATACCTCACCCCGATCCACCCGAACCAGAAGCTCAACCTGGAATGGAAAAAGGACGAGTTCAGCACGCGCGTCATGAATTTGTTCACGCCCATTGGCAAGGGCCAGCGCGGCATCATCCTCGCTCCCCCGCGTACGGGTAAGACGGTGCTCCTGCAGAACATCGCCAACGCCATCACGCAGAACCATCCCGAAGTCAAGCTCATCGTGCTCCTTATCGACGAACGTCCCGAAGAAGTGACGGACATGCGCCGCCACGTGAAGGGCGAAGTCATCGCCTCCACGTTCGACGAACCGCCCGAGCACCACACCCGCGTCGCCGACATCGTCATCGAAAAGGCGAAGCGTCTCGTGGAAAACGGCAACGACGTGGTCATCCTCCTCGACTCCATCACGCGTTTCGCCCGTGCGAACAACGTTGTCATCCCCCACTCCGGCAAGATTCTTTCCGGCGGTGTGGACGCGAACGCCATGCAGCGTCCCAAGCGCTTCTTCGGTGCGGCACGTAAAATCGAGAACGGCGGTTCGCTCACCATCATGGGCACGGCGCTTATCGAGACCGGTAGCCGCATGGACGAAGTGATTTTCGAAGAATTCAAGGGTACCGGCAACATGGAACTCGTGCTGGACCGCCGCCTTTCCGAAAAGCGCATCTGGCCCGCCATCGACATTTTCAAGTCGGGTACGCGTAAGGAAGAGCTCCTGCTCACCGAAGACGAGCTTCAGCGCGTCTGGATTCTCCGCCGCTACCTGCAGGACATGACCTCCACCGAAATCATGGACTTCATGATCAGCAAGATGAAACTCTACGAGGACAACGAAACGTTCCTCAACTCTATGAACAAGTAAGGTAAAGCCATGAGTGAAAAAATTTTCTTTGCAGGCACCGGCAACATGGGAGGAGCGATCCTCCGCGGCCTCCTGAACGCCGGCTCCAATCCCAAGGACATCCTCTTCTTCGACCCTAGTGACAAGGCCGCCGAAGCCGTCACGGCTCTCGGATGCGTGCGCGTGAAGGATTTCGCCGAAGGCGTCAAGAAGGCCGATGTGACATTCCTCTGCGTGAAGCCGCAGATTTTCAAGAGCGTCGCTCCCGAATGGAAGAACGCCGTCAAGACCCTCAAGGGGACAAAGACCTTCGTGAGCATCATGGCGGGTGTCGCCCGCAAGAGCCTCACCGAGGTTTTAGGCGCCAAGAACCAGGTGCTGCGCGTCATGCCCAACCTCCCGCTCACCGTGGGCAAGGGCACAGTGGCTCTCGCCACTGACGGCGTCAACGAAAAGACGCTTTCCACCGCCGAGAAGATTTTCGGCACCATCGGAGTCACCTGCCGCGTCACCGAATCCCTCATGGACGCCGTCACCGGACTTTCCGGTAGTGCCCCCGCGTACGTTTTCGAGTTCATCGAAGGTCTCACCCGCGGCGGTGTCAAGGCCGGCCTCACCCGCGATGTTGCGCTCAAGCTCGCCCTCGGCACAATCGAAGGCAGCGTCGAGCTCGTCAAGCAATCCGGCAAGAGCCCGAGCGACTTGTGCGCCATGGTCTGCTCCCCCGCCGGAACGACCATCGCCGGCGTGAACGCCCTCGAAGAAGGAGCTTTCCGCAGCTCCCTCATCAAGGCTGTTGTCGCCGGGACGGAACGCTCCAAGGAACTGGGCAAGTAAAGCCCGCCCCGTTAAACGAGAAAGATGTTACCCATCGACTTTTTCACGAAAGAAAATGCGACGTCCTCGTTCATCCAGGACGTCCTTTCTTCCGTGGATTATCCGGTGAACATCTTCCCCATAGCGCAGGCCGCCAATACCGACAACCGCGCCTCGCTCGTCATCTGGGACCTGGACGCCTTCGCAAGCGAAAGCGCGGACGCGCTCTCCAAGCTGCGGCGCCGTAACCCGGACACGATGATTCTCGCCTACGCCGAGAACCCGGACAAGTTCAGGGAAATCCCGAACAATCTCTACGACATTCTCCTTTCCGTCGAGGCGTTGCGGCTCCACCTGATGAGCAAGATTGCGCGCCTCAAGGAAATCTACACCGCGAAGCGTACCTTCCGTGAGAGAATGTCGCACCTCGTCGGTAAAAGTGAGGCCATGCAGGACCTCCGCAAGACCGTGGAAAAGGCAATTTTGCACACGGGTTCCGTCCTCATCCAGGGCGAATCGGGCGTCGGCAAGGACCTCATTGCGCGCGCCATCGCCTGCGTGTACGACAAGTTCGTCACGGTGAACTGCAGCGCCATCCCCGAAGCCCTTTTCGAAAGCGAACTGTTCGGGCACACCCGCGGGGCCTTCACCGGAGCGCAAAACGAACGCATCGGTCTTTTCGAAGAAGCGAACGGCGGCGCCATATTCCTCGACGAAATCGGCGACATGCCGCTCCACGCCCAGGTCAAGCTGCTGCGAGTCATCCAGAACCACGAAATACGCCCCATCGGCGCGAACAAGACGCGGCATATCGACGTCCGCATCATCGCGGCCACCAACCGCGACCTCCGCGAGGAAATCCGCGAAAAGCGCTTCCGCGAGGACCTCTTCTACCGCCTGAACGTCATCCCGATGCAACTTTCGCCCCTCCGCGAGCGCAAGGAAGACATCGAGGACCTCGCCAACTACTTTATCCGCCAGTACGCCCCCGAAGGCGAGCCCTACACGCTCTCGCCCGAAGCCCTGCAAAAGTTGCAGGCACACGACTGGCCCGGCAACATCCGCGAACTGGAAAACGTCATCCAGCGCACCCTGTGCTTCACCGCCCCCGGCATATTGAACGCCGAAGATTTGCAGATCGATACGGGCATGGGGCCAGCGGCAAATATGTCCGGAAAATTCAATGGCGGAAACACCATTTCTGCAGACACGTACAACGAATTTCGCGAAAAGCAGATGGACGAGGAAAAGGAATTTCTCAAGGCAAAAATTCTTGAATGTAACGGATCCATCAGCCTCGCCGCCGACAAGCTCGGCATGGTCCGCACGGCACTGTACAACAGGCTGGCCCGTCTCGGCCTGAATGTCAAGGATATCCGTTAATCAGAAGCGCTGCACCGTGAGTCCGCGGCGACGCAGCAAGTCCACCACGTTGTCCTCGTCAAGTACCAAGTGTGCAGCCCCCACCACGACAAACACGTTCCTGTCTTCCGAGAGGAATTCAGCAATACGCTCCGCCATCTTCACGTTGCGGGACTTGTAGACCTTTTCGTCCAGTTTGTCGCTGAGTTCCTTTTCCGCAGTTCCCTCGGCATAATCTTTTTCGTCCGCCATCGTCTCGCGCAACAATGCATCGTCACCCGTTTTCCAGGCACGCACGATCCGTGCCACCATGGAATCCAGCTCCGACACCTCACGCAACGTGGACTTGAGATAGAAAATACCCGCCGAATCGGATTCCGTCGTGTCGGCCAGGGCGCCAATCTGCTCGCTCGCCGTCTCGAGCCCCACGATAGCTTTGCCGTCATGCGCCGCACGGTCCAGCAGCACAGCATCTACACCGAGCGTCGGGTCGATACCCGCACGCTGGATGGCAAAGGCACTCAGCGTCATCGCAGCAAGCCACGGGCGCATCACCTGCAATGTTATGGAAGGGATTCCCCAGGCGTTACAGATGCTATCAACGGAATTCCACATTTCCGTGGGCAACAAGTCCTGCAAGCGCTTTCCCGCAGGCATCATCCCGTGCTGCATGCTCTCCGAGGCAATCTCGGTATTCACGGAATCATCGGTCACGTCAATTTCGACAGCCAGCTCCTCGGCATTCACAAAGGCCGTTTCAATAACGGAATCGAGCGGATAGAACGAAGAATCGGCAAAGTGGATACTCCCCAGGAGCCACACGGAAGAATTTGAATCCGACACCTTCCAGAAAAAATGCTGGGGCGCAGAAGCACTTTGGGGCGCCGGCGCTGCCGATTCTGCCGTTTCGCGCGGGGCGTTTCCGGCGCAAGACAGCAGCAGCCATCCCGGCAACAGCACGCACAGCACCTGCAAAACCAAGCGAATCATCACAAAACCGACCTTCATTCCGCCCTCGCCCAGTCCAAAAGTCCAAGCGACCGTGCTTCAGAAGCGCTCGCCACACGGAAGCGGCCACCGTCAATGACGGCGATGCGGTCGCAATACTTTTCGGCATACTCGATGGAATGGGTCGAAACAATGATTCCCATTTTGCGCATCCCGACAAATTTTTTCAGCAGACGGAACAGCGCATGGCTCCTCGGAATATCGAGAAACGCGTTCGGCTCGTCGAGCAGGAGTACGTTCACCTGTTGGGCAACCGCCTCGGCCAAGAACACACGGCTCCGCTCGCCATCGCTCAGCTCCGTAAAAGGGCGCTCCGCAAAGCAGGATACATCCGTAACCTGCATCGCGTCGTCCACGATCTTTTCATCTTCTGCCGTCCGACCATCCAGAAAACCGGAATACGGCGACCGGCCAAGCCCAACAAATTCCCGAACCGTCATGCGGTCCGGAGCCGAGCCCGACATGCGGACAAGCCCGACACGACGGGCCCGCTCGCGGGCGTTCCAGGCTTGCAAAGGCGTCTCATCCAAGAACACGTCCCCCGAAACCTGGGGAACAAGGCCGGCAAACGTCTTGAGGAGCGTACTTTTCCCGCAGCCGTTCACGCCCATCAAGGCGACGACTTCGCCGGCATGCAGATCAAACGAGAACGGTTCGAAAAGGGACTGCGGACGATCGGCGCCCCGTTTAGAGCGGACGGCACCATAACCTACACAAAGATCCACGCACTGGAGCAAAGAATCGGAAGCCATCACCACCACCCCGTCCTAGAGCCGCGGACAAGCACATAAAACACGACCGGCACGCCGACAATGCTGAGTACCGCATTCAGAGGGATACTCACTGGGAACAGCCCCGCCAAGAGGCAAAGCACCGTGCCACACAATGCGGCCCCCGGCACAAGGACGCGGTGGTCGGTTGTTTTGAACAACATAAAAGCCAAGTGAGGAACGGCGATTCCCACAAACGCCACCGGGCCACAGAACGCCGTACTCGCCGCCGCAAGGATACTCGCACCGAGCAACACACACTTCTTGGAAACTTCCACGCGCACACCGAGACCGCGGGCAAAATCATCGCCCAGCCTCGCTGCATTCAAGTAACGCATGCTCACCACCACGAGCACAAGCCCCGCGGCCACGGCGAGCGCAAAGACCCACACCCCGTCCAAAAGCACTCGACCAAAACTGCCCATGCTCCAGGTCACGTACACGCGAAGCGCTTCGGCCTCGCTCCCCGCAATCAGCACGCTCACGATAGCATCGATCAAGTAGCCAAGCAGAAGACCCACAATCAGGAGCACGCCCACATTGCGGAATCGCCCGGAAACCCACATGACAATAATCGTCACAACGGATGCACCCAGCGCAGCCGCGCCGAGCACGCCAAAATTGCCAAAACTGAATCCGGCCAGCAACGAGAGCGCCACCCCCAAGCTCGCGCCGCTGCTGATACCCAGCACGAACGGCCCGGCAAGCGGGTTGCAAAAGACGGTCTGCAGGGCGAGGCCCGACACGGAAAGCGCAGAACCCGCCAACACCGCCGCACACATCCTGGGCACGCGGAGCCGCCAAACAATTTGCGATGCTATGGAATCAGCCCCGACCTCAGCCGATGGTCCGGCGAAAAGGGCCGAAAAAAAATCAGGCCACGAAACCCATACAGGTCCCGTAGCCAATGTGCAAAAGCTCAGAGAGACGGCGACTAGAAAAAGGAAACCAAAGCAAAACCAAATGCGGTTTTTCATCGGCCCTTATTTTTTTCTCTTCGCCCAGAGTTCCGCAGTCTTCTTCATCTCGGCGGTGAGTTTCTCGTCCTTGATGTAGACTTCCGGCGGAACATTGTCGAAGCCCTGCAGGGCATTCAACCAGTTGTCGTTCATGTCGCGGAACTCGAGTTTCTTGAGGTTGTAGGTCAAGGTGTCCTCGAGTTTGCGGAACGCGATGTAGTCCCAACGAACCACCTGGCGGTCAGCAAAGACCTCGCGGGTGACCATGGACGTATCGTTATCAAAACGGTAGCGGGCCTTGAAAGTGTATTCGCCCGTCATCTGGTAGCGGCCCGAATCAGAGTAGGTGCGGGTCGTTCCGTAAACAGTATCGTTCATGTCGAAGCGCAACTCGGCATCACGGAAAGCGTGGCCGTGAGCAACGATCGGGGTGCGCCAGATACCATAAATGGATTCCTTCATGCTCTTCTGGAAAACAGTGTCAATCTTCCAGGAATCAAAGTTCGACTTGTCGTACTTGGCCCTCTGGACGTACTTGCCTTCCTGGATCATCTTGCGGACGCTGTCCGCCTTGACCTTGGCAAGACTGTCGGAACTTGCAGAAACCGGAGTGCTCACCTTGACCTTGCTGAGGGAGTCGAGCTTCTTCTGGATCATCTCGTCAAGGGAAGATGCGCCTCTCGGAGCGACGTTGACCGGCACGCTAGGTACGACCTTCTGTTCAGCCTTCTTGGCCGGAGCAGCCTTCGGGGCTTCCTTGGCAGGAGCAGCCTTTGCGGGAGCCGGAGCAGGAGCAGCCTTCGGAGCTTCCTTGGCAGGGGCCGGAGCGGGAGCTGCCTTCGGGGCCTCCTTGGCAGGAGCCGGAGCGGGAGCAGCCTTCGGAGCTTCCTTGGCAGGAGCAGGTGCGGGAGCAGGAGCAGCGGCAGGAGCCGGAGCAGGTGCAGGAGCGGGAGCGGGGGTAGCCGCGGCAGGAGCTGCCTTAGCAGGAGCAGGTGCCGGAGCGGGATCCGCAGCGAATGCGAACCCAGCTAAAGCTATCGTACAAATAGATGCGATAATACGTGTATAAGAAGACCAAATCATTGCTTTAAATTTAGTTAAAGGATTTTTTAAAAGACAAGAAGATATCATAAAAAAACACTTTTTTTCATGCAAAACAACCCCAAAAAAGGGCAAAAAAAGCACCCTTGGCTTCTTTTCCTATATTTGGCACATGCCCGATTACACACAAGCCACCAGTCCCTGTTTCGTTCTGGACGAAAAGCGCCTTCGCCGGAACATGGAGATATTGAATAACATTCAAGAAAGAACCGGCGTCAAGATTATCTGCGCCCTCAAAGGCTACAGTTTCTGGAGATCCTTCCCCATCATTGCGGAATACCTCCCCGGAGCAACGGCTAGCAGCCTTAACGAAGCGAGGCTCGCCAAAGAAGAGATGGGCAAGGAAGTCCACGTATTCGCGCCGGCATACGAAGACAGTGAAATCGACGAGATTCTCAAGTACGCAGACCACATCACGTACAACAGCTTCTCGCAGTGGCAGAGATTCAAGGAAAAGACCATTGCAAGTAAAATAAGCGCAGGCATCCGAGTCAACCCCGAATTCTCCACCGTGGAAACGGACATCTACAACCCCTGCGGCCTGCATTCCAGACTGGGCGTGACCGAGGCCGAGTTCAAGCCCGAACTGCTGGACGGAATCGAGGGGCTGCACTTCCACGCCCTCTGCGAGCAGGATGTCGATGCGCTGGAAGGAGTCCTTGCAGCATTCGAGAAGAAATTCGGACGCTACCTGCCCCAAATGAAGTGGGTAAACTTCGGCGGAGGACACCACATCACCCGCAAGGACTACCACCGCGAAGAGCTTGTCAAGCTGCTCAACGATTTCAAAAAGCGCTATCCACACCTCGAGGTCGTCATGGAACCGGGAGAGGCGGTCGGCTGGCAAACGGGCGAACTAGTGGCGACGGTCGCCGACATCGTGCACAACAAGATGGACATCGCCATCCTGAACGTTTCCATCAGCGCACACATGCCGGACTGCTTGGAAATGCCCTACAGGCCGAACATTACGGGCGGAGCACTGCCCGGCGAAAAGAAGTTTACATACAAAATAACTGGAAATACCTGCCTGGCTGGCGACCAGCTCGGCGACTACTCGTTCGACCAGCCGCTGCATGTCGGGGACCGCATCATCTTCGAGGACATGATCCACTACACCATGGTCAAGACCACGTTCTTCAACGGGGTTCGCCATCCGGATATCGGCATGTTCGACATGGACGGGAAATTCCACTTGCTGCACAAGTTCACGTACGAGCAGTTCAAGGACAAGCTGTAGGTTAGGGGCTAGAGGCTAGAATCTATGGTGTTTTACAGCGAAGAAGAAACGTTCAACTGGGCAGCCGAATTCGGGAAGTCGCTGCAGCCGGGAGACCGCGTGGCTCTCTACGGCAACCTCGGCGCGGGCAAGACCGTCATCAGCCGCGGAATCTGCAAGGGGCTGGGCTACACAGGCACGGTATGCTCCCCCACCTACACCATTCTCCACGAATACCCGAACGATCCGCCCATCTTCCACTTCGACCTGTACCGCCTCGAGGGGGGCGCAGACCTGTACGAAGTCGGCATGGACCCGGACTACTTGGCATCGGGCATCAGCCTTATCGAATGGCCGGAACGCCTAGAAGGAAACGACACGGGCATTACCCACGTCATCCAAATAAAAATCCTCTCGGAAACCGAGAGGGAAATTACAGTCGAGAAGCTCCGCTAAGACAAAACGTCCTGTAGCATCCCGAATAAATTAGCAAACTGACGCGGGATTATTTCTGAGCCGCAGCGGAATCTCCGGCTGGTGCAGCAGCAGCCTCGACGGCAGCCTTCAGCGCACCCGCCTTGGCAATGGACTCCCAAGTTTCGCGGTCGCTCTTCGGCAAGAGCATCGGGCCATTGTAGCCGTTGACCAGCTCGAAAGCCTTGGCGGAATCGCGGTCGGCGATGGCGTCCATGACGTCGGCGAACAAATCCTTGAGGTGGTTGCGCTTGTCCTCGATGGCTCCCAGGCGGTCCTGGCGGAGAATTTCCATGGAATCGCTCACGAAGCCAAGATCCCACGTAGCATTGTAGCAGGACTCCGCCTCAACCAGCTTCGACGCTTCCGTCTCGGCCGCTACGTAGAGCACATCGCACTGGGCGAAAGCTTCTGCGCTGCTCTTCTTGGCATGCTGGTAATAGTAGTAGCCGCCAACAACCAGGCCCACGAGCACGATGAGGAAAACGACATCCTGCCAGCCCATCGTCGGAGTAGGGAGTTTCGGCTTGCCGGACGGATTCTCGCCAGCTTCCAGTTTTTCTTCAGCCTCGTCAAAGGGGCTCTTTCCACTCAAGAAACTAAAAGACATGTTATCCTACCTATTTTTTGGAAATTGCGTCAAAGACGCGAGCATATAAATATATCTGCTTGATAAGACTCGCAAAACCGTTGGACCGCGTTGGCGAAAGTCCGACATTCAGGCCAATATCCTGGAAGAACTTCGCATCCACCGAAAGGATATCCTTCGGAGGCAGATCGTTGTAGATCTGCAAGGCAAGCGCACCGAGACCGCGACTAATCAGCGGATTGGTCGTCCCACCTTCCACTTCCATCTCGAAATGGACAATCCCGGATTCAAACTTGGGAACCAGGTACATCGTAGACGCACACCCCTGGATGATGTACTTCTCCGCCTTCAAGGAAGCGTCCATCCCCTTGTGTGCACGGGCCAGGTCCAAGAGGAATTTCCACTTGTCGTCCTGATCCGAGAACGAGGCGAACTTCGAGCGAACCGATTCCAATCTTTCTTCTATAGCCGACATCACATTACCGCAAGAAGGAGCGCATTTTCCAAATCAGCGAGGGGCATGCGCTTAAGACAGTGAAGAATATACGCCAGAGGGAGGCTTTACCCTGAGGGATACGGGAGAGTTTTTCGGCGGCTCGGTCGAACTGGGCATCCGTAATCTTCCCGAAAGTGCGCTTCGCGTTTGCAATCTGCAGGTGGGCACGACCCTGTGCCTTCATCCAGCGGTCGAGCACAGAGGATTCCACGCGGATGCGTTCAGCATCAGAGCTGCAAGCCAACCATTCCACAACCGACTCGGCAACAATTTTTCCGCAACGGAGGGATTCGACAATTCCGGAACGGCTTATCGGGTTCACGCAGCTAGCAGCGTCCCCGGCCTTGAACAGGCCGTGCATCGCGAGCGGGCGACGGGACTGCCCGCAAGCAATCATGCCACCATAGACGGCCTTGATTTTCGCGTTCGGATAATGCTTATTTATATAGTCAAGCAATTTTTCCCTTAGCGGGACCGCCGTCTTGTGGTCCTTTCCCAAAACAAAGCCAATGTTGACTTCCACGCCGTCGCGCGGGAAAATCCAGCCATAACCGTTCGGGAACTCGCTCCCGAAGAAGAGCTCGATATGCTCGCGACTGTGTTCAATGCCCTCGGCCACCGCAAAAATGGCCGGTTCCAAATCCGTATCACCGGACTCGATGCCCTTGAGGCAGTCAATATTCCTGGTCAGCCTGCATCCCGGGCCCGTAGCGTCCACGACAGCCTTAGCCGTAACCGTCAGGGTTTCGCCGCCGCACGACACCTGAACCTTCCAGGATTCGCCTTCGCGGGAGAGTTTGGTCACTGCAGAATCGAAATGGCATTCGACATTGGCAGCAACGCAACCATCCGCCAGGGCGTGGTGGAATCGAGACCGATCCAACAGGGAACCGCAGTCCTTGCTGTAAAACTCGGCCCTGTAGCCCTTGGGCGATGTAAAATAAATACCGGAAATACCACCGCGGACCCATTCCTTGGATATCGGCCAGAGGGCGTTCAGGCGCCCCGTCGAGACGGCTTCCGCACAGAAAATAGGCTCTTTCCAGGGTTCCTTCTTGTCTAGAAGCAGAACCCGTCCGGCACCGCCCGTCAGCCTTCCATAGGTACAAGCAGCCATCAAACCTGCGGGACCAGCCCCGCAGACCACGACATCGTATTCCAAAGCCTTAAATTCTGACATTTTTGCCAAAACTAGCAATTTTTGCAAAAGAATGGCCCTAGGTAAAGGAAACAAAACATTTTTTTAGATGTTTTTTTTTTATTTGGTTTTTTTTCACGAAATTTTAGTTATTTTAGGGCTATCCGTTATATTTGTTCATAATCAAAGGGAAATTTATATGAATATGATGAAACTATCCAAGTTGGGACTCGGTCTCGTCTGCGCAATGACGTTCTCGGCATTCGCACAGCAAACGGACTGGTCCGGCAAAGACTTGAACATTTCTTTCCGTGACAAACGCATTGACGAATTCAACTTCTCCAAGTCCAAGGCCGTCAAGCACGTGACGGACTTCCAGCGCGCAGCTGGCGAGAACATAAAGTTCGCGGACGCAAACCTCCCCGAAGTGTCCTTCCAGAACGCGGTGATTAGCAACGCGAACTTCAAGAACGCCAACCTGACGAAGGCGACGATTAGCGGTGCCGACATCCGCTCTTCTAACTTCAAGGGCGCAAACTTCGAAGGCGCAAACCTCTACCGTGCAACCTTGCTGGACAGCGAATTCCCGCAGGCGAACTTCAAGAACGCCCGCCTCGACGCCATGAAGGTTTCCGACGGTGCAGACTTCAGCAAGGCTGACTTCACGCAGGCCTCCGTCATGGACGTGGACCTCACCAACGCCGACTTCAGCAAGGCCAACATGACGAACGCAAACTTCTCGCGTTCCCTCATGGCAAACACGAACCTCAAGAAGGCAAAGCTCGTCAAGACGGACTTCACCGCCTGTAACCTGATCGCCGCCAACTTCGGCAGCGCTGACCTGCAGAACGTGAACTTCGCCAAGGCCGGTCTTTCCCAGGCCAACTTCGGTGGCGCCGACTTCAACAACGTCAACCTCCAGGATGCCGACCTCTCCCTGACGTCCTTCAACGATGTTGACCTTTCCAAGACGCAGCTCCAGAAGGCCAAGTTCGCCCAGTCCTCCCTGAAGAATATGAACTTCAACAGCCAGGACCTGACCGGCGTCATCTTCGACAAGGGCAGCGTTTCCAAGAGTTCCTTCGAACGCACCAAGCTCAACAAGGCCTCCTTCTTTGACTCCGACGTGAACAAGGTCGTGTTCAAGGAAGCCGAAATGATGAAGGTTGTCTTCGACGGTGCTTACATCCGCAAGAACATCTTCGACAAGGCCGACCTCACGAAGGCCAACTTCTCCAACTCCACCATCGAACGTACCGACTTCAACCTCGCCACCCTCTCCGGTGCAAGCTTCGCCGGTGCAAAGCTGATCAAGGTCAGCTTCCTCAACGCCAACATGGAAGGCGTGAAGATCGATGCTGACACCAAGATGGACGATGTTGACTTCTCCGGTGCAGACCTGAGCAACGCCAAGATCGAAAAGTTCACCGCCAAGAAGGTCATCTACGACAACAGGACGAAGTTCCCGGGCGGTCTCGATCCGCGTCAGTTCGGTTTCACCAAGCGTGGCGAAAAGGCCGCCGACATCAAGGTCGAAGGCACTGGCAAGAGAAAGCCGCGTGAAGAAGCTTCGGACGACGATGATGCTCCGAAGAAAAAGAAGAAGAAAAAACACTCCGACGACGACGAATAGTCTTCCCTACATAACGGATTTAAAAGGACGCCCTACGGGGCGCCCTTTATTTTTGTTCAGCGTGAACGGACCTCCGCGGCCCGTCGATGTCACTTCTGGTCCATGAGCCACGCCACGGCCTCGCCGAGACCACCGACGCGCACGACCCGCATGTTCCCGACGGACTCCGGCAGCTTGCCGGACGAGGGAATCACCGCGACGGTCATCCCCAGACGGCGGGCCTCCTTGAGCCGCTGGTCCAAGAGGCTCACGTTCCGGACCTCGCCCGACAGACCGAGCTCCCCTATCGCGATGGTCTGGCGGCCCAGCGGGATTCCCAGATGGTTGCTCGCGATAGCGAGCGCGAGGGCCAGGTCGGACGACGTATCGGTTACGCGGATGCCACCGGCAATGCTTGCAAACACATCGCACATGCCGACACTCACGCCGCCGAACTTTTCGAGCAACGCAAGAATGATGGTGAGACGTTTCGGGTCAACACCTGCGGCGACACGCTGCGGAACGGCAAAGTTCGTCTGGTTCACAAGCGCCTGCGTCTCGAAGAGCAGCGCGCGCGAACCCTCGAGCGTACAGCAGACCACGCTTCCCGGCGTCGGCGGGACACCCTCTTGTAAAAATACACGGCTCGGATTCGGCACGGCGGTCAGCCCGTGGCTCGTCATCTCGAATACGCCAATCTCGTCGGTAGCGCCGAAGCGGTTCTTGATGGTGCGCAGCAGGCGATACTGGTTGTTGCGGTCGCCCTCGAAGTACACCACGGTATCGACCATGTGTTCCAGAATGCGAGGGCCGGCAATTTGCCCGTCCTTGGTCACGTGGCCGATGAGGATGGTGATACAGCCCGTGTTCTTCGCGAACACCATCAGGTCCAGCGTACACTCGCGCAACTGCGAAGCCGACCCCGGCGTTCCCGGCAAGTCGCCCTTGTACACCGTCTGGATGGAATCGATGACGAGCACCTGCGGCTGGATTTCCTTCGCCATCTCGATAATCTTCTCGAGCCCCGTCTCGCAGAGCAGGAGCATGTCGCTTCCGGAAACGTTCAGGCGCTCGCTGCGGAGCTTCACCTGGTTCGCGCTTTCCTCACCGCTCACGTAGAGCATCTTCACCCCGGCGGCGGTCATCGTCGCAAGCGTCGTGAGCACGAGCGTGGACTTGCCTATACCCGGGTCGCCACCGATCAGCACCAAAGAACCCGGCGCGAGCCCCCCGCCGAGCACGCGGTCGAATTCCGAATTCGCCGTACTCAGCCGGCGCGTGTCCTCGGTGGAGACATCCTTGAGCGCGACAACCTTGTGGACCGGGCCGCCCAGGCCACGTCCCCCGCGCCCTGCGCTATCGGCAACCGGGATTACCGCATGTTCCTTGAGGGAATTCCACTCCCCGCAGAACGGGCAACGCCCCACCCACTTGGGCGTCGTGTTGCCGCAGTTCGTGCAAAGGAACTCAATCTCTTTTTTCGCCTTGGATTTATTTACTGCTACCATGTGCACTAATATAACAAAATCCAGATGACACAATATGTCACCCCGGCAGAAAAATTTATCACCCGACACCCCACCCGCAACACGCAAAAAAAACATTAGCAACAATACAATTATTTCGGTACTCAACGAGATAAAAATCCCCATTTTTTGCTATATTTCGCAGCACTCGACGATTTGTGTACCAAACCGCCACGTTCAATGAAGGCATTTCGATGGAAATCAAGATTCTCCCTCAGCCAGACGATGTTACGTGCGGACCGACCAGCCTACACGCAGTCTATGCGCATCTCGGCTACAATATTCCCCTCAAGAAACTCATCTCCGAAATAGAATTCCTCGAAGAAGGCGGCACGCTCGGCGTGTTCCTCGGCATCGACGCGCTCAAGCGCGGATTCAAGGCGACCATTTATTCGTACAACCTAAAAATATTCGACCCCACCTGGAGCAAGCTCAAGATGCCCGAGCTCCGCGAGAAGCTCAAAAAGCTCCACAAGGCAAAGCACGCCCCCAAGCTCCGCAAGGCCATCGAGGCGTACATCCGCTTCCTGGATTTGGGCGGCACGGTCGCCACGGCCGACCTCCGCGCAAGCATGTTCGAGCACTACTTCAAGCGCGACATCCCCGTTCTGTGCGGACTTTCCGCCACCTACCTCTACCGCAGCCCCCGCGAGTACACCAACGACAAGGACCAGTCCGTCTTCGACGACATCCACGGCGACCCGATGGGACATTTCGTGGTACTTTACGGGCTCGACGAAAAAAGGCAGTTCCTCGTGGCCGACCCGGACTGCACGAACCCCATGGCGAACGGCCCCTACTACAAGGTGGACAAGTTCCGGCTCATCCACAGCATCCTGCTCGGGGTCATGACCTACGACGGCAACATCCTCGTCGTCGAGAAGAAATAGCCCCACAGCGGACCCATTCGGAACGATTAAAGAAAAGGCGCCTATTTGGAGCCTTTTTTTTCTTTTGCGCTGTTTTTTTCTCCCGATTTCTATGTAATTTTAGTTTCGGATTTTAATATTCAAAATTCAAACTCAAAACTGGAGATACACATGGCAAAAAAGATGATTGCGTGTGACGGTAACGAAGCCACCGCTAGCGTAGCATTTGCTGTTAGCGAAGTTGCGGCTATTTACCCGATTACACCGTCTAGTCCTATGGCTGAGCACGCCGACAACTGGAGTGCTGCAGGCAAGAAGAATATTTGGGGACAGGTTCCCCGCGTGTTTGAAATGCAGTCCGAAGGTGGTGCTGCCGGTACCGTTCACGGAGCTCTGCAGGCCGGTGCTTTGACCACGACCTTCACCGCTTCCCAGGGTCTTCTGTTGATGATCCCGAACATGTACAAGATTGCGGGCGAACTTACCCCCACGGTCTTCCATGTGACTGCCCGTGCACTTGCCATGCAGGGTCTTTCTATTTTCGGTGACCACTCCGACGTGATGGCTTGCCGCCAGACTGGCTTTGCCATGCTCGCCTCCAGCTGCGTGCAGGAATGCCAGGACCTCGCTCTCGTGGCCCACGCTTCCACTCTCGAAAGCCGCGTGCCGTTTATGCACTTCTTCGACGGTTTCCGTACCTCTCACGAAGTGATGAAGATCGAAGCTCTCGAAGACGGCGTTATCCGTAACGTCATCGACGAAAAGTACGTGAAGGCTTGCCGTGAACGCTGCCTCACTCCGGACCGCCCGACCATGCGCGGTACCGCCCAGAACCCGGACGTTTACTTCCAGGGCCGCGAAACGGTGAACCCGTTCTACGCCAAGGTTCCGGAAATTGTCCAGAAGTACATGGACAAGGTTGCTAGCTACACTGGCCGTCAGTACCACATCGTGGACTACGTCGGTGCCGCCGACGCTGACCGCGTAATCATTTCTATGGGTTCTTCGACCTGCACCATCGGTGACACCGTCAAGTACCTCAATTCCAAGGGCGAAAAGGTCGGTCTCGTGAACATCCGCCTGTACCGTCCGTTCCCGATGGAAGCCGTGGTTGCGGCCCTCCCGAAGACCGTCAAGAAGATTGCCGTCCTCGACCGCTGCAAGGAACCGGGTTCCGCTGGCGAACCGCTCTTCCAGGACGCCCTGACCGCTATTTCCGAAGCCGTGATGGCCGGCAAGATGGCCATGCCGAAGATGATCGGCGGCCGCTACGGTCTCTCTTCCAAGGAATTCACCCCGGCCATGGTCAAGGCCATTTACGACGAACTCGCCAAGGCCGACCCGAAGGCTCGCTTCACCGTCGGTATCAACGACGACGTTTGCCACACCAGCCTCACCATCGACCCGAACTTCAAGCTTGAAAGCGACTTCTTCCAGGCTATGTTCTTCGGTCTGGGTTCCGACGGTACCGTG
>Ga0129306_1000274_pt1 | contig 88098 bp, 74 predicted proteins | sample P827metagenome_FD_94438 | JGI IMG/M metagenome (GOLD analysis project Ga0129306, IMG submission 94438) | Capybara group fecal microbial communities from Wisconsin, USA - P827 metagenome | ecosystem: Host-associated > Mammals > Digestive system > Large intestine > Fecal | place: USA: Wisconsin...
TCTTACAGGTTGGTTTTCTAATCCCCAGACGTTTGGCACCATAGAAGAGATAAAAGAAGGAATTTTTGGAGGGGAAACTCCCTTGAAATATGTTGATTTGAATGGCGTTCGTATCATTCAAGGTATAGGCGTGACGGAATGGAATGACGGCGAATGCCTGTTCGGGCCGACAGACCCATATTCTGCTTTGTCCATGTATGAAGATTATCGTGCGGATTTGTATCCTGAACGTCATTACCGTTCCATGCTCGTTCATTTCGAACGCAATGGAGAGGTGCTTTATGATGTAATTAACAAGACGCCACAGATGGATTATCGCCCATTCGTCGAAGACGATAAGGTGTGGAAAGTAGGAGCTTTACACTCTGGTAATCCTGTACAGTGGGTTGAGTATTTATACTTCGATGGTGACACTATCATTGATGGAAAGGCCTGCAAGCAGATGATGCGCCAACGATATGTCAGCCCTGATTTTCCAGAATATGATGCTATTTCGCAACACCCCTCCCTGAACTATGTGGGCGCCTGGTATGAAGAAGACAAGAAAGTGTACAAATACGACACGACACTTAATCAGTTTACAATGATGTATGACTTCTCTCTCGAAGAAGGTGGCATCTTCCAGAAATATGGCTTATCTTATGTGATAGGACCGAGGCAGACAGGAGGTATAAATGGTTTTAAGGGCGTTTATAGAGATGTCATGATGTGTGGAGAGGGAGGAAATACTTGCAACACCACTTGGCTGGAAAGCGTCGGAAATATTGATGGGCCGATATACAGTGTCTATCTTGGAGAAGAATATCATGCGCTGTTCCTGATGGCATGTGCCGTTGGTGATGAACTGATCTACTTCAATGATGAATATGAGGATGGAGCAACCCCAGAATCTGCGGGAGCCCGAAAACACCGCTTTGACTTCACCCATACTCCCAAGATACAGCCTAAGACACGAACGAGGAGTGAGGCAGAACCATCGCTATATGGTGAATACAACGAACAACAGTTAAGTATCCATCTTGACCCAATTTACGATGCCTATCTGGTAAGCATTACTGACGAATCAGGCAAGGTGGCTTATGAGAAATCTATTAACGCAGGCAACATTGTAGGCCTCAACATCGACATTTCTTCTTACCCAAAAGGTAATTATGCTGTAACTGTGGAGAATGATTATGAGTCCTTCACTGGCACATTCGAAGCACAAACAACGGGAATTATAGACGTGAGAAAGAAAGTTGAAGAGGTAAAAGATCGTATCTACAATCTTCAAGGCCAGCGACTCAACTCCTTACAAAAAGGATTGAATATCGTAAATGGACAAAAGGTTTATGTAAAGTGAAACATTGCCTGTAAATAATTAATCTTTTTCTTGCCGATATCGGCAAAAAGTAGTATATTTGCATCCGAAATCGGTACATTATCTTGCCGATAGATAGGTATGGAGTATATTTCAGTCATAGAATTCGCCAATAAGTATGGCATTTCTGAGCGAACAGCACGAAATTATTGTGCCAACGGAAAGATAGAAGGGGCGTTCCTGACAGGTAAGACTTGGAACATTCCTGCAGATGCAGAATTGCCAGGACGTAAGGCCACAAAGAAGCGTCTCTCCCCCCTACTCTCTGCGCTCAGGGAACAGAAGGAGATGAAGCTCAAAGGCAGCATTTATCATCGTACTCAAATAGATTTGACCTATAATTCCAATCATATGGAAGGTAGTCGTCTGACACATGATCAGACGCGGTATATCTTTGAGACTAATACGATTGGCATTACAGACGAGAGTATCAATGTGGATGATATCGTAGAAACAGTTAATCACTTTCGTTGTATTGACTATATCATAGATCATGCGGAAGATAAACTGTCAGAGGGCCTCATCAAGGAATTGCATTTGATCCTGAAGTCAGGAACTTCAGACAGTCAGAAAGACTGGTTTGCTGTAGGTGACTACAAATGTCTGCCTAATGAAGTTGGAGGTATGGATACTTGTCCTCCAAAGGAAGTGCATAAGCAGATCAAGGCTCTGCTCTCAGAATATAATGGTATCAAGCGCGTGTCTCTCGAAGACATTATCGACTTCCATGTTCGTTTCGAAACTATTCATCCATTCCAAGATGGCAATGGACGTGTAGGTCGACTTATCATGTTCAAGGAATGCTTAGCCAATAGCATCGTCCCTTTCATCATTACAGACGACCTGAAACTCTTCTATTATCGTGGCCTCCGTGAGTGGGGCCACATAAACGGCTATCTCACTGACACCATCTTAACAGCCCAAGACCAGTATAAGGAACTTTTAGTCCATTTCAGAATCAAATAGACCGCATTGTTAATTATGCCGCCTAGAAATATATCATACCGACAACCACGCTTATCAGGATGATTAAAGCGATATAGGCGACGAAAAACACCAAGAAGGCCATCAGCGTTTTGAAGATGGTGACCCAGTAGCTATAGCCTGACAATTGTTTCAGGGGGATGATGGCCAAGACATAGATGCAGATTTCAGCGACGAAGTTTAAACAGAAGAAATTCAGGACAATACTGTAGATGTCCAGCATATTAGTGATATAGACCATCGTCACAAAGAATTCCGAATACTTGATGTCCGGATAGGCAGGACTCTTGTGGAAAAACAGATAAAGCGGGCCAGATAACAGCAACAAGAGCACTATCATCACAATGCTTACGTGCTTCATCATCCAAACATATATTCCATTTGTTGGATCGTTACTATCTTGTTGGCCTTGATCCAGTGTCTTTTGGGTATTCTCCTGGAGTAACTGATGCATATCTTGCATGATTTCCTCATAGACGATTTGGGAACGGTCTTGCCTTTTAATGTTCATGCCAGTCTGCACAAAAATCGATAAGGCCGTCAACAGGAAGAACATCTTAAAGGGAGGGAAGTAGGCCATCTGCATGCCCTGCAGATAGTCGCGGATCATATAGCCAGGACGCAGAATCAGGTCACGAATGGTGCGGAACATACCACGATTACCCAAGCCCCACACGTCGAGGAACAAGAGGAAGGCCTTCTTAAAAGAATAGCGTCCGATTCTCGCGGATTGACCACAACGGGGACAGTAGTTGCCCTCGAAGTGCGTGCCACAGGTGGGACAGTCATGTGCCTCTGCTGACATCGGCTTCACCTGATAAGGCCGTTGCTGCCACTCCTTGAATCGCTCGTATTTCTCTCTTAATGCTTCCATTGCGACGGCAAAATTACGAATAAGCGAGTAATGGTATCATCATCACATGGTTAATCATTGTTAATTGTTTCCTTTTCCATGCAGTATTTTGGCTTTTGCGGGTTTAATAGGCAGAAATGATTTAATTTTGCAAGTATGAAAAAGATAAATGTAATGTGGGCAGCCATCGCCCTGATGATGGTGACAACATGGTCAGCTTGTAGTAAGAATGAAGACGATACTACGCCTGACAATAAGAACAACGAACTCAGGAAAATCTCGCTGACTCGTGCAGAGCAGGATTTGGTAAACGAGAGCAACAACTTTGCCTTCAGCCTTTTCCGTCAAGTGACATCCGACAAGAGCGAGATTGTCTCGCCTATTAGTATCACTTACGCTTTGGGCATGCTGAACAATGGTGCAGCTGGTGAGACGCAGAAAGAAATCAACAAGGTGTTAGGCTTTGGAACGGCTGGGGCTGACAGCATCAACGCCTTCTGTCGCAAGATGCTCACAGAGGCGCCCACCCTCGACAAGTTGACGAACGTGATGATTGCCAACACCATCTACATGAACAAAGACTACGAACTGAAGTCCGACTTCATCAATAAGGCAAAAACATTCTACGATGCTGAGCCAGAGACGCGCGACTTCCACGATGGCAAGACAATAGACGTGATCAACCAATGGGCCAGCGACCATACGGAGAAGATGATTGAGAAGGTACTCAATGAACAGAGTTTCAACCCCGATGCCGTCAGTTATCTGCTCAATGCCATTTACTTCAAAGGCACGTGGGCAGAGAAGTTCGACAAGGACAATACGAAGGATGAGACCTTCAAGGGCTACAGCGCAGATAAGCAGGTGCCCATGATGCATCAAGAACACGAGTTTAATTATACAGAAACGGATGATTGTCAGGCCTTGCGTCTGCCATACGGCAACCTTGCCTATCGCATGACAATCCTGTTGCCCAAGGAGGGTAAGACCATCAACGATGTGCTGAAGAATCTGACGGCAGAATCCTGGGAGAGATATCAGTTCATGGATAGAGCCTACGTCGATCTGAAACTGCCCCGTTTTGAGTCAACAACGGATGTTGGCTTAAATGATATTATGTCGGCATTGGGTATGCCGAGGGCTTTTGATCCTTATCTGGCAGAGTTTCCAAACTTTTGCAATGTGCCAACTTTTATCGGCATGATGAAACAGGTGGCGAAAATCAAACTCAACGAAGAGGGTACAGAGGCTGCTGCCGTTACAGTGATAGGAGAATATGCGTCTGCTATAGAGCCTTCTGAGCCCCAGCACGTACAGTTCTTCGCCAATCGTCCGTTCCTCTATGTAATCAGCGAGCAATCTACTGGTGCCATCTTCTTTATCGGACAGTATATGGGTGATTAAAAAGGTTCGTGTTTGAGATAGGGAAACAGGATGAACAGCGCTTGGCAGAGCGACTTCGCAACGGGGAAAACGGGGCGATGCGGGAGTTCTATTCCCTCTATGCAGAACAGTTGACGGCCATCTGCTCGCGCTATATTCCTGATAAGGACGACATGAAGGATGTGTTTCAGGAATCGCTCATTCGCATCTTCACCCACATTTCAGACTTTTCTTATCGCGGAGAGGGTTCACTACAGGCTTGGGCATCGAGGATCGTCATCAATGAGGCGCTGAATTACCTGAAAGAAACGAAACGGTATGAACTGTTGTTGCTTGATGATGTGGCAGAAGAACCAGAAGACGAGGATCCACCCATCGAGGAGATACCGCCTGACGAGATCCAACGCATGGTGAGTCAGTTGCCTACAGGCTATCGAACGGTTTTCAACCTTTACGTCTTCGAGAACAAAAGCCATCAGGAGATTGCTTCACTACTTGGTATCAAGGAGCGATCCTCAGCCTCTCAACTCAGCAGGGCCAAGAACCTGCTTGCGAAAATGATCAGAGATTATAACGATAAACATCACCCACGATGAAAGAACAATGGAAACAACAGATGCGACAGAAAATGGCAGACTACAGAGAGCCTGCCCCAGAGGTGTCGTGGGATGAGATTGAGAAGGCGCTTGCTGCCAATAAGCAGAAGGCAAAGACCGTTACGATGTGGCCTCGCAGAATAGCGGCAGCCGTTGTGGTATTAGTGACAGCAGGAGCAGGCTATTATCTCTTGAATCGAGAACAGCAGGAAATCATAGAGGAGACGGCGGAAACCCGGCTGATAGAGGGAACGATCATACAAGAGCCTGTCATTCCTCAGAAGGAGGAGGTATCTGATCTTCCCATCTTGGCTAAAGCCAAGCATAAGATTCAGCAGGCTATTGAAGAAAAGAAGACGGAGGCTCTCTCTGTTGTCGCAGTGGTTGAGGACTCCGTAGAGCAATTGGCTCAGGCTGTCGAAGAGCAATCGGAGGTTCAAGCGCCAGAGTCACAAGAGGTAAAGATTCAAGCGCCAGAGCCACAAGGCCAACTTCAGGAGCAACCCAGAAAGAGTTCGCTTCCAGAGGCTCATCCAACGATTTATCCTTTCGACTTCAAACGCTCTGCCTCCTCAGGCAAGCGCCTGATGGCCAAGGTCTATCTGTCAATGTCAGGCAATTTTGGCTCCACAGATATGTGCTATAATAATTTTCCAGGGTATAGTTCTGAGTCTGATCCCTCCACCGATGACCCCTCAACCGATGTGCCGTTGACTGATAATATAACAGCAGATACAACAACGGTTCAATGCAGAGGTTCTTATCCTGACAAGTTGTCAAGCAGGTCTAGTGATGGAAACAATCAAGAGCCAGTCAATGAGAATGTGCGTCATCATCACCAACCCATACGCTTCGGCCTGTTGCTACGCTATGCCTTTAACGAGAGATGGAGTATTGAAAGCGGATTGTCGTATGCCCTGCTGACCTCGGATATCAGTCTGTCTTCCACCTCTTTTAAGGCAGAAGCAGAGCAACGTTTATCTTATATCGGCATTCCTATCAACGTGAGTTATCAGATCTGGGGCAGTCGTCGTTTCAGTGTCTATGCCTCTGCGGGCGGCATGGTTGAGAAGATGGTAAAAGGCAAGCGATATGTGGAAGTGATTTCTCCGACGAAAAAAGAGAAAGACGAGAGTGTTTCCATCCGTCCCCTGCAGTTCTCCGTGAATGGTGGCGTGGGTGCAGAATTTAAGTTTGTTGACTGGCTGAGCCTCTATGCAGAGCCTGGCGTGGGCTATTGGTTCGACAATGGCAGCGATGTGCCCACCCATTATCAGGACAAGCCCTTCAGTTTTAATCTGAACGTAGGTCTGAGGTTTACTATCAAATAGTTTGACGGATTGCTTGTTCGTTTCGCCAAATATTGCTACCTTTGCAGGCGAAATGAAGAAGATACTGTTTATCTGTCTGGGTAATATCTGCCGCTCGCCAGCGGCTGACGGGATTATGCGCCATCTGGTGGCAGAGCGTGATTTGGAGGATGAGTTTCTGATAGATTCTGCTGGCATCGGCTCGTGGCATGTGGGGCAGTTGCCAGACCGTCGTATGCGCCAGTGTGGCCAGCGGCATGGTTACAACTTCGACCATCGAGCCCGCCAGTTCTCTTCGAAGGACTTTTCGCGCTTCGACTATATCGCTGTGATGGATCAAGAGAACTATCACGATGTCGCCCGACAGGCCAACTCTCCTTCAGATCTTCAGAAGATCATCCGCATGAGCGACTATCTGCGTCATCACCCAGGCCAGAAGACCGTCCCAGATCCCTACTACGGCTCTGATCGCGACTTCGAGTTCGCCCTCGAACTCCTCGAGGACGCCTGCGAGGGGCTCCTCGAATCCCTGCTTTAGTCCCAGGCCCTGGGACGATAATCTGGAGGCTCCGTAGGAAAATTTAAAGGCTCCGTAGGAAAATTTAAAGGCTCCATAGGAAAATTTAAAGGCACTATAGAGAAAATTAGTGCTGCTTATTGAATAGAAGGTAAATGAAAACATCATTTCTTCTTTTCTAAAGACTTCTTGTCTTCTTTGGCCAGTCGTCGCTGCTCAATTAACTCTGCGCGACGAGTTTGTACAGCGAAATAGTTTTGGGCAAAGGCAATCTCGGGCTTGCGAGAATCACCATTCTGGGCAACAAGATAGCAGGCATAGCGGGTGAGAAGGATGTTGTCAACGGATCGTTGGGAACCAGAACCAAGGTTGACCATTTTGCTGACGTCAGCAAAATGGTCAAAGGCTGCCTAAGGTCGATAGACGTGGTAGTGGCCGTTGGTGGATTGACAGTATTTGTCTAATAAGGAGAGGATGTATTGGGCGTTTTCAACGACGCGGGCCTCGTTGCCATCGTAGCCGTTGATGAGTACGACGAGGTGGGTGGTGGAGAGTTCCATCTTGGTGCGTTCGTTGTCGCTGGTGGGTGTGCCTACCCCACCCTCTGCATCACGATACACAGGCAGACCATGGATATTGATCATGCCTCGTCCGATGCCTTCGTAGGGCTCGCCCTCACGGCCTATGCCCAGCGTCAGTGTGTCTCCAACAAACTTATCAGCGTCGAAGCCGCCAATGCTATAGCCGTAGGCAATCGAAGCCAGATTAATCAGATCGACGAGCGTATCTATCTGATAGAGCGTCTTGCCTTGGAGCACCCTTCTGATGAGTGCCTCAGAGGCAGGGCGATAGCGTGAGGGGTCCTTGCCACAGGCCTTATAGACACTGCGCGTGGCAGCGATGCTGCTCATCTCTTTCAGCGTCTCTGTGGTGAGCGTCTGCCTGTACTGCTCGCACAAGGTATCGATCTCCTTCCACAAGGCCTCACTATAGGGCGTGTTGATGACATTCGCTTCCACACAAGCCCCAACGAAGGTGGGACAAACCTGCTCTATCTCCTTTGATACGATGATTTTCATGCGTGCAAAGGTAGGCATTATTTCTGAATTAGCAGGAAAATGTAGGCAAAAAGTTTGGCATTGTGGATATATTTGGCTACCTTTGCAGCCATTAGTCAAGTCATGAACATGAGAAAGATTATACCTCTGGCCATTTTGGCAGGAATCTGTATTTCCATTGGTTGTGTGGTCAACCTGAGAGTAGGTGGTGTGGCTGGTGCCGTACTGTTTGCCTTTGGTCTGACGACGGTGGTGTATTACGGGCTGAAGCTCTATACGGGCACGGCTGGTTTTATCCGTATGAAGGGCGACTGGACGATGCTCGCCCTGGTGCTCGTGGGTAATATCATTGGCTGTCTGCTCTCTGCATGGCTGATTGCCTATGCCCAGCCAGATTGTATTGAGCCGGCTTCGAAGATTCTTGCAGGACGATTGGCGAAGGGGCCTTGGGCTTGTTTCCTGTTGGCCATTGGTTGCGGATTCATCATGACGACGGCCGTGGAGTTCGCCCGTAAGGGGAAGATGCTGCCTTTGTTGTTGGGTGTCCCTGTGTTCATCCTCTGTGGCTTTGCCCACTCCATCGCGGATGCTTTTTATTTCCTGGTTTCCCCAGCAGAACAATTGCTTCAGACGGATGTGCTCATCGTCTATGTCTCAGAAGTATTGGGTAATTTCGTAGGCTGTAACCTCTATCGTTGGATGCTGGTCTTCGAACCCAAAGAAAAAGAATAAATACAAGAGGCGGATATGGCGAAGAAAGAAGGTAAGGAACTGACGCCGATGATGAAGCAGTTCTTCGATCTGAAGGCGAAACACCCGGATGCAGTGATGCTGTTCAGGTGTGGCGACTTCTATGAAACCTATTGTGAGGACGCCATTACAGCCTCGAAGATCTTAGGCATCACCCTCACCCATCGTAATAACGGTGCTGGTGCGAAGGGCGACGAGATGGCGGGCTTTCCCCATCATGCGCTGGACACCTATCTGCCCAAACTGATCCGTGCTGGTAAGCGTGTGGCGATCTGCGACCAGTTGGAAGATCCCAAACTCACGAAGAAACTCGTGAAGCGGGGCATCACGGAGTTGGTGACGCCTGGTGTGGCTCTTTCAGACAATGTGCTGAACTATAAGGAGAATAACTTCCTGGCCGCTGTGCACTTTGGCAAGGCCTCGTTTGGTGTGGCCTTCCTCGATATCTCGACAGGCGAGTTCCTGACGGGCGAGGGTACGCAGGACTATGTGGAGAAACTCTTAGGTAATTTCTCGCCCAAGGAGATCCTGCACGACAGGACGAAGAAACAGGATTTCGAACGTCTCTTTGGCTCAAAATACTTCACCTTCCAGCTCGACGACTGGGTGTTTACGGAGCAGACCTCCAAGCAGAAGCTCCTGCGCCACTTCAACGTGAAGAACCTGAAGGGCTTTGGTGTGGATCATCTGCAGGCAGGGGTAATTGCTGCAGGAGCGATTCTGCAATATCTCGAACAGACGCAACATACCCAGATAGGCCATATTACCTCGATCTCGCGTATCGAGGAAGAAAGATACGTACGCTTAGATAAGTTCACGATCCGCAGTCTGGAACTGGTGCATCCCATGCAGGATGACGGCAAGTCGCTCTTGGATGTCATCGACAAGACGGTGTCGCCTATGGGTGGCCGATTACTGCGCCGTTGGCTGGTGTTCCCCTTGAGGGATGAGAAGCCCATCAACTCGCGCCTTGATATCGTGGAGTATTACTATCGCGAGCCAGAGTTCCGTGAGTGTGTCGATGAACAGTTGCATCGTATAGGCGACTTGGAGCGTATCGTCTCGAAGGCGGCTGTGGGGCGCGTCTCACCTCGTGAGGTGGTACAGTTGAAGACGGCCTTGCAGGCCATCCAACCTATCAAGGCGGCTTGTCTTTCTGCCAATAACGAGGCGCTGAATCGTGTGGGAGAGCAGTTGAATCTCTGTGAGAGTCTGCGCGACAAGATCGAAAAAGAGATCCAGAACGATCCTCCTCAGTTGGTTGCAAAGGGTGGCGTGATTCGTGATGGCGTGAATGCTGAACTCGACGAGTTACGAAGCATAGCCTATTCTGGCAAGGATTACCTCCTGAAGATTCAGGAGCGCGAGGCTGAGCAGACGGGTATCTCATCGCTGAAGATAGGCTATAACAACGTCTTTGGCTATTATCTCGAGGTGCGTAATACCTATAAGGACCAGGTGCCTCAGGAGTGGGTGCGCAAGCAGACGCTTGCCCAGGCAGAGCGCTATATCACGCAGGAACTGAAGGAGTATGAAGAGAAGATTCTGGGTGCAGAGGATAAGATTCTTTCGTTAGAGGCGAAGCTCTTCAATGACCTCGTTTTAAGCATGCAGGAGTTTATCCCACAGATTCAGATTAATGCGAACATCATTGCGCGCCTCGACTGTCTGCTGAGCTTTGCCAAGACGGCGGAGGAGAACAAGTATATCCGTCCTGTGATAGACTCTTCTGAGGTGATAGATATCAAACAGGGCCGCCATCCTGTTATCGAACAGGAATTGCCTTTGGGCGAGCGCTATGTGCCCAACGATATCCTGCTTGACAATGAGCGCCAGCAGATTATCATCATTACAGGTCCGAATATGGCTGGTAAGTCAGCGCTGTTGCGACAGACAGCACTCATTGTGTTGTTGGCCCAGATAGGTTGTTTCGTGCCTGCTGAGGCTGCGAGAATCGGTCTGGTGGATAAGATCTTTACACGTGTGGGTGCTTCGGATAATATCTCTTTGGGCGAATCTACATTTATGGTAGAGATGACGGAGGCTTCGAATATCCTGAATAACGTCAGCAGTCGCTCTTTGGTGCTCTTCGATGAGTTAGGACGAGGCACCAGTACCTACGATGGTATCTCGATTGCCTGGGCGATAGTGGAATATCTGCATGAGAATGCCAAGGGTCACCCTCGTACCCTCTTTGCCACACACTATCACGAGCTCAACGAGATGGAGAAGAACTTCTCGCGCATCAAGAATTATAATGTCTCTGTGAAGGAGGTCGATGGTAAGGTGATCTTCCTGCGCAAGTTAGAGCGTGGAGGCAGTGAGCACTCCTTTGGTATCCACGTGGCCGAGATCGCTGGTATGCCTCGCAGCATCGTGAAGCGCGCCAACGTCATTCTGAAGCAACTTGAAGCCGAGAATGCCCAAGTAGGTACCGTTGGCAAACCTACGGCCGAGATCGCCGCCTCTCGCGAAGGCATGCAACTCTCCTTCTTCCAGCTCGATGATCCCGTACTCTGCCAAGTGCGCGATGAGATCCTCGGCCTCGACGTCAACAACCTCACCCCCCTCGAAGCCCTCAACAAACTTAACGACATCAAGAAAATCGTATCCGGAAAATAAAGTGAAACAGTTCAGCCGAATTTGTAATTCGGCTGTTGTGAGTATAAGCATTTGTAATGCGCTTATAAGAACATCAGAATTTTATGACTTCAATCTCTAACAACCCCTTTTCCCCAGCATAGTTTCGTGCCGAGCTGTACAGATAATCTTCTGCTCTCTCCACAATCTCCGCTCTTACAGGATTTCGATGGATATAGTTAATCTTCTGCCACAGAAATTCCGACGTGTATATTTCCTCCACGTGGTTGCCTTCCTGCCAGAAACGATAGTTGGTTATCCTTTTGTCGTTGGCTCCTGCGAAGCGGAAACGGTCTATCATCCAAGTACGTCGGCTTTCGTGCCCATCTTCCTCCAACACCTTAAGAATCTTCTTGTTTGTAAACTTCTTAAAGTCACGCAGTATATCACCAACTGTCTGTTCTCCCTCAGCACTTACAACCATGTGCAGATGGTTCGACATCAGGACCCAAGCATAAATCTTCAGCCCTTTTTGCCGCTGACAATAATCCAACGACTCTATGACGATATGCCGATAACTGGCTCGTGTGAAAATATCCACCCAGTCAATGACCGTCGAAGTCGTGAAATATAGTTGCTTGGTGAGAGTCATTATTCAAAGTGCGAGGCAAGCCAATCGGCTTGTTCGGTGTTTAATTTCTTATATTGAACATATCGGCTGATACCATGCTCTTCCAGATCGTCGTGGTTGAGACCTTCACCGTAATAGGTTGCAGCAATATTCTTCAACTTGAAACAACAAGTGTCGTGTACATATGTTTTTCTCCAGTATTTTTTATCATCTCTCACGCTGTCAGTCTCAATGACTTTCAGACGGTACATTACGCGGTTGTGTTCCTTGTCAGAAATGAAAAGATAGGCAATATCGCCTATTTGCATTTTCTTATTGGCTTTCTTCCAATATATAATGCCATGGTTGCGAATACATCCAATATGATCGATTAGACTTTCTAATCCGATTAGAAAATAACTGTTCATTCTGCAGACTCCTTTCCATATTTACGTCGATACTTCATGCAGTCTTTGTAGCAAGAATCTGCCAGTAATTTATGTATCTGTGGATTATTGTAGTTTTGGTTCATCAAGAGCAGTTGTGCATCTTTCTTATAAATATTGGCATCCAACTTGTAATCCAACATATCTATGCTCTCATTTATCATTTCGCGCGTTCTTTCAACTTCGCCCTCTAATTTATTAATACGAACGAAATCGATGACACAGACTATAGCAAGAATTGCTATAACAATGATGTAAATAATGTGTTTAGACATAAATATTTAATATTTGTTGTTTTGCTGATACATTTAATTGAATTGCAAATTCTTATACTCACAGCAGGCGAATTGCAAATTCGCCTGAACCCTAGGCATGAACGCTATGAGGAGACTTGTTTCTTTGCTTTTATCATGCAGTAGACTCCCAGGATAATGAATGGGATGGATAGGATCTGTCCCATATCGATGGGTAGGGAGGCTTCGAAGGCTTCCTGAACCTCCTTGGTGTATTCGATAAAGAAGCGGAAGGTGAAGATATAGGCCAGGCAGAAACCGAAGTACCAGCCAGTGCCGATCTTCTCGGGCATCCGCTTATGCAGATACCACATGATACCAAACAGGATGGCGTAGGCGATGGCCTCGTAGAGTTGGCCAGGGTGACGAGGCATCATATCCACGCGCTCGAAGATAAAGGCCCAGGGCACATCCGTAATCTTGCCAATAATCTCAGAGTTCATGAGGTTGCCCAGACGGATGAAACAAGCCGTGGTACCTGTGGCGATGGCGATATTGTCGAGTACCGTCCAGATGCTCAGTTTGGTATGCTTCACATAGAGCCAGAGGGCGATCATCAAACCCAGTGTGCCACCATGCGAGGCAAGGCCTGCATAGCCTGTCAGGAAGAAGCCAAACGTCTCTCCCAGCCAACTGCCGTCGTTGCCAAAATGGATGGGCAACAGCATTTCCACAAAGCCCTGCCATGAGGTCAAGAAATAATCTGGCTGGTAGAAGAGACAATGCCCCAGACGGGCACCGATCAGGATGCCAAAGAAACAGTAGAAAATCAGCGGATCGAAGAGTTCGTCCTTGATCTTCTGTTCTTTATAGAGCCGCCTCACCACGAAGTAGGCTACAATGATACCGATGATCCACATCAGACCATACCAGCGCACAGCGATAGGACCAAGGCGGAAAGCCTCTATATCCGGCTGCCAGACGATATAATTAAGCAGGTTCATCATAGCCTATACATTAAAGCGGAAGTGCATGATGTCACCATCCTGAACCACGTATTCCTTACCCTCGACGGCTAATTTACCAGCCTCGCGGACAGCGGCCTCAGAACCATACAGGATATAGTCGTCGTACTTGATGACCTCAGCGCGGATAAAGCCCTTCTCGAAGTCGGTGTGGATGACACCAGCGCACTGAGGGGCCTTCCAACCTTTCTTATACGTCCAGGCTTTCACCTCCATCTCACCAGCGGTGATGAAGGTCTCAAGATTCAGCAGGGCGTAGGCCTTCTTGATCAGACGGTTCACGCCACTTTCTTCAAGACCAAGCTCCTCAAGGAACATCTGCTTGTCCTCGTAGGATTCCAGTTCTGCGATATCCTCTTCCGTCTTGGCAGCGATGACCATCATCTCGGCCCCTTCTTCCTGAGCCAACTCCCCTACTCTCTTCGTGAAGTCGTTGCCGTCCTTGGCATCAGCCTCACCCACGTTGCAGACATAGAGCACAGGCTTCGAGGTCAGTAGGAAGAGATTGCGGGCACAATCCTGTTCGTCCTTACTCTCGAACTCCACGATACGGGCATTCTTGCCTTGTTCCAACACCTCTTTATAGGCGTGAAGCACGTTGACTTCCACCTTCGCATCTTTATTGCCTGCTGCAGCGGCTTTCTCCGTTTTGGCGAGCCTTGACTCTATCGTTTCGAGGTCTTTCAGTTGGAGTTCTGTATCAATGATCTCCTTGTCACGGATGGGATCGATGGTGCCATCGACGTGGGTGATATTCTCATCCTCGAAACAACGGAGCACATGGATGATCGCATCCGTCTCACGGATATTTCCGAGGAACTTATTGCCTAAGCCTTCGCCCTTCGAGGCACCCTTCACCAGACCTGCGATATCCACAATCTCACAGGTGGCAGGTACGATACGGCCAGGATGCACGAGCTCTGCGAGTTTCGTCAGTCGCTCGTCAGGAACGGTGATTACACCCACGTTGGGCTCAATCGTACAAAAGGGGAAATTTGCTGCCTGGGCCTTGGCGCTCGACAGACAGTTGAACAAGGTGGACTTACCCACGTTGGGGAGTCCTACTATACCACATTTTAATGCCATTTTCTTCTATAAACGTTTATAATCCGGGTGCAAAGGTACGATTAAGTGCGCAAATAACAAAATTTTCACACACTTTATAATGACTATTCCAATAATAATGTCTAACTTTGCAGCCGAAATTTAAAAAACATAGCCGAATGAATCATTTTTTTAAAGGTCTTATTTGTACTGCGGCCCTTGTTGGCCTTGTTTCCAACACCGCCAGTGCACAGTTATCATCAAATCCAGATAAGTTCTTGGGCAACATCACAACAGGATGGCCTGGCGACATGGACACCAATGGCTTTATCTTCTCTGAATATTGGAACCAAGTGACCCACGAGAATGCCACGAAGTGGGGTTGCGTGGAAGGCAGACGAGGCAAATACGACTGGAATGCTGCGGACAAAGCCTATAATTATGCCCAAGAGCATGGCTTTCCCTTCAAGTTCCACACCCTCGTATGGGGTTCGCAATTCCCTGACTGGATCAAAACACTGTCAGTCGAGGAACGTTATGAGGCGATTGTGAAATGGATGGATGCTGCCAAGGAACATTATCCTGATCTCCCCATGATCGATGTTGTCAACGAGGCCATCGATGGTCATCAGCCAGAGACCCCGTATATCAAGGAAGCCCTCGGTGGTGGTGGTAAGACGGGCTACGACTGGATCATCAAGGCCTTCGAGATGGCGCACGAGCGCTGGCCAGATGCCATTCTGATCTATAACGACTTCAACACCTTCCAGTGGAATACGGACCAGTTTATCGACCTCGTCAAGACGATTCGTGATGCAGGCGCTCCGATTGATGCCTACGGCTGTCAGTCGCACGACCTGACGGACTGTAGTTTGAGTGATTTCAAGAAGGCGATGCAGAAGATCCATGATGCCCTACAGATGCCGATGTATATCACGGAATATGATATTGGTACGGCTGACGATAATAAGCAGTTGAAGAAGTATCAGGAGCAGATTCCCCTGATGTGGGAGGCCGACTACTGTGCTGGTGTCACCCTCTGGGGATGGATCTACGGTAAGACGTGGGTGACGGATGGTAACTCTGGTCTCATCAAAAACAAGAAGGAGCGTCCTGCCTTGACATGGTTGCGCGAGTATATGCAGACAGATGCTGCCAAAAAGGCCACGAGTCCGTTCCCTGGCATGAAGAAAGAGGCTTCTATCTATGTGAAGTCAGAAAACATCTCCGTCGAGAAGGGTACGGCAGTGCCTATCTCAGTAGATGCCAGCCTGAAGACGAAGAGCATCAAATACGTGAAGGTTTTTGTCAATGATGAGGAGATCTGTGAGTTGAAGAATGCCCCCTATACGACAGAATACACCCCAGCAGAAGAAGGCCAGTACGATATCAAGGTCGTTGTGAAGACTACTGACGGCACCAAATATGAGCGTCATTCAGGCTTTAAGGTTAATCCTCCCCGTGCTCCTTATAATGGGGAGAAGGAGATTCCTGGTGTCATCGAGGCCGAGGACTTTGACTCTGGCGTCGAAAGCATTTCGTTCCATGACTCTGACAATACGAGGGAGGGCGACTATACGAACTATCGCACAGATACAGGTGGTGTGGATTTCGTGAAGGGTAATGGCGGATGCGTCATTGGCTATACGGCAGCAGGCGAATGGCTCGAATATACCATTAACGTGAAGGAGGCTGGCACGTATTCGTATGAGGCCACAGTCTCCTGCGGCTCTGGTGACGGTTCTGAGTTCTCCATCAGCTTTATCAAGGACGACAAAGCTTATAGTCTTTGCAAAGTGAATGTGCCCCAGACAGGTAATAACGACTGGAGTAATTACCAGGTGGTGACAGGTGAGATTTCAACACCGCTGGAGGCAGGTCAGCAAATCCTGCGCATCACCATCAATAAGCCCTACGTCAACCTCGATAAGATCGAACTGAAGCAAGGAGGAACGGGCATCAAGTCAGTGAAAGACGATGTATCTTCTGAGGGCCAGAATACCTACAACCTCTATGGTATGAAGGTCAATAAGAACTACAAGGGAATCATGATTAAGAACGGTAAAAAGATCATCAACAAATGAAGAAGTTTTTTGTAATAATGGTGGTGCTGATGGCCTCTGCAATGGGTGTCAATGCACAGATTTTAGACCCAGAACAGATTCCGGAGAGTCTGCCCATGGAGTTTGCTCTGCAACTGAAAGTGACGTTGGGCGATGCCTATACGTGTGGTGAGACACAGCATGGTCGTCGTACAATCATCCCTATTACTGGTGGTACGTTTGAGGGTCCTAACATTAAGGGAACGATCATCAATGGCGGTGCCGATTACCAGATCGCCAATACAGCCATTAACCGTACGGAACTGGAGGCCATCTACTGCATTAAGACGGACGACGGTGTGAATATCCATGTGCGTAATCGTGGTATTATCTGCAGCGATAAGGATGCTAATGGTAACCCCACGTTCTACTTCCGTGCAGCGCCCCAGTTCGAGGCTCCCGCAGACAGCAAATACGCCTGGCTGAACAATTCGCTCTTCCTCTGTTCTCCCAGTTTTTCGTCCTCTTTCAAGGGCATTGTACTGAATGTCTGGCGCGTGAAATAAGGCCTAATGTGCTTCGAGCCAGTTGGCACCGAAGCCTGAGTCTGCCACGAGGGGAACGGCTAGTGTGATGGCGTGCTGCATCTCCTCAATGACAATCTTCTCGACGAGCTCTTTTTCTTCCGGAACGACGGAGAAATTGAGCTCGTCATGTACTTGTAGGATCATCTTGCTCTTGACACCCTCGGCCTTGAAACGCTGGAAGATGCGGATCATCGCCACCTTGATGATATCAGCCGCCGTACCCTGGATGGGGGCGTTGATGGCGTTACGCTCTGCGAAACCGCGTACAGTGGCGTTATGGGAGTTGATATCTGGCAGGTAACGACGACGGCCGAAGAGGGTAGTGACGTAACCTTTCTCACGGGCCACTTGTTTAGATTTTTCCATATAGTCGTGTACCTGTGGGAAGGTGGCGAAGTAGCCGTCTATCAGCATCTTAGCCTCGTCGCGGGGGATATCCAGACGCTCTGCCAAGCCAAAGACGGTGATGCCGTAGATAATACCGAAGTTGGCGCGCTTTGATTTTGTGCGCTCGTCGCGCGTCACCTCTTCGATGGGTTTCTTATAGATATTGGCAGCCGTGGCCGCATGGAGGTCCTTGCCATCACGGAACACACGGATCATATTCTCGTCCTGCGACAAGTGAGCCATCACACGCAGTTCAATCTGACTATAGTCTGCTGAAAAGAACAGACAACCTGGCTCTGGTACAAAGGCCTTGCGAATCTCCTTGCCGTCTTCGCCTCGGATAGGGATATTCTGCAGGTTGGGATCACTGCTCGACAAGCGCCCAGTGGCCGTGATGGTCTGGTTAAACGAGGTATGGATATGCCCCGTACGCTTGTTGATGAGCGAGGGTAGGGTATCGACATACGTGCCAAGGAGTTTTTTTAAACCTCTGTGTTCCAATATATCCGCCACGATCTCGTGTTTGTTCTTCAACTGTTGGAGTACATCTTCTGAGGTGACATACTGACCTGTCTTCGTTTTCTTTGCCTTCTCTAAAATCTTCAGTTTGTCGAAGAGGATCTCGCCTACCTGTTTGGGTGAGGCAATATTAAACTGCCCACCTGCCAGTTCGTAGATACGCTGCTCAATCTCTAAGACGCGGTTGGTCAAAATTGTTGACGTTTCCTTGAGGGATTCCGTGTCGAGTCTCACACCGTTCATTTCCATTTCTGCCAGCACGGGCATCAACGGCATCTCGATGTCATAGAATAGGTCCTCGCACTCGAACTTCTTCAGTTCGGGCTCTAACTTATTCTTCAGACGGAGGGTGATGTCCGCATCCTCAGCAGCATACTCATAGACCTGAGAGGGTAGGAGGTCGCGCATCGAACGTTGGTTCTTACCCTTGGGTCCGATGAGCTCATCAATATGGATGGTCTGGTAGTTGAGATAAATCTCAGCCATGTAGTCCATGTTGTGTCGCAGTTCGGGTTGGATGAGATAGTGGGCAATCATCGTATCCCACATCTGACCTTTCAACTCGATGCCATAGTTTCGCAACACCTCGAGGTCGTACTTCAGATTCTGTCCGACTTTCAAGATTTTCGGACTCTCATACACCTCTTTAAAGATATTAACAATATGCAACGCTTCTTCACGATTGGCGGGAATGGGAACATAAAATGCCTCAAATTCCTTCACGGCGAAGCTCAAACCCACCAACTCGGCATCGATCGGAGAGGTTGAGGTGGTTTCCGTGTCTAAACTTAAAATTTCATTTGTCAAGAAATAATCACGAAGTTTTATCAAATCTTCCTCATTCTCAACGAGTTTGTAATTGTGCGCCGTCGTTTTCAGGCTTTCAAAACTTGAATTTTCGCTTAAGTCCGACCCGTTGGCAGGAAATTCGCCAAACAAATCGAGTTGTGCGTTGACGGTTTTTTGCGGTTTTTGATTCTTTTTAAGAATTCGGTCTGCGAGACTCTTGAACTCCAATTCCGTGAACAATTTGCCTAATTCCTCCTCATTCGGCTCGACTAGTTTCAGAGCATCCATGTTGAGTTCGACAGGAACATCCGTTTTGATGGTGGCGAGGAAGTACGACATCACGATATCCTTCACATGTTCCTCCACTTTCTCGCGCAACTTACCCTTGATCTCACTCGATCGTTCAATCAGTGACTTGACGTCTCCGAAATCGCTGATGAGTTTCGTGGCCGTCTTCTCACCGACACCAGGACACCCGGGGAAATTGTCTGCCGAGTCACCCATCAGTGCCAGGAGGTCGATGACCTGGAGTGGGGTAGTGATGCCGTATTTCTCCGTCACCTCCTTGGGACCCATCACCTCATAGCCGCCTCCATGACGCGGTCGGAAGATCTTCACATTTTCCGTCACCAACTGGCCGTAGTCCTTATCCGGGGTGAGCATATAGGTCTGCACACCGATGGAATCTGCCTTTTTGGCGAGGGTGCCGATCACGTCGTCGGCCTCGTAGCCATCCACCTGAAGGATGGGGATGTTATAGGCTTTCAGGATGTCCTTGATGATGGGCACCGCCTTGCGGATGTCCTCGGGCGTCTCCTCGCGCTGCGCCTTATACTCAGGGAAGGCCTCACTGCGGAACGTAGGACCGTGGGGATCGAAGGCTACACCGATATGCGTGGGCTGCTCTTTCTGCAGCACCTCATTCAGGGTGTTACAGAAGCCGATGATGGCCGATGTGTTCAGTCCTTTCGAGTTGATTCTCGGGTTCTTAATGAAGGCATAATACGACCTGTAAATGAGCGCGTAAGCGTCTAAAAGGAACAATTTCTGCATAACTTTCTTAATTTTCTGCTCAAAATTACGAAAAAACTTTCTAATTACCCAATTTTTTTATACTTTTGTCCCAAATTCTTATCGAATGGACTATCTGCAGCGTATAAAATCGCCGATTACAACGGAATTTGAGGACTTTACCCGTTTTTTCCATGAAGCCCTCTCTCATCCTGATGGTCTGCTGTCGCAGGCCCTCAACTATATTCGTCAGCGTTCAGGCAAGCAGATGCGTCCGATGATTACGCTTCTTTCTGCGAAGAACTACGGTGTTGTCTCTGATATCACCCTGCGTTCTGCCGTTGCCCTCGAACTGCTTCATACGGCCAGTCTGACGCACGACGATGTGGTGGATGAGAGTGACGAACGTCGAGGTATCCCTTCCGTCAATGCGGCTTATACTAATAAGGTGGCCATCTTGGTGGGCGACTATATTCTATCTACCTGTCTGTTGAATGTCTCTGTAGCCGGTAATTTGGAAATCCTGCGTGAACTCTCAGAACTGGGTAGGACATTGGCTGCTGGCGAGATCCTTCAGTTGCAGAATATTTCCAGTAAGGATATCTCGGAAGAGACTTATTATCAGGTGATTGAGCAGAAGACGGCTTCTCTCTTCCAGGCTTGTGCAGGTATTGGTGCTTTGTCTGTGGGGGCTTCTGCAGAGGATGTCGAGAAGGCGAGGAACTTTGGCCGTAATCTGGGTATGATCTTCCAGATCCGCGATGATATCTTTGATTATTTCGATTCTGACGAGGTGGGTAAGCCGACTGGTGCCGATATGGCAGAGGGCAAGTTGACACTGCCCGTGATCTACGCACTGAACCATTCGCCCTACGAGTCGATGATGCCGTTGGCCCTGAAGGTGAAGGCTGGTACGATTAATGCCGATGAAATCGCTGTCCTCGTGGAGTTTACGAAGAAATATGGTGGTATCGAGTATGCTCAGCAGAAGATGGATGAGATTGCTTGTGAGGTACGCCAATATATCGATGAAAACGTCAAGGATCCGGCTCTGAATAATGCCTATTCCGCCTATCTGGAATATGCGATCCAACGTAAATTATAAAAGAAGGGGTGAACGATTGTTCACCCCTTACTTATTTAAAAGAACTTATTTAGAAGAACTTCACTTCTTCTCCGATGACTTCGCTCAACAGCATGTTCGCCAGTCGCGAAGTACCCATGCGGAACCACTGGTTGGTGAGCCATTTCTCGCCCAGAACCTCTTTCACGATGGTGTAGTAGATCAGTGCATCCATCACGGAATTCAGGCCGCCTGCGGGCTTAAAACCGATCTGAATGCCCGTTTCATCGTAGTATTCCTTGATGGCCTGACACATCACGTAGGCGGCCTCTGGGGTGGCGGCTGGCTCTAATTTACCCGTGGAGGTCTTGATGTAGTCGGCTCCTGAATACATAGCCAATAGCGAGGCCGTCTTGATGTTGCTGGCCGTCTTCAGACAACCAGTTTCCAGGATCACCTTTATCTTCTTCTCGCCACAGGCCTCCTTCATCTGCTGGATCTCGTCGCAGACTGTCTCATAGTCCCAGGTGAGGAAGGCTCCTACGGACATGACCATATCGATCTCTGTGGCACCATCTTTTACGGCCAGGGCTGTCTCTACGGTCTTCACCTCGATGAGTGCCTGGGAACTGGGGAACGAGCCACTGACACAGGCGATCTCAACACCTTCAACCTCAAGCGTCTCTGATACCACCTTCGCAAAGCGGGGATAGACGCAGATTGTGGCCACATGGGGTAGGTCAGGGTATTGCTCGTCGAACTGGTTCACACGCTCTGTGAAGGCCATCACACTCTCGTCGGAATCGGTGGTCTTCAGCGTCGTCAGTTCCACACTGCCCAACAGGAATTTCTTTACCTCAGGGGTATCGTTCTCGTGCACTTTTTCCGTGATAATTTTCTTCACGGCTGCCTTCACGTCATCGTCAGAGATGTTGAGGTTGTACTTGTTCAGCGCCTCTTCGATAATGCTCTTTTCTACTGTCTTTTCTGCCATAATACCTATCTATTTTATGCTAATAATTTCTTGTTGTGGATATGCCGCAGGGAGTCGCGCTGCGTCTTTTTTTCGATGGATTTCTGAAGTTCCGTGGTGAGATCGACACCCGTCTGGTTCGCCAGACAGAGCAGCACCCACAGCACATCGGCCATCTCCTCACCGAGGTTGTCCGTCTCACCCTCCTTAAAGCTCTGATCGCCGTATTTACGGGCGATCACACGGGCCAGTTCACCCACTTCTTCCGTTAAAACCGCCATATTTGTCAGTTCTGAGAAGTAACGGACTCCATATTCCTTTATCCAGCGATCCACCGCCTCTTGTGCTTCTTTGATTGTCATCGTCTTATGATCATTTGAATGAACAGAATAATGATTGCGAGCAGGATAATCATGATATACTGCCTGTTCTCGCGCTCGTATTCCTTCCAGTGGAAGGCCTTGTAGAGAAAGACCACCAGCATCAGTGCAAGACCGACCCCACAGAGCCAGCCTCCGAAACTGGCACCCCAGATAAGTGCGCAGACGATGCCGATACCTGCGAGTATGATACCAGCTAATTCTATCTCCCTCAGGTATTTCCTCATGTCTTAGAGGCCGAAGATTGAGAGTCCAACGAGTACGAGAAAGGCCACGGAGATGTAGTTCGAGATCTTGTCGTTCTCCTTCCAGTGGATGATGGTCCACACGCTGGAGAGTGTCATGATACCCAGGCCGATCCAGCAGAGGATGGGCATGTCGAGTACGCGACCGATGAGGTAGATAACCAGGGCTGCGAAGTTCACGTAGTTGATGATTTGTCTCTTGTCCATGTCTTGTTTTGTTTAAAGTGTTACTTGAAGTTTGATATCTATGGTTTTAGAGTGTTACTTTCCCTTATTCCTTGTTTCTCGTGTCCATACAGATAGTTACGGGACCGTCGTTGAGTAATTCTACTTTCATGTCTGCCCCGAATTCTCCTGTGCCAACAGGTTTGCCTATAGCCTCAGAAAGATCACGGCAGAAGGCTTCGTAGAGTGGGATAGAGTGCTCGTGGGAGCCGGCACGGAACCAACTCGGACGATTACCTTTCTTATAACTGGCGTAGAGCGTGAACTGACTCACCACCAATGCTTCACCTTGTACATCGAGGATGGAGCGGTTCATCACGTCGTTTTCGTCGCTAAACACACGCAGGTTGGCGATCTTCTTCACCAGCCATTCGACATCCTCCATGGTGTCCTCGTCGCAGATGCCCAACAGGATCAGAAAACCCTGTTGTATCAGGCTTTTCACCGTTCCTTCAATGGTGACACTGGCATGGCTTACGCGTTGAATAACTGCTCTCATCTCTTTGATTTTTCGGCAAAGATAAGCAATTATTTCGAATGCGCCAAATAATCTTCTAACCTTTTTTGTCTCTTTGCCACATTGCCACATTGCCACATTAAGGTGGTTGCCAATATGTGAAGGTTTGAAAGTATTGTTATTATAGAATTATTATATATTTATTATATAATAATTTAGATGGAGTATTTGCTCAATCCAGAAGATGCTTAATGTGGCAAAGTGGCGTTGTGGCAACAAAATTACGGTTCGTCGCTTTCGATATTATGTTTCGTTATGCCGTTGCTTACTTCTCCTCTTGAGCGTGGAAGTAGTCGTAAATGATCTGGGCTTTTGCGGGGCCGATAACGATGGCCAGTTCAGACAACTTAGCCTCACGGATCTTCTTAACCGATTTGAGGGCATTTAGAAGCCCGTCACGCGTCTTCGGTCCAATGCCTGGGATGTTGTCAAGCTCAGAGTGTAAAGCGCGCTTAGAACGCTTGTTTCTGTGGAATTCGATGGCGAAGCGGTGCACCTCGTCCTGGATCTGGGTGAGTACGTGGAACAGTTCTGAGTCCGTCTTCAGGGCGACGCTTAATGGTGGGAAACCGTAGAGCAGTTCATTGGTACGGTGACGGTCGTTCTTGGCCAGTCCGGCAATAGGGATATCGAGGTCAAGTTCGTCCTGGATTACCTGACGGATCACCTCCATCTGACCTTTGCCGCCATCGGCGATAATGAGGTCGGGTAGGGGCTGTTCTTCGTCGATCAGACGGGTGTATCTCCTATGTACCACCTCCTTCATCGAGGCGTAGTCGTCAGGCCCCTCGACAGTCTTGATATTGTAGTGTTTGTAGTCGCGTTTCGAGGGTTTCATTCCCTTGAAAACGACACAGGCGGCCACTGCATCCGTACCAGAGATATTCGAGTTGTCGAAGCACTCGATCTGGTAGGGTAGTTTGGGCAGGTGGAGTTTGTCCTGCAGCTCCTTCATGAGGCGTGTCTGCTTCTGTTCCGGATTCAGTTTTTCGGCCTGTTTCAGACGGTCGAACTTATACTGTTTGCCGTTCATGATCGAGAGGTCGAGCAGGGTCTTTTTATCGCCTAATTTGGGCACGGTGAACTTCACACCATCCAGTTCGAGGTCTATCTCCTGAGGTACGATGATCTCCTTGGCATCGCTCTTGAAACGCTGGCGTAACTCCACGATACCCAACTGCAGCAGTTCCTCGTCGGATTCGTTGAGTTTCTTCTTGTATTCGATGGTAAAACTCTGGTTTACACTACCATTCGAAACATGGACGAAGTTAATGTAAGCCATCTTTTCGTCGCTGGTGATGGAGAACACATCGACGTTGTTGATGGTATGGCTGACCACCTCGCTCTTGCTGACGAAGGTGTCAAGGGCAATGTATTTCCGCTTTACCTCCTCGGCCTCCTCGAAGCGCAGTTCCTCACTCAGACGGAGCATCTCGTCCTTGAGGTCTTTGAGTACCTGACGGGTGTTGCCTTTTAGGATCTCACGGGCCTGGAGGATGTTCTTCTGGTAGTCCTCGGAGGACTGTTTACCTACGCACGGACCCATACATTTCTTAATATGGTAGTCGAGGCAGACCTTGTATTTCCCCGTCTCAACGCCCTCCTTGGTGATGGGCGACATACATGTACGTGGGTGATAGAGTTCTTTGATGAGGTCGAGCACGGCGTACATCGCACCCACATGGGAGTAGGGCCCGTAGTAGGTACCCCATTTCTTATTGATGGTACGGGTCTTGAAGATACGTGGCAGGTATTCGTTGGTGACGCAGATGGAAGGGTAGGTCTTACCGTCTTTCAGGAGTACGTTATAACGGGGGTTGTATTTCTTGATGAGGGAGTTCTCCAGGAGTAGGGCATCCTCCTCCGTATTCACCACCGTATAACTAATGTCGAAGATCTTCGAGACGAGTACCTTGGTCTTGAAACGATCCACCTCTGTGTGGAAGTACGAAGAGACCCTCGACTTGAGACTCTTCGCTTTTCCCACATAGATGATGGTCTTGGTCTCGTCATAAAACTGGTAACTACCAGGCTTGTCTGGCAACCTGCTGACGATTCCTTTCAGATATGCTAATCGTTTCTCGTTCTCTTCCTTCGTCATGCGCAACCCCTTTGTTTATAGGCGTTTCGGGAAATCGTGTTTCACGTGGAACGTTTCTTAGATCGTGATGAGGGTGGTGAGGTCGATACCCTTGAAGACGTCACGGCCATGCAGACCTTCGTCTTTGATCTCGATGATGAAGTTCATATAGACCTTCTTCGGATGGAAGTGCTGGACGAGGTCGTAGGCAGCCTTGGCTGTACCACCAGTGGCAAGGAGGTCGTCATGGATCAGCACCACATCGTTTTCATCGATGGAGTCGATGTGCATTTCGATGGTATCGACACCATATTCCTTCGAGAACGATTCCTTAATCACAGTAGAAGGGAGTTTACCTGGCTTACGGGCGAGGACGACACCACAGCCTAATCTGCCAGCGAGGGCGGAGGCCATCACGAAGCCACGGCTCTCGATACCCACGATCTTGGTGATGCCTTTGTCCTTGTAGATCGCCTCGAGTTCGTCGAGCATAATCTGTAAACACTCGGCGTTCTTGTAGAGCGTTGTCACGTCTCTGAAGTTGATGCCCTTCTTGGGGAAATCTGGTATGCAACGCAGATTGTCAAGCAGTACTTTGTTGTTCATAATCAGTAAGTTATAAATAAGTTTTTGTTCTTTTGTTTCACGTGGAACGTTATCTGCCCATGAGTACCAACAGCACATTGATGTCGCTGGGAGAGACCCCAGGGATACGACTGGCCTGTGCTAATGTCTCAGGTTGGATCTTCATCAGTTTCTGACGACACTCGGTAGAGAGCCCTTGTAGTTCTTCGTAGTTGAAATGGCCCTTGATGCGGATGTTTTCTAAACGGTGCATCTTCTCTGCCACCATGCGCTCGCGCTCGATATAACCTTTATATTTCATTCTGATCTCTGCAGCCTCTGCGATCTCTTCCTGACGATTATTCGGTCGATTCAGTAATTCTTTCAGTGATGGAATCAACTCCGATAGATTCTTCAGATTCAGTTGCGGACGGTTGACGAGATCCACCAACTTACAGCCGTACTGGAGTGGGGTAGTGCCAAAGGCCTCCAAGGACGAATTGATAAGTCTCGGTTTGATCGCAAAGCTTTCACAGAAATTTTCGATTTCTTCGATATGCTGTTTCTTCTCTATCCACCACTCATAACGATCCCTTTTGACCAATCCGAGTTCGTAGGCCTTTTCCGTCAGACGGGCATCGGCATCATCCTGCCTCAACAGGATACGATACTCTGCCCGAGAGGTGAACATACGATAGGGTTCATCGACGCCCTTGGTCACCAGGTCATCGATTAATACGCCGATATAGGCTTCGTCGCGATGGAGGATAAAGGGCTCGTAGGTAGAGTCACTTTCGCTTCCAGCTTTCAAGGCGGCGTTGATGCCTGCCATTGTGCCCTGGCCACCTGCTTCCTCGTAGCCCGTGGTTCCATTCACCTGACCTGCCAAGAAGAGGTTCTCAATGATCTTCGATTCCAACGAATGTCGCAGTTGGGTGGGATCGAAGAAATCGTACTCGATGGCATAGCCGGGACGATACACTTTAATATCCCTGAAGGCAGGCATTTTCTTCAGTGCTTCTATCTGCACATCCATCGGGAGGGATGACGAGAAGCCGTTCAGGTACATCTCGTTGGTGTCCTCACCTTCGGGCTCCAAGAACAACGGGTGCTTCTCACGATCGGGGAAGGTGACCAGTTTCGTTTCGATTGAAGGACAGTAACGCGGGCCTATTGACTGGATCTGGCCGTTATAAAGAGGAGAGTCTGCGAGGCCGCTTTTCAGTATCTCGTGTACCTCTGCATTGGTGTTCACCGTCCAACAGGGGAGTTGTTTCAGTGCACCAGCCTTGTTCAGATAACTGAACTGATAGGGCTTCGTCTCACCAGGCTGAATCTCCATTTCATCGAAATGAATCGACCGCTTATCCAGTCGCACGGGTGTTCCGGTCTTCATACGGGCTGAGGTGACACCATGACGCGTGATGCTCTCCGTGAAGTGGGGGACGGCGGGTTCGGCGATACGGCCGCCTGGCACCATCTTCCTGCCGATATGCATCAGACCGTTCAGGAAAGTACCAGCCGTCACGATGACGCATTTCGCATAGAGTTCAGCACCCCAGATTGTCCTCACGCCGATGGCGCGCACACCAGTCTCACCAGCGACCTTTTCCGTGATCAGCTCGTCTGCCTGGTCCTGCCAGATATCGAGATGTTCCGTCTCATCGAGTTTTCTTCGCCATTCCCAGATGAATTTCCCTCTGTCGCACTGGGCACGAGGACTCCACATGGCAGGCCCCTTACCGACATTCAGCATCCGGAACTGTATCGAGGTGGCATCCGTCACGAGACCCATCTGTCCGCCGAGGGCGTCGATCTCGCGCACGATCTGTCCTTTGGCAATGCCTCCGACGGCAGGGTTACACGACATTTGGGCAATCTTGTTCATGTCCATCGTCACCAAACAGGTCTTGGCACCTATATTGGCACTGGCGCAGGCTGCCTCACAGCCTGCATGACCTCCTCCGATGACGATGACATCATACTTCAATACCATATTTTTCGTTGTTTTGGTTGCAAAGTTACGAAAAAAAGAGAAAGAAATAGTGAAAATATTTGCGAAAACACTTGCGCTTTTCATAATTTTTTATTATTTTTGTACCCTCAACGTGTACGAACGTACCTAATAATAATTATAAAACAATCAATAATTCATTAAAATTCAACAACTTATGTGGTTAATCAATTCATCAATTGGTAGAAAAGTTGTAATGTCTGTAACGGGCATTGCGCTGATCTTGTTCCTGACCTTCCATGGTTGCATGAACTTGGTGGCGCTCTTCTCGGAAGAGGGTTACAACATGATTTGCGAATTCCTGGGTGCCAACTGGTATGCTGTTGTGGCTACACTCGGCTTGGCTGCCCTGGCAGTGATTCACATTGTCTTTGCCTTCATCCTGACGGCACAGAACCGTACGGCTCGCGGTAACAACCGCTATGAGGTGGCTACGGTAGTCAATTCCGGTAAGGTGGAGTGGTCATCGAAGAACATGCTCGTGCTGGGCATCATCGTCCTGCTGGGTCTGTTGCTTCACCTGTTCAACTTCTGGTACAACATGATGTTTGCCGAGTTGGTAGGTGCCTATCAGCAGATTGATCCCGCCGACGGTTTCGCATGGATCAAGGAGACATTTGCTAATCCTGTCTTCGTGGTGCTCTACATCATCTGGCTGGTAGCCCTCTGGTTCCACCTGACCCACGGTTTCTGGTCAGCCCTGCAGACCATCGGTTGGAGCGGCAAGATCTGGTTCCAGCGCTGGAAGTGCATCGGCATCATCTACGTGACGCTGCTGATCCTGGCTTTCTTGGTAGTTGTTTTGGCTTTCGCATTCAAGTGCGCTCCGAGCCTGTGTTGTTAATCGTTTAAAATTGAAGAATTATGGCTAAGAAAATTGATTCTAAGATTCCCGCAGGTCCAGTACCTGAGAAATGGAAGGAATATAAGGCTCATCAGCGTCTGGTTAACCCGAAGAACAAGCTGAAGCTCGACGTGATCGTCGTGGGTACTGGTTTGGCTGGTGCTTCTGCCGCTGCTTCACTTGGTGAGATGGGCTTCAACGTGATCAACCTGTGTATTCAGGACTCTCCCCGTCGCGCTCACTCGATCGCTGCTCAGGGTGGTATCAACGCTGCCAAGTGCTATCAGAACGATGGTGACTCTGTCTATCGTCTGTTCTACGACACTGTAAAGGGTGGTGACTATCGTGCTCGCGAGGCCAACGTGTATCGTCTGGCAGAGGTATCAAACAATATTATCGACCAGTGCGTGGCTCAGGGCGTTCCCTTTGCTCGTGAGTATGGTGGCATGCTGGCCAACCGTTCATTCGGTGGTGCTCAGGTAAGCCGTACGTTCTATGCCAAGGGTCAGACGGGTCAGCAGTTGTTGCTGGGTGCCTATAGTTCTCTGAGCTGTCAGGTGAAAGCCGGCAAGGTGAAGCTCTACACCCGTTACGAGATGGAAGACGTGGTGATCGTTGATGGTCGCGCTCGTGGTATCATCGCCAAGGATCTGACAACAGGTAAACTGGTTCGCTTCAGCGCAAATGCTGTCGTCATCGCTACTGGTGGTTATGGTAACACATATTTCTTGAGCACCAACGCTATGGGCTGTAACTGCTCTGCTGCCGTTCAGTGCTATCGTAAGGGTGCTTACTTTGCTAATCCCTCTTACGTTCAGATTCACCCCACCTGTATCCCCGTTCATGGTGACAAGCAGTCTAAGCTGACGCTGATGTCTGAGTCACTGCGTAACGATGGCCGTATCTGGGTTCCCAAGAAGATAGAGGATGCCAAGGCTCTGCAGGCTGGAACGAAGCAGGGTTGGGAGATTCCTGAGGAGGATCGCGACTACTATCTGGAGCGCCGTTATCCTGCCTTCGGTAACCTCGTACCTCGTGACGTGGCCTCTCGTGCCGCTAAGGAGCGTTGCGACAAGGGCTTCGGTGTGAACAACACTGGTTTGGCCGTGTTCCTCGACTTCTCTGAGTCTATCAACCGTCTGGGTATCGATGTGATCATGCAGCGTTATGGCAACCTCTTCGAGATGTACGAGGAGATTACCGACGTATTCCCTGGCGACGTGGCCAACGAGATCAATGGCGTGAAGTACTACAAGCCGATGATGATCTATCCCGCTATCCACTACACGATGGGTGGTATCTGGGTGGACTATGAGCTGCAGACCACCATCCCAGGTCTGTTCGCTATCGGTGAGTGTAACTTCTCTGACCACGGTGCTAACCGTCTGGGTGCTTCTGCTCTGATGCAGGGTCTGGCCGATGGTTACTTCGTACTGCCTTACACCATCCAGAACTATCTGGCTGATCAGGCTGTTTGGCCGAAGGTTTCTACCGATCTGCCTGAGTTCGCTGAGGCTGAGAAGGCCGTCGATGCTGAGCAGGATCGTCTGCTGAACATCAAGGGTAAGCGTTCTGTCGATTCTATCCACAAGGAACTTGGCCACATCATGTGGGAGTATGTTGGTATGGGTCGCACCGCTGAGGGCCTGAAGACTGGTCTGAAGAAGATGCACGAACTGGAGAAGGAGTTCGATACCAACCTGTTCGTTCCTGGCACGAAGGAAGGCCTGAACATCGAGCTCGACAAGGCTATCCACCTGCGTGACTTCTTCACCATGGGTCAGCTCGTCGCTTTCGACGCCCTCTCTCGTAACGAGTCCTGCGGTGGACACTTCCGCGAGGAGTATCAGACCGAGGAAGGTGAGGCTAAGCGCGACGATGAGAACTACTTCTACGTAGGCTGCTGGGAGTACAAAGGCAAGGGCAACGAGCCCGAGCTCATCAAGGAGCCGCTGGAGTACGAGGCAATCAAGGTACAGACACGTAACTATAAGAACTAAGTAAGGATTAAAGATTATGGCTAAAAATATCAGCTTTACAATAAAGTTCTGGCGCCAGAACGGCCCCAAGGACCAGGGACATTTCGACACCCACGAGATGCACGATATTCCCGACGACACCTCGTTCCTCGAGATGCTTGACATCCTGAACGAGGAGCTCATCAACGAAGGCAAGGAGCCCTTCGTGTTCGACCACGACTGCCGCGAGGGTATCTGCGGTATGTGCTCACTCTACATCAACGGTACGCCTCACGGTCTCACCGAGCGTGGTGCTACCACCTGTCAGCTCTACATGCGCCGCTTCAACGATGGTGACGTGATCACCGTTGAGCCTTGGCGCTCAGCAGCCTTCCCCGTGATCAAGGACTGTATGGTTGACCGCAACGCCTTCGATAAGATTATCCAGGCCGGTGGTTATACCACGATCCGCACAGGTCAGGCTCAGGATGCCAACGCTATCCTGATCCCCAAGGAGGATGCCGACGAGGCTATGGACTGCGCCTCTTGTATCGGCTGTGGCGCTTGCGTCGCTGCTTGTAAGAACGGCTCAGCCATGCTGTTCGTCAGTTCGAAGGTGTCTCAGCTCGCCCTGCTTCCCCAGGGTCGCGTAGAGGCTGCCCGTCGTGCGAAGGCCATGGTGATGGCTATGGAAGAGGCAGGTTTTGGTAACTGCACCAATACCCGTGCTTGCGAGGCCGTCTGCCCGAAGAACGAGACCATCGCCAACATCGCCCGCCTGAACCGCGAGTTCATCAAGGCCAAATTGGCAGACTAAGGATTCACCTTATCTATAATAAGAGCGTCGCAGAGAAAATCTGCGGCGCTCTTAAATCATTTAGAAACCCTATTCATTTATAATGGATAAAATAGATAAACAGATAGAAAGAATCACGCAGATGGAACTGCGGATGGAACATGCGGCGAAGGCGGTGATGGAGCTTTCGGTGGCGTTAGACAACTATGAGGCTGCCCAGGAGGACCTAACGGCTCTTAGTGAGTATTATGATGGCGAAGCTTGGAAGCAGGATTATGCCGATGATGAAGCTGGACGATTACCTGCCGACCTGAAGCGCGGGGTGCTCTCTGAGGACGGTATCTGGAATCTCCTTTCTGATGCTAATGAATTGAACAAACGCCTCCAACGATTTAAGGCTCATGCAGAGACTCTTTGATTTACAAACTTTGTAGATGATCTCTTGTCAGATAAGCGATGTTTTTATCAACAGCAAAACAAATTGTTTTGGTGTTGAAGGAGGTATCTAAACGGCATGAAGGGACTATCTTTTACAAACCAAAACAACTTGTTTTGGTATAAAAATGGCGTAGAAAGCCTGTGTAGAAAGGGGTTTTGAGAGATATGATGGATGGTGACACTTTTTCAATAACCATCACTTTCCTAAAGTGTTGATATTTAATAACTTAGCATAAAAAGTGATGCTTTACTAAAAAAATGCATTTTGAAAATTGTGTAGAAAAGCAAAGGGGCTTAAACCCCTTTGCTATGTTCAGTCTTTCAGCGAGTAGGTGATGGTGGTCACAACACGCAGTTTCTTGATGTAGGGGGTGTTCTGGTCGCGGTCTTCGATCTCGAACTGCCCTTGGCCTGCTGTCTGGATAGGGCCTAAGTCAGACTTACTGGCCTCGGCGAACTGCTCTGCGGTCTTTTGGGCGTTCTTAATGGCCTCGGCCATCATTTCGGGCTTCATCTGTTGGAACGAAGCATACTCATATTGAGGGATACTGCTGTCGATAGCCACACCCTGTTTCAGCAGTTCTGCCTGTTTGAAGATAGCAGCGTTAACTTCTTTCACCTTATTCGTGGCTACGGTAATCGTCGTGGTGACGATATAGCGGAAGTTCTTTTGGTTGTCACCCCATTCGCGGGCCTCCAGGTCACTGATTGAAGGAGGATTCACCGTGATTTCCTTCTCTTCGAGACCGTTCTGGCGCAAGAATTTCTTGATCTTGTCCGTCTGGCTGTTGATGCTCTCATAAAGCATGGGCAGGTCATTGCCTGTTACTTTCGTGCCGATGCTCCACGTCACTTTGTCCGCAGGCACCTCGCGCTCTGCCAGACCCTTGACGGTTACCTTACGGTCTTTGTTGGCAAAGTTGTCGATGCCAGCCTTCACAAACCAACCCATACATGCGACGCCCACAGCGATGAGGGCCGACGCAATAATCCGATTTTCTTTCATACGCTACGATGTTTTTTTGTTTGACGCTGCAAAGATGAGAAATATTTATAAGATATGTGTGGGAAAATCCCTATTTATGACGGATGATTTCCCTATTTCATTTTTTCACCATAATAATTTGTGAGGTTCGCCATTATGTTGTACCTTTGCAGCATAAACATAATAATCTCAAGATGGATCAGAAAAGGATATTGAAGTTCCTGCGGCAGGTGATGGCCAACAATAACCGCGAGTGGTTTCAGGAACATAAGAAGGAATACGAGGCCGCCAGGGCAGAGTTTGAACGGGGTGTGCAACAGGCATTGGAGCGGGTTACGACCTTCGATCCGGAGATCGCCCACGTCAAGGTGAAGGACTGCACCTACCGTTTCTATCGCGACACGCGGTTCTCTCCAGACAAGTCGCCCTATAAGAACCACCTCGGTGCCTATATCAATGCCAAGAGTAAGAAGGCACTCAGGGGCGGCTACTATATCCATCTGGAGCCAGATCATTGTCTTTTGGCAGTGGGCAACTACTGGCTGCCAACCAATATCCTGACCTCGTGCCGTAACGAGATGATGGCGAACACGGAGGAATGGCTGAAGTGCGTGGAAAACCAGGAGTTTCTGAAATATTTCGGCAACGAAGAACTATGGAGTACCGACTCGCCGACCGACATCGATAGTTGGGACCAGCCTCAAGGTTTCGGACTGGCAAAATTGAAGAAATGTCCCTCTGGCTTCCCGAAGGATTGGCCGCATGTGAACTACCTGCGCCTGAAAGACTATTGTTGCTGGCACGCTGTATCAAATACCTTCTTCGAGGGCGACGGCTGGCTCGATGAGATGGAGCGTATGTTCCGTGCTGCCAAACCGATGATGGACTTCATGAATTCGGTGATAGATGATTATGAATAGGGAGAAACCCTATTTCTTCCAAGCCCTCATTGACTGCAGGAGTACGCTGAGCAGGATGAGGGCGATGCCAAGATAGAAGGAGAAATTGATCTCGCGCCCTTCCCCGAAGATGAGGAAGGCGAGGATAATTGTATAGCAGGGCTCGAGGTTGTAAGTCAGGTTGACGGTGAAGGCCGATAATCGTTTGAGTGCCTGAATCTGAAGCAGATACATCGCCACGGTACAGAAGAGCGCATGGCAGAGCATGAACCAGAGGTTCGTACCGTCAGGGATCACTACGACGGACTGTTGGCTTGGGAAAAACCACAGATAAACGGGGATGATCGCAGAGACGAGCACGAGACCGCCAGACATCTGGTACATCAGTACCGTACGACTGCGGACACCCACACTCACCTTTTTATTGCAGATGGCATAGATGGCACAGATGGCCGACGACAATACACCGATCATAATACCATAGCGATAGCGCGCATCGAGTGAGAAGATGCACATCACGCCAGCCACGGTGATCAGTGAAAAGAGAAACTCCCAGCCAGAAAAACGTTTCTTAAGGATCATCGGCTCGAAAAGGGCCGTGAAGAACCCGATGAGCGAGAAGCAGATGACACCAATGGAAACATTCGAGGCCTTGATGCTACCATAGAACAGCATCCAGTGGAAACCCAACAAGGCACCGCATCCGCAGAGTTGCAGGAACTTCCGCCAGCCGACGCGTGGTAACCCTGTGAATACCAATAGGATGCAACTTGTAAAGAGCATGCGATACCACACGATATCCACCTCGTTGAGCGTGATCAGTCGTCCGAACAAACCCGTAAAGCCTGCAAGCAGCACACTCAGGTGCAGTTGGATAAATCCTTTCTTCGTCTCGTTCATTTCGTTGGCAAAGGTACACATTTTGTATATTTGCACCAAATAATTTTCATTTTTGTGTAAATTATTGTATCTTTGTCGCGTCGAATGGATATCAAGGATAAGATCACAGAACAACCGTCGCGCTTCGATCATCTGGAGCAGATGTCGGTAACAGAACTGCTGCATCACATCAATGAGGAAGATCAGCAGGTGGCTGAAGCCGTCCGTCAGGTGCTACCGCAGATAGAGGCTCTGGTAGAGGCCATCGAACCGAGGATGAAGCGGGATGGCAGGCTATTTTATGTCGGGGCAGGTACCAGTGGTCGCTTAGGCGTACTGGATGCCAGTGAGTTGCCTCCCACCTTTGGTGTGCCTGACACCTGGGTGCTGGGCATCATTGCTGGTGGTGATCACGCCTTGCGCCATGCCGTAGAACGGGCAGAGGATTCTGAAGAACAGGGTTGGCAGGATCTGCAGGCGTATCATCCCACAGCCGACGACACTGTATTAGGCATTGCAGCCTCAGGCACAACACCTTACGTGATTGGGGCCGTCCGTGAGGCCAGACGGAATGGACTACTGACGGGCTGTATCACCAGCAATCCCAATACACCTTTGGCTCAGGAGACCGAGTTTCCTATAGAAACCATCGTAGGCCCTGAGTTCGTGACGGGCTCCAGTCGCATGAAGAGCGGTACGGCTCAAAAGATGGTGCTGAACATGATTTCCACGACATTAATGATTCGTCTGGGACGTGTTCAGGGTAACCGTATGGTGAACATGCAGTTGGCCAACGATAAGCTGATAGACCGTGGCACGCGGATGCTGCAGGAATCGTTAGGTCTGAGCTATGAAGAAGCGCAACAACGTCTGCTTGAGGCGGGTAGCGTAATTGACTGTCTATGATCTTTTTGCGTGATTGTGTGCAAAAAGTAGGAAAATGTGACGATTTATCAGTTTTTTGCCGTACCTTTGCAACCGATTATAAGGAAACGACATGAAACTATTCGATGTATATCCGCTCTTCGACGTGAACATCGTCAAGGGCAAAGGCTGTAAGGTGTGGGACGACAAGGGTCAGGAGTATCTCGACCTCTATGGTGGCCACGCCGTCATCTCCATAGGACACTCGCACCCGCATTATATAGAAAAGGTGACAGAGCAGGTCAACAAGTTGGGCTTTTACTCCAACTCCGTCGTGAACAAACTGCAGGTGGAGTTGGCAGAGCGCCTTGGTAAGATCTCGGGCTATGACGACTACCAGCTGTTCTTGATCAACTCTGGTGCTGAGGCTAATGAGAACGCCCTGAAGCTCGCCTCTTTCACGAATGGACGGACGCGTGTGCTGTCGTGCGAGAAGGCTTTTCACGGTCGTACTTCACTGGCTGTCGAGGTGACGAATAATCCGAAGATCATCGCTCCCATCAACGATAATGGTCATGTGACCTATCTGCCGATGAACGATCTGGCAGCGTGGGAGACGGAGCTGGCGAAGGGGGATGTCTGTGCCGTGATCCTGGAGTGCATCCAGGGTGTGGGTGGCATCAAACTTGCTACACCTGAGTTCGCACAGGGATTGGCTGCCGCCTGTAAGAAGTATGGTACGATCCTGATCTGCGACGAGATACAGTGTGGCTACGGACGAAGTGGTAAGTTCTTCGCCCACCAGTGGTTGGGCATCAAGCCCGATATCATCACGGTGGCCAAGGGGATTGCCAACGGTTTCCCGATGGGTGGTGTGCTGATCTCTCCAGAGTTCAAGCCCGTCTATGGGCAGTTGGGCACGACCTTCGGAGGCAACCATCTGGCTTGTGCGGCAGCACTTGCCGTACTCGACGTGTTCGAGCAGGAGCATCTGGTGGAGAATGCCCATGAAGTGGGAGAGTATCTCATCACCCAGTTGAAAGAACTGCAGAAGACATATAACCATATCGTTGATGTGCGTGGACGGGGTCTGATGATCGGCATCGACCTTGATATCCCCCACAAAGATGTGCGCCAGCCGCTCATCTATCAGGAGCATTGTTTCACGGGCTGTGCCGGCACTAATATCTTACGTCTGTTGCCGCCGCTCTGTCTGACGAAGGCGGAGGCCGACCTGTTCATTGAAAAACTCAAGAAGACATTATGAAGATAGCAGTTATCGGAGCTGGCGCCATGGGTGGTGCCACTGTAGAGGGCCTTGTCAAGGGCCAGTATTTCAAGAACGACGACATCACTGTGGCTGATCCCTCACAGGCTGTCACGGAGAAATTCGCCAAGATGGGTCTCAGTGTTACGACTGACAACAAGTTGGCGGCAGATACGGCCGACATTGTCTGTGTCGTGGTGAAGCCTTGGCTCGTGGAGCGTGTGTTGAAGGATATCAAGCCTGAGCTCGATCCTAAAAAGCAGATTCTGATCGTGATTGCCGCTGGTGTGTCTTCAGAGAGCATCAAAGGATGGCTCGGCGAGAGTTGTCCCCCGTTGTTCCTTGTCATTCCGAACATCGCCATCGCCGAGATGGCCTCGATGACATTCATCGTACCTGTAGGAGCCTCGGAGAAGAATATCCAGACGGTCACGGAGATCTTCGACGAGATGGGCTCGACCCTCATTACCGACGAACAGCATCTGGCAGCGGGTACGACCCTCGCCTCCTGTGGCATCGCCTACGCCATGCGCTATATCCGTGCGGCAGCAGAGGGCGGTGTGGAACTGGGCTTCAAGGCCGACGATGCGAAGGCTATCGTGATGCAGACGATGAAGGGTGCCGTGGAACTGCTGGAGGCCAGTGGTCTGCATCCTGAGGCAGCCATCGACCTGGTGACCACCCCTGGTGGTGTCACTATCAAGGGTCTTAACGAGATGGAGCATGCCGGCTTCACCTCAGCCGTCATCCGAGGGCTGAAGGCAGGACTGAAATAAAACAAGAAAAGAGGGACTTGCCAACGCAGGTCCCTCTCTCTTTCATATAGAATCATGATCATAGACATACTGGACAATGAAGAAAGGATTATTAGGGTTGCTGGCATTGCTGGCCGTATGTAGTTGTGGAAATCAGAAGGGGAGCGAGACGAAGGCTCCGACAAGAGTGAAGACACTGGCGGTTTCGTCTGCCTCTGTCAATAACAGCATGACCTATGTGGGTATCGTGGAGGAACGGGAGGGAACCGCCGTCAGCTTTACGAGCATGGGTGTCGTTAAACGCATGCTGGTGAACGAAGGACAGGCCGTCAGTCGTGGTCAGCTCATCGCAGAGATGGATGACACACAGGCCCGCAACCTGCTGAGTGGTGCCGAGGCTCAGATGGCACAGGCCAACGACGCCTTGGAGCGCTACAAGATGCTGCATGACAATGGCTCCCTTCCCGAGGTGCAATGGGTGGAGATCCAGAGCAAGGTGGCACAGGCCAAGTCACAGTTGGAAGTGGCCAAGAAGAACCTTGCCGACTGCCGGCTGCCGGCGCCCGTCAGTGGTATCATTGGTCAGCGTGCGGTCAAGGCGGGCGAGACGGCCCTTCCCTCACAGGCTGTGGTGACGATTCTCGATATCAGTAGCGTCAAGGTGAAGGTGTCCATCCCGGAGTCAGAGGTCAGCGGCATCCATGCCTCAACCCCTACAACCGTCAGTGTTGAGGCGGCCGGGATCCAGGTCAATGGCGGTCGTATAGAGAAAGGAGTGGTGGCCGATGCTTTGACACATACTTATGATGTGCGCATACAGGTGGCCAATGGCGATCGTAAGCTGTTACCCGGCATGGTGGCCAGTGTTCAGTTTGCTGCAATAACGCCACAGCAAAACGAACAGACGATGCTACCCGTGACGGCTGTTCAGAAGGCTGCTGACGGATCACTCTTTGTATGGACGGTGGCCAAGGACAGTACGGCTCATCGTGCGAAGGTCAGTATTGGTGTCACCAACGGCAATAACGTCTCCGTCACTGAAGGTTTGGAAAGTGGTCAGCGCGTTGTCACGGAGGGTTATCAGAAACTGAGTGAAGGAACGAAAGTAGTATATTGAGATGAAGAATACAAATTGGCTCCGCTGGCCGTTGGAGCATTATTCGATAACGCTTCTGATCATAGGCATCCTGTTTGTGATGGGTATCATCGGCATGTATATCATGCCGAAGGACGAGTTCCCCCATGCCACCATCCGTCAGGGTGTTGTGGTGGCCGTCTATCCGGGTGCTACATCAGAAGAGGTGGAACAACAGGTGGCCCGACCGCTGGAGCGTTACCTCTTTACCTTTGGAGAGGTGAACCGTGTGAAGACAACGACGACATCGCAGAATGGCATGTGTATCGTGATGGTAAAGCTCAACGACGATGTCAACAACAAAGACGAGGTATGGAGTAAGATCAAGCACGGGCTGAACGGCTTTAAGGCTTCACTCCCGACAGGTGTGTTGGCCATTGTTGTCAACGATGATTTCGGCAATACCTCGGCACTGCTCATCGCCATTGAGAGCGATCAGCGCAGCTACCGGGAACTGAAACAGTATAGCGACGACCTCTCAGACCGTCTGCGCCGTATCCCGTCCGTAGCCAACGTGAAGATGTTTGGTGAGCAGAAGGAACAGATCAGCCTATACATAGACCGCAAACGGTTAGAGGCTTACGGCATTGGTCAGCAGATGCTCTTCTCACGTCTGCAGGCTCAGGGTATCACGACTATGAGCGGCAGCATCAGCGACGACGACCAGCATATCCCCATCCATATAGAGAATACGGAGGACTCCGAAGAGGAAATCGCCAACCAGATCATTTTCAGTGATCCTGTGACAGGTAAGGTGGCCAGGGTGCGCGACATCGCCCGTGTGGTACGTGAGTATGAGCCCATGGCGAGTCGTATCGAACAGGACGGACACCCCTGTGTGTTGCTGTCGATGGAGATGACACCAGGTAATAATGTGGTGCTGTATGGTGAGGCGGTGGATCAGGTGCTCAAGGACTTCCGTCAGAATGAGCTCCCCACTGATGTCAAGGTCACCCGCATTGCCGACAAACCGAAGGTGGTCAGCCAGAGCGTCACCTCTTTCCTGCGCGACCTGCTCATCTCCATGCTCATCATTATCCTCGTGATGATGGTGCTGTTCCCCATCCGCTCCGCCATCGTCGCGGCTGTCACCATCCCGCTGAGCACCTTTGTCAGTGTGGCTGTGATGTATATGATGGGCATCGAACTGAACATTGTGACGCTGGCGGCGCTGATTGTCGTTTTGGGAATGATCGTTGACAACAGTATCGTTGTCATCGACGGCTATCTGGAGTATCTTGGCAAGGGTTACGAACCTAAGGAGGCTGCCATCGAGTCAGCCCGTCAGTATTTCATGCCGATGATGCTGGCCACCATCTGTATCTGTGCCATCTTCTATCCCTTCCTCATCACGATGAAGGGTATGTTCCATGACTGTCTGGAGGATTTCCCCGTGACGATCACGATCAACCTGATGGTGTCGCTGATCCTCGCCGTCACGGTGATTCCGTTCTTGGAGACACGTATTATCAAGCCTGGCAAGGTGAGCACGGACGGTAATGCCATCACGAAATGGGTACAGAGGACATACGATAAGGTTTTAGATTGGACCTTTGCCCACCCATGGATCACCGTCGGTGGTGGTCTTGGCGTGATTCTGATCTCTCTGCTCATCCTGCCTACGTTGAAGATACGACTCTTCCCATACGCCGACCGCGACCAGTTTGCGGTGGAGATCTTCCTGCCCGATGGCAAAGGCATGGCGGAGACAGAGTTGATAGCCGACTCTGTCCAGCACGTACTGGAAAAGGATGAGCGTATTGTGGGTATCACAGGTTTCATTGGCTGTTCGTCGCCCCGTTTCATGGATGCATACGCTCCCCAGATGGCAGGTACCAACTACGCACAGTTTATCGTCAACACGAAGAGTGACATGGCTACGCTTGGGTTGCTGAAAGAATACCAGCCTCAGTTGAGTGAGGCTTTCCCCAATGCCTATGTGAAGTTCAAGCGACTGGATTATCTGGAGGTCAGTGAACTGGAATACCGTTTCTATGGCGAGAATCTCGATTCCTTGCACGTGGCGGCAGAGCGGCTGATGGAGCGGATGCGCCAGATGCCGGAACTGGAATGGGTACATACCGACTACTTCCAGCCTTATCCCATCATCAACGTGGAACTCGACCCCGTCACCTCGGCCCAGCTCGGCATCACTCGTACCACAGCCCAACTTGCGCTTAGTTCCACATCGAGTGACCTGCGTGTGGGACAGATCTGGGAGGGAGATTATGAGTTGCCTATCATTGTGAAGGACGATACCGATATGACTTTCTCCGACATCGCCAACCTCGGTATTTCCTCACCTACGTCGATGTTGTCGGCGGGTCTGAACAGCAGCAATAACACCGTTCCTCTTCGTCAGATAGCCAAGATCAGCCCCCAGTGGAGTGAGAGTCGCATCCTGCATCGTGGTGGTGAGCGTTGTATCACGGTGACGGCCCAGTTTGCACAGGGCGTCTTCACAGCACCTGTTGAGAAGGAAATTGCCCGTATCATGCAGGAAGAGATCGACCTGCCTCAAGGTGTGCGCTCGGAGGTAGGCGGTGAGATAGAGTATGGCGACGAAGCCCTGCCGCAGATCTTCGGCGGTATCACCATCGCCATGGTCATCGTGTTCTTCTTCCTGCTCTTCAACTTCAAGAAGTACGGCATCACCACCGTCTGTATGGTGGCTTTGGCCCTGATGATCCCTGGCGCCCTCATTGGTCTTGGATTGATGAATCGTGCCTTGGGTCTCACCTCTATCTTCGGTCTCATCACCCTCATGGGAATGATCATGCGTAACGAGATCCTGATCTTCGAACACGCCATCGACCTGATTAATAAGTATGTGGCGGAGCATGGCGACTGGACGGTTGACCGCAAGGCCTATAACGCTGCCGTGAAGAAGGCGGCCTATGAGGCCGGTAAACGGCGCATGGTACCGATCTTCCTCACCACGGCTACGACGGCCGTGGGTGTAGTACCGATGATCATCGCCCAGAGTTCGTTCTGGATGCCCGTGGGTGTCACCATCTTCGCCGGTGGTATCGGCTCCCTCATCATGGTGGTCACCATGCTGCCTGTCATTTATTGGAAAGTCAATTTAAAGTAAGGACTTATGAAAAAGATACTATCCCTCATCCTCTGTTCTGTATGCTGTGGTGTCACGACAGCCCAGACATATACGCTGGAGCAGTTGAAGGATTCTGCTCTGCAGAATAACATTGCCATTCGCAGTGCCAGACATTCTGTTGATGCCGCCCAGCAACAGCGTAGGGAGGCTTTCACGAAGTACTTTCCCAACATCAGTGGTACGGGTCTCTGGTTCAATGCCAACAAGGGTATGGCTGAGACCACCCTGAACCTGGCGGAGAATATGCCCCCGGAGTTGGGGGCATCCCTCGCACAGATGCTCCCCGCCGAGGCACTGGCGGCCCTTGCCAACCCCATCAGCATTTCGATGATGAAGAACGGTACCATTGCCGGGGTCACGGCCATCCAGCCCGTCTTCGCCGGTGGACAGATCATCAACGGCAACAAACTTGCCAAGGTGGGGGAGGATGTCACTCGTCTGCAACTCCAACTCTCTGAAAACGAGGTGGAGAAGACCACCGAACAATACTTCTGGCAGATCGTCTCTTTGCAGGAGAAGATGAAGACGGTGGAAGCGGTGGAAGCCCTGTTGAACGATGTGGCAAAGGATGCTGATGTCGCCGTCCGTGCGGGAGTCGCCATGCGAAACGATCTCTTGCAGGTTCAGCTTCGTCAGAACGATGTGGCCAGTCAGAAACTGAAACTTCAGAACGGTCTCTCCCTCGTGCGGTTGTTGCTCACCCAGTACTGTGGTCTGCAGGATTCGACCTTCACCCTGCACTATTCTACAGAGGCAGCTTCACCTGTCAGTCTCAAACAGGATCACCAACAGGCCCTTGCCAGTACGGCAGAATACCAGCTGTTGGGAAAACAGGTTGAGGCTACCAGTCTGCAACGAAAGATGGAGGTGGGCAAGAACCTGCCGACAGTGGGTGTTGGAGCAGGTTATAACTATCATAACCTGTTGGATAACGACCACACCTTCGGGATGGTCTTCGCTACTGTCAGTGTACCTATCTCCGACTGGTGGGGCGGCTCCTATGCCATCAAGCGCAAGAAGATTGAACAGCAGAAAGCAGAAGAACAGTTGGCTGACAATGCAGAACTCCTGAAGATCAGGATGCAGAAGGCATGGAATGATGTGGAGGAAGCCTACCAACAAATCCTCATCGCCCAGCGTAGCATCGAACAGGCGGAGGAGAACCTGCGTCTGAACCGCGACTTCTACCGTGCCGGTACCTCCAAGATGAGTGATCTGCTTGAAGCGCAGTTGCTGTATCAGCAGTCGTGCGACAAACAAACCGATGCATACGCAGACTATCAGAACAAACTGTTGGAATACCGTCAGGCAGTGGGACAATAGTTTCTGTAGGTCAACAAATAGTGAAACACCGAAGAAAATGCCTGATTTTCTTTGGTGTTTCATTGTTTTTCAGTACCTTTGCAGCCAAAATTAGACAAGCAAGTATTATGGACGAACAACTGAAGCAAATTGGTGAGCGCCTGAAGGGCCTGCGCGACGTGTTGGACCTGACGGCACAGGAGGTGGCCGATACCGTTGGCATCTCCCTGGAGAAGTATGAGAAGATCGAGGCTGGTGAGGTGGATATCACCATCTCCAACCTGATGAAGATTGCCCATAAGTACGGTATCTCTGCCGAGGAACTGATGTTTGCCGAGGCTCCGCACATGAAGTCTTATTTCGTGGTGCGCAAGGGGCAGGGCATGAGCGTGGAACGTACGAAGGCGTATAAGTACCAGAGTCTGGTGAGTGGTTTTGTGAACCACAAGGCCGACGTGTTCATTGTTACCGTGGAGCCGAAGCCCGGTGTACGCACCATCTATAAGAATACCCATCCTGGACAGGAGTTCAACCTCGTGCTGGAGGGTAAGATGGAACTCTTCATCGGTGGCAAGACGATGATCCTCGACGAGGGCGACAGTATCTATTTCGACTCCTCGAAGCCCCATGGCATGTTGGCCGTAGGCGACAAACCCGTCAAGTTCTTAGCATTTACAGTAGAATAATATGATTGAAAGATTTTTGAAGCAGACGAAGTTCACGTCTGTAGAGGATTACAATAAGAATCTGGAGTTTATCATTCCAGAGAATTTTAATTTCGCCTACGACGTGATGGACGCCTGGGCTGAGGAAGCCCCCGAGAAACTGGCCATCTTGTGGACCAATGACCAGGGTGACGAGATCCGCACGACCTACGGTGAACTGAAGGAGCAGAGTGATCAGGCTGCCTCCTATCTGATGAGTCTCGGCATCGGCAAGAACGATCCCGTGATGCTCATCCTCAAGCGCCGCTATGAGTGGTGGGTGATCATGCTGGCCCTGTGCAAGATCGGTGCCATCGTCATTCCTGCCACCCACATGCTGACGAAGAAAGACATCATATATCGTAACACCCGTGCCTCGGTGAAGGCTATCATTTGCGTGGATGATGCCTATGTCACGGAGCAGATCAAGTTGGCCATGCCCGACAGTCCTACGGTGAAGCAGTATATCACCGTGACGGACCATGGCAAACCCATCCCCGAGGGTTTCCGCGACTGGCAGAGCGAATGGAAGCAGGCCCCGAAGTTCGTGCGTCCCGCCTTCGTCAATGAGAACGATGATACGATGCTGATGTACTTCACCAGCGGTACCAGTGGTGAGCCTAAGATGGTGGCTCACGACTACCTCTATGCCATGGGACACCTCACGACGGGTGTGTTCTGGCATAACCTCCATGAGGGATCGCTCCACCTGACCGTGGCCGACACGGGTTGGGGTAAGGCCGTATGGGGTAAGTTCTATGGTCAGTGGTTTGCTGGCGCTACGGTGTTCGTCTTCGACCACGAGAAGTTCAATGCTGACACGCTGCTGCGTCAGATCGAGAAATACAAGGTGACGAGTTTCTGTGCTCCTCCCACCATCTACCGTTTCATGATTCGTGAAGACCTGAGCAAGTACGACCTCTCGTCGCTCGAATACTGTTGTACGGCTGGTGAGGCCCTGAATCCTGCCGTCTTCGACAAACTCAAGGAGAAGACAGGTCTCAATATCATGGAAGGCTTCGGACAGACGGAGACCACGATGACCCTTGGTACCTTCCCTTGGATGACACCGAAACCCGGTTCGATGGGTATGCCCAATGCCCAGTATGACATCGACCTTATCCGTGCCGACGGTACGCCTTGTGAGGATGGTGAGAAAGGTGAGATCGTGGTGCGTGTTGGTGACCGTAAACCCATCGGCCTGTTCAAATATTACTACCGTGACGAGGAACTGACCCGCGAGGCCTGGCACGATGGTCTTTACCATACGGGTGATATGGCCTGGCGCGATGAGGATGGGTACTACTGGTTTGAGGGCCGTATCGATGATGTTATCAAGTCCAGCGGCTACCGCATTGGTCCGTTCGAGGTGGAGAGTGCCCTGATGACCCATCCCGCTGTGGTGGAGTGTGCCATCACGGGTGTGCCCGATGATATCCGTGGTATGGTGGTGAAGGCTACCGTCGTACTCGGCAAGGAGTGGAAGGACAAGGCCGGCGACGACCTCGTGAAGGAACTGCAGCAGCACGTGAAGAAAGTGACGGCTCCATATAAGTATCCCCGTATCGTGGAGTTCGTTGATGAACTGCCGAAGACCATCAGCGGTAAGATCCGCCGTGTGGAAATCAGACAAAAAGACGCGAAATGAAAAAACGTATCGTTGTAAAGGTCGGCTCTAACGTGCTGACGCGGAAGGACGGGAAACTCGACGTCACCCGTATGTCGGCACTGGTGGATCAGATTGCCTGGCTGCGGAAAGAAGGCTATGAGGTGATCCTCGTCTCCTCTGGTGCCATGGCATCAGGACGTGGCGAACTGAAGGTCAGCCATGATCTCGACTCCGTCGAACAGCGCCAGCTCTTCTCTGCCGTCGGACAGGTGAAACTCGTGGGACTTTATTACGACCTGTTCCGCGAGTTTGGCATCCATGTTGGTCAGGTGCTCACGATGAAGGAGAACTTTCAGCCTGGTGAGCAGTATCGTAACCAGCGGGCCTGTATGACCGTGATGCTGGAGAACGACGTGCTGCCCATCGTCAACGAGAACGACACCGTCAGCGTCACCGAATTGATGTTCACGGATAACGACGAACTCTCTGGACTGATTGCCCAGATGATGGAGGCCGACACGCTCATCCTCCTCTCGAACATCGATGGTATCTATACGACCCATCCCGATGATCCCGGTGCGGAACTGATCAGTAAGGTGGCTCCGGGCCGTGACCTCAGTGAGTATATCCAGCCGGAGAAGAGTGCTTTCGGACGTGGTGGTATGCATTCGAAATACACCACGGCCAGTAAGGTTTCACAGGCAGGTATTCATGTGATTATCGCCAACGGCGAGCGTGAGAACATCCTCATTGACCTCATCGAACGGCCTGAGGTGACCCCCCATACGGAATTTGAAGTATAACAACCAAGACCAGATAAGATGCAACTGAAAGAAACATTTGAACGGGTGAAACGTGCCAGTAAGAGTCTGGCTTTGTTGACTGACGGACAGCGTAATGAGATCCTGAACGCTGTCGCAGACGCGATTATCGCCAGTCAGGAACGGATCTTGAAGGCCAACGATGAGGACTTGGCTAAGATGGACAAGGCTAATCCTCTCTACGACCGTCTGCAACTGACACCAGCCCGTCTGGAGGGTATCGCCGCCGACATGCGCAATGTGGCCACCCTGCCCACTCCCCTCGGACATATCACCAAGCAGAAGACGCTGCCTAACGGCTTGCGGCTCTGTCGTGTCTCCGTACCCTTTGGCGTGATAGGTATGATCTACGAGGCCCGTCCGAATGTGACCTTCGATGTGTTCTCCCTCTGTTTCAAGAGCGGCAACGCCTGTGTGCTCAAAGGCGGTAAGGATGCCGACTGCTCCAACCGCGAGGAGGTGGCCCTGATCCATGAGATTCTGGAGAAATATCAGGTTAATCCCGATGTCGTGGCCCTGTTGCCCGCCACCCATGAGGCGACAGGTGAGATGCTGAATGCCGTGGGTTATGTGGATCTTTGTATCCCCCGTGGTGGCCGCAAACTCATCGATTTCGTACGTGATACGGCCCGCATCCCTGTCATCGAGACGGGTGCTGGTGTGGTGAACACCTATTTCGATAAAGATGGTGACTTAGAGATGGGCAAGGCGATCATCAACAACGCCAAGACCCGCCGTGTTTCTGTCTGCAACGCCCTCGACTGTCTGCTCATCCACGAGAGTCGTCTTGGCGATCTCGCCGCCCTTTGCGAGAAGATGGCCGAGAAGAACGTCATCATCTATGCCGATGAGAAGGCATACGCCGCCCTCGATGGACGGTATCCCTATCTGGAACATGCCACGGTGGATAGTTTCGGTACGGAGTTCATGGACTATAAGCTCGCCATCAAGACCGTAGCCTCGCTCGAAGAGGCATTGGCGCATATCGACGAGAACGGCTCGGGCCATAGTGAGGCCATCGTCACCATGAACGAACAGACTGCCCGTACTTTCCAGGCCCATGTCGATGCCGCCTGTGTCTATTGGAACGCTCCCACCTCATTCACCGACGGTGCCCAGTTCGGTCTCGGTGCCGAGATCGGCATCTCCACCCAGAAACTGGGACCACGTGGTCCGATGGCACTGGAGGAGATCTGCACCTACAAATGGCTCATTGAGGGTGAGGGACAGACGAGACCGTAGTATTTGACAATTGGACGATTGGATTATAAATTGTGAAATAGTGAAATCGTAAAATAGTAAAATGAAAAGTTTTATCAATGTAGAAGATATCGGCGACCTCCGTCAAGCACTCGCCGAAGCACAGGAGATCAAGAACGACCGCTATAAGTTTCAGCATCTGGGCAAGAACAAGACCCTGATGATGATTTTCTTCAATAATAGTCTGCGTACCCGTCTCTCGACCCAGAAGGCAGCCATGAACTTAGGTATGAACGTCATCGTGCTCGATGTCAATGCCGGTGCATGGAAACTGGAGACCGAGCGCGGCGTCATCATGGATGGCGACAAGAGTGAGCACCTGTTGGAGGCTATCCCTGTGATGGGCTGTTACTGCGATCTCATTGGCGTACGCTCCTTCGCAGGACTGACAGACCGTGAGTATGACTATGCAGAGACTGTGCTGCAGCAGTTCATCAAATACAGCGGTCGTCCTGTCTTCGCCATGGAGACGGCCACCGTACATCCCCTTCAGGCTTTTGCCGACCTCATCACCATCGAGGAGCATAAGGTGGTAGAGCGTCCGAAGGTGGTCCTGACGTGGGCTCCTCATTGCCGTGCCTTGCCGCAGGCTGTGCCCAACAGTTTCGCCCAGTGGATGAACGCTGCCGATGTCGATCTCGTCATCACCCATCCCGAGGGCTACGAACTCGACCCGAAGTTCGTGGGCAATGCCCGTGTGGAGTATGACCAGAAGAAAGCCTTTGAGGGTGCTGATTTCATCTATGCCAAGAACTGGAGTAACCCCGGTGTCACGAATCCTGCCGACTACGGTAAGATCACCTCGAAGGATATGTCGTGGACGGTGGATACCGAGCACATGTCATGGACCAACAACGGTAAGTTCCTCCATTGTCTGCCGGTGCGCCGTAACCTCATCGTGACGGATGATGTCATCGAGTCGCCGAACTCCCTTGTCATCCCCGAGGCCGCCAATCGTGAGATCTCCTGCTCCGTTGTCATCAAACGGATGCTTGAGGCATTGCAATAAGATAGCGAAACGTGGCCAACAAGAAACTGTCGCTTTTTATAGCATTTCTGCTAGGCATCCAGACGATCAGAGCCCAGTTGGTAATTAACGAATTGATGCAGTCGAATATCGATTGTATCATGGATGATTTGGATGAGTTTCCCGACTCTTGGGTGGAGTTGTATAATACGGGTTCTGAAGCTGTCAACTTGAAGGGTTGGCGTTTAGGCATCAGTGAGAATCCTAGCGAGGCCTGGCCATTGCCTGAAAAGATGATTGGGCCAGGCTTGTATGCCCTTGTGTATTGCGATAAGGAGGAGTTTGGGGCGCACACCGATTTCCGATTAGAGTCTGGAAAAGGTGGTTGCTTGTATCTCTTCCAGGGCGAAACGCTCATCGATCAGTTAACTGATATGGAGAAACAGCCCGCCCCAAACATTGCTTATGGACGAAAGACTGATGGAAGCGATGAGTGGGGTTATCAGTTAAAGCCTTCTCCAGGCACGCCAAATAGGGGCGAGATCTGTGATCACGAACATATTTTGGGTGAACCCGTGTTTAGCGAACAGGGTCGCGTAGTCAATGGTGGTAGGTCGTTCAGCCTTCAACTCTCTTTGCCCGAGGGCTCGCCTGAAGGTACGGAGATCCGTTACACCACCAACGGTACTGAGCCCACAGCCAACAGCACTAAGTACGTCTCTGGTATCAATATCTCAAGATCTACGGCCATCCGTGCCAAACTCTTCTGCGAGGGTTGGTTATCGCCAAGAAGCACTGTTCAGTCGTATATCTTCCACGACAGGAGCCTCTCGATTCCTATTATTAGTATTGTGACTGACGATGATTACCTGAACGATAGGGCTATTGGTATCTTCGTGAATAATAAGACTCACGAAAAGGATGATCAGGTTAACTGGCGTCGCCCTATCAACTTTGAACTCTTCGATGCGGAAGGGGCGTCTGCACAACTCAACCAACTCTGTGAGACCCGCATTACGGGTGCCTGGTCGAGAGAGGCCTCCCGTCAGTCGATGGCTATCTATTGTCATAAGCGCTTTGGCAAGAAGAACCTGAAGTATGAGTTCTTTCCTGACCAATGCCCAGGACTTACCAATTACAAGTCTATCGTGCTTCGTAATGCCGGTAACGATCGTGACTACCTTTATATGCGTGATGCCATCTGTCAGCGCACGATGGCTGAGAATACTGATATCGACTGGCAGGCCTGGCGCCCTGCTGTCATTTATATCAATGGCAATTATTGGTGTATCTTGAACATCCGCGAACGTGCTAACGAGAACAACATTATCACGCACTACGATGGATTAGAAGACATCGACCTGATAGAAAACGGAGAACTGAGGGAGGGCACCGATGACAATTATGACGCCTTCTATCGTTTCTACCACCAACAAGGCCACACTTTAGCTGAATATGCTGAACTGATGGATTGGGAGGAGTATATCAGGATTACGGTTATGAACCAATATTTCAACAACCTCGACTATCCTGGCAACAACAATGTGATGTGGCGCCCTCGGGCCGAAGGTGGCAAGTGGCGATGGATTGCCAAGGATGTTGACTATTCGATGGGTCTTTATGGTGGTAATGCTGGTTCCTCTGGAGGCTACGATCATCAGATTATTGCTCAGTGGTATAACCCTGACGATTGGAACTTGCATCAAGGTGCAAACTTTTCCATTACTTCTGGATCCACCCTGCTTTTCCGTCGATTGATGGAGGATCCTGATTTCCAGCGTGAGTTCATCGACCGTTTCTCTATCTTTATGGGCGACTTTCTGAATGAGAAAGGTATTCGTGCCATCTGGGATCCTATGTACGAGATGCTCAAGGGTGAGTGGAAGCGCCATAGAGACTATGTCTATGATAATCCCTGGTGGCCAAACTACGATGACGAGTTGAGCAATGCCCGCACATGGGTTTCCCGACGTACCGATGAGATGTATAAGCAACTTGGTAAACAGTTCAACGTGGGTTACCCAACCCCTATGACCATTAATAAGTCAGTAAGTGATGCAGCATCGTTGACTATCACGTTCAATGGAGTCCCCTTGACCAAAGGCGTCTTCGATGGCAAGTTCTTTGCTGGTCGCTCGATTACTTTAGAAGCCCATGCGCCAGATGGCAAAGTCGTCAAGGGTTGGGAGATCGTCACCAAGTCGAGCAGTGGTACTGATAGTCGCCAGATAGATGGCGAACGCTGTTCTTTCCCGATGCCCACATGCGCCAACCTCACAGTCAATGCTATTCTTGGTAGCAGTAGTGGTATTGATACCCTTTCAGAACCAACATGGACTTGGCAACGCAATGGTGATCAGATTGTCCTCTATGGCGTGCCTGCCGGCACTAAAGTTCTTCTCTATGATCTGCGAGGCGTTCTTCAGCGCTCTGTGGTATCCGATGGTTCAGACCTTATCCTTCCTGTTTCTTCTCGTCAGATAAATGTATTGCGAGTAGGAGAAAAGGCTATCAAACTATAAAGACATATCGTTTCTTAAAGTAAAACAACTTGTTTTACTGTGAGAGATGACGCATGCTTAAAACAGAGCAGTATTCTTTTGTAGCCGAGGAGCCTGATAAAAGACATATAAAATTTGGCGTTTTGCCTGCTTATTCGTATCTTTGCAGCAAAATTAACGATTTAAGGTTATTTTGATACAATCAATGACGGGCTACGGCAAGGCTGTCGTGGCCTATAAGGACAAGAAAATCCATGTGGAAGTGAAGTCGCTTAACTCCAAGCAACTTGACTTGAACACCCGTATCGCACCCCTCTATCGCGAGAAGGAGATGGAGATGCGCCAGATGGTGGCCGAGGCCCTCATCCGTGGTAAGGTCGATATGAGCGTGTGGGTGGAGAAGGACACCGTGCATCCCCTTCAGGCCTTTGCCGACCTCATCACCATCGAGGAGCACAAGACGGTGGCTCGTCCGAAGGTGGTACTCACTTGGGCGCCTCATTGCCGTGCCTTGCCACAGGCCGTGCCCAATAGTTTCGCCCAGTGGATGAACGCTGCCGATGTCGATCTCGTCATCACCCATCCCGAGGGCTACGAACTCGATCCGAAGTTCGTGGGTAACGCCCGTGTGGAGTACGACCAGAAGAAAGCCTTCGAGGGTGCCGATTTTATCTATGCCAAGAACTGGAGCAATCCTGGTGTCACAAATCCTGCCGACTACGGTAAGATCACCTCGAAGGATATGTCGTGGACGGTTGATACCGAACACATGTCGTGGACGAACAACGGTAAGTTCCTCCATTGTCTGCCCGTACGTCGTAACCTCATCGTGACGGATGATGTCATCGAGTCGCCGAACTCCCTTGTCATCCCCGAAGCCGCCAACCGCGAGATTTCCTGCTCTGTCGTCATCAAGCGCATGCTTGAGGCCCTGTGAACGTCACAAAAGGAACGGAACCGTTAAACAATCATAAATAATCGCGATCTCATGCAGTCTTTTCGTTGGTTCAGTGGTTATATAAATAGAATGTTCGAAAAAGAAGCGTTATGAAGCGAGTATTTATGAAAGCAGGACTGATGCTGTTGGCAATGGGATTGCTGATGGCTTGTAGCAGTGGAGATGATATGGCGTCTGATCCCAACGAGAATCCGGAGACTCCAGATCCTGAATACAATGACAGTATGGTGGTGGATATGCTGCCCCAGACCCGTGCCATCGAACTGACACTGGAGCAGCGGGAATACGTCAAGAAGAACAATGATTTCTCATTCAACCTCTACCGTGCCATTCATGCGGCCCAGGAAGAGAAGAAGAGCAACATCACCTCACCACTGAGCGTGACCTACGTGATGGGTATGCTCAACGACGGTGCCGATGGAAAGACTGAAGAGGAGATTACGAATGTGCTGGGCTTCGGTGACGGCAATAAGATGTCCATCAATGAATACTGTCAGGCCTTTATCCAGCAGGCACCGCTGGCTGACCCCTCTGTGAAGCTACGGATTGCAGACCTCGTGGCAGCTAACAATGACGTGGTGCTTGAAGACCGGTTCGTAAAGAACATGCAGGATTACTATGAGGCCGAAGTGGCTTCGCTCGACTTTTCAGAGCAAGCATCACTCGATTATCTCAATAACTGGTGCAAAGAGAAGACCGAGGGCATGATCCCCAAAATCCTCGACGAACTGAGTCCTGAAACGAGACTCGTACTGATGAATGCCATCTTCTTCAAGGCGACGTGGACGGAGAAATTCGATGAAAAGGATACCAAGGATGAAACCTTCACCCGGGCTGACGGCACGACCTGTACGCTCCCCATGATGTATAGGAATGCCCAGATCCTGTATGGTGCCAATGAGACCTTCTCGTCTGTCTGTCTGCCTTTCGGCAGTGGCAATAAGTATATGATGTATGTGTTACTTCCCTCGGAGGGTAAAACGGTGGATGACGTCATCAAAGTACTTACCAATGAATACTGGGAGCTTAACAGACCTTCAACGCCCACAATCGTCGATCTGAAACTGCCTCGCTTTTCCACCAACTATGATGTCGTGCTGAACGATATCATCAGCCAGTTGGGGGCACCTTCGATGTTTGAATGTGGGAAAGCAGACTTTACTGGCATCAGCAAGAACTACATGAATCTGTATGTCGATCTGATGAAACAGAAAGCCACCATTGAAGTATCGGAGGAAGGTACGAAGACCAGTGCTGTGACCGTTGCCTTGATGGCATCGGAAAACTATATAGAGGAGAAGAAAGCATCCTTCCATGCCAATCGTCCGTTTGTCTATCTGATTCAGGAGTGGGACACCCGCGCCGTCTTCTTCATCGGCACCTTCCAAGGGGAATAAGTGGAAGACGTCTATAGTTATGGGAGTAATTGGGACGGTTCTTTCGTTGCGACGAGAGAACCGTCCCCCTGTTAAGTAGTTAAAGCTTGTTAATTATTTATCTTTTCAGGCAAGCATTTCTATTTTTGTGGATTATATAGATAGAATAGTGCGTCAATGCCACACGTGACTTTTATCGGGAACGAAGAAAAACGCTTGGTGGAGCGGCTGCAGAAAGGCGACAAGTCTGCTGCCAGGGAGTTCTATGCTCGTTATGCTAACAGTCTCGCAGGCATCTGTATGCGCTACATCTCTGATGAGGAAGACCTGAAAGATGTGCTCCAGAACACACTCGCCCACATCTTCTCCCACATGGCTGAGTTCGAATATCGGGGGATGGGCTCTCTGCAGGCATGGGCCAAAAGGGTGGTGGTCAACGAATCGCTGAAGTTCCTGAGGACGAAAGCGCATTTCGAGGTGTTACAAGATAACTACGACGTGGCAGATGAATCAGATGACGACGTGCCTTCCATGGGCAACATTCCGCCTGATGCCCTCCGCCAGATGCTGAGCCGCCTGCCAATAGGCTATCGCACGGTGCTGAACCTCTATGTCTTCGAGGACAAGAGCCATCAGGAGATAGCCGACCTGCTTGGTATCAAGAAAAACACATCGGCCTCGCAACTGTACAAGGCGAAGAAGATGCTGGCAAAGATGATCAGAAAGTATAACGACGATAATTCTCACGACAATGAATGAACAATGGATGAAAGAGATGCAACAGAAGATGGCAGACTACCAGTGGCCTGCCCCTGAGTTGTCGTGGGATGAGTTAGACCACGCATTGACTGCCAATCATCCCCCTATGACACACCAACTCTGGTTGCGTCGCATAGCCGCAGCCGCTATTATCCTGCTGATATCCGGGGTGGGATATTGGAGCCTCCTGCATCATGATACAGAACAGATGCTTCCAACAACCGCATCTGTGAGTAATCAGCCCATCGATGCCACCTCACATGGGGACAGGCACACTGTGAGGTCTGAAAACCACCTCACGGGGTGCCTGTCCCCATGTGAGGTGACTGAAGTGTCCGCCCCAGAACCAGAAACCGTCATCCCCGTCTCCGCTGAAGATCCTGACACGCTCAATATCATAGCCACTGAGGAACAAAAACAGCCCAATGCCGCTGAAGAAAAGGTGCTGCCCACCCAAAAAGACTCCCCCGTCATCTACCCCTCCGACCTCCATCAGCGGAAGCACTTGGACAATCGTTTGACGGCTAAGGTTTATATGTCAAGCACGATAATGGGTAGTAGGACAGATTATTTCAGTGCCCTAGGTGAATATGCTTCGTCTGATCCTCTCCAAGATTCTGTGAAACATATCCACCATCGTCAGCCTGTACGATTCGGACTCTCATTGCGTTATCGGCTCAATGCTCATTGGAGTGTAGAAAGTGGACTGACATACACTCGTCTCTCATCAGACATCAATATTACAGCTGGCAGATCGACTACCGTTACTGAGCAACAACTTAATTACATTGGTCTTCCGTTAAATATAAGTTATGAATTCTATAAAAGTCGCCACTTCGATCTTTACCTGACAGTTGGCGGCACGACAGAAAAGTGTCTTGATACAAGTTCTTGGCAATTCTCTCTTAATGGTGCAGTCGGAGCTGAATATCAACTGACAGACTTTTTGAACCTGTATGCAGAACCTGGTTTTGGCTACTATTTCAAGAATGGTAGCACTATGCCTACCATCTATCAGGACCACCCCCTCACCTTTAATCTCAGTTTTGGTCTGCGTTTCATCTTGAAACATGCGCCATAGTTAAAGAGTGTTAATCTTTATATATTCTCAGGCAAGTTTTTCATTGTTCATGGATTTATTAGTTAGAAGACTTGCTTAGGTATCTCTAATGTATAATAGGTAGAATAATGTATTATTAATCTTTAAAAACTTATAAGAACAATATGAAAAAGGCAATAATGATGTGGAGTGTGCTGTTAACATTCGGAACGCTCTGTGCTTGCAGCAGTGACAACGATGTCATAGGAACGGGATATGACAGTGATTATGAGATGTGGAGTTCGGAGAATTACGACTCGACATATTATCAAGTGAAGTACTACAATCAATATCCTGACTTAAATGTGAAACAAGGCTATTGGACGCAAGATGGGTTTATCGAATTGTTTCCTCAAGGTGCACCACCTTATAACCTGCTTGTAAAGTGGAGTGACGAACAAGGTAAGAAGGCCATTGATTATATCCTTGAGAAAAACCAAGATGTGATGACTAAAGAGTCATATATAGAAACTGAAAATGAGTATATAATTACCTCGAACCAATACTTCGTAAGCCCGTGTTTTTATGTCTCCTCATACTATAAGTCCAGTAATATTCCTACACTTGATCGTTACAGCGTAGTTGTTCTGCCGCAGATTATTCTCACGATGAAGGAAGGCAAGAGCGTGGAATCCATTATGAAAGACTATGCCGATGTGCTAACGCTTAATAGCGCGATAGAAGAATTGAGGATTTATACATTTGATTGTAACCTGAATACTTCACGAGCATTATTAGAATTAAACGCAGAAATCTATCAGCGAGAGGATGTAGAATATTCAGATTTCAATACGATTGGTGAATATTATTAAATTCAACATTTGGTTTATTGGGATATATACCCAAAATTATAGTAAAAGTAAGTGTCGTTTATTATTGTTGAAGAAAAAAAATGAGAAAAATAAGTTTTATCCTGTTTGTTCTTTCATTCTTTTCTATTTTTTGTTATGCTCAGAATGAAAACGAGAGAGCCATCTTGAGATTGGATAATAAAGTATGGATGGTGGAAAAAGGGAGAAAATCAGTGGTTGACGAAAAGGTCGTCATAGTTAAGCCAAAATCAAAGGATGATTTATTATACAAATCGTTTACTGGGGTAAAAGAGTTAGGCTTTGGCATTTTTGAGGTTGCAGTTCCTGAAAATATGAAAGTGGAAGAGTATGTTTCTACATTGAATAATACAGGAATATTTGAATTCGTTGATTACAATATTTACGGGGAATATGCACTATCTGTAAATGATAGCGAAGCCAGTAACCAATGGTATTTAAACACGATAAATGCGTATACTGCATGGAATCTTACAACAGGTAGTTCACAAATTAAAGTTGCAGTCTTGGACTCAGGAGTAGATGCAAGTCATAATGATCTTGGCTATGGTAATGATGGCTACTCGCACTTAAATACTAACGATGGTTATAATTATCCACATAATACAACATATTCAGCACCAGTTTATTATCACGGTACAATGGTGGCAGGAATATTAGGGGCAAAAACTAATAATTTAATTGGTATAGCAGGAGTGTCAGGAGGAAATCATTCCTCAGGAATAACTATTATTCCATATTGTGTTGGCGATAATATTCCACAAATTAATTATGTTATAAGTGCAATTAGTAACGCAGTTGGAAAGGGCGTAAAGATAATAAACATGAGTTTATCTTTTTGGACGACGAATAGTGGATTACAAAATGCAATTAACTCTGCTTATAATAGTGGTGTTACAATGATTTGCGCGTCAGGTAATGATAACGTTTCTCATTTACCTTATCCTGCTAGTTATTCAAATACTATTGCTGTTGGTGCATCTAATCAATCAAATGGAAGATGGTATGTCTCAAATTCACAAGGCTCTAACTATGGAAATGAATTAGATCTTTTAGCTCCTGGTGAAGGAATAAGAAGTACTACTTTGAATAACAGTTATTATACTGATTCTGGCACTTCTTTTGCAGTTCCTCAGGTCGTTGGTGTAGCAGCATTGATGCTGTCTGTTAATCCGTCATTAACTCCAAGTAAGATAAAGAGTAAGTTGAGGAGTACATGCACAAAACCGTCAGGTTATTCATATACTTCTGGTTGGAATAGCGAAGTGGGTTATGGCGTGCTAAATGCTTATGCTGCTGTTTGTGCAGCCCTTACCGGTGATAAGATCGTGGGTCCACAATTAATAAGCACATACGGCACGTATTATATACAAAACTTACCGAGTGGTGTAACTACTTCGTGGAAACTGTCAGACAATTATTACAATACTCATAATTGTCTGATGTCTAATTATCCTTCCACGGGGCATTGCCTGATAACTCGTGATAACACTCATGACATGATGGATGCCACTCTAACGGCATACATTAAGAAGGGGGCTATAACAGTGGATTCGCTGAAATTGAAACACCTGTATGCTTATGCAGGATTTAAGGGGAGTTACACCTCTGGCTCTCTTTCTGGTAACATTAACTCGTCGGGTACCTTCAATATTAAGACAAATACTGTCACTACTGTTACTTCTCCTAATTTCTATGGGGCGACGGTGACATATAGCAGTAGTGGTGCGACACCTTCTTCCTGGGGCTTTAATTCCAGTAGTGGAATCTTAAACTTCAACACATTAAACACCACTGTTCCCGTCATAATTAATGTAAGTGATGGTTGCGGAAATAATTATACGCTCTATGCATTCCCGTCAGGCTCCTACAGCATCAATGTCTCGAATGGGGACGGGGACATCACTGTTACACTGGTTGAAGATGGCGATGCTTCCAAGGACTTTACTCTTGATGAGCCCTGGACAATGGAGATTACCAGTGCCACCACAGGCAAGGTGATGGCCACTCTGTCTTCCACATGTCGTTCTGAGACGATCTCCACCGCTGGATGGCCCAAGGGTATCTATATCGTCAAGGTCACCATCGGCAAGGAGGAACTGACGGAGAAGGTTTTAGTGAAATAGCATAAAGACATTGTTAGTAATTGCCCCCGTGATAGATACACGGTATTAGATTTGTTTTGGAGCGTGCTGCCTTGCGACAGGGCGGCACGCTTGCCATTGCGTGCGTGCGCGATAGTAGGGATAAGCCAAAAACATGTGTCCCATCTGTCCCATGTGTCCCTATCGTTTCGTGGAAAAGGGACACATGGGGCAGATGGGACACATAAAAAGTGAGTAAGACAACTACTCGCCTGCGCGTGCGTAAGAGAGCACACCCATTCTCGAGGAAATTCATCGAAGCGGAGGCTCCGCAGGAAAAATCCGTGGCCCCGCAGAAAAATTTCGTGGCTCCGTAGGAAAATTTGGAGGCCCTTATCTTCTGATTATATGCGAAAATTTATGCAACGAAAATTTTCGCAGACTTCCTTTGGTTAAGTAAAAGAAAAGACTTATCTTTGCAGCAAAATTAACGATTTAAGGTTATTATGATACAATCAATGACGGGCTACGGCAAGGCTGTCGTGGCCTATAAGGACAAGAAAATCCATGTGGAAGTGAAGTCGCTCAACTCCAAGCAACTTGACCTGAACACCCGTATCGCCCCCCTCTATCGCGAGAAGGAGATGGAGATGCGCCAGATGGTGGCCGAGGCCCTCATCCGTGGTAAGGTCGATATGAGCGTGTGGGTGGAGAAGGACACCGTGGTGGATGCCACACCCGTGAATGCGGCATTAGTGGAGAACTACTACAACCAGATCAAGGCCATCTCGGAAAAGACGGGCATCCCCGTGCCTGAAGACTGGTTCTACACCCTGCTCCGTATGCCCGACGTGCTGACGAAGACAGACGTGGAAGAACTCGACGACGAGGAGTGGCTGGCCGTCAGGGGTGGTGTGAGCGAGGCTTTGAAGAACCTTGTGGATTTCCGCACCCAGGAGGGCGCTGCCCTGCAGAAGAAATTTGCCGAGAAGATCGACAACATCGAGCGCCTGCTCTCGGAGATCATACCCTATGAGCAGAGCCGCGTGGAGAAGATCAAGGCGCGTATCATCGACGGTCTGCAGCAGATCCCTGGCGTGGAGTACGACAAGAACCGTCTGGAGCAGGAACTGATCTACTACATCGAGAAACTCGACATCAGCGAGGAGAAGCAGCGCCTGACAAACCATCTGAAGTATTTCCGCGACACGATGGCCGAGCCCGCAGGACAGGGTAAGAAACTCGGTTTCATCGCCCAGGAGATGGGTCGTGAGATCAACACCACGGGTTCGAAGTCGAATCAGGCGGAGATGCAGAACATCGTCGTCAAGATGAAGGACGAACTGGAGCAGATCAAGGAACAGGTACTAAACGCATTGTAGGATATGGGCAGAGGCAAACTGATTATCTTCTCCGCTCCCAGCGGGACGGGCAAGAGCACGATCATCTCGTGGCTGATGAAGGAGCATAGGGAGTTGAACTTAGCGTTCTCGATCTCCTGTACCTCACGGGCACCGCGAGGCACGGAGAAGAATGGGGTGGAGTATTTCTTCCTGACCCCCGAGGAGTTCCGCCAGAGAATCGACAACGATGAGTTCTTAGAGTATGAAGAGGTGTATGAGAACCGCTTCTACGGCACTTTGAAGTCGCAGGTGGAGCGTCAGTTGGAGGCAGGGCAGAACGTGGTGTTCGACGTCGATGTGAAAGGTGGCGTGAACATCAAGAACTTCTATGGCGACAAGGCCCTGAGTATCTTTATCCAGCCCCCTTCGATCCGGGAGTTGCGCCGTAGGCTGGAGAACAGGGGTACGGATGCCCCTGATGTCATCGACCAGCGTATCGCAAGGGCGGAGTTTGAACTGACCTTTGCGGATAAGTTCGACCGTGTGGTCATCAACGACATCCTGGAATATGCAGAGGCCGACGCACTGGAGATCATACAGACATTCTTGAATGATTAGGACGGGCATCTTCGGCGGGTCGTTTAACCCCATCCATAACGGACATATATCGCTGGCCCGACAACTGAAGGAGAAGGCGGGACTTGACGAGGTATGGCTGATGGTGTCGCCGCTGAATCCCCTGAAGCAGGGCACAGAGTTGCTCGATGATGAGGCTCGTCTTGAGATGGCGCGCAGAGCCCTGAAGAACGAGGAGGGCATCATCGCCAGCGACTATGAGATGCACCTGCCCAAACCCTCTTATACTTGGAATACCCTACAAGCACTTTCGAAAGACTATCCTGACCGCGAGTTCGTGCTGATGATCGGGGGCGACAACTGGGATCATTTCGACCGTTGGTATCGTGCCGAGGATATCAAGACGAACTATGAGATCGTGGTCTATACCAGGACGCCTGGCGATCCTGGCTTTATCGATATCTCCAGTACGGAGATCCGCCAGCGGATCCGCGAGGGGAAGAGCATCCGGAAACTGGTGCCGAGAACTGTGGAGGCGATGATCAAGAAGAACGGTTACTATGCTTAAGCGACTGAACATATTCAAGTGGATAGGATGGCTGTTCGCTCCGATTGAGAAGAACGGCGCCTTCTTCGTGTTTATGTTCGCCTTAGGCTACTTATGCACACAGGTGGAACTCCCCCTGAACGTAAACAATCCGGAGCCTTACGACCTGTCGGCCACGGAACTCTTCTTCGACCTTTATCTCGTCTGTGTGCTGTTAGCGCTCATCCCCCGAAAGGTGCGCTTCTGGGTAAGGATTCCCCTATACTTGATTCTCTATGGTACGGCCATCGTCGATATGTACTGTTATGTGCGCTTTGAATCGACGCTGACGCCTACCATGCTGATGCTTGTCAATGAGACCACCCCCCAGGAGGCCGGCGAGTTCCTCTCAGGTTATCTCAGTTGGGATATTCTGCTCTCGCCTGTGGGCTATGTCCTGCTCATTCTCTTGGCGCATATCCTCTGGACCATCCTTAGCAGTGTTTTCCGTCGCATGAGGAAACGGCTGATCCTGCCCACCCTGAATCCCAGACTCATGGGCGTCTTGGCAACGGCTGTCAGGTGTGTCTTGGGCATTGCCATCGTCTGGCTGATGATATTTGCCTGGGATGAGTGCCATTACAATAAGGAGTCCATCCATAAACTGATGACGAAAAAGACCATCGGCGAGGTAGAGCACCAACTGACGCAGAAGCCGAGGCCAGAACTCTACCTGCCCATCTACCGGCTGGTGTTCAGTCTCTATGCCAACAGTCTTGCTTCGGACCAGTTGGAGACGCTGGTCACGGTGAAGAATGAGGTGCAGGTGGATAGTTGTACCTTCCGTGTGCCCAATATCGTACTGATCATCGGTGAGAGTTATAACAAGCACCACTCCCAACTCTATGGCTATAACATGCCGACGACCCCCCGTCAGTTGGCCTTGGCAGAGGAGGGGAGTCTGGTGCCCTTTACCGATGTGGTGGCTCCGTGGAACCTGACGAGTTACGTGTTCAAGAACGTGTTGTCACTCCATACTGTCGGTGATCCAGGGGAGTGGAGCGATAGTCCGCTCTTCCCTGAGGTGTTCCGTAAGGCGGGCTATCACGTGACGTTCATCACCAACCAATTCCTGCCCGAAGCGGGGGAGGCGGTCTATGATTTCAGTGGCGGCTTTTTCCTGAACAATCCTGAGTTGAGCAGGGCACAGTTTGACACCCGTAACGCACGTCTCCATCAGTTCGACGAGGGCGTGCTTGAGGAATACGACTCCTTGAAGCGGGAAGACAAGGCGAACAACCTGGTGATTCTCCATCTGATGGGACAGCATGTGATGTATAAGGAGCGTTATCCCCAGAAGACGCGTAAGCACCTGTTGGCACCGATGTACGACCGTCCTGACCTGACCCACAAACAGAAACTCATCGTGGCTGACTACGACAACTCCGTGCTTTATAACGACTCCATCGTCGTGGCTGTTACCCAGAAGTTTGCCGATAGGGATGCCGTGGTCATCTATATGCCCGATCATGGCGAGGAGATCTTCAACGGCCGTCCATATATGTATGGACGTATGCACTCGTCTAATATCGACTACCGCTTGGCACATGAGGAGTTCGAGATCCCGTTCTGGATATGGGGTTCGCCGATATATAGAGAGAACCACCCCTACGGTTGGAAGGCGATACAAGCGGCCAAGGATCGTCCGATGATGACCGACTGTCTGGCTCATCTGCTGCTCTATCTCGGAGGCATCTATACGAAGGATTACCGCGAGGCGTATAATGTGATCAGTCCGAATTATAACAGTGAGCGCCCGCGTATCCTGAAGGGAACAACAGACTATAATAAATTGAAAATTGAGAATTGAAAATTGAAGATGGCGAATAGGGAATGGTTGACACGGGAAGAGTGTACGGTGATGAAGGGCATAGCCATCCTCGGCATCATGCTCCATAATTACTGCCACTGGCTGAAGGATATCGTCCGCGAGAACGAATACACGTGGCAGCAATGGAAGTGCGACAGGCTCTGGGCCGTCATCCAACAGCCGGACGAGTTCCTGCCCATGCACCTGCTCTCTTTCTTCGGACACTACGGTGTACCCGTGTTCCTCTTCCTCAGTGGCTTCGGTCTGGTGATGAAGTATGAGCGGGGAACTCTGCCCGAAGTGGGCGTCTGGAGGTTTTGCCGATATAATTATCTGAAACTCTTCCGCATCTTCATCGTGGGGTTTGTGCTCTTCGTGATGCTCGATGCCTTTACCCCTGGCATGCACCGTTATGAGGCCAGTGAGGTGGTGGCCATGTTGGGTATGTATGCCAACTTCTTCCCGCATCCTTCACAGGTGATATGGCCGGGGCCTTATTGGTATTTCAGTGTCACCCTGCAACTCTATATCCTCTATCGTCTGGTGTTCTACCATTGGCGCCACTGGGGTGTTGTGGCAGCGCTGGTGGCGGTCTGTTGGCTTTGGCAGTTGTACTGCTCTGATGACATGGAGATGCTGGAGCGCCTGCGCTATAACCTCGTGGGTGGGCTGCTGCCCTTTGGCATGGGTGTACTTGTCGCCCGCTTTGAACCGTCGTTCATGAAGCATGTCAAGGTCACTTCCAGCCTGCCCCTGATGCTGTCTTATCTCCTTGTACTGGTTGTGATGATTGGCGGTATTTTCATGTTTAGCGTCCTAAGTTTCGACAAGTGGCTGTGGGTGCCTGCGCTTATTGTGGTGGGAACCATTGCCCTGGTAAAGTTGATTCCCAAGGCCATCATGCCCTATATCTTATGGCTGGGCAGTATCTCTGCCGCCATCTTCGTGATGCATCCGCTGGTGCGTAAGATCTTTGTGCGGCCATATCTTTATGACGATATGTACGCCGGACTGCTGCTTTATATCGTGGCGACGCTTGTTGTCTCGTGGCTTGCGAAGAAAATCATCGACCAGATACCGAGTCCTAAACTATGAAGCAGGTGGTTGCTTTTGACTTCGATGGAACGCTGACCACCCGTGATACGCTGTTGGCCTTTATCCGTTATGCCAAAGGCACACGGGCTTTCCTGTGGGGATTCCTGCGCCATGCTCATCTGCTGGTGCTGATGAAATGTGGACTTTATCCGAACTGGAAGGCGAAGCAACGCATCTTTTCTTATTTCTTTAAAGGGATGTCACTCGATGCGTTTGATACCTTGTGCCAACAGTTTGCGGCCGAGAACTCTCATCTGCTGAGACCGAAGGGTGTCAAGGCCTTACAACAGGCTCAGGCCGACGGAGCGGAGGTGCTCATCGTCAGTGCGAGCATCGACAACTGGGTACAGCCCTTCTTCCCTACTGTGAAGGTGGTTGGCACCCAGATAGAGGTGGCCAATGGACAACTGACGGGCTGTTTCCTGACACCCAACTGTTATGGTGAGGAGAAAGTCCGCCGTATCCTTGCCCTCTATCCTGATCGTCACGAATATCATCTGACGGCCTATGGCGACAGCCGTGGTGATAAAGAATTACTGGCTTTTGCTGATGAGGCCCATTATAAACCTTTCCGCCTATGAATCCTTTGAAGTTGTTCAAGATCCGTCCTGAGGAGCGCGTCCAGGCCATTGTGGCACTGGTTGTCATCCTGCTGTTCAACGCCCTGTTTATCTACCGCATGCACGACCTGTTCATGCAGGAGGGTTTCGGCCCCTATTGGAAAGTCTTTGAGCGCGAGTTCCACTTGGCAGGCTATGATCCGCTGACCTATCTGGGCGTGACAGACTGGGACACGGTCTATAATGTGGTGCGCCATCCATTGCTGGCCTTCATGATCTGGCCGCTGTGGCTGTTGAACCAGGGACTGACAGCCCTCTTTGGCGTGAACTGTGTGCAGTATCTGGTGGCATTGCCCCTGATCTTTTGTTCCCTCTATTCCTACCTCTTTTTGTATAGGATCAATCGCGAGGTCATCCGATTAGGACGCTACGATGCCACTCTGCTCTCTGTTTTCTACTACTCCTTTGCCTATATCATGCTGTCGGTGTTGGTGCCTGACCATTTCACTATTTCCATGTTCCTGCTGATGCTGACGCTCTACGTCTCTGGCCGTTTCCTCCAGCAGGGTAGGGAGTTCACGTGGTGGCAGTCAGCGTTGCTGTTTGTCATCACGGCGGGCGTGACCCTGAGCAATGGTGTGAAGGTCTTTCTCTCTGGGTTATTTGTCAATGGCAGGCGTTTCTTCCGTCCTTCCTATCTGCTGCTGGCCGTGATCCTGCCTGCCGCCCTGCTATGGGGTATAGCGATGTGGCAGAACGAGGTCTTCGTGAAGCCGAAGGAACAGGCGAAGCAGGAGGCCAAGATGGCGCAGGAACGCCAGACGGCTGAGCGAGTAGCCAAGATGACACCCGAGGAACAGAAAATCTACCAGGCTAAGCAGGCAAAACGTGCCGAGAGACTGAAAAAGCAGGCTGCGAAGACGGGCACGCCGATGAAAAAGGAGGGCTACTGGAAGTGGACGGACGTGACGACCTCCCGTCTTCAGACCATCTACGAAAACCTCTTTGGCGAGACCATCCAGTTCCATCGCCAGCACTTCTTGGAGGATACCTTGGTGTTCCGCCCCGTCTTTGTGAAATATGACTGGATATGGAGTTATGTCGTCGAAGGCATCATCCTGCTCCTGATGGCCATCGGCATCTGGTGTGGTCGTCGTAGCCGTTTCCTGTGGCTGGCGATGTCATTCTTCGGCTTCGATATGGTGATTCACTTAGTGTTGGGCTTCGGCATCAACGAGATCTTCATCATGGCGCCCCACTGGCTCTTTGTCGTTCCCCTGACCATCGGCTATGCCTTCCGGGGTGCTCGTGGCAGCCGTCACCAGACCCTCCAACTCGCCGTCCTCGCCCTTACCTGCTACCTCTGGGTCTATAACGGCTGGCTTCTCTTGGAGTTCCTCTGGTCTCCCATCAACGCCGTTCTGTAACTCACTGGGGACGGTTCTCTCTGAGTTCTCGCAGTAGAACTCAGAGAGAACCGTCCCCAGTGAGTTATTCGGCTTCGAGGAGAAGGACGCGGCTGCTCCAGTCGTTTTTCTTTGAGTGTTCGGGCTCGTTACGGTAAGGAATCTCCAGACCGTGATTCATCAGGTAGGCGCCTGAGAAGGATTTGCCCTCGACATCCATCGGCTTCAGGTCGATGCGGTTCAGTTCGTGTACCTTATACATCTTGTTGGCATCGAGACCGGCCATCTTGACTCGAGGCAGGTGCTCGTTCTGGAACGACTCGGTCTTCCACCAGAAGAAGACACTCTTCGTCTTGGTCTCATCGACATACATCAGTGAGGCAAGACCCTTCTTGTCGTAAGGCGAGACAAGACGGTAGAGGTCACCAAACTGCACGATGGGACGGATCTGCTTGTACTCCTTGATGGCATTGCGGCAGAGGGTCTTCTCGTCGTCCGTCATATTCTTCGGCTGGATCTCCATACCCAGACGACCGCTCATGGCCACGTCAATGCGGTATTTCATGGCCGTGGTGCGGAAGACGGTGTGGTTAGGTGTGGCAGAGATATGCGAAGCCATGGCGATGGCGGGGAAGAAGTAGCTGGTGCCCCACTGCATGTAGATGCGCTGGAGGGCGTCGGTATTGTCGGAAACCCAGAACTCGTCGAAGTAGGGCAGCACACCCCAGTTGGCACGTCCGCCACCAGAGGCACAGGCCTGGATGGTGAGGTCAGGATATTTCTCACGGACACGCTGGCAGGTCTTCTCCAGACCACGGTGATACTCGATATTGAGGTGGCTCTGGTCGTTCATCGTCAGATACTGCGAGCCGTGGTTCAGGATGGGCATGTTGGCGTCCCACTTGATATAGTCGATCTCAGGATACTTGGTCATGAGGTTATCGACGATTGAGAACACGAAGTCCTGTACCTTGGGATTACTCATATCGAGCACCACCTGCGTACCGCCACGCCCTAAGACAGGCTCGCGCTTGGGAGCCTTGACGATCCAGTCGGGATGAGCCTCGTAGAGTTCACTGACGGTGTTGGCCATCTCGGGCTCGATCCAGATGCCAAACTTGATGCCGTGCTTCTTGGCATCGCGCAACAGGCCCTCGATACCTTCAGGCAGTTTGTTCTTATCAACCACCCAGTCACCCAGTGAGGAGTTATCGACCTTGCGGGGATATTTGTCGCCAAACCAGCCGTCATCCATCACGAAGAGTTCGCCGCCCATTGAGGCGATGTCACCCATCATCTGATCCATTCCTTTCTGGTTGATGTCGAAATAGACACCCTCCCAGGAGTTGAGCAGGATCTTACGTTCCTTGTCGCCATGGGCCAGCATATATTTGCGGCCCCACTTGTGGAAATTACGGGAGACGCCAGAGAGTCCGCATTTTGAGAAACTCAGGGCCACCTTCGGCGTGACGAAATACTCGCCCTTCTTCAGGTGATATTCGGAGTTGTCAGGGTTAATGCCTGCGAAGAAGTAGTGGAACTCGGTGTCATCTGTGTCGATCTTCAGTTGGAAGTTACCGCTGTAGCAGAGGGCCGCACCGATGACATCGCCATTGTTCTCGCGTCCCTTACCATCGAGGGAGAACATCACCTCGGCATGGTCGGTATGGGAGTTGCGCGTACCGTCTTTATTTTTGATGACCTTCTCACCAGGTAGGATGGGCTCTTCCACAAGGCGGGCTTCGTTGGCCCAGGAGCCATAGAAATGGGATAGCCAAACATCACCCCGACGGATAGGCAGACAGATGGAGGCAAACTGCGTCAGGGTGACGGGCTTGGCCTCACCGTTCTGGATCTCCGTCCAGGTCTCGATGATGTCCTCGTCGATACGGGGCATGTAGCAGAGGGCCACAGTGATGGGATACACAGGATCTTTCATCCAGATACGGGTGATCATGCCTTCCTGGGTCACGGAACCAGTGGCCAAGAGTTCTGTTGACATGTTACCATCGGCATGGGTCATGGCAATGGCGGCCTCTGCGGGGCAGTTCATGCCATAGGCGGGATAGGCGTCCATACGTCCGAAGACGGCGGAAGACTGGAGGTGCTGCAGATCGGTGTCACTCAGTCTGGCACCGTAATACACGTACTGGGGTTGTTTCCCTTGATCGACGTTGAGCACCATCGTCGTGTTCTTGGTCTCAATGGTCACCTGTTCGGCCATCGTCGTTTGGACACAGGCCGTGAGTAAAGCGAAAAAGAATAGTTTCTTCATAAAATTGCCTTTAGTTATTAATGTAATGCTGCTGCAAAGATACGGAAAAATTTGGTTATCTCAAAAAAAAGTTGTTATTTTGCAGCCAAAGTATGAGAAATTGACAAACAAATAGGATATGAACCTTCTGGATATCTGGTTGTTGGCTGTAGCTTTGGCGATGGATTGCTTTACGGTATCCATTGTCAGTGGCGTGATCCTGTCCAATAGGTTCCCCCTTTTTTCCAAGGAGGGCTTAGGGGTCTTCCGGCTGGCTTTCCTCTTCGGGGCCTTTCAGGCTTTGATGCCGCTGATCGGTTGGATTGCCACGAGTCGTTTCAGTGAGCATCTGGAGTTTATCGACCACTGGATCGCCTTCGCACTGTTGGCCTTTATCGGTGGTAAGATGATCAAGGAGTCGTTTGATGAAGAAGAGAAGCACACGTTTGACCCGCAACGCCTGCGCACACAAATGTTGTTGGCAGTCGCCACGAGCATCGACGCCCTGGCCATTGGCATCTCCTTTGCCTGTACGGGTTATCACCAATTGTCACAGTTGACGATTCCCTTGGTCATCATCGGTATCGTCTCTTTCCTCTTCAGCATCCTGGGCTATATCCTGGGTGCCCGTTTCGGTAAGAGCATCGCCCGCCGTCTGAAGCCGGAACTGTTAGGTGGCATCATTTTAGTGGTCATTGGTGTGAAGATCCTGATGACCCATTTGTTAGGAATTTCATAAAAGACAATCATCATGAATCAAGTATTTACAGCAGTCTGGACATTCGTCAAGAAGAATCCCTATTCCGTCTTATTGACGCTTTTTGTCCTGTGGATGTGTATCGGTATATTCCCTCTGCGGTGTTATGAGTTCGACGGTCAGGAGATTACCCTCGGTTGTGATGTGATGTATCGCGAGGGCTGGTCGCTGCCACCAGTCTATTCGTACGAATATAGGATGCAGCCCCTGATGACGGTATTGCTCGTAGCCCTGAAACATGTGCTGCCGTTTTTCACCTGCGAGCAGACTTATTGTTTTCTGTCGGCAGTACTCAGTATCGTCTTTCTGTTAGGCTGTATCTCGTTTGCCCGCCATATCACCCAACTCTCGAAGACGTGGATCCTGATTGCTGCCATGCTCCTGCCGGAGATGTATGCCATCGCCATGTATGCCAATACGGCTATCCCCGCAGCAGCCTGTTTTATCTGGGCCATGATCCTGATCAGTAAGGATCGTTACCTGCTGGCGGGTATATTATTGTGTGTGGCAGTCTTGTTCAGGATAGATGTTGTCACTATATGTCCAGCCATCCTACCGTTGCTGATCTTTGACGGGAAGTCGTGGAAAAGGGCTATTGGCATCTCGGCAACCTATGGTGTGACAGTGAGTGTCTTGTGTCTTTTCTTCTTCTGGCTGATGAACGCCGAGGCCCTGAACACGTTTGGTGCCTATCAGAAGTGGAGTGGGATCATCACTGCCTCCGAGCGCTTCGCCGCCATCTTGGGATTCTATTCTCTGGCTTATGTTGTGCTGTTGCCCCTTGGTGTCGGTGTCATAGTGGTCAGGAAGTATTGGAAGGAACTGTTCTTAGTGCTGTTCCCCATCCTGTTGACACATTATATCTTTGCCTCTTTCGGTAATGCCTCGAAGCATTTCCTTTATATCGCACCTTTCGTCATCATTGCCGGTGCTCGTGCGTTGACATGGTTGAAGGAGGTGTTGCGCCACCGTCCTGTCATGAAGTGGGCTGTCATCGTGGCCATCGTGCTCTTTATGGTAGTCTCCGTGAGGAAGGGCAATCTGAATATGCCGTGGATCTATGAGAATCCGTTGACCAAGGCCGGTGTCGTGGTGCCTTTCTACGAGACGGAGCGGGGAGACACGTTTTACTCCGTGGGGTTGGGCGCAGGCTACGAACTGGCGACGGGTGATGAGAATATGCTGCTGACAGGTCATCTGTTCTATTCCTGGTACATCCATCTTTATAAACAGATGACAGGCGAGTGGCGGAAGCAACAGAAAGCCTTCATCGACACAGTGCCCACCTCGAATATCTTGACGCTGGAATATGGTTCTTCGGCTCCCATCTCCTTTGAGTACATGACGGAGAACTATCATTTCAAACAGTTGGAGAATATGCCTGAGACCTACCGGTTCACGCTCTCCAATCCGCAGCGCGACCTCCACTTCTGGCGTATTGTGCTGGACAGTCCTATCACGGACAACCAACGGATCATCAATTATATCGACAGTCTGTCTTCAGACTTCCTCGAGGGGGATGCCTATATCCTCTCTGCACCCAACTACTGGGGCACCTATTACTTTATGGATGAACTGGTTCCCAAGGGTATCTTGGAGAAGAAGGCAGAACGTCTTTATAAGATTGTCAGAAAAAAAGTTGCCGAAAAATAACCAACGATAGAGAATTTTTCTTATCTTTGCAGCAGGAAGATGGAAGGAGAGACGATACAACTCAGAGATCTGGGCATCGGCTATCAGACAAAGCACGGTGTAAGAAGTGTGGCCGAGCATATCAACGGAGCCATCCGCAGCGGGGAGTTGACATGTCTGTTGGGTGCCAATGGTGTTGGTAAATCCACGTTGCTGCGTACGCTCTCAGCCTTCCAGCCGAAGACGGCGGGAGAGATCTTCATCGAAGGGTGCGAACTCTCCACCTATACCGATAAGGAACTGAGTCGCCGTATCGGTGTGGTACTGACGGAAAAGCCCGACGTGAGGAATATGACGGTACGCGAGTTGGTTAGTCTCGGACGTTCGCCCTACACGGGATTCTGGGGTACCTATTCGAAGGAAGACCTGCAGATCGTGGATGAGGCCATTGCCCTTGTGGGTATCGACGCATTGAGTCGTCGGATGGTACACACACTGAGCGACGGTGAGCGACAGAAGGTGATGATTGCCAAGGCACTGGCACAGCAAACGCCTGTGATCTATCTTGACGAGCCGACAGCCTTCCTCGACTATCCCAGTAAGGTGGAGGTGCTACAGTTGCTCCGTCGTATCAGCCGCACGGCAGGAAAGACGATTTTCCTCTCGACCCATGACGTGGAACTGGCCTTGCAGTTGGCCGACACCATTTGGCTGATGACCTGTGGGGAAGAGGTGGCTATCGGATCACCTCGGCAACTGGCCCGTGAGGGTGTTCTGGGACGGTTCATCCAGAGAGAAGGAATAACCTTTGACCCGGAGACGCTGACTATCAGGATTGCCTGTAGTAACTAAAGACGAATGATATACGGACACAGTGACGATGCGTACCGCTACGGCGACAAGATCAAGATGAACTTCAGCTCCAATGTCTATAGTGGGGCTGACCTCTCTGCTTTGAAGGAGCATCTCATGGCGCACTTCGATGTGGTGAGCCATTACCCAGAACCCCAGCCGCAAGAACTGGAGCAGTTGTTGGCTGATCATCTGGGTGTGCCCGAGAATACCGTGATGGTGACCAACGGTGCCAATGAAGCCATCTATCTCATTGCGCAACTCTACAAGGGTTGGGCTTCCGTCATTCCGCAGCCAACGTTCAATGAGTATGAGGATGCCTGTAAGGCTTTCGGTCATCTGATATCCTACGATTCCACCAATGAACTGGAACTTCTGCCTGAAGACCGCATTTATTGGATTTGCAACCCCAATAATCCGACGGGTAACGTCTTGCTAAAGAGTTTGGTAAACCATCTCATCCGCAAGAATCCCCGATATCTTCATGTCGTGGATCAGTCGTATGCCGACTATACGTTGAGTCCGACTCTGGAACCACGGGAGATGGCCGATTGCTATAACGTGATGCTGATCCATTCTCTGTCGAAGAAATACTGCATTCCCGGTCTGCGACTGGGTTATATCTTCAGTTCACCCATCATTATCGACCGTCTGCGTAACCTCCGTCAGCCTTGGACGGTGAACGCCATGGCCATAGAGGCAGGAAAGTTCCTGATAGAGCATGACCCGAAGATGATTCCCGACTTGGAGGCTTATCTTGCTGAAACCCAACGATTGAGGGAGGAACTGTCGGCCATTGAGGGACTGATGGTGATGGATACGGGTACTAACTTCATGCTGGTGAACATAGACTTCGCCGATACGACGGAACTGAAGAAATGGCTCATCGATACGTATGGCATCCTGATCCGTGACGCTTCTAATTTCCGCGGACTCGACAACCATTGTTTCCGGGTGACGGCACAGACCAAGGAGGAAAATGACATGTTAATAAAGGCCCTGAAAGCTTACAGAAGTATTACCGGATATCAAACAGTTTGATAAATCCGGTCATGGTGAGAATCTTCTGGATTTCTCCCTCGACATGAGTCAGTATAAGAGTGCCGCCCTTTGCAGCACTCTCTTTATTTAGTTGCAGCAGTCCGCGTAGCCCTAAACTGCAAATGTATTCCAGTTGGGCACAGTTTAATTCGATACTCTTATCGGCATGATCCATCAGAGGCTTCATGTCCTCTAAGAATTGTGTTGCTACTGCTGTATCAATCCAGCCAGAAAGTATTCCTATAAAGGAACCATTTTGTTCTTTAATCTCGATATTCATATTGCTAAGGGTTTTATTGTAATGGGGTTAGTGGATAGATGATATTTATAATGAAAATGTTTGCGGCAAGTATGATGAGGTTCATTAATAAGCCGATACGCATGAAGTCGCTGAAGCGGTAGCCGCCAGGACCATATACCAGCATGTGGGTAGGCGAACCAATCGGGGTGGCAAAACTTGAACTCACACTTACCATCAGGGCAATGAGGAATGGATATGGCTCATAGCCTAGTTTCTCGGCAGCCTGGTACATGATAGGGAAGAACATGGCACCTGCAGCTGTATTAGAGATAAACTCGGTAATGAAGGTACCGACAAAGCAGATGGCCGTCATCACTACGATAGGATTGGTGCCGCATACGTCGAGAATACCAAAGGCAAGTCGCTCGGCGATGCCCGTCTTCTGGATGGCTATGCCTAATACAACCGAGCCGGCAAACACCATCAGGATCTCCCAGTTGATGGCCTTCATGGCCTGATCTACATTACAGCAGCGGAATATCAGCATGGCCATGGCAGCAATGAAGGCACACTGCAGCAACGGGATGATATTGAGAGCCGACAGCACAACCATCAGAATCATGATCGTCGTTGAGATGAACGTCTTCTTACCGATATTAGGAACCTGGGCAGAGTCGAAGAACTGCAGTTGCGACGTTAAACGTTCTGTATGAATATTGACATTGGGCGGACATTCGAAAAGTAATGTGTCGCCAGCCTGTAATACCACCTCGTGAGGCGGCTGGTCGATGCGATTGCCACGACGAGCGACAGCCACAAGAACCATATTATTATCTTGCTCGAACGAAGAGTTGCCTATTTTTGTATTGATAAGACTACTGCCAAAGGTAACGTAAGCGGTACGGAGTTGACGGTCGCCTGAGACTTCGCTCATCGTGAAAACATGGTGGTCGGCATTCACAAAACCATGACTCTTCTTGAGGTCGAGGATCTCGTCAATTTGTCCTGCGAAAACCAGACGGTCGCCACCCATGATGAGTTCATCTGCCGGCACTGGCGAAGTGATATCGTCATAGTGGACAATCTCTATCAAACTCCCACCATTTACATTTGTCAGTCCTGCTTCTTCTATCGTCTCGCCAATATGCTTGTTGTCAGATGGAACCAGCAATTCAACAGTATAATCAGAGGTTGACTCGAAAGCAGCCTCTGGTGCCTTGCGGTCAGGGAGCAGTTTGCGCATGGCAATGATGGAGAGGACACCGACGAAGAGACAGAACAAACCGGGAATGGTGGTTGCCAGCACATTCATGGCTGTCCCGGTGTTATCGGCATAGAGACCGGAGATAATCAGGTTTGGTGGTGTTCCTATCAGCGTACACACACCACCCATGCCTGAGGCATAGCTCAGGGGAATCAATAGTTTTGATGGCGAGATGTTCAGTTTCTTCGACCACATCTTGACGATGCCTACAAAGAGTGCTACAACGGTGGTGTTGCTGAGGAAAGAACTCAAGGCGGCTACCGGCAGCATCAACCGAACAACTGCCTTTGAGTAGCTCTTTGGTTGTCCCAGCAGATGTTTTACGATCCACTGTAGCACACCGGTATGCGTCAGTCCTGCTACCACCACAAACAGAACACCAATGATGACTACCGATGTTGAACTGAATCCAGAGAAGGCTTCTTTGGCATTCAGCACTCCCGTGACGAAGAGGATGCCCATGGCACTTAAGAAGACAAGGTCGGCACGCAACTTTGTGAACAACAGTACGGTGAACATCGACAGCACGGTGGCTATCGTAATCCATGCATAGAGGTTAAACCCCAAAAATACGATCGATTCCATAGTTCGCTTTTTATATTTTAATATTCTTTGTTAGCGTGAGCACATTGTATCCATCAACAGAACGCTCATAGTGCATCGAGTCCATAATGGTCTTTACAAGATGTATGCCCAGACCTCCAATCTGGCGCTTATCGAGTTCTGCATCCACATCAGCATCAGGCTGGAGCGTGGGGTCGAAAGGTGTGCCGTGATCTCTGATCACCAGTGTTAACACACCATCCTTCACCTTTGCTGTCAGTTCGACATGACCTTTGATTCCTTTTGGATAGGCGTAGTTGATAACATTTGCCACCCACTCCTCAATGGCCAGATTAAGTGTCTTAAAGGTATCATCATCGATGTTGTGTTCACGACAGACGGAGTGGAAGAATCCTCGCATACGGCTCACCTCTGTCATCTCATTCTTCATGATGATGCGCCTCGGAGCTGTCGAGTTGTTCTTCTGGCTCGCTCCATGTCGCATAAAGAGCAGCGTCAGATCATCGCCTTGTACAGTACCGTCGGCAAACACACTGACGTGCTGTTTCAGATAGTCTATCACCTCAATGGCCGAAGCCTGTTTGTTCTTTTCAAGGTCATGAAGCAGCCTGTCTTCACCGAACAGTTTCCTGCTGCCATCTTCTGATATATACATCGCCTCGGTCAGTCCGTCGGTATAAAGCAGTAGTGCCGTGTTTTCAGGAAAATCTATCTGCTGTTCTTCATAACGATAGTATTGATCGATGCCGATAGGCAGGTTGGTATCTACATCCAGCAGTTGGCATTTGCCATCGGCTGTAATCAGGGCAGGGGTATTATGTGCGGCATTACAATATGTAAGGTGGTGAGTACGCAGGTCGAGTACCCCGATGAATGCCGTCACAAACACCATGGAGTCGTTAGTCGATGCGATGGCCTGATTCATCTGGCGCATGATGTTGGCTGCACTTTGATAGTTACCTGCCAGATTTCGGAACAGCGTTCGTGTTACTGCCATATAGAGCGATGCCGGCACACCTTTTCCTGCCACATCTCCTATAATAAAGGAGACTTCTTCGCCCTCTATGATATAATCGTAAAGATCACCTCCCACCTCCTTGGCAGGACTCATCGACGCAAAAAGGTCTAAATCGTCACGCTCGGGGAATACTGTGGTTAACATCCCCATCTGTATGTCGTGAGCAATGGTCAGTTCACTTTGAAGTCGTTCTCTGCTTGCAGTTGTGATTTTCAGGTCCTCGATATGCTGTTTCAGGGAGTTTTGCATATACTCGAACGATTTCCGCAACTGCAGAAGTTCGTCCTCCGTATGGATTTCTGGCAACGACGCGTCAAGGTTACCCTTCGCGATGGACATGACAGAATCGGTAAACTGCTTAAGTGGTTTTACCATCTGGTAAATGGCCTGTGTGCAAAAGATAAACAGCGACGTAAGGCCGATAATGAAAACAACAGAACCGTATTTCAAAATCTGGCGAGTTAGTGGTCGTGTCATGTCATCGCCCATAAAATAGAAGAACAGGATGACGGCCACCAAGAATACTCCTGCTGCAATCCCCATGATTCTGAAACTGAGTCTTGCCGCAAATGACTTCTTATATGCGAGGTCGTACTTGTATTCAAAGTTCGGTTCTTCTACCATGTCGGTTGTTGATCTGAATTGATATGATGCTTGCGATAGGACAGAGGGGTCATGCCCACCCTTGAACGAAAGAAATTGGTAAGAGCCGACTGGTCGCTGAAGTTAAGGTCGAAAGCGATCTCACTGATGGTTTTGTCAGTGGTCTTCAACTGGATACAGATTTCATTAAGTAAGAAATTGGAGAGGTATCCCAATACGGTATTGCCAGTCAGTTCTTTGATTGTTCGCGACAGATAGGTGGGTGAAATATTCAGTAGATCGGCATAATACTGCAACTGGCGCTCTTTGCGGAAATGGCGCGAGGCCTGATGTAGGAAGATCTTCAGGATATTGTCTTTATGCTTAAGGTCATGGGTGTTGATCTCCAGGCCGGATATCAGTTCTACCATCATCAGCAGACAGATGTTAAGTTGATACTTGATCATTTCTGTTTTATAGAGGTGAGGCAGGACAATGGTTTTTTGGATATTGCGGAACACATCGTAGAATTCCGCAGCCTTGGCCTCACCAAGATGTAGCACGGGGAAAGTGCTGAAAATTTCCATGGGTGTATAACCAGCCAATTGCTCGTTTTGGCTGATAAGGTCTTCGAAATAGTTCTTGTCAACCAACAAGTGTATAGACGACTCCTCAGTCGAACATCCCTTGAACACGTAATTGGTATAGGGCAGGCTGATGAACAAATCGTGCTTGTTGAGTTTTAACAGGAGACTATTAACCATGTATTCCTGCCATCCATTGACCATCAGCGTGATAGCGTAGAAACTGCTCAGAGTAGCAGGGTTTTTTATGGTATGTAATATCTCGTTGTCAGCCGAAAGGCAGACAACAGCAGAGCCATAGATGTCCTTAATCTGATTTGTTTCTGCAAACTCCTCCAGGTTGAAAATATCAGGTCGCGGCATGTAGTAATAGCACTATAGTGAGCGCAAATATAAGAAAAAAAATGCAATCTTCCAAACTTATGTTTCGTAATTTACAAAAATATGTTCTTTTTTTGTAAGTCCTATATGAAAATAACTTCATATCTTTGCCCCCAGAAACAATTTAACGCTAAAAGCCTATGGTTACTTTATTGGTATTATTTCAACTTTTTATTGTCCTTGCATTGATCTTTATTGGTGCGAGAGTAGGAGGCATCGGACTGGGAATCTACGGTATGGTAGGCGTATTTATCCTTGTCTTCATCTTCGGTATGCATCCTGGCAAGGTGCCCATCGACGTGATGTTGATCATCGCGTCGGTTATCACGGCTACGGCAGCGTTACAGGCAGCAGGAGGTCTTGACTACCTCGTGGGCTTGGCTGCGAAGTTCCTGCGTAAGCATCCGACACACATTACTTATTATGGGCCGCTCACCACATGGTTATTCTGTTTGGTAGCAGGCACAGCCCACACGTCTTACTCGCTGTTGCCGATTATCTCGGAGATTGCGAAGAATTCGAAGATCCGTCCGGAACGTCCGATGACGGTGGCCACGATTGCCGCCTCGCTTGGTATCACTGGCTCGCCGATGTCGGCTGCTACGGCTGCCGTCATCAGTACCGACCTGTTGGGCGGACAGGGCATCGAACTGAAAGATATCCTGCTCGTCTGTATCCCTGCCTCACTGATCGCCATCCTTGTCTCCTCGTTCGTACAGAACCGCGTCGGCAAGGAACTCGAAGATGATCCTGAGTACCAGCGTCGCGTCAAGGAAGGTCTCATTAATCCAGAGGCAGAGACCAAGGCGATGGAACAGATGACACAGAAACCCGCCCCTCACGCCAAGCGTGCCGTGTTGGCATTTCTGTTGGGCGTGGTTCTCGTAGTGATCTTCGGCAGTGCACCTTCCCTGCGGCCGTCATACGAGGTGAATGGTGTTACCAAGACGCTCTCCATGCCAGAGACTATCGAGATCCTGATGATGTCGATTGCTGCCCTGATCCTCATCGTGGGTAAAGCCAATGTGAAAAAGGCCGTCAGCGGCAATATCTTCAGTGCCGGTATGAATGCCATGATCAGTATCTTTGGTATTGCCTGGATGGGCGACACGTTCTTCAACGGCAACTTGGAATTTTTCAAGAGTCACATTGCTGAAATTGTCACTGAGTATCCGTTCCTTTTCTCTGTGGCGCTGTTTATCATGAGCATTATGCTCTTCTCACAGGCTGCTACTGTGCGCACGCTCTTCCCGCTGGGTATCGGACTTGGCATCTCACCGTTGGCACTCGTCGCCATGTTCCCTGCCGTGAACGGCTACTTCTTCATCCCCAACTATCCGACGGAGGTGGCTGCCATCAACTTCGACACGACAGGTACCACCCGCATAGGTAAATACGTACTTAATCACTCGTTCCAGTTGTCTGGTTTCATTACTACCTTTGTCAGTATTGGCATTGGCTACTTAATTATAACTTTCTTATATTAATATTTACTCACTAAAAACTTTCAAGCTTATGAAAACAATGCGTAATGTATTGGTGCTTTTAGCACTGTTGGTTTCCGTGAACATTGTCGCAAAACCAAAAATCCGTATCATCGCTACTGGTGGCACCATCGCCGGTGTGAGCGCTTCTTCTACTTCTTCTGCATACACTGCAGGTCAGGTGGGCGTACAGACTTTGATCGACGCCGTGCCCCAGATGCTCTATTTGGCTGATATCACAGGCGAGCAACTTGTGAACATCGGTTCTCAGGATATGAACGACCAGGTATGGCTGAAACTTGCCCAGCGCATCAACCAGTTGTTGAACGAAGAAGACTATGATGGTGTAGTCGTCACTCACGGCACTGACACGATGGAAGAGACCGCCTACTTCCTGAACCTGACGGTGAAGAGTGATAAACCTGTCATCCTCGTTGGTTCCATGCGTTCTTCGACAGCGATTAGTGCCGATGGTCCTGGAAATCTCTATGCTGGTGTGGCTGCTGCTGCCAGTCCCAACTCAAAGGGTCGTGGCGTGATGTGCTGCATGAACAACATGCTGCTCGATGCCAAGGAAATCATCAAGATGCATACCACCGACGTGGCCACTTTCCAGGCTGCCAACTACGGCAAGGTGGGCTATGTCTATAATGGTGAGGCCATCTACAACCGTTCGATCGACAACCTCCACACTACGAAGAGCGAGTTCGACGTGACTGGTCTGGAGAAACTCCCGCAGGTGGGTATTGTCTATGGTTATGCCAATTGCTCTCCGCTGCCCTTCCAGGCATTCGTTGATGCCGACTTCGACGGTATCGTACTGGCTGGTGTGGGTGATGGAAACTTCTACAAGGATGTGTTTGATGTCGCCCTGAAGGCTCGCGAGAAGGGTATTCTCGTCGTACGCTCCAGCCGTTGTCCGACGGGTCCTACCTGTCTGAATGGTGAGGTAGATGACGAGAAGTATGAGTTCGTGGCTGCCCTGACCCTTAATCCTCAGAAGGCCCGTGTACTCCTCATGCTCGCCCTGACCAAGACCCATGACTGGAAGAAGATCCAGGAATACTTCTCAATATACTAATCGGGAACAAGCATATTATCTATCACCTTTAACAATAAAAGTCTATGAAGAAGATCATATTATTAGCCCTGCTATTCGTGCCCTTAACAACGATGGCACAGCAGGACAAGGATGCTTCCGCTGGTGAGCAATCGCTGTTCGAGAAAGTCACGAAGATAGAGAAGAAACAGGACAACTTCCATTTCCTGCTCAACCTCAACAATAGTTTCGATGTCAATCAGGGCGACGGAGAGTTCCAGAATGCGAAGTTCAACATGCGACAGATCCGTATCGAGGCAAAGGGAAACATCAACGACACCTTCTCTTTCCGCTGGCGCCAGCGTCTGAACCGTAACAACACTCCCGCTCCCGACGGCATCGACAACATGCCCTCATCGTCTATCGACGTGGCAGGCATCGGCGTCAAGGCCAGCGACAACTTCTCTATGTTCCTCGGTAAGCAATGCGCAGCCTATGGTGGTATGGAGTTCGACCTCAATCCCATAGAGATCTACGAATACTCAGACATGGTTGATTACATGAGCAACTTCCTCACTGGTGCTAACTTCCAGTTCCAACTCGCACCCGCCCATCAGTTGCAGTTGCAGATACTCGACAGCCGCAGTGCCAGCATGAGCGACATGTATGGCGATGGCTATGAGCAGTCGAAGGTGCCTCTGCTTTACACCGTCAACTGGAACGGTGATTTCGGTGGTGTGTTCAAGACGCGTTGGAGTTACTCTATCATGAGTCAGGCTAAGGGCTACCAGAGCCATTACATTGCTTTGGGCAACGAGGTCACCCTCAATAATTTCGATGCCTTCTTCGATGTGATGTATATGCGTGAGGGCATTGACCGCGAAGGCATTGTCTCAGGTATCGTAGGCAACAATCCTCAGGGTGGTCATCTAAACGATGCAGAATACCTCTCGCTGGTCTTGAAGGCACAGTACCGTTTCAACCCACAATGGAACGTCTTTGTCAAGGGTATGTATGAGAACGAAGGACTCTCCAAGGCCAATGGTGCCATCGAAAAAGGCAAGTACCGCACGGCCTTAGGCTATCTCGCAGGTATCGAGTACTATCCTTTGAAGAACAGCAACCTGCACTTCTTCCTCACCTATGTGGGTCGCCACTATAGTTATACTGACAGGGGAAAGGCCTGCGGCTTCGACGACTATAGCACCAACCGCATCTCATTGGGCTACATCTGGCAGTTACCGATGTTCTAATCAATAGTAAAATAGTAAATAGTCAAATAGTAAAATACAATCGTTATGGCAGATCAGAAATTCAGAGTAGAGTCCGACCTCTTAGGTGAACTCAAAGTACCCGCCGACGCATTATACGGCGTACAGACGCAGCGCGGCATCAATAACTATCACATCTCCCGCAAGACGATGTCGATGTATCACGACTTCATCATCGCCATTGCTTACGTGAAACTGGCGGCTGTGGAGACCAACCACACCCTCGGTGTGATTAACGACGAAATCGCAGGTGCAATCGCTCAGGCCTGCCGTGAACTGATCGACGGCAAGTGGCACGATAATTTCCCTATCGACATGATGCAGGGTGGCGCTGGTACCAGTGTCAATATGAATGCCAATGAGGTGATTGCCAACCGTGCCCTTGAGATCATGGGTCATGAGAAGGGCGACTACCAGTATTGCTACCCCAATGACCACTGTAACTGTGGTCAGAGTACCAACGACGTGTATCCCACGACCATCCGTCTGGCCTTGATTCGCATGAACAAGAGTCTGATAGGTGCCCTCACGGGTCTGATCAGTGCCTTCCGCTACAAGGGTGACGAGTTCAAGGACTGCATCAAGATGGGACGTACCCAGTTGCAGGATGCCGTGCCCATGACCAGCGGACAGGAGTTCAACGCCTATGCCAACAATCTCGAGGAGGAGATTCTGAACCTCGAGCGCAACGTGAAGTTGTTGCATGAGATCAACATGGGTGGTACCGCCATTGGTACTGGTCTGAATGCTGTTCCTGGCTTCGCCAAACTCTGTGCAGCCAACCTGTCGAAGCTCACAGGAGAGGCCTTTGTCTCGGCTACCGACCTCGTGGAGGCAACGCCTGATACGGGTGCATACGTCAGCTATTCTTCCGCCCTGAAACGTGTGGCCGTGAAACTCTCCAAAATCTGTAATGACCTCCGTCTGATGGCCTCTGGTCCTCGTTGTGGTCTCAATGAGATCAACCTGCCGCCGAAGGCTCCTGGTTCTTCAATCATGCCAGGTAAGGTGAATCCTGTGATTCCTGAGGTGGTGAACCAGGTTTGCTTTAAGGTGATTGGTAACGACACCACCGTCAGCTTTGCTGCTGAGGCTGGACAGTTGCAACTCAACGTGATGGAGCCTGTGATTACCGAATCCCTCTTTGAGAGTCTGATCTGGCTAAAGAATGCCATTGAGACCCTTACCGAGGAGTGCGTGCTTGGCATTACCGTCAACAAGGAGCGTTGCTTAGAGATGGTGAAGAACTCCATAGGTATCGTCACGGCCCTGAACCCCTACATCGGTTATAAGACCTCGACGAAGGTGGCGAAGGAAGCCCTTGAGACCAACCGCTCTGTCTATGACATCGTGCTCGAAAAGGGTCTGATGACACAAGAGAAACTCGATGAGGCTCTCGACCCCGCCAAGATGCTGGTGTCTCACAATTTCATTAAGTAACAGATTCCGTAATAAAGATAATCCCCAACCGCGCGGTTGGGGATTACTTTTTTATAGTTCTTCGCCGAAGGGCGCTGCACTGACGCACTTCAGATTCTTTTCCAATTGGGCCGTCGAACTGGCACCCACGAGTACGGAGGTGACGCCTTTCTGATGCAGGATCCAAGCGAGGGCCATCTCAGCTAAAGACTCTCCACGGCTTGCTGCCACCTCGTTGTAACGGCGTAGTTTCTCCAACAGTTCTGGTGTCAGCATCGAACTCTTCAGGAATTTCTCTTTGGCCATACGGCTGTCAGAAGGGATGCCGTTAAGATAGCGATCCGTGAGCAATCCCTGTGCCAAAGGCGAGAAGGCGATAAAGCCCACGCCCTTCTCAGTGCAGAAATTGAGAATGCCCTCATCCTGAGGCTGACGGTCGAGCATATTCAGACGGCCTTGGTAGATCAGCAGGGGCACATCGCGCTCCTTCAGATACTCATAGCCGAACTTCAGGGGCTCCAACGGCCAGTTGGAGATGCCCACATACAACGCCTTTCCCTGACGAACGATATCTACAAGCGCCTGGAGTGTCTCCTCCAGTGGCGTCTTCGGGTCGTAGCGATGGCTGTAAAACAGATCCACATAGTCGATCTTCATACGCTTCAGACTCTGGTCGAGCGACGCCATCAGATACTTGCGAGAGCCCCAGTCACCGTAGGGACCGGGCCACATGTCGTAACCCGCCTTCGAGGAGATGAACAGTTCGTCGCGATAAGGTCTGAAGTCCTCATCCATCAGTCTGCCCATCGTCTCCTCGGCCGAACCATACACGGGACCGTAGTTATTGGCGAGGTCGAAGTGGGTGATGCCATGGTCAAACGCATAGTGCGTGATCTCACGGCTCCGCTCGTAGGGATCCACGCTACCAAAGTTGTGCCAGAAGCCGAGGCTCACCTTGGGCAGCAGCACCCCCGAGCGCCCACAACGCTCAAACGCCATCCCGTTGTCGTAGCGGTTATTATCCGCCTTATATAATTCTTTCACGGTGTTAATGTCTAGTTAGATCTTGTGTTAAAGCGAGTATTGCAGCATCACGAACGAGTAGGGGGCGATGTCGAGCGAGAACTTCTTCTGGGCCTTGATCTGTTCCTTCACGGGAACGATGGGCTGGGCCTCGTAGTTGTTCTCGTCGTTGGCATTACCAGCGATCACGGTCTTTGTGGCCAGTTTCTTGATACCAAAACGGCTCAGGTCGATGTTGGCCTTCTTTGCCTCAGCACCAGCATTACAGATCTTCACGAATAGTTGGCGCGTCTTGGTGTTGAGCACCACACTCTGATCCTGCAGGTTGCCACTCTCCTGATCCTCAGGCAGACCCCTCCAACGAGGAGCAGCGTCCGGGTTCTCGATGGTCACACAGTCACCATAGTAATAGTTACCGCTTGACTGTCCGAACAACTGCTGCACATAATAGCTGCAGGTCAGATACGGACGCTCGTTGTCGAAGTAAATCATGTCGGGGTTCCAGTTCGTATTGGTCTTACGGGCGAAGAGAGGCGCATAAGAGGTCATGGCCACCACGTCACCGTTCTTCTCCACATGGAGCAGATAGAGACCTTCTGCCAGAGCGTCGATCAGTTTCTTGTCCTTGGCAGCATACTCGCCAAGATATACCTTCGTCTTGCGGTCGCGGGGATAGTAGTTATATTGACGACTGCTGAGGAAGTAGGCATTGGGCTCGTAGTAGTGTTCGTCAATGATGGGCATACCCGTTTCCTCAGCGAGTTTCCAACCGTTCTGGAAGTCAGGATTATCGGGATGAGAACCAGGGCCGGCCGTACCTACGATCACGATCTCAGGATGAGCCTTCGTCACACGTTCATAGATATATTTGAAACGCTCGCAGAACTCAGGCGAGATCTTCTCCTCGTTACCAAGACCCAGGTACTTCAGGTTGAAGGGAGCAGGATGACCTGCATCGGCACGCATCTTTGCCCACTTGTTCGTGGCGGGATCGCCATTGGCCCACTCGATGAGGTCGATGGCCTCAGCCACCCACTCGTCCATCTCGCTCATAGGAACGACATCCTGGGCCTGTGTGGGCCACATGTTCCAACCACCATTGGCACCCTGGCAACTCACGCCACAAGGCAGGATGGGAACAGGCTCCATGCCGAGATCCTCACAGAACTGGAAATACTCGAAATAACCCAGTCCCATGCTCTGGTGATAGCCCCATGTGTTCTTCAAAGGACGACGCTGTTCCTTGGGTCCGATGGTGGTTTTCCAACGGTAGGTGTCCCAGAAACCATCGCCACCGCCATGTACCACGCAACCGCCAGGGAAGCGCATGAACTTAGGCTGCAGGTCGGCCAGTGCCTGGGCGAGATCCTTGCGCAGACCGTGTCCCTTGTAGGTATTTTCGGGCATCAGTGATACCACGTCAATATCAAGGGCACCATTGTTCAGCACGAGAATCTGGAGCAGAGCGTTCTGGGAGCAGCTGTCAGGCGTCAACACGGCCTCGTACTTCTTCCAGTTATTGTCTGTCACGTCAATGATAGCCTCTGCTAAGAGCTTCGGATCAACAGGTCTCCACCCCTTCTGGGGCTGCTGTTCAATGAGGACTACGCGCACCTGCTTGGCTGAGGCATCCACATTACGGAGATAGGCCGAGAAATCATACTTCTCACCAGCCTTCACAGAGAAACCGTCGAAACCGTCATTCTGGATACCGAAACCCTTCCAGCCGCGGTAGTCAGAATACTCTTTCGTGCGCTCTATATTTAGGCGCATATAGGTGGCATTGTTGGGATGCACAGGGTTGTCATTACGCACTTCCAACCATCCGAGAGAGTGTCCGGGACGGATCATCTTCCAGGCTGTGCCAGGTCCCCATCCGTCGCGCTCTACGGGTGAGAACTCGAAGGCACCGTTCTGTACCATCTCGGCATAGAGGCCACCGTCAGCAGCACTACTGATGTCCTCGAAGAAGATACCGATCAATTCGTCACTGATAGCCTTACCGCCAGCAGGGGCGTTCATAGGCTTCTGGGCACTGGCGCCCAGCGTGGCTGCCGCGAATAGGGCAGCGAATAATGTCCGTTTGTTCATATAGCTTAGGTATTAAATAATGATTTGAATATTCTATTTCTTGATGAGTCTGACACCATAGATCTCACCGATCTGTCTGCCAGGCTTGGCCACGAACTTCACGCGCACCTGCTTCTTGCCCTGCACCAGTTCGACGGGGATGTCGTATGTCTCGTACTTAAACTCCGAGATACGGTACTTGCCCGTGTTGTTGACGCTTGTCAGCAACTGGTCGTCGATGAAGATGTCGAACTCATGGCTCTTCCATTCGCCCACACCCCAGTATTTCAGGCGCAGACTGAGATCTTTCTGTCCACCTGTCTGCATCAGATAACTGAAGTAATGCCCGTTATTAGCATCACGATAGAACACATCGTTGGAGTTGCCTACAAACGAGTCGTCGGTCTCCATGAAATGGTCTGACTCTGGCTGTTGTTCACCTGGCTGCACCTTATCCATGGTGCGTTCCTCGAGGGCCTGGCGCTCCTGCTCCTGTTTAGCCAGATTGTCGAGATAGCCTTGGTAGTTGTTCTCCGACAATGCCAGCCAGTACATCATATAACGGCTGTCGTGGAGTTCGAAGAAGGGCATCAGTTCGTTGCGGATCTCGTTGGCTTCGCCTTCGTCCGTCACGACTCGGCCATCTTCGAGCGAGCTCGGATGGTTCTCGCTGCTCCGTCCGTTTACCATCTTGGTCTTGAGGTTGAAGTGCAGCGGTTTGCCTGCGATGGGCTCCAACTGATTGGCGATGTCTTCGATATTATTGTTAATCAGGATCGGTGCCTCGTTGATGGGCAGTTTCTTACCCACGGCCAACTGTCCGAAACGGCTGTCATCGGCTATCAGCATGGCCAGATCCTCCGTACCCGTCTTCATGGCCAGCATCACGGGACCGTGCATCAGGGCGACGTACTGTGGCAGATTGGGGATGTACTTCACGCTGTTGTGCATGGGGAAGGAGATGTCGATAACGTCGCTTTTCTTCCACTTACGGTCGATGGTGACATACGATGACGGGCCACTGATGATATCCACCTTCTGGCCATTCACCTTCACCTCGAACTGTCCTGGATTCACCCATCCCGGATATCTAACCAACAGGGGGAACTGGCCCTTGCCGTTAGCGATGGTGATACGGCTCGTCTCTGCATAGGGGAACTGCGTTTCCTGACGGATTACGATACCCTTTTCCTTCCAGTTCAACTCTGAACTGACGAAGAGGTTCACGTAGAGCGCATTGCCCACGTGGGTATAGATGAACTGACCGTACTTACCGTGATTCTCCATACCTGTACCCACACAGCACCACATAGCCTCGTTGGGAGCCGAGTAGTTACGATAGTGGCGCGGACGAGCGGAGGTGAAATACACATAGCCGCCATGCTCAGGGTGCTGGCTGGAGAGGATATGGTTGAAGGTGGCCAACTCGTAGAAGTCGGCATAGCGGGCCTCGGGATTCCTGCGATGCAGTTCCTCCGTCAGTTTCAGCATATTATTGGTATTACAGGTCTCTGGCCCGTCGATATCATTCACAAAGTCTTTGCAGGCCTCCTTGCTGGGGAAATGCTCACGACGCGAGTTACCACCAAAGGCCAGCGAACGCTCACCCGTCACGATGTCCCAGAAATAGGCACTCGCCGTGTGATAAGCCTCGTCGCCCGAGAGTTCTGCGATACGCTCGAAGCCCACCACTTTGGGCACCTGTGTGTTGGCGTGCATATTATCGAGACAGTCCTGTCGCTGCGATAGGGGTAGCAGCAGCCTGCGGTGCGAGAACCGCTTGGCCACGTCGAGGTATTTCTTGTCACCAGTGATGGCGTAAGCATCGGCCAGCACCTCGTTCATACCACCATGCTCCGTATGGAGGGTGCGCTCCACCTGTTCATCCGACAGCCCTGCCGTCAGGTCGATGGCCCAGTCGCAGAAGCCTAAGAAGAGTCGTTTGGCCTCCTCGTTGCCAGCATATACCCATGCGTCGCGCAGACCAGCATACATCTTATGGAGATTATAGAAAGGAACCCACGCGCCATAATAAGCGCCAAAGTCACCCTTCTTATAGGCTGACCAGATACGGTCGCTGCCAGGCACACCGCCCACATAGCCCTTGCCCCAATCGGGATGGTTCTTGGCATTAGCCTCAGCACAAGCCTTCAGTTCGCTGATGAAATACTCCATCCTTTCACGACAAGCCTTATCACCCGTGGCCGCATTAATCGCCATCGCTGTCAGGTAATGACCACCCACATGTCCGTCCAGACCGTCCCAGTTGGGATATGACTTCGCCTTGGGTGCCAGTCCAGCCTCCTTGAGATAAGGCGCCAACAGTCTGTCGCAGTCGTATTTCAATAACGTCTGGATATTCAGGTCGCGCGCCTTCTTCAGCGGGCCGTCCAATAAGGTCACATCACAAAGAGAAAATTCATCGGCATACAACTTGTCCTGTGCATGACCAGTCACTACAGCGGCTGCCATGAAGAGGGCAGCGAATAGGGTTCGTTTGTTCATATAGTTTAGGAGTAAATTAAAATTTGGGCAAAGTTACGAAATTAAACTGACATACGAAAGCGATTTGGGAAGATTAACGAAAAAAGAACGATGTATGCGACAGATTCTGAGGCCATGAATCAGGTTTGTCGCAATATGGTTTCCGTGTCGCAACAACTTGAAACGAAAAGTCGAAAAAAGTTTGGAATGGGACGTTTTCCGTCGTAACTTTGCAATGTCAAAAGGAAATAAAACCCCAAGACAAAGAGAGATTAAACATTAAATATTTAGTAATAACAATTAAAAATTAAAGAAAGGAAACAGATTATGGCAAAGACTCCAGTATCAATGAAGATTGACGGTTACAAGGATCGCGAAGTGCTGATGGTAACCTATGAGTTTGATCAGGCAA